>WNGQ01003407.1_pt1 | contig 16022 bp, 28 predicted proteins | sample 5407661 | NCBI WGS metagenome assembly WNGQ01 (sample SAMN13153382, study PRJNA577476) | soil metagenome | isolation source: 60 cm soil or saprolite under Garry oak tree replicate 2 | place: USA:California | collected 2016-06-15 | reverse complement strand
TGCTCACCGAGCGCGGCATCCTGTGCAAGGTCAATTCGGTGATGATCCCGGGCGTCAACGACAAGCACCTGGTCGAAGTCAACAAGGCGGTGAAATCGCGCGGCGCCTTCCTGCACAACATCATGCCGCTGATCTCGGCGCCCGAGCATGGCACCGTGTTCGGCCTGACCGGACAGCGTGGACCGACGGCGCAAGAACTGAAGGCGTTGCAGGATTCCTGCGAAGGCGAGATGAACATGATGCGGCATTGCCGCCAGTGCCGCGCCGACGCGGTGGGGCTGCTCGGCGAAGACCGCAGCGCGGAGTTCACCACCGACAAGATCATGGCGATGGAAGTCAACTACGACCTCGACAGCCGCAAGGCCTACCAGGCCAAGGTGGAAGACGAACGCGTCGCCAAGGTGGCGGCGAAACAGGAAGAGCTGGAGACGCTGGCCGGCGAGATGAGCGACATCAAGCTCTTGGTCTCGGTCGCGACCAAGGGCTCTGGCCTGATCAACGAGCATTTTGGCCATGCCAAGGAGTTCCAGGTCTATGAGCTCTCCACCGCCGGCGCCAAGTTCGTCGGCCATCGCCGCGTCGATCTGTACTGCCAGGGCGGGTTCGGCGATGAAGAGAACCTCGAGACCGTGATCCGCGCCATCAACGATTGCCACGCGGTATTCGTGGCCAAGATCGGCGGTTGCCCGAAGGCCGACCTGCAGAAGGCGGGCATCGAGCCGGTCGATCAGTTCGCCCACGAGTTCATCGAGAAATCTGCGATCGCCTGGTTCAAGTCCTACCTCGACAAGGTCAAGAGCGGCGAGATCGAGCACATCGAACGCGGCGATGCCGAAATCCGCCAGGGCGCGCTGATCTCGGCAGCCTGAACCCATCAACAAGCGAATCCCAGGAGCAAGCGATGGCGCTGAAGATCATAGCCTCACAATGCACGAGTTGTTCGGCGTGCGAGCCGGAATGTCCCAACGTGGCGATCACCGAGAAAAATGGAACCTTCGTGATCGACCCGAAGAAATGCACCGAGTGCATCGGCCATTTCGACTCGCCGCAATGCACGGCGGTCTGCCCGGTCGACAACACCTGCATTATTGACAATTCATTCCCGCGCTACCAGCCACCGGCATAAGGACGAGCCCGATGAATTTCACTATTACTCCTGCGGCAACAAAGTTCATCCGCATGATGATACGTGCCGATGGCGACGCCGCCAGCGGCTTCCGGCTTGCCGTCAGCCCGGGCGGCTGCTCCGGCCTTGCCGCCGATATCAGCGTGCGCCGTGAGCCGGCGCAGGGCGAGGCGGTCGTCGAGCGCGACGGCGTCAAACTGTTCCTGCCGGCGGAGAGCCGCATCCTGCTCGACGGCGTCACCATCGATTTCGCCGACACGCCGTCGCAGACGGGGTTGGTGTTCAAGGATCCGAAGCAGGTTTCCTGCTCGAGCCACTAGACGGGAGGGGTCGGATGATTGGATCTGCGGAGCGAGGTGAGCCGCAATCCGTCATGGAGGCGGCGGTTCTTGCCAATGCGCTGCTTGGCGGCGGGCTTCCGCCCGAGGCTGAATTCCATTTATGGGAAGCTGGGCTCTCCTACCATCTCGACGATGTCGCCGAGCAGCACCTGCGGGAAGCCCAGGCGCTGGCGCCGGGGCACGCCGCGGTGTTGATCGGTCTTTACCGATTCTATTTCTACAAGGGCCGGCTGGCCGATGCCCTGACGGTTGCAAAGCTCTGTTTGGAGAAGGCGGCGCGCGAGAACAAGCTTGCGGCCGACTGGCAGGATGTCGCGGCCGGAGATGCCGCGTTCGGTCATTACGAGAATATCCTGCCGCGGTTCTACCTCTTTACCCTGAAGGGATACGCGTACTTGCAGATGCGGCTCGGCAACCTCGATGAGGGCCGCGCCGCCGTCATGAAGCTTCTCGAACTCGACCCCAGCGACAAGGTCGGCGCCAGGGTATTGCTCGAAGTCCTCAATCGGATGGGGCTCGACGAAGATGGATAACATCGACGAAGCCCGCGACTGGCAAGGCAACGAGGTCGATTGCGGATCCTGCCGCCATCAGGCGCTCAAGGAAGCGCAGTTCTGCCGCCTCCGGCACGCCTGCGTCCATGACCGCTACGCCCGGCGCATCGACCGCTTCTTCAACTGGAACCCGGATCTGTCGAATTCCTACGTGACGCATCCGCATTTCGAGGTTCGCGCGATCGCGGCCAAACATGCCAGCGTGTTCCTGCTGCCATCGCTGCTCGACGATCCCGAGGAGACGGTGCGGTGGAACGCGGCGCGGCGGTTGCCCAAGCGGCTGGTGCTGCGGTTGCGCACCGACGTCCACCGCGAGGTGAGGATTCGCATCGTTTCGGTGCTCGACGACGCCGAACTGATGCCGATGATGAACGATCCGGATTACTACGTGCGGCTGGTGATCGCGCGCCGCATTGCGCCTTCGCTGCTGGCGGCCATGATCGGCGATGCCGAGCCGGAAGTCCGTCGCGTGGTGGCGCGGCGGATTCCGACGGACTGGCTGTTACGCATGGCCAGCGACCAGGATGCGCTGGTGCGGCTGGAGATCGCGCAGCGGCTGACTCCCGAGTTGCTGCCGCGGCTGCGCTACGATCCGGACTGGCGCGTGCGCTACGAAGTGGCGAGCCGGATCGCGGTCGGCGAACTCGCCGACCTGACCGAGGATAGCGACGGCTTTGTGCAGGAAATCGCGCGGTCGCGCGTCACCGGCGGGCGATCAGGGGAGTATCCGGCATGAGCAATATCGTCCGCGACAGCGATGTGGTGGAAATCTCCGCGCCGCCCGTCTTCAGCTACGGCGAGAAGGTGAAGGCCAAGCGCACCATCCGCAACGACGGCACCTATGCCGGCAAGGAGATCGGCGACATCCTGGCGAAAAAGGGCGAGGAGGGTTACGTCGTCAGCATCGGCACGTTCCTGCAGCAGTTCTACATTTACGGGGTCGAGTTCCTGGAGAGCGGCAACCGCGTCGGCATGAAGCGCAAGGAACTCGATCCGGTGCACGTGCGCGACGAAATGGCGGATCTGCCGCTGCCGGAGGCTGCCGCATCATGATCGAACCCCGAATTCCGCGATTTCAATGGGGCCAGCGCGTCAAGGCGCTGGTCGACCTTCACAATGACGGCAGCTTTCCGGATGCCGCGGTCGAGGCGCTGCTGGTCAATGTCGGCGATGTCGGTGAAATCGTTCAGGTCGGAACGCACGCCGAAGAAAATCTGCCGGTCTATCTGGTCGAATTCGGCGAGCGCCTCGTGGTCGGCTGTCTCGAAGAAGAGATTCTTCCCCTCTAGAAAGGAGCAGACATCATGCAATCTGCTGTCTTGAGCCGAAACGCGGCGCGGCCGTTTGCCCATCCGAACGATCTCGACCGCAAGCGGATCGAGCGAAGCCTGCAGAGTCGTAGGCGGTATCGGTACGTCACGCCGCAGGTGGTGACGACCGTTGGCGGCTACAGAATCGAAAGCCCGTGTTGCTCGAGGAATATCGACAAGGACGGCGGCGTGGTCGATGTCGCGTTGCTGCTGCACGACCCCGACGGCGCCCGATGGGAGCTGTTCCGAAAGAATCACACGACAGGCCTGTGGCAACTCGACTCCACGCATGAGCGGCTGCCGCCGGCTTTGGAACGATTGAACGCCGATCCGGAGCGGACGTTCTGGCAGTGAACTTGCATACTTGCTTTTTGTGATCAGAGAACAGCGAGTTGGATGAAATGGCGCTAGGACCGGACGAGCTGAAGGTGATCGATGGCGTGCTATCGGCGCCAGACGCCGATGCGGGCGTGTTCGCGCAGTTGCGCAGCCGGTTTCCGCATCTGTCGTGGACCAAATGCGACGCCTCGGACGTGACGGAAGCGCCGTTCCGCACCTATTCGCGATTTGAGGTGCATCTGGTCGATCGCAGCGATCATTGCGTCGAGATCACAGCGGATCCGGCGCGCGCCACCGGCATCGTGCTGGCGGACAGGACCGTGACGCCATGACCGAACTCGCCATCATGCAGGAAGCTGATCAAGGCGGTGTCGCCGATGACGGCACCGAAGAGGGGCTCATCGCGCTGTCGGATCCCGATATCACGCTGGCCGAGATCGAGGCCGTCGATCAGGTCATGCGGTCGGCGCGGCTTTCGAATGGGCCGCTGGTAGAGGAGTTCGAGCAGGCCTTTGCGGCCTATGTCGGCCGCCGATACGCCATTGCCGTTCCCTCCGGCACCATCGGGCTCTTGCTGGCGCTGAAGGCATGCGAGATCGGGCCGGACCAGGAGGTGATCGCTTCGTCCTATTCGTTCCGCGAGGCGACCCACGCCATCGCCGTCACAGGTGCGACGCCGGTATTCGCGGATATCGACTACTGGGCCGGAACGCTGGCGCCGGACAAGGTCGAGGTCCGCATCACCGGCAACACGCGGGCCATCGTCGCAAGCAACAATAACGGGCATCCAGCGGCATGGACGGAATTGCGCGCGATAGCGAAGAAGCACGGCCTGTTGCTGATCGAGGATTCCACCGAAGCGATCGGCTCGCGCTACAAGGGCGAACTGGTCGGCAGCTTCGGCGATGTCGCGGTGTTCGATTTCTCCCAGCCCTCCGCATTGACCTGCGGCGAAGGCGGCATGGTGGTGACCGATGACGTCGACACCGCGGTGGCGTTGCGGCGGCTGCGTTCTCACCGGTTGGAGGAGCGGGCATCCGTGGTGGTCAGCTCGACCCCACCCTATCAGGCGGTCATGAGCAACATCGCGGCCGCGCTTGGCCTCGCCCAACTGCGGCGGCTGGATGAAATTCTCGAGCGGCGGCGGTTGATCGAGCATCTCTATTACAAATACGTGCAGTCCTTTGAGGGCATCAAGCCGCCTTACGTCGGCCCCGACGTCACCGAGGTGAACTGGTTTCTCTACGTGGTCCATCTCGGGACCCGCTTCACCCGTTCCAGCCGCGACTCCATCGTGGAGGATCTGCGGGTCGAGCAGGTGGAAGCCGCGGCCTACTGCAATCCGCTGCATCTGCAGCGGCATTATTTCGACCGCGGCCATCGCCGCGGCGACTATTTCGTCACCGAAAAGGTGGCGGATCGCGCGGTCGCGCTGCCGTTCCACACCCATCTCACCGAGGACCAGATCTCCTTCATCGTCGAGACGATGAAGGAAGCTTCGATCAATGACGGAGCGGGCGCGGCGATCTACTAGAGCCTTGAACTTGAATGTTCAACAACAGCGAGGAATGAACAAATGTCGACATTGACTGTGCTACCGTCGGGAAAAACCATCGATGTGGCGGAGGGGACGACCCTGCTCGCCGCCCTTCTCGGAGCGGAGATGGGCATTCTGCACAAGTGCGAGGGGCAGGCCAAATGCGGTTCCTGTCACATCTACGTGCAGGAAGGCCGCAAGGGCCTGTCCAAGGTCGCCCGCGAGGAAAACGAGCGGCTCGACACCATCGTCGGCATTGGCTCCAAGTCGCGCCTGGCCTGCCAAGCCAAGGTGCTGGGCACCGAGAACGTCACCATCGAGTTGCTGGGCTTCGGCTCCGGCGTCTAGAAAGGAGAATACGATGGAGCCGCACAAAGTCATGATCCATTTACGCTTTGCGCCGAACGGAACGGTGGTGGAGATCAGCGAGCGACCGAAGTCGTTGACCCCGCAGGAATGGTTCAACTTCCTGAGCGACAAGGCTGGCAACGCCTACCAGGCTCTATCCGGAGGCCGTGGCGTGTTTCGGCTGACGGCGGAAGAAGTCGAGGCGTTCAAGGCCGAGTATCCGCCCACCGCGGCATGATGATCGCCGCGACAGTCATTTGAGAAAGGCGGTCTGGAAGCAGGCCGTCTTCTCCGGCGTGTCGAGGCCGCGCCGCGCAGGCCATTGGTTCTGGAAGAAGAACATGTTGACGCTGCGGGTGATCTCCTTTCCCCTGATGTACCAGCGTTCGACGCCATCGGGGGAAATCACCGCCGGCCCGTCACCCCTGTGCACCATGTCGTTCTCCAGCCAGAGCTGAGTATCGGTATAGAGATAACAGCCGGCCTTGCGCGACATGTCATCCTGATTGCGGTCTTCGACGACGATCATTTCAGCCATGGTTCCTGCCTCGCTGGTCCATCCTCACAATCACGTTGCAAGATCCGTGCTCTGGCGGCCCAACGGCCAGCCAAGAACCGCGGTATCGTAACCTTCTTCGCGCAGCACCCGGTGAACCGCCGGGCGCGCCAGCATCCGCCGGTAATGCGCGGTTAGATTGGCGGGCAAGGTCATGCCGGTCTTGTCGGCCCAGAATTCGACATAGAACAGCACGGGGTCGGCGACCGAATAGGCGTCTGCCAGGTAGATTTTCTCTCCAAGCGCCGCGCTGATAACGGAAAAGCCCTTGGCAACGATGTCGCGGCCGAGTTCGCGCACCGAGCCGTGATCGAGGGAGTTTCGCGCAAACGTATGGGTAGCGAAGATGCGGGCAAAACCCTGACCGTGGATGGTCCCCACGATATAGGCCATGGCCTCGATCAGACGGCAGGACTTCTCGATATCATCCGGCCACAGCGCCGCGCGCGGGTGGCTGCGCCCGAGCCAATAGGCGATTGCCGGCACTTCCGTCAGCGAGTTGCCGTCGCGGCGCACCAGGGTCGGAATGGTGGACTTGGGGTTGATCGCGACATAGTCGGGCTTGAACTGATCGCCGGCGGGCAGGTTGACGATGTAGGCCTCGAACGCCTCGTCCAGTTCCTCCAGGATGATGTGAATGCCGGTCGAGCACGATCCGGGTGTCATGTAGAGCTTCATCGCGGCCATCGGCATCCCCAGGGTATCTGAACCAAGCCGCGAACAAAGCGCCCGGCTCGGCATGCTTCATGCAAATATCGGGTCAGCAGGGTTTTACGGATTCGCTGTTGGAGCGAGTCGGACAGCAATGTCGTCTTTACGACAGGGTCAGGTATGGCAATGGTCTGCCGCGGAGCTGCCAATGGCCGGCGGGAAGCAGCGAAGGTTTTCGTCATTTGCGCCGCCGACAGTATCGAGCGCAGCAATGCGAAGGCCTTCAGCCTGTTCCGCATCAACGAGGCCGGCGAGAGCCGCCCGTTTCCGATCATGGTGATCCGGACCCACACCGACGACTACATCGGCTATGTCAATTCCTGTCCGCACCAGGGTATCTGGCTCAATTTCGGCGAGGGCAATTTCTTCACGCGGGACCGGGCCTTCCTGAAATGCGGCCGGCACGGCTCGGTGTTCGAGATCGACAGCGGGCTGTGCATTGATGGCCCCTGCAAGAACCGCAGCCTGGAGCCGATCGCGCTCGCCGTCGTCGACGGCGAAGTCTGCCTCTGCGGCGTCGAGCTGGAGGAAAGCGGACATCCCGATCCGTTCGACGACGGCGACGACACCATGGAAATCATGATTCACCCCGAGTAATAAAGAGCGAGCGGCAGGCATGATGGAATCGGGAGAAGCGGGCAGATCGACGATACTGGACCAGGACAGTCTGGAGTGCCGGTTCTTCGTGTCCTACAGCGGCGTCAAACTGCCGTTCAACCTTGTCAACGCGATCGCGCCGGATGCGCTCTCGAACCGCAACACCTTCATCCGCGCCTGGTTCGACCGGGCTGGAATGCTGAGCGGCTTCGACAAGCTGGTCTATGGCGAGGTCGAGCTGTCGCACCGCTACCAATATCACGGTAACGGCCGGCTGCGGCGGGCCGAGATCGTGATGCTGGACGAGGAGCCTGCCGCCATGAACTTCGACGAAACGGGATCGCAGCTATCATGACGGTGGCCCAACTGCTCGATGCGCTGTCGAAAATGCCGAAAGAGGCCGTGGTCCTGATCGAAAGCGGCGGCGGCCTGTCGCGCGTCGACGCGCTTGATTTCGTCGAGCAGCAGGGGCCGGGCGCGCCGTCCGAAGTGGTGCTGTTGCCGAGCATGGATGAATAGTCTGGAGAGCAGGGATGTCCGACGTTGCGGTGGAAGTGTCGATGTTCGAGCGGATCGGCGGCGCGGTCGTGATCGACCGGCTGGTGGAGGCGTTTTATCTGCGGATGGATACCTTGCCTGAGGCCAAGGTCATTCGCGCCATGCACGCGCCGGATCTGGCGCCGGTCAGAAGCGTTCTCAAGCGCTATCTGAGCGAATGGACCGGTGGCCCAAAACTGTATTCCCCCGAAAAGGGCCATCCGCGGCTGCGGCAGCGGCACATTGGATTTTCGATCGGCAACGCCGAGCGCGATGCATGGCTGCTTTGCATGCGCGGCGCGATGGCGGAGACGATCGCGGACGGTAGCGCGCGCCAGGAGCTCGACGCCGCGCTGACCAAGCTCGCCGACTGGATGCGCAACCAGGCCGGCAATCCCCATGACGCGGGAACGGCACGTCCCTGACGCCGGCAGGCCTGATGCGGCCGCGCGGTCTCGCGTCGTTCTTCTTCAGATCGGGGTTCCGAAAAAATCCTCCTCGGCGCCGCCCCAAGCCTTGTGCAACGCTAGCGCGTTGCGCCATCTCACGGCCTCGGCGTCGTCGGCATTGCGATGGCTGATCTTGCCGTCGGGATTGTCGGCGAGCAGGTAGGTCTTTCCGTTGCGGATGAAGCGAATGAGGTCCTTGCTGTCGGTTGGCCGCACCACGCAGCGCGGTGCCTCGTCGATCAGAATGGTGGTTGGCAGCATCCGCGGGCTCCTCCGTGGGGTCTTCGAGATCTAGAATCCGTCTGCCTTGCGGCCCCAGGGATGGCTGCCCGCAACCAGCGGCGCCGTGATGCCTGCCTCCTCGATGTCCGCGACGCTTTTGTAGTACGTACCCTCGTGCACCAACGTGCCGCCATGGGTGGTGACCGCCACGTAGCGCGCCACTGGGTCGGTTTCGCAGAGATAGCCGCCGCCCGGATCGAGCGTCGAGCGCGTATTGCCGTCCCAATCGACAAAGAAACCCGCTGCTATCGGCATTTTCTATCCGTCCTCATCACCCGCAACCAGTTGCGCCAATCCATTTTTGATGATCGCAAGGCAAGCGAGATAGCGCTGGTATTCCGCCTTGCTTATGTCCATCATTTCGCGTGCGCCCGGCGGCACTGTTTGTGATGTCGCCATTTCGACGGCTTCGAACAGGACTTTTTCGAGCTGGTAGATTCGCTCGCTCGCCCGCTCGAGGTAGGGCAGCGGATTGGCGCGGATATTCGCCTCGTGCAGGGCGCTCAGCTTCAGCAGCGTTTGCAGGCGCCGTGCCGTCCCGCGGTTCTCGGTATCGAAATTATGCTGGATGACGCTCATGGCTTTCTCTGCACACGGTGCGGCGCCCCACCTTGCGTGGCGTCCGCATCAATCCATCGGCGGCCCGAGATCGTCGGCCGCCTCCTTCTTTTTCTTTTTCTTGTCGACTTTCGCCTGGGCATAGGCGCCGGAATTCTTCAGCGCGATCGGAGCCTGCCCCTCGACATATTGCGAAATCCAGAACGTGGTTCGCTCCAGCGCCTTTTGCGCGGCCTCTTCCTGATAGCTGTCGCGCTGGTCGCAGTTGAAGCCGTGCGAGGCGCCGGGATAGGAGAATACGCTGACGTCCGGCCGGAAGGCACGAAACTGGCTCATCGCCTCCAGCGGAATCAGCGCGTCGTTCTCCCCGAAATGCAGCAAGGTCGGCACCTTCCGCTTGGTGCCATAATCGTCGACGATTCCGCCGCCGTAATAGCCGACGGCGCAGGCGAGACCGTTGACATGGTTGCCGGCGGCGTAAGCCAGATAGCCGCCCCAGCAATAGCCGACGATGGCGACCTTGCCTGCGCTTTTGACGGCGTCGACCGCCGCCTGGATCTCGGCGAAGGCGCGCTCCTTGCCGACTTGCTGCATCAGGGCGATGCCTTCTGCCACGCCGGCATCGTCGTAGCCGAGCTCGACGCCTGGCTTGATTGAATCGAACAGCGACGGCGCGATCGCGACGTAACCCCTTGCGGCGAAGGCGTCGGCGATCTGCCGGATGTGCGGATTGACGCCGAATACTTCCTGAAGAACCACGACCGCCCCCTTGGGCGCATCAGGGGGGTCGGCGCGATAGGCAGAGAACGTATGTCCATCGCCGGCTGTCAGCTCAATCATCGCGTCCTCGAATCCAAACTACCGGCAGCTACGGATTGTCCTGCCGTCTCCGTCGACGGACACTTATCGTTTCCGTCAACGTTCACTCATGCAGATAGAGTGCCAGTTGAAAAAACGGCGCCGGCCGTTGCGCTAATCGGTCGCAGCAGCGTTTTTTGGCGGATACGGGGCGAAGCGGCATGAAATTGTTTTGAAGCCGACAACCGGGCTACAGCAGGCCGAGCTCGAGCTGAACGTCTTCCGACATTTTCGATTTGTCCCAGGGCGGATCAAAGACCAGGTTGACCTTCACGCTCTCAATACCGTCGACATCGCTCACGGCCGTCCGCACCCAGTTCATCATCTCGCCGGCCACCGGACAGCCCGGCGCGGTCAGCGTCATGTCGATCTCGACGGCTCCCTGATGATCGGGCGCGATGCGATAGATCAGCCCGAGATCGTAGATGTTCACCGGGATTTCGGGATCGTGCACGGTGCGCAACGCCGCGATCACGGCCTCGATCAGGTCGTTCGCGCCGCCCGAGAGCTGCGCCGGCGCGGTCGGCACCGCCGGGACCGCCGGGACCGCAATCGTGCGGTCATCGAGATATTTCATGTCCTGCCGCCTCCGCGATGGGATGTGCCCCATGGAAGCATGTGCAAGCCCAATGCCATCGGGGTGACGCTCAGCCGAGCCCCTCGGCGAGTGCCGCGACCACAGGCCATCCGACGGCGCCCGCGGGATCCAGTTGTTTCAGCGTGTCGAGCATCTCGCCGGCCTGTCGCGGATTGTCTTGCCGCAGATGGATGAAGGCAAGCGCCTTCAGCGTGTAGAGCGCGAAGCGGCCGGGGCCGTCGGGCAACACGGTCTGCGGCCGCCATTGCCGCCAGTCGAGCGGCCATCCCGCCTGGCTGGCCGCCTCCTTCAGGCCGTTCTCGGCGGCGTTCTGCGCCTGGTCGAGATGGCCCTGATAGGTGTGGATCTTGTACAGGCAGAAATAAATCGGCAGCGCCTTCGGCGCGGCGGCAAGCGCTTGCCGGAACAGACTGTCCGCGCGCGACCGGTCATGCCGATAGGCAACAACGCCTTGCTGCAGCAGCGAGTCGATGGCCTCGGGCAGCTCTCCGAAATTGATGGAGTCCGCTTCCTTGAACAATTCGATCATGCGCAGCCTTGAGGATACTGAACGCGAGCGTCCTGCTCACTTCACCAGATGAAGCGGGTGCGTGGCCGTTGCAGAAGCCATTGGCATGTGCCGTGAAATCGCTTCGGCCACCGCAGTCGCGATCAGCCGTCCGCGATCGTCGGTCCCGGTCCAGTTAGCGCGCCGGCCGCGGGAATCGATCTCGAGCAGTTTCGCGCCGGCCGGCGCTTCCGTCCCGTCACGGACGATTCCGCGCAGGATTCCGTCGAAAGGCGCGCGCACCGGCATATTTCCCAAATGACCGACGACGAAATCCTTGAACACCCGCGTGCCGATCTCGATCGCGGTATTCCATCGCCCGGTGAAATCCGCGCGCACGAAGCGCTCGCCGGCATGGTCGCCGAGCCGCTGCGATACCCCGTCGGGCCGATCGGTGCAGCCTTCATGAATGATGCGCCCTGCCTTTGCCGGCCGGGTTTCGATCGCGATGTCGCAATTGACGCCGCCGGCAAAGCCGGGACCGAGTCCGATCGCCAAACGGCCGAGCCGGCGCAAATCGGGGGTCGCGAGATATTTCTGCATCCTGGCGTCGATGAGAATGTCGATGGCCTGAATCACGATCAGGTCGAGAAGTCCGAGCTCCGTGACGGTGACCCAGGATGTCTTCGCGAGGCTTGTGCGGATTTCGAGGCCTGTGTCGGCGCGTCGCGCGCCGATACCATCGACCGCGACGCCATCGTCGTACAGGGCGTCGTGGAAGGCCATCTTCCTTCGCATCACCGGAGGCAGCGGGTCGTGCGACAACACGGTCCGGTAATTGTTCCGGTGCAACTGCACCGCAACGGCAGAGGCGATTTCGTTGGTGCCGAGGATCACGGCAAATCGAAAGGGGAAGGCGGCCCGCATTTTCGCGCTGCTCCGGTATTAAGGTTCCGTCCGAGCAAGCAAGAGCCGGGCCGCTCGCGGAAACCAAGAAATACCAACGAAATCAGACGTCGACGGCAGGTTGTCCGCGAACAAGTCGCATCCCCAACAGGCCGCGTCCGGCATGTCGGAAACCTGACAGCGGTTGGCGCGCCGTTTTGCGACAAATCCTGGAAATTCGATTGCGGTCCCGGCGTCTCGATGGCTGCGGCCCAGCCTCGAGGCCTAGGCGGATATTTTGCAAGTTGGTTTGGAGCTTGCATGGCAGCCTCAACCAACCTCTGGAGTGTGTCGCGATGGCTATGGACGGAATTGAAATCGAGCGTCTCATCAAGCAGTCCTTCCCGGATGCGCAGGTCGTCGTCGTCGATCTCAGGGGAGACGGCGACCATTACGGCGCGCGCGTCACGTCAGGGGCATTCGTGGGCAAAAGCCGGATCCAGCAGCACAAGATGGTCTACGATGCGCTGCAGGGCCAGATGGGCGGCACGCTTCATGCGCTCGCGCTCGAAACAATGGTGCCGAAATGAATGGACCGGCTTTTGCACGACGACCGTCAAATCAACCCGATTGCTGAGGACAGAACATGACCAACCCGACGGCCGAGCGCATCAAGGGAATTGTCGCGAGCAGCGATGTGGTGCTTTTCATGAAGGGGGTGCCGGCGGCGCCGGAATGCGGCTTTTCCGCCAACGTGGTGCAGATCCTGAACGGACTGAAGGTACCGTTCAAGGGTGTCAACGTGCTGGTCGATCCGCAGGTCCGCGAAGGCATCAAATCATTCTCGGACTGGCCAACGATTCCCCAGCTCTACGTTAAGGGCGAGTTCCTGGGCGGCGCCGATATCGTCCGCGCCATGTTTCAGGAGGGAGAACTTGCGGTGTTGTTGACCGACAAGGGCATCCTGAGCGCTGCGACATGAGCGAGACCGCCGAGGACACCGAGTTCGAACTGCCGCAACTCTACAAGCATCACGTCTTTGCCTGTTACACGCAGCGTCCGCCCGGTCATCCGCGCGGCAGTTGCGGCGCGGCCGGTGCCCAGCCGTTGTGGGACCGGATGGGCAAGGCGATCGAGACGCAACGGCTCGGCGATATCGGCTTCACCGCCTCGGGGTGCCTTGGTTTCTGCAACGCCCGTCCCTTGATGGTGGTCTATCCGGAAGGCGTCTGGTACCGGCCGAACACCGCGGAAGATATCGACGAAATCGTCGAATCCCATTTCAAGCAGGGCAAGCGGGTGGACCGTCTGGTCGTGGTCCTGACGCGGCGTTGATCGCGCCGGCTGCCGCGAACGGTACCCGCGCGTTGAAATCGCCGTCCGGTCAGGGATTTGAAAGCCTATCCGGGCTGGCCGGGCTCCGCCCGGAGCGCCCGGGACGCAGCAGCGCCAGGCACTCGATGGTGCCCGCGAGGTCAAGCGCCGAAAAACCGTCCAGCGTTTCCGCGGTGACGTCGGCTCCCTTTGCAAGCAATCGTTCGACGATGGCGGCCTTGCCCGACGAGGCCGCATACATCAGCGGTGTCGCGCCATTGTCGTTTCGATTGTCGATGTCGATCCCGGCTGCGACCAGCATGTCGATGATATCCAGATGGCTGCCGACGCAGGCCAGCCACAAGGCGTTGTTGCCGTCGGCATTCCGCGCATTCACCTCGGCACCTGCCATGATCAGCACGCGAACGATGCCGCGGTCTCCGCTGTGGGATGCCTTCATCAGCGGCGTCGTGGCGTTGGCGATGACGGCGTTGATCCCGCCGGCGGGAAACTGCTGCGCGGCCAGCCAATCCCGCGGCGAAGCGTCGAGCATCTGGCTTTCGCTCGCAGTCGGCCTGGTGCGCCAGGCCTCATATCCGCCGTCGAGGCTATACACCTCCGAGAATCCGAAATCGGAAAAGGTCTGCGCATATTCGCGGCTGGCGTTGCCGTGATAGCAGTAGATCAGGATTGGCCGGGTTTTTGCGGTGGCGCCGATGACCGCGCCAAGGTTGGCCGACGAAATCGGCTGCGCGCCGTCAATGCACGATGTCGCAAAGGAGCCGGCGTCGCGTGCGTCAAGCACCAGCGGATCGTGGTGCGACAAAAGAGCTTCGGCGCTATGAATATTGATGCGCTGGAACGGCGTGCGCTGTTTCATGCCGGGGTTTCCTCAAGCGGCACTTGCCGGCCCGGATAGGCAGGCCAGGTCGAGATGCGATCGTCAGTCAAGGGACGGCCGACGGTGAAATGGTAAAGCGACTGGAACTGGGTCGTGGTCAGCCCGAGCACTTCATGCAGGGCGTCATCGAAGTAGCAGCCGATGCCGGTGCCGCGCAGCCCTTCGGCTTCGGCTTCCAGATAGAGCGCGTGCCCGATCAGTCCCGCCTCCCAGTGCAACTGGCGGTAGCGCCAGGGGTTGGCGCTGACGACGGGTTCGAATTCGCCGAGCATGCTGAGCGAGAAACAGCTGTCGCTGGCAATCGCCTGGTGGCAGTTCATGGTCCTCGCAATGATCCGGCAGTCGGTGCGCAACAGCCTGAAGAAGGGAAGATGCGCGGGCGGATTTTCCGAAGCTTGCCACTCGAAATCCCCGCGCAGTTGTTCGCGAAGCGCTTGGAAAGCCGCCGGATGGCGCGGCAACGCATAGACACCGGGGTCGAGCCCTTCGACGCGATGGACGAAGAAGATGGGATGGACGCGCGGCGCAAAATTCCAGACGTCCCAGGGCGCGTTCGGCCGGTCCAGCAGACCATCCAGCATGCGATAAAAGGTATCCGCACTCATCCAGTATTTGCTGTCGAAACGTTGCGCGCTGCGCCGGCCGAGAATGACTTCGGCGGCGCGGACTTCGTCCGTCCGGCGCCGCGGGGGATAGTTGGGGAATTCCGATGGCAATCCGGAGTCGCGCCCCTGTGTCGCCTGGCTTACTTGCTCGATCACGGGCCAGCGATACAAAGGATGTGGGTCGAGCAAATTCGCGCGGCCGGCCCATCGATTTCCATCGCCTTGCCGCACGAACGGTGGACGACGCTCTGCTGCCGGGGTGGTGCCGGGGACGGTCTCGATCGCAATCAGAAGGTCCGCGTCTTCGCGCTCCGCGCCCGAAAAGTCGCCGCTGCGATCGATGCCCATCATCGCCGCGAGTTCAGCGCTGTCCACGTCGTCGATTAGCGCGACGCTCCATCCCAGCGCGCCTGCGGCGTAGCGCAGAGCACCGAGCGCGTGGCCGACGTCCAGCTGGCAATAGCGGAAGGCGCGCTCGCCATATTTCCAGGCCTCTCGCCAATGCACCGATGACAGACCGATCCAGAGCCGGGCAGGCGCTTCGGGCCGAATATCGCTCTCGCACCGCAGCTCGAGCGCGTGGTCGCGGCTCAGATAGTGATACACCCCATTTTGGATGCCGGGCACATTGCGGGAGAAAACGTAGGCTTCCGTCGGATGCAGATTTCCGCTCGACGGATTGCAGCGCACCGCCCAGCGATCGGGCTCGTATTCCTTCCAGGCGGAGAGTCCCATGGAAAGCTGCAGCAGGCTGGCAATGGATTCGATGGTGAGTGCGGCCGCGGCGACGCCGCCGGGTGTGCTCGCCTGGGCGAAGCTTGTGCCAAGCCGTCCGGCGCCGAGCTGAAGCTCGGTTCGCGCGCACCCCTTAAACTCCCGGAACGGATTGGGCTGCATGTCCCGATCGAGCGTCTCGGGACCGGCCGCGTAGCGCTTGAGGCTGTGCTTGGAGCGCGCGTGATAGGCCAGGACAGTTTCGGCGAGGCTCAGGGCCGATGCCGCTGCGGCGTTCATCGGGAAGACGATTTCTTGCAGCCGGGCTTCTGGTAAAATGTGATCGTCGCCACGGCGGCTTTTCCGGTCAGAGGACGCTGAGCTGAACCAGCGGCGATGCGCCGCCCCGGCCCAG
>WNGQ01004215.1_pt1 | contig 16024 bp, 11 predicted proteins | sample 5407661 | NCBI WGS metagenome assembly WNGQ01 (sample SAMN13153382, study PRJNA577476) | soil metagenome | isolation source: 60 cm soil or saprolite under Garry oak tree replicate 2 | place: USA:California | collected 2016-06-15 | reverse complement strand
TTGCAAGCGTTCATATTCCTGCTGGACCAATCGCCCAAAAGTCGAGAGCATGCTTTCACGCAAGAGAGCCGCCACAATCTTGAGGCGTTGCGCATCAGCTTTTTTAACTCGGAGAGTCGTATATCGTTCTGTCTGCATGTATGCATTCTATAACATCGCATGCAATTTGTCAAGAGGGAAGGAGAGGCAAGGAAACGTGTGAAAAAAGAACACGTTTCCACACGTTTGCAGCCCATTTCAATCACTGTTGCTTATCTCCACAACTTCAGGGGCCTGCTGGAAATTGCCATCGGGCCAACCGAGAAAGCGGGTCGGTCGGACACGAATGAGCGCTCGTTGCGTATACCCCGGTATGGCTTGCTCCATCCTCGCTAACGATTGGCGAGCGGAAGGTTGTCGTCGTGCCCAGCCGGCAAAATACCGTTTCCAACCGGACTCAAGATTGCTGTCATCGACCTCGGCCAGTCCTTGCACCAACAGCACATGTTTTGGCTCATCTGGCCCGGTGCCAACCGGCGAGAAAAGGATTGCCACCTTTGGGCGTTGGCGTACATTCTGCACCCGTTTCATTCTGACGGGAGAAGAGAAAATGAGTGTTCCCACATCGGGATCAAAGTAATGGAGAAAGACCGGCAGGGCCACCGGAATAGCACGGGCCGTGGTACTGGCAAATTGGCAGGTAAACGACTCTTCAATGGCATGATACATCCAATCGGGTAACTGGTTCATCTCTTCTCACCCTTTCTTTTTTCGAAGAGCGAAATCGCTCGACTTTCGCTTGTTGTTGAGACAACCTGCCTCCCAGAAGACTGGGAACGGTTTGCCCCGTTTCCTTGGGAACATGACACTCTGGTTGGGTAGAGGCTTTCTCCTGAATGGCAAACCACCCAAACAGACCGGCCATTGTAATCAAGATACCACATTCTGTCAGAACCACTCCGACCGGGAGAAATTGCCCCAGATACTCTGCCAGGGTGACGGAGGTGAGGCTAACCCCTGACATACTGGTATCAACTACCGATTCATCATCTCCTCTGGGGTGGCAACCAGGAGCATTGGCCAAAAGGCGACAGGAATGCCACCCTGTGGGATGGACATGAGGAAGCAGATGATCAGCCCAGCCACATAGTGGCATTGGAAGGAGTAGATAGCGAAGCCGAATGACCTTGATTGCGACCTCACACCGCATCCATCGGTTGCTCAACGCACGCTTAAGGAGTCAGCCAGGAGTGGGAAAACTCTCCGGACCGCGCTTGCACCTGCTGATGGCCGATGAAGAAAGGAGGCGTGTGCGCAAGGGAGACGTGGCTGAGGACCTAGGGATGACCGCTCGCACGGTCACCACTCTGATTGATGCACTCGAAAGGAAGACGTACGATCACGACTTGACAGCGGTACAAGCTGCACACCCGTGTCGTGACGACATGCACGTAGAACGTCTTCTCTCCCTTGGGCCATGTCAACTCGACGTAGTCGCTCGCGCTCAACTGAGCGGTATACTCCGACAAGCGTTGCCATTTCCAGCCTTTGGGAGTGCTTGGGTCTGCTACCGCCAGCCAGCGATTGCTCTTGATCCCAGTCGTGATCAGAAACTCCCGCTCCCGCGCTGCTCGCCAGAGGCGTTTGGCGCTGTACCAAGTATCGAGCAAGACATGCGTCAGGGTCCCTGCAACCGGCTCAAAGGTGCGAATGATCGCCTCCATCAGGTCAATCTTGCTGGCGAAGGGCACGCCTTCCGCTTCGCAGACCCTTTGCTGTCGATACAACTGCGGAGCCAGTGGGCAGCGCCGCCCCAAGAGCACATACAGACTCTGCACCATACTATGACCGGGGATCCGTTTCCCCTCCGTCGTCGAATGATGCTGCCCCAGCCCTTCCATCTTCTTGCCTTTCGGCTTGTGCATCGTCGAGTCATCCCCGATCAGATACCCTGTCACGACGGATTGCTTGGGACGGCCTCGATGCTTGGGTTGCTCTTGGCGTTGTCGCTCGAGCTCTGCTGCCACCTGCGGCTGCATCGTCTCGCGAAAGTGCCTCAGCCAGCGTTCTGCCACGGCTTTGGTTTCCTAGGGCGCTTGGGAGAAAAAGCGGCTCAGTCCTGCCAAGCTCGGTCCAGCGCCCATCTGAACAAATCGATTGACATAGCGCATGCGGTGTGTTTTTAGCGAGCCGTCACCCATTGATTTGACCAATTCTCAACTCAATCTTAACCAGATTGCTCTATTCAAATCTATCGACCACTGCTATCATAGAATGCCAGTATGGCTACTTGTATCTGGCGCTGCCTGGTCAGTCTGAAGTCGAAGGAGAAATGAGCCATGTCTGGGACAAGGAGGTGCGGCATACCAGGACGGTTGGTGCATGTGCAAGGACTGATCACTCTTGCCACTGGGACTGCATGTGGCCTTGCTTATGTACTCTTCTATGGAGAAGATGATGAAACGGAAGATACTTATCCTGTATATGCTCCTCGTGTTTCTGGTAGGCTTTTTCGGGATGTTCCTTGCGTTGCAACGCATGCCGACTCAGACACATGCGTCAGGAGGAAGTACCGATTGGACGATGTTCCAAGGCAACCTGGAACATAGTGGCTTCAACGGGTCTGAGACAATCCTGAACCCTACGACAGCACCCCAGATGAAGGTAGTGTGGACGCGCCATGTGGGGGGTAGAGTCACTTCCCAGGTGGTGGAAGCCAATGGGCTGCTCTATTGGGGCTCGTGGGATGGATTCGAGCATGCGTCGAATCCATCGACCGGGACCGATGTCTGGGCGACCAACGTGGGCACGACGACGCCAGGCCCTGGATGCTCTCCATCGAGTGGTGGGCCAGCAGGAGCGGCTTCCGTGACCTCGGTCCCCATCAATGGGACGATGACAGAGGTAGCCTTTGTCAGTGGGGGGAACGCGACGCTCTATGCACTCAATGCCGGCACAGGAGCCATTCTCTGGAGGACCCTGCTGGGGAGCTCTCCCAGCCATATGGTGTGGGCAGGGCCAGTGGTCTACCAGGGAAGCGTGTATGTGGGCGTCTCGTCCCTGGGCGACTGTCCGCTGGTGCAGGGACAACTGGTGCAGTTGAATGCCTCGACTGGGGCGGTCCAACATACGTTCAACGCGGTCCCCAACGGCTGTATTGGAGCGGGGATCTGGGATACGCCCACCATCGACCAGGCAACCGGCATCCTCTACGTCAGTACCGGCACGTACTCGAGCTGTGGGTATAGCGGGAATTTGGCGATGGGACTGCTCGCCTTGCGCACGACGGACCTGTCGTTGGTCAGTTCGTGGTTGTTGCCATTGGCACAGGGGCCTGGGGACAGCGACTTCGGTAGCACACCCACCCTCTTCCAGGCCACCATCGGTGGGACGGTGCACCAGATGGTGGGACTGGTGAATAAGAATGGCGTCTATTATGCCTTCGACCGGGCCAACCTGAGTGCCGGGCCGTTGTGGCAGTTCCAAGTGTCTTTCGGTATAAGAGGGGGGGGAGGGAACAACTTCTCATCCAGTGGCTGGGACGGGAGCAGACTGTATGTGGCAGGTGGGGGAACAGCGATCAATGGCACGAAGTGCAGTGGCAGCCTACGAGCCTTCGATCCGGCCACCGGCAAACCCACGTGGGAAGCTTGCTTGGGAGGTGCTGTGGTGAGTTCTGTCATGGCTGTGCCTGGGTTGGTGGTGGTAGGAGCAGGCACCCAGGAGGTTGCGGTGGACGCAGCCACAGGCAAGCAGATCTTCACCTTCAATGATACATCTGCAGGCTCATTCTTCGCGGGCACAGCCACGATTGTCAATGGCAACCTGTACGTGGGAAACGAGGATGGCTCTCTATTTGCCTTCGGAGTATCGGGTACTTCTACTCCTACGCCTCCTCCAGGAATCAGTAACGTACCCGTCAGTAAGCTGTGGTATTTTGCGGAAGGGTATGTGGGTGGCAGCTTCAGCGAGTTTTTGACGCTGGAAAATCCCGATACCCAACAAACGGCACAGGTGCAGGTCGAATACCTGTTTACCGGCGGCACAGCGCAGACCTTCGTGCATACGGTACCACCACAGAGCCGTGTCACCATTGGGGTCAATGATGACCTGCGCACACCGGCCAATGGAACTGGGCGTTCGGTGTCAATGATTGTGACTTCGTTGAATGGCGTGGGGATTGTGGCGGAACGGCCCATGTACTTTGACTTCTTTGGCATTCGAAGTGGAACTGATGTGTTAGGGGCAACTCAGTTAGCGCAGGATTTCTACTTTGCCGATGTGGAGTCGCAGCCTAACTATTCCAGCTTCATCACCATCTTGAATCCGCCAGGGGGCAAAGATGCTCATGTGACACTGAATTACTATGCGGGTGGCGCGCAGATTGGGACACAGACGATCGTGGTCCCGGCAGGCCAGCGTGGGACGACCTCACCGGCTCAGTTGGGCATTAATCGGACATCGGCCTTGCATGTTCACTCAGATCAGCCGGTGGTGGTGGAGCGACCCACCTACTTCAGTACATCACGCTCCAATATTAGTGGGCCGGTAACTGGCGCCTTCTGTGTCGTGGGTACGCAGGCTGTTGGGAAGGACTGGTTGTTTGCAGAGGGCTATACCGGCTCGAATTTCCATGAATACCTGTCATTGGCGAACTTCAATAGCAGTGTCACGGCCAATGCGACGGTCAAGCTGGAATACACCAATGGCATGACCCACACAACGACGCTGACTATTGCGCCGCAGTCGCAGGCCTTTGTCGATGTCAACAGTCTCTCGTCTGGCTTTTCGCAAGCGACGCCGGAGGTCTCGGCTGAGGTGACTTCAGATATGCCGATTGTGGCGCAGCGGCAGGAGTACTTCCGCTTTGGCGGCACGTTACCCGGTGGGACGGATGCGGTGGGTCAGCCGGGGCCTGCGAAATCTGCCTATAGCTTTGCTGAAGGCTATACCGGGCAAGGTTTTTCGGAGTTCCTGACGTTACAGAACCCCAATACGACCAGCCAGGATGTGGTGGTAGGGTTGTACTTTGCCAACACGATCACGAGTGAGAAGGTGGTGACGGTCCCACCACAAACGCGTATGACGCTGGATATCAATGCGCTGGCGATGCCCATTGTCAAGGCGGTGCCACAGGCCGGTTATTCGGTGTCGATAGCGGTGCAGGCGGTGAACGGCACGATTGTGGTGGAGCGACCGATGTACTTCAATTTCTTTAACGTTGATCCAGGCGGCTCGGATGTGGTGGGCTATTCAGGGTAGGCGAGAGATTTTTCAGGAAAGTGCAAAGATAGAGATCTCTTTTCTTTGTTCATATTAAAGGGGTTGAGTGCGCATCTTGCTCGTCTCCTGCATAATCGCTTGCAGCTGTTTGGCATCAAGCGTTTCATACAAGCGCAGTGAACGAGCCATGCGATCCAATGTCTCACGGTGCGAAGTCAACAGGCTGATGGCATGATCATAGGCTCTTTTCACGATGCGGTTGACTTCCTCATCGATGATCGCGGCGGTTTGCTCGCTATACTCGCGAGAGCCAGTTGCCAAAGCAGTACCCACGAATGGAGCTTCGCGTTCGCTCAAGGAGATGGGACCCAGGCGTTCATCCATACCCCAGCGCGTCACCATCTGCCGTGCAATGGCGGTGACATGCTGCAGGTCGTTTTCCGCGCCTGTCGTGATGTGTCCAAGGGCCACCTGCTCAGCGGCGCGACCACCCAGGGCTGTCACCAATTGCGCTTCCAGGTACTCTTGCGAGTAGTTGTAGCGGTCATCCAACGGCGTATACTGCGTCACGCCGAGGGTCTGACCGCGAGGGACAATCGTCACTTTGGTCACCGGGTCCACATCTTCCTGTAGCAGACCGGTCAGCGCATGACCGCTTTCATGATAGGCAACCACATTCAAATCAGCTTCACTCAATATTAGAGGACGCTGAGCACCGATGAGGATCTTGTCCAGAGCCTCATCAAAGCAGTTTTGTGTCACGGCAACCAGATTGCGACGTGCTGCCAGCAGAGCGGCTTCATTGACGAGATTGGCGATGTCAGCGCCAACCATCCCAGGGGTGGCACGGGCGATGGTAATCAGGTCCACGTCTTTTGCCAGTGGGACGTTGTGCGTGTGAATCTTGAGAATGGCCAGGCGACCATTCCAGTCGGGACGCTCGACTGTCACACGTCGATCGAAGCGGCCGGGGCGCAAGAGCGCTTTGTCCAGTCCATCTGGGCGATTGGTTGCTGCAATGACAACAACGGCCTGGCGCGTCTCAAAGCCGTCCATCTCAACCAGCAACTGGTTCAAGGTTTGCTCACGCTCGTCGCTGCTATTGATGCTGGTCCCGCGCTGACGACCCACGGCATCAATTTCATCGAGGAAGATGATGCTGGGCGAGGCTTTCTTAGCCTGCTCGAAGAGATCACGCACGCGGCTGGCGCCAACACCGACCAGCACTTCGACAAACTCCGAACCGCTCATCGAGAAGAAGGGCACTCCCGCCTCACCTGCCACGGCACGCGCCAGCAGGGTCTTCCCGGTTCCCGGAGGGCCGACCAACAACACCCCACGGGGAATCTTGCCACCCAGGCGCTGGAACTTGTTTGGGGTCTTCAGAAATTCAACCACCTCAACCAGATCGTATTTCGCTTCGTCGACGCCCGCGACATCAGCAAAGGTCGTACTCGGTCTATCTCCTGGCACGACCTTGGCGCGGGTCTTCCCAAAGCTGAAGATGTTCTGCTGGCTCTGTGTTGCTCGGCGGCTCATAAAGAAGAAGACGCCCAACAGGAGAACCAAAGGGAGAAAGCTGACTAAAATGTTCAGGAGGAGATTAGGATCAGCCACGGGCTTCGCCTGGTACTGTACGTGATACTGGTTCAGCAAGGTGACGAGATTAGGATCACCATTGGGTAGCTGCGTCAGGTGATACTGGCTCGTAAGTACAGCGTTCCCATTGGCGTCGGTCAAAGAGATGGCCTTCCTCAAGTCACCAGTGATGTCCTGTCCCTGGAAAGTCGCATCCTTGATATTGCCATTCATGACTTGCTGGTAGAATGCGCTGTAAGGTAGCTCTCCGACATTTTGTCCATTCACATTTGAACCTTGAGAGAAGATTTGAGGGAGGGCCCAGAAGATCAACACGATGCCAACGATGAGAAGGAAAAGCTTCAATACTTGCCTGCTCTTATTTCGCGGACTACCGCCATTACTGCCATTGTCGGGACGCCGCTGTCCAGCCGACCCTTGATCATGAGAATTGCGTTGGAACATAGACATAACCTGAGTATCCATAGCTTGAAAGGTTGTACTGAAGAACGGTGTGCCGTATCGTTCTTTCATATAAATAGATTCGCCAGAGGTTACATCTTCTTTTCGCAATTCACCTTTAGTCCCAATTTGTGTCATAAAATCAGGCCCAGCTGTGTCTAATAGATAAGTGGACAGGGGAAAAGATGGGGAAGGGCAAATTGCTTGAGCTCTGATGGATGGAGTGTAAAAGGGTATGTCATTAGATGATGGAGAAAGACCGCTCGTAACTTCGAGAGAAGTCGAGGCATTTGAAGTTCTCTTTACGCGCTACTATCCCTTGGTCTATCGGTTGGCGTATCGGTATGTCGGGCAGCCTGATGAGGCAGAAGATATCGCGCAAGAGGTCTTCCTGCGCTTCTACCACCTCCCACCACATGCCTCCACGGAAGCACAACAACGGGCCTGGCTCTGCCGTGTCGCCATCAACCTTGGCTTGAATGCGGCACGAAAACGCAAAAGCCGCTTTGGACAAGAGAGGCGCATCGATGCCGCCGTTCAAGAGAACGTCTTGGATGTTGCCAAGGATCGCAATCCTGAACTGTTTGTGCTTGCCGGTGAACAAGCGGCGCTCGTGCGAGCTATCCTGCTTGAGCTACCTGAACGTCAGCAACTCTGCCTGGTGCTGCGAAGTATAGGGTTCAGCTATGGGGAGATAGCAGAAGCGACAGGTATTTCCATCACATCTATCGGCACTGTACTGGCACGGGCTGTGCAGTCATTTCGGAGAAGCTACTATGAACGAACAACCGGGACGGAATAATACGTGCTTGGATGACGATCAAATACTTGCATGGCTTGATGGGGCATTACCTCCTCGTGAGGCTGATGCCGTGGAAGCTCATCTGGCAAGCTGTGCCCGTTGTGCTGCTCAAGAACGGGCCTTGATGCGAGAGAGCCGCCAGGTGTTTGATTTGCTCTCTAGCTTAGACCCTCCACCCGTAACTCATGCTGAGTCAGCAGCAGCCCTTGCTCGTTTTCAGGAGCATCTGCCACCTGAGACTCACCACCACGAGAATAGCCAACCAGGAACATTCGCCCTTCCGGAATCCATGCTCATTCCAGTGCGTCCTTTCACACCCAGGCCCCGCTTTGGGACGTTAGTCCAAACACTCGTTGCTGTCCTGGTCATTGTGGCACTCCTTGGTACCACTCTGCTGCTCTTAAGACTCCGGCTTGCTTCACCTCCCACGCCTCCCATTGGAGCGCTAGCTACGCCTGTCACTGTCCATGCTGAGGCTGGTGGGTTAGAAATACGTATGCAGATCACGGCTGGTCCGTACTTTCTGAGTGAGATGCTGGCGGCGGATCTCACGCTGACCAATCATTCCCAAACCACCTTTCTGCTCCAGGGGACGCAGGCACCTCTGTCAGAAGCATGGCGTGACGCATGTCATCCTCCTCTCAACATCGTGATGACCGGTGGGGAAAGCCCATATGCTCCCAATCTCCAGAGCACCCTAACTGCCGCAATCCCGTGTTTTGGTTCTGTGGGGACGGTGCAGTTGCAACCTGCTCAAACCATCATGATCCACCGCTACATTGAGCTTACGAGCAGTGGACATCTCACACTCACCCCGCGAGCCGTGTTTCAAAAGCCCGCACTTGGACAGGATGGCGTCATCCAGATTGTCCCTACAGCTGGTCCTCTTGATGGGCGCTGGCCGTCCTTACAGATCTCGGTCCAACCACGAGTCCCATCCGATCGTTTGATCTCTCTCCACCAACAACGTGCGCAGGTGCTCGTCGATGCTCCACCTCCTGCTCGTAGCCAGTTACTCTACGTATATGCCTTTGACTGCGATTTTGGGCAAAGGGCATCTGGACATGAGAGCGGAAGCGGAGGCTATTGGAGGAGTCTCCCAACGATGACCATTCCAACACCACAATGTGGCACTTCGATGAACATCACTGGTAAGGTTGTCCACTGGCGATATGCTGTTGGCGCACCCGGCTATAACATCGCTTCAGGAACGTATGCATGAGAATATATGTGTGAGAAGCAAGCTCATCATTCCTCGCCAGGAGGAATGCCTGTTGGGTACACCCGGCAACGTTTGCCATGAGACCACACTCGCTATTTTTGAACATTGTATGAGAAAGGAACACTATTATGTCACATCGAAACCTTCTCCTCGTGATCGCCTTCTTTCTTTTTAGTAGTTGTAGCGCTAATACGGCTCCATCGAACGCAAATAAGCCGACCCCGCAGCCTCATGAAGTGGGATCTTACAATTGTCAGGGGAGGGTTCATGCCACTTCCTCCGGCACCGTAGCTCCCTCGTCAACGCCGCGCTCCCTCTACTTCGGAAATAACCGTGGAAACTTCTACGCTGTCAACGCACAAACGGGTGAACTGCGCTGGTGTCTTGATCTCAATAACCCGAAAACGGCGACCACCCCATCGACTCTAATAATTGGTACGCCTACAGTCGTCGACGGAGTTGTCTATGTCTGTGCCTCTGACGGTGGTGAGGCTGGGTACCTTTATACATTCAATGCTAGCGATGGATCGCTGCGTTGGCGTACCCAAACCGATTGTTGGAACGTCTCCATCCCTTTCACTGACCGCGCAATCCCACTGGTGAATAACGGTGTGGTGTACTCCGGTCTCTCTGCTGTGCGAGCGCGAGATGGCCAGGTGCAGTGGAAATTCCACGTTAATCTCTCCAGAGAAGGAGAACTCATTCTCCTAGCATTGGTTGATGGAGTGGTCTATGCCAGTACAGAGGGCGCTGTTTACGCCTTCAATGCGCAGAATGGAGCCATTCTTTGGCGCTACCCCTCCCATGCTTTTCTGAATGTGGGCGGTCCATTAGTCATCTCCAACAAGATGCTCTTGGTTGGAACGCAAGGTACAGTCGATCAGCCTGAAACGAGTGCCCTCTATGCCATCAACACTGAAAATGGCTCGCTGCGCTGGGTCCATCTGATGGGTGACTATGTGGGAGCGGCACTCCTCAACAACGTGGCCTACGTCAGTTCCGGTGGTCCTTCCCTCGACGCTTTCAATATGAGTAGTGGCACGGTGCTTTGGCACTACAAATTCACCCATCTGGTCTCCATTTCCAATCCAACACTGACAACGGGTGGAATGCTCTACATCAATGCTGATGGTGCATACGCCCTACGGAGCGAGAACGGGCGCGTTCTCTGGCACAAACCTCTGGGAGCGGATCAAAGTGTCTACTTTCTTCCACCAGTCGTTGTTGATGGCGTCGATTATGTGGTACGTACGGATGGTCACGGGAACAGCATGCTCTATGCCCTCAATGCAAGTAATGGAGCAGAGTACTGGCAGAGTACGAATCTCCCCCAGCTTTCGCCCTTGACGGTGGCCTGATCTCTTCTGTGGAGCAGGGATGTTGCAAAGGGTCGGAATGGCCTGCCAGTGTGAAACTGACCCAAAAATACGCTGTACCATAGAACTGAGGCTGAGATTAGGTATAAAGCGCCTCTAGAGGCTCTTGTACACCACGTTGCGCGACGTTCGCCTCGTTGCCATGAAGACCAAAGCCTCGTGAGATGCTCGACATCTGCAAAACCCTTCTCGACATCCGAGAAAAACCTGTTTTTAGGCGCATTAAGCGCGAAAAAGGGCAAGCTTAGCCTCAGTTCTATGGTACATAATAAATAAGTGGTTCTTCTCCTTTTGTCACCAACGTAAATAGTACAATACTACTTGTTCAGTTGCAAGTGTTTTCGCTCATGAGAATGTGTCTCTCTCAATATAAGTACAGCTTGCTTGCTGCTGTAGCTTACTCCTGTCACTCTCATGTTGGACAGGCCCCTAGAAAGAAAAGCTCTTCTTTGAACACTCTTCACAGAACCTGCGCCTGCGGAAGCCCCGTCCATTCATGGCGGGAGAGGAAGCAGGCGTTCCTTGCGTGGAGTGGGGCGGATGGAGTAAAATGTTCATCAGTTTTTTCTCTTGACATTCTGGTGAATATTTGCTACACTCCCCTCATGAAGACTACGTTGACTGCCAAACTCAAACTGCATACCACCCCTGAGCAATTCCAGGCCTTGCGCACAACGCAACTGGTGTATCGCGATGCTTTGAACTACGTCTCTCGCTATGCTTTTGAGCATGGCAAGATGAGCAACAAAGTCGGCTTGCAAGAGGGCACATATCAGGAGATCCGCGCTCGGTACCGTTTGCCAGCCCAAATGGCGTGTAGTGTTCCGCGCCAAGTGGGTGCCACCTATAAGGCGCTGTGGACCAAGGTCAAGCAGAATGCTGTCCTGCGCAAAGCTGGCAAAACGAAGAAACGCTATAAGGGGCTCGATAAAGCTCCCAAGTACGTTTCTCCCACCTTGACCTATCAATTGGGGCATGACTACAGCTTCAAAAAAGAGCAGCAGGTCAGCATCCTGACGCTTGAAGGGCGCGTGATTGTGCCCTACACGGGCTATGACCAGCATGTGACCCTCTTGCAGCATGGGGCATCCATCGGAGCCGCCAAATTGTGGTATGACAAACCCCACAAGCAGTTCTACCTGCTCGTGTCCCTTGAAGTCGAGACACCAGGCCCAACCCAAGAAATGCATACCCGTGTTGCTGGTGTGGATGTGGGTATCCGCTATCTGGCCGTCAGCAGTACCACGAAAGGAGAGTGTACCTTTTATTCTGGCAAGTCCATTGTTCCTCAAGCCAACCACTACGCCCGCCTGAGAAAGCGTCTGCAAAAGAAAGGCACTCATTCCGCCACGCGCCGTCTGGCCGCGATAGCGGGACGAGAGAGACGGTTGAAGCAAGACGCCAATCACGTGGTGAGTAAACACATTGTTCAACAGCACCCACACAGCCTCATTGGGCTTGAGAACCTGACAGATATTCGGGAACGCACGAAACGCAAACATGGCAAAAAGGCCACCCAGAAGCAACGCAAAGCCAACGCCCGTCATTCCAAGTGGGCGTTTGCTCAACTGCATGCCATGATCGCCTATAAAGCGGCTCTGCAGAGCAGCATGGCCGTCAAAGTGGACGCCCATTACACCAGCCAAGCCTGCCCCAGGTGTGGCTACACCAGCCAGGACAACCGTCCTGGCAAGGGCTTGCTCTTTGTCTGTCAGAATTGTCATTACACCCTCCATAGTGATTTAGTGGGCGCCAGAAATATTACCATGCGAACGTTGCTCATTCGGCAAGACTGGATGAGTACGGGCCGCTTGTCAGTCGGCCCTGATGTGTCAAGCGAGGAAGCCAAAGCGGCACAGCGGCAACGCTATGCTGAATTGCGGTGGAGCTTAGACACAAGCCCTCGTGCTTCAGCCGGGGGTGACTGACTTTACACAACATTCGCGATGGCATCGCCGCATTCGCTCTCTCAATCAATGGAAGCGAAAAGAATTGGACAAACAACATTCATCTCCTCCCCAGAACCTCCTGTCAGCCCAACCATCCCAATCGTTGGTGATAGAGGTAGTCAGGTGGTGGCATGAACCCGCCGAATTCGCGCTCGAGGAGCGAGGCAAAGGTGATCGTCGTGCGGTCTTCCAGGTAGGGGCCAATCGCCTGAAGCCCGATGGGCAGACCACGGCGTGTCCGTCCCCAGGGAAAGGCTGTTGCTGGCAACCCGCTATACGCGGCCACTCCCGCATAGATGGGGAGGTACATGTAGGGGACCACTGTCCCATTCACCTGGAGCGTGCGCTTGAGCAGCGGAACCTGGTCACTGCTATGGGGAAAAGCGGGGGTGATCGTCACCGGGGCCAACAGCACATCGAAGTCGCGGAAGAACGCGCGGAAGAGGGCACGGGAGCGTTCACGCCGCCCATGCATGCCGATGAACTGCGAGACCGTCGCGTTCACGCCCACCAACTGCGCGTTGGCGAACCGATCAGACGACTGGTGAAGTACCTCAACGACATGGGCGCGTTCATCTCCATCCAGGTGGGCGAAGGCGATCACGCTCAGGAGCATGGAATAGGCTTCGTGGTGCTGCCACAGGTCAAAGCCCTCCGGCTGCACCTCCTCCACCCATGCTCCAAGGCGGCGTAAGCGCGCGGTCAGGTCGTCGAGGGCGGCAAGAATCTCTCCGTCGACCGGCAACCAGGGGGCAGGCGGCAGGACGGCGATGCGGAAGTCGGCCAGGGCGCTGTGACGCACCGGAGGGAACATGAGGCGCCAGGCCACGTCTTCCCCGACGACCGGCTCGGCGATGATCGAGAGCGCCAGATCCAGGTCGGCGGCGCTGCGGGCGAGCGGACCCATCACATTCATTACGATGGCCGGATTCTCCAGGAGAGAGCCAGGGATATGCCCGCTGCGCGGAACGGCGGTTTCGCTGGGACGATGCCCATACACGCCGCAGAAGGCAGGAGGGATGCAAAGCCCGCCACCGAGATCGCTGCCGAATTCGAGCGCCGTCAGTCCTGCCGCCAGAGCAGCAGCCCCGCCTCCGGTACTGCCGCCTGGGGTGCGCGTGCGATCCCAGGGATTGTTCGTGCGGCCAAAGAACGGGTAACTGGTTTGCCAGTCGGTCACGTAGGGAGGGAGATTGGTTTTCCCAATCAGAACCGCTCCAGCGTCCAGGACGCTCTGCGCCACGGGGGCAGTCGTGGTAGAGATCACGTGCGCACGCTGCGGTACTCCGGCGGTCGTAGGCAGTCCCGCCACCTCGATGCAGTCTTTGATCGTCACTGGCAGCCCGTGCAGCGGCCCAAGCAAGATTCCTCTGGCGATGGCGGCATCGGCCTGTGCTGCACGCAGGTGAGCTTGCTCCTCATTGAAGGTCACAATCGCATGAAGATCGGGGTTATAGTGCGCGATCCTTTCCAGGTGCCACGCGAGCAATTCCCGCGCGGAAATGCGTTTCGTGCGGAGGGCCCCCAGCAGGCTCTGGGCGGTGGCAAAATGCTTATCCATAGGTTTCCTCCCTCTGCTTTCCGAAGCAGCAGCATTGCCGCGACGCCAAGGCGGTGACATCCGAGGCGTGGTACGCTTTCAAGAGGGTATAGCGGCGGTGACATCCGAGGCGTGGTACGCTTTCAAGAGGGTATAGCAGCCAAACGGAATGGCAACAGTGATGATGAGCAGGCTCAGGATACTGCGAAGCAGCGAAGACCTGCCAGGTGGTGCTGAAACAGGGTGTGTCTCGAGCATTGATTCTTTCTCTCTTTTTCTTAACCGGTGGAAAAAGCAACCAGTCCACATCTCTTCTGTGGAGAGTATAGGCGAATTGCAAGCACAAGGGAGGTGACAAAGGTCACCTCGCGAGGTCATGTTCTGCCCCATGACCTGCTTTGACCTGTGACTGCTGGGGAAGCTACAAGTTCACCAGCTTTGCGCTCTGCTCCCACAAGTGTCGCTGGAGCGACTCCTCATAGGAGATGGCAGCTGACCGCTTGGGAAGGCTCTTCACAAAGTATTTGTCGGTGACGCCTTCCACCTCGGGTGAGGAGGCCAGGTAGATCGATGTTTTCGCCCCCTCTTGCGGGCTCGCGCCAAAGCTCCCGATCACCTTCACGAGAAGGCGAAAGGCGGGCCCGACATCCCTCTGCGCGAAATTCGTCGCCACGAAGCCAGGATGCAAGCAGTTGGCTGTCACCCCTGTTCCCTGCAGCCTGCGTGCCAGTTCATAGGTGAACAGCACCACAGCAAGCTTGGATTGCCCGTAGACATGCATGGACCTGTAGTGTTTCTCTTCTTGCAAATCATCCAGCTGAATATAGCCCGCTTCATGCGAATTCGAACTGACATTGACAATCCGAGCTGGCGCGCTGGCTTTGAGCACATCGAGCAGCAAATTGGTCAGCAGGAACGGTGCCAGATAGTTCACGGCGAACGTCATCTCCAATCCATCCACGGTTTCTCGCCGCCCAGGGAAGGACGCTCCCGCATTATTGATCAGCACATGCAGGTGCGTATAGTGGTGCTGAAAGTTCTCGACGAGTTGTCGGATGGACTGTTGCGATGACAGGTCTGCTTGCAGGAGATCAACCGCGGTATTCTTGCTTTTCGTGGTGATCTCGCTCCTGGCTTGCTCGCCTCTGGCACGGTCCCGGCAGACCATCACGACGGTGGCCCCCATCTGTGCCAGCGCCAGCGCGGTGGCCTTCCCGATCCCTGAATTGGCGCCGGTCACCATGCAGATCTTCCCTTGCATACTGTTATTCACTGTTGGCATAATTGCGATCCTTTCATAGTTCTCTTTCGCCCGCACCACCGGTTATGTGCTGGCCTGCTCTGCCATGATCTCCATCCGAGGTGATCTTCGCCTTGCCTTTTCGCCTGACTGTGGCGAGGCTCGAGCTTGAACCTGGTCCAGATCATCGGGGCGGTCATCGTGCTCGTGGGCATCATCCTGACCCAGAAGGCCCGCGCCAATAAGGTCATTGACGCGGGCCTTGCATTGCGGGCTTAGCTGCTCACGAGCGCGACGCGCATTCTGTCACTGGCGGTCAAGTTGAATCCCCTCGCGAAGAGCCAGATCGGCAGGAGGAGTTCGAAGTTTAGTAGAAGAGCACGGGCCTGATTGTCATGATCTGACGCCTTTCTCGACCATCTCGCCTTCGAGCGGGTAGCCAGCCTCCTCCCAGTCGAGAATGCCGCCAGCATAGCGGCGTACATGCATGTATCCGTGATGAACCAGGTACTTGTAGGCCAAGACGCTCGCGATACAATCATAGCTGGAACAGTAGACGACAATCTCATCGTCCTGGGTGAGCGAGACCAGAGCTTCCTCGGGCGTGAGAAAGTGAAGCGAGCCGGGGATATGCTTCGCACGGTACTCCCATG
>WNGQ01003403.1_pt1 | contig 16027 bp, 13 predicted proteins | sample 5407661 | NCBI WGS metagenome assembly WNGQ01 (sample SAMN13153382, study PRJNA577476) | soil metagenome | isolation source: 60 cm soil or saprolite under Garry oak tree replicate 2 | place: USA:California | collected 2016-06-15 | reverse complement strand
GCCGGCGGCAGCGGCTTGCGCTCCGGCACGGGTTTTGCGGGACCATCGCTCATCGCCATCTCCGAAAACCGCGGTTACCCCGATCCACTAGTCAACAGATTGTGCGGCGCTCGTGAAAAAGCCAGAGGCGATTCTTATATCTGGCATATTCGCATGGCACGGTGCTGCTTCTTCCGCGGCATGCATCGGCGCTCCCCCCTTTTTCCGAGTATCGTTCCCGCATGCCTTCTCAACGATTCGCACGCCCCATCGAAGTGCCCGGTCTCGCGGCGCGGCGGATCGCGGCAGATATTCTCGACGGCGTGCTGCATAAGCAGCGCACGCTCGACGACCAGCTCGACGGGTCCGGCGCGCATACCGGATTGAAGATGCTCGCCGACCGCGACCGCGCGCTGATGCGCCGGCTGGTCGCAACCATCCTGCGCCGGCTCGGCACGCTTGGGCATGTGCTGTCGCGGCTGCTCGACCGCGGCATCCCGAGCGATGCGCCACGCGCGCAAAGCGCGCTTCTGATCGGAGCCGCGCAGATACTCTGGATGGACGTGCCCGACCATGCCGCGGTGGACCTTTCGGTTCGGCTGGTGCAGTCGGACCGGCGGGCCGCGAAATATGCCGGGCTCGTCAACGCGGTGCTGCGTCGATGCGCGCGCGAGGGCGCAAGCCTGGTCGAAGACGTCAAGGCGCAGACGCTGGATGTTCCGCCATGGCTGCTGGCGCGCTGGACGACGCATTATGGCGAAAGCACCGCCAGGCAGATCGCCTTCGCGTTCGGCCATGAGCCTTCGCTCGACATCACCGTGAAATCCGAGGCCGCGCAGTGGGCGAACAGGCTCCACGGCGAGTTGCTGCCGACCGGCACCGTGCGAACCTTGCTTCAGGGATCGGTGACGACGCTGCCGGGTTTCGCCGAGGGAGAATGGTGGGTGCAGGATGCCGCCGCGGCCCTGCCTGCGCGCCTGTTCGGTGACGTCGGCGGCAAGACGATCGCCGATCTCTGCGCCGCGCCTGGCGGCAAGACGGCGCAACTCGCCCTTGCCGGCGCGCGGGTGGTCGCGGTCGACCGCTCGCCGGGGCGGATGGCGCGGTTGCGCGACAATCTGGCGCGGCTGCAGCTCGAGGCCGAAACGGTAGTGGCCGACGCCACCGAATGGCAGGGCGGCGATCGTGGCGGCTTCGACGGCATTCTGCTCGATGCGCCCTGCACCTCGACGGGCACCATCCGCCGCCACCCCGACATCGCCTGGCTCAGGCAGGACGCGGATTTCGGCCCGCTGACCGCCCTGCAGCGGCGCCTGCTGCAGACGGCGACGACCCTGCTCAAGCCGGGCGGGATTCTCGTCTACTGCACCTGTTCGCTGGAGGCGGAGGAGGGCGAAGAGGCCATCGCGGCACTTCTCGGCAGCGAGCCGTCCGTTCGCCGGGCGCCGATCGATCCGGGCGAGGTCGCAGGCCTCGCCGAGATTGTGACCGCGGACGGGGACTTGCGGACGTTGCCCTGCCATCTTCCGAACCCGGACCCCCGGCTTGGCGGCCTCGACGGCTTTTACGCGGCCCGGCTCGTCAAATCCTGACTTTGCATCTGATTTTACAGTGGATTTTGCCCGTGAAGCGTTGATTTGAGGGGCTTCAAGAGGGTGTATTGACGTCATTTCCGGATTAAAAGGTTGCGTTAACGAATCCCCCTCAAATCAAGGCAAGGCGTGGCCGCCGCTTACCGCAGACGTATTTCGACGCTGGTCATGGACCGTTTCGCGCGCAGCATGATGTCGCGCGCAACCGGCAGTTCCGTGGCGTTGTCGCAGCTGTGGCCGGGCCGCACCGATCGCCTGATCATCGCCCCGCACGACCTGCGGACGGCGGACGCCACTCGCGCCGCCGAGATCTATGCCGGCCGCTTCGTGTTCGCGGGCAAGATCGTCACCTGCCACGGCCGCTCGATCTTCGAGCTCGAACCGCCTTCGGAAGATTGGGAAGTGGCGCTGCTCGGCTTCGGCTGGCTGCGGCATTTGCGCGCGGCCGACACCGCGCTCACGCGCGCCAACGCCCGCGCCCTGGTCGACGATTGGGTCTCCAATTCGTCCAACAGGCGTCCGATCGCACGCCGGGCGGACGTGCTGTCGCGCCGCGTGATCTCGCTGTTGTCGCAGGCGCCGCTGGTGCTCGGCGACACCGACGGCAAGTTCTATCGCCGCTATCTGCGCTGGCTGACCCGTGAAATCCGCTACATGCGCTATGCGATGCTCGACATTCCGGACGGCGTGTCGCGGCTGCAGGTCATGATCGGGCTGTGCTACGCGTCGCTGTGCCTTGCCAACCAGGCGCGGCATATACGAGGCGCCTCACGAAAACTCTCCGATGAACTGCAGCGACAGATCCTGCCCGATGGCGGGCACATCTCGCGCAATCCCGGCGCGCTGATCGAACTTCTGATCGATTTGCTGCCATTGCGGCAGACCTTCGCCGCCCGCAATATCGCGCCCCCGCCGGCCCTGTTGAACGCGATCGACCGCATGATGCCGATGCTGCGGTTCTTCCGGCATGGCGACGGCAGCATCGCGCTGTTCAACGGCATGAGCGGCACGTCTTCGGACCTGCTGGCGACCCTGCTCGCCTATGACGACACGCACGGCACGCCGATGGCGAGCATGCCGCATACCGGTTTCCAGCGCCTCGATGCTGGTCCGATGATTGTGATCATGGATACCGGCGCGCCGCCGCCGGCCAATGTCAGTCATGAGGCCCATGCCGGCTGCCTGTCGTTCGAACTTTCGTCGGGCACGAGCCGCATGGTGATCAATTGCGGCATGCCGTCGACCGGCCGCGACAGCTGGCGCGCCTTCGCGCGCAGCACGGTGGCGCATTCGACCCTGACCTATCACGAGACATCGTCATGCCAGTTCGTCGAATTTTCGGCGATGAAGAAATTCCTGCACGGGGCGCCGATCGTCGCGGGACCATCCAATGTAGAAAGTTCCCGTGGCGAAGTCGCCAACGGCACAGTCCTGACCGCGTCTCATGACGGCTATGTCGACCGGTTCGGCGTGGTGCACCGCCGGGTCCTGATGGCGGCCCCCGACGGCTCGCGGCTCGACGGCGAGGATACGATTGCGCCGGTCCCGGGCGCGCGCGTCAAGAATAGCGGCACCGACTACGCCTTGCGGTTCCATCTGCATCCGTCTGTCAAGGCAAGCCGGCTCAGCGACGCCCACGGGGTGATGCTGGTGCTGCCGAACCGCGATGTCTGGACCTTCGAGGCGTTCGACGACAAGGTCGATCTGGAAGACAGCGTGTTCCTGGCCGGCAATGACGGGCCGCGCCGCACCGCCCAGATCGTGGTCCGGCAGGATTCGCGGAACGCGCCTGCGATCCGCTGGAGCTTCGTGCGGTCGGCGAGTTCACCGGCCTCCACCAACGCGCGGCGTAACGGGCGCCGCGAACCGGAATTGCCGCTGTAAATCGTGTCCAAAGGCAAGCCTTGCGCCCGCGCCCCGGTTCCGCGATCGGCAAAAGCGTGCTACCCGGCTGGCCTATCAGCCAGGATCCCTCATGACCGACCGTCTCCGCCGCATCACCCGCGCTTTGTTGTCCGTTTCCGATAAGACCGGACTGATCGAATTCGCTCGTGCCCTTGCCGAGCACGGCGTCGAGCTGGTCTCGACCGGCGGCACCGCGAAAACGATCGCGGGCGCGGGGCTGAAGGTGACGGACGTCTCTGAGCTCACCGGATTTCCGGAGATGATGGATGGGCGGGTCAAGACGCTGCATCCAAAGGTCCATGGCGGCCTGCTCGCGATCCGGGACAACGCCGACCACGCCCAGGCGATGAAGGCCCACGGCATCGCGCCGATCGATCTCCTGGTGGTCAATCTCTATCCGTTCGAGGCGACCGTCGATAAAGGCGCGCCCTTTGCGGAATGCATCGAGAATATCGACATCGGCGGGCCCGCGATGATCCGGGCGGCGGCGAAGAACCACGATGACGTCGCAGTCGTGGTCGAGGCGCAGGACTATCAGGCCATCCTCGACGAGCTCGGAGCCAACGAGGGCGCCACAACGCTCGCCTTGCGCCGGCGCCTCGCCGCCAAGGCCTATGCCCGCACGGCCGCTTACGATGCGGCGATCTCGAACTGGTTCGCGAACGAATTGAAGACCGATGCGCCGGATTATCGCGCCTTCGGCGGCAGGCTGATTCAGGCCCTGCGCTATGGCGAGAACCCGCACCAGATCGCCGCGTTCTATCGCACTCCCGACAAGCGCCCGGGAGTTGCGACCGCGCGGCAGCTGCAGGGCAAGGAGCTGTCCTACAACAATATCAACGATACCGACGCGGCCTATGAATGCATTGCCGAGTTCGACCCCAAGCGCACCGCTGCCTGTGTCATCGTCAAGCATGCCAACCCGTGCGGCGTCGCGGAGGGGTCTGATCTCGTCAGCGCCTACCGCAAGGCCTTTGCCTGCGACACCCAATCGCCCTATGGCGGCATCATCGCCGTGAATCGAACGCTCGATGCCGAGACCGCGCGCGTCATCACGGAGATTCTGACCGAGGTCATCATTGCGCCTGACGCGACCGAGGAGGCCATCGCCGTCATCGCCAAGCGGCGCAATCTACGCCTTCTGCTCGCCGGCAGCCTGCCCGATCCGCGCGCGCCGGGTTTGACCGCGAAGACGGTCGCCGGCGGGCTCCTGGTGCAGAGCCGGGACAACGCCATGGTCGACGACATCGCGCTCAAGTCCGTGACCAAGCGCGCGCCGACCGATGCCGAGCTGCGCGACCTCAAATTCGCCTTCCGTGTGGCCAAGCACGTCAAGTCCAACACCATCATCTACGCCAAGGATCTCGCTACCGTCGGCATCGGCGCGGGCCAAATGAGCCGGGTCGACTCGGCGCGGATCGCCGCGCGCAAGGCGCAGGACGCCGCGGCCGACGCCAAGCTGGCGCAGCCGCTCACCGTCGGTTCGGTGGTGGCATCGGACGCGTACTTTCCGTTCGCCGATGGACTGCTCGCCTGCATCGAGGCCGGCGCCACCGCCGTGATCCAGCCCGGCGGCTCGATGCGCGACGGCGAGGTGATCAAGGCCGCCGACGAGGCCGGCATCGCCATGGTCTTCACCGGCGTGCGGCATTTCCGGCATTGACAACACCCGTCATTGCCGGGCTTGACCCGGCAATCCATCGATCTCGCAAGAAATTTTCACAGTATGATGGATGCCCGGGTCAAGCCCGGGCATGACGTGGGAAGGTCAGTCCCTCACCTTCGCGAGCAGCGCGAGCCCCGCCACGAAGAACAGCACCAGCACAGCCATGCCGGTCTTTTGGCTTGCACTCGCCGCCGTGACGACGCCGATCAACAAGGGCCCGATGAACGAGGTGACCTTTCCGGTCAGCGCGAACAGGCCGAAATATTGCGCGACACGATCCTTCGGCGCCAAGCGGATGAGCAACGTGCGCGACGCCGCCTGCAACGGCCCGCCGGCGGCGCCGATCAGACAGCCCAGCACGAGATAGGCCCGCTCCGCCGCAGCAGCAAACAGCGGACCGCCAGGCACAGGCGCGGCGACCTGCACGAACAGGACGTGCTCCTTGTCGACCAGGAGGATCGCGACGATCGCAAATAAGAGAACGGACATGCTGCCCGCGATCACGCGCTTCGGGCCGAGCGCGTCGTCGAGCTGGCCGCCGAGCCATGCGCCGAACGTGCCGGCAATCGCGAGGATGATGCCGAACGTGCCGATCTGGATCGTGTTCCAGCCGAAGGTGCCGGCGGCATAGATGCCACCGAACGCAAACAGCGAGACCAGGCCGTCGGTATAGATCATGTTGGCGAGCAGGAACGTCGCCATCGATCGCTGCTTCGGCAGCAGGCTTAGCGTCTGGCACAATTCGACGAGGCCCGTGCGCAGGGCTTCGCGGACTGGGAGTCGCGCCGGATAATCCGGCGTCAGCAAGAACATCGGCAGCACGAACACGATGAACCAGATGCCGGTCAGGGGTCCGGAGATGCGATCGCCCTGATGGGAAACCGGATCGAGCCCGAACAGCGGCGTGAAACCGAACAGCGTGCGGCCGCTCTCCGGACTTGCGGCGAGAAAACCGAGCACGAGGATGAGGCTCAGGATTCCACCGACATAGCCGGTGGCCCAGCCGGTGCCGGACAGTCGGCCGATCCGCTCCGGTGGGACCAGAGTCGGCATCATCGCGTTGTTGAAGACGGTCGCGAATTCGACCCCGATGGTGGCGAAGGCGTAGGCGGCGAGCAGCGCAGGTATCCCGCCTTGATCGCCCGGCCTGCCGAACCACATCAGACAGGACCCGATCACGAGCATCGCGCCAAAGACGGCGATCCACGGCTTGCGGCGGCCGGACGCGTCCGCGATCGCACCAAGCACGGGCGACAACAGCGCAATCATGATGCCGGCAGCCGCCGTCGCAAAGCCCCACAACGCCTGTCCTGAAGCCGGATCGGATGCGACATGGGTCGCGAAATAGGGCGCGAACACGAAGGTCGTGATCAAGGTGAAGTAAGGCTGCGCCGCCCAATCGAAAAAGATCCAGCTGACGACAGCCGAGCGGGGCGGATAAGTCCCTGAAGCGGCAATATCGCCTGACTCAATCGCGGTCACAGCCATTCCAAAATGTCCTTCACATCACGTGCACGCGCTTTGCCAGGCGCCCCGGGAACCATATAGCATTCGCCGTCGGCCTGATGGTCTCCACCCGTGGTGAAAGTTTGATGATCCCGTCCTTGATCAGCCGGCGCAAAGTCGTCGGGACAGCCGTGCTGGCGCTTTGCTTCCTGATGCCGGCCACGGCCCAGCAATCCGGCCGCGCGCTTTACACACCTCCCGCGCCCGATTCGAGTCATGCCGTTGCCGCCGAACACGGCATGGTGGTGGCGCAGGAGAAGATTTCGGCGCGGATCGGCGCCGATATCCTCAGGCGCGGCGGCAATGCCGTCGATGCCGCGGTCGCGACGGGCTTCGCCATGGCGGTGACCTATCCCCGCGCCGGCAATATCGGCGGCGGCGGCTTCATGGTGATCCATCTGCGCGCACGGGGCGAGGACATCGCGATCGATTATCGCGAAACCGCCCCGGCGGCGACCACGCCGCAGATCTTCCTCGGCGCCGACGGCAAGCCCGATCCGGCGAAGTCACGCGATTCGGCGCTCGGCATCGGCGTCCCCGGCACCGTCGCAGGTCTTGCGCTGGCGCTGGAGAAATACGGCTCAGGCAAATTCACGCTTGCCGAGCTCCTCGAGCCCGCGATCGAACTCGCGCGCGACGGCTTTATCGTCACTGATGACATCGCCGACAGCCTGCCGGATTGGCATCGGAGGCTGTCGCGTTGGCCGGCCTCGGCAAAGCTGTTCTCGCGCGCCGACGGAACTTCACTCCAGGAGGGCGACCGGCTGGTTCAAACCGATCTTGCGACAACGCTAAGCACGATCGCCGCGGGGGGCCCCCGCGGATTCTATGAAGGCCCGATCGCGGCGAAGCTGGCCAAGGCGGTTGCCGACGCCGGCGGCATCATGAGTCCGGATGATCTGAAATCCTATTCCGCCGTCATCCGCCCTCCGGTGCATGGCACCTATCGCGGCTACGACATCGTCTCGATGCCGCAACCGTCCTCCGGCGGGATCGTGCTGGTGGAAACCTTGAACATCCTCGAAGGCTTTCCGCTCGGCGACATGAAACAGGGCTCGGCGGCCTCGTTGCACCTGTTGATCGAAGCGATGAAGCGAGCCTACGCGGACCGCGCGCATTATCTCGGCGACCCCGACTTCGTCAACGCGCCGACCTCGGCGCTGATCACCAAGGACTACGCGACAAGACTGCGCGCCAGCATCGATCCAGACCGCGCCACGCCGGCGGGCGACGTGCCGCAGATCAAGCCGTTGCACGAAGGCAGCAACACCACGCATTTCTCGGTGGTCGACGCCGAAGGCAATGCGGTCAGCAACACCTACACGCTGAATTTCTCCTATGGCGTCGGCCTCGTCGCCGAGGGCACCGGCGTGCTGCTCAACAACGAACTCGACGACTTCACCGCCGCGCCCGGCGCCTCCAACGCCTATGGCCTCGTCGGCTTCGAGGCCAATCTGCCGGGGCCGGGAAAGCGACCGCTGTCCTCGATGTCGCCGACCATCGTGATGAAGGACGGCAAGGTGGTGCTGGTGACCGGCACGCCCGGCGGCAGCCGGATCATCTCGACCGTGCTGCAGGTGATCGTCGATGTGCTGGACTACAAGATGGATGTCGCCGCCGCGGTGGCGGCGCCGCGCCTGCACCATCAATGGCTGCCCGACGAGGTCAGGATCGAGCGCGGTTTTCCCGACGACGTGCTCGCTGAGCTTCGGGCGAAGGGCCATCATGTGCTGGAGCCGATGGGCCCGACGTCGGCCAATTCGATACTCGTGACCGCGAACGGAGTGCTCGGCGCACCCGATCCGCGCACCCGCGGGGCGGAAGCCGCCGGGCAGTGACCGCGACGCGCGACCGACCGCCGGTCGCCGGCGAACAACAAGATTTCCCGCGCAGACGGGCGAGCAGAAGATGGAGGACGCGCGATGGCATCCCTGAAGGGCAAAACGCTGTTCATCTCCGGTGCGAGCCGCGGCATCGGGCTTGCGATCGCGCTCCGTGCTGCGCGCGACGGCGCCAATATCGCGATCGCTGCAAAAACCGCGGAGCCGCACCCCAAGCTCAAGGGCACGATCTATACCGCGGCCGACGAGGTGCGCGCCGCCGGCGGCAACGCATTGCCGATCCTCTGCGACATCCGCGACGAGGCCCAGGTGATGGCGGCGATCGACAAGACCGTCGGCGAATTCGGCGGCCTCGATATCTGCGTCAACAATGCCAGCGCCATCAGCCTGACCAACTCGCAGGCAACCGACATGAAGCGGTTCGACCTGATGATGGGGATCAACACCCGCGGCACTTTCATGGTGTCGAAATACTGCATCCCGCACCTGAAGAAGGCGGAGAACCCGCATATCCTGATGCTGTCGCCGCCGCTCGACATGAAGGCGAAGTGGTTCGCGCACTCGACCGCCTATACGATGGCCAAATTCGGCATGAGCATGTGCGTGCTCGGCCTCTCGGCCGAGCTGAGATCGGCAGGCATCGCCGTCAACGCGCTGTGGCCGCGGACCACGATTGCGACCGCCGCCGTCGGCAATCTCTTGGGCGGCGACGCCATGATGCGCGCGAGCCGCACGCCCGAAATCATGGGCGATGCGGCCTATGCCATCGTCACCAGACCGTCGCGCGAATTCACCGGCCAGTTCTGCATCGATGACAAGGTGCTTCATGCCAGCGGCGTCAGCGATTTCGAACATTATCGCGTTGACCCCTCACGACCCCTGATGTCGGATTTCTTCGTGCCTGACGATGATGTGCCGCCGCCCGGCGTGACGGTACAGCCGCTGCCCTCGGTTGGCGGGGTGCAAAAGGCCGGGTAATAATCTTCAAGTCGCGGGCGCGGGGAGGACGTGTTGGTAGCGCGGAAGCTGATGACCGTGGCGATCGTGCTCGCGGTGCCGGCCGCGCTGTGGGCAAGCTATCGGCCAGACCGCGCCATTCGGGTCGGAACAGCTGCGGTTGCCGACGTCCTCTGCGCCAAAACCTTCGTATCCGGCCTCGATCCGCAAGCCGTGTTCGCGGAGACCATGGAGCGTCCTGGCATTCGCCGGTTGCGGCGGGGGATGCGCTATCAGATCGATCGCGCCGGCGGGACCGTCGACGTTTCCGTGATGGGTCTCTTTGCGAGTCGCGCCGCCTTTCACGACGGGTTCGGTTGCGTGCTGCTGCATGGGTCGCAACAGCCCTATATCCTGAAGAGCGATATCGAGGCGCTGAAGACGCCGAAGGATCCGCCGCTGCTGCCCGAGATCGCCGGTCCCACTCTGGTCGAACCATCCGATCCGGCGCTGAAAGCCGCGATCGACCACGCCTTCGAGGAGCCCGAAGCGCCGCCGTTCCGGCGCACCAAGGCCGTCGTCGTGGTCCGTGACGGCAGTGTGATCGCCGAACGCTATGCCAATGGTGTCGGGATCGATACCCAGCTGATCGGCTTCTCCATGACCAAATCGGTCGTCAACGCGCTGCTCGGCATCATGACCGAGCAGGGGCTGCTGAGCCCGTCGATTCCCGCGCCAATTCCGGAATGGCGCGGCACGACCGACCCGCGCGGCGAGATCGAGATTGGGCATCTGATGCGCATGACCACGGGTCTCGCGCTCGACGAGACCAATTCGGGGTTCGATCCGTCGAGCCAGATGTATCTCTATCGCGACATGGCCGGCTTTGCCGTCAATGCCCCGATGATTGCGCCGCCCGGCAAACGCTGGGCCTATTCCAGCGCAACCACGCAACTGCTGGCGCGAATCATCCGCAACGCAGCCGGCGGCCCCGAACAGACATTGGCCTTTGCCTGGCGCGAACTGTTCAATCCGCTCGGCATGCGTCATGTGACGCTACAGTTCGACGGCTCCGGCACGCTGCAGGGCTCGGCCAACATGCTGGCGAGCGCCAGGGATTGGGCCCGCTTCGGCCTGCTCTATCTCAATGACGGCGTCATCGGGGGGAAGCGCATCCTGCAGGCGGACTGGGTGGATTATTCCGCCGCCGCCACGCTCGACACCGACTACGGCGCCGGCTTCTGGACCAATCGCAGCGAGCACGACCATGCGAGGGGGCGCGTCCGCGCCGGCATGCCGCGCGATTCGTTCTTTGCGTCGGGCAATCTCGGTCAGCGCATCGTCATGCTGCCGACGCAGCATATGGTCGTGGTTCGCTTGGGGGATTCCGTCGATCCGGATGGCGACATCAGCGGCCTCACCCGGCTGGTGCGGGAGGTGATCGCGGCGACACAGAAGTGAGCGTTCAGACGCTCAAACCATTGAGCATTGTGCGCCAATGGATTTCGCGTTCCCGAAGCAGCTTGTCCCTGATGTAAGCCAGCTCCTCATCTTCCAGGCGCTCCAGCGCCTCGAAGGTGAAATCATTTTCTCCATGGGCCGTCCATGCGCACTGCAGGTCGGCATTGGCGTGGCCGCCGGCGCGGAGCGAGAACCAGATACGGTTTTGCACGGTTTCGAGATTCAGGGTCTGTCCGACCCAGACTTGACCCGATCCTTCGCAGCGGACCGCGAAGACGCCCGCGACGCTCTTATGCTTCTTGTAGGCCGCGATGGCCGCCTTCCTGTCAGCGATCTTCATTTCAGCGGCTGCTCCGATCCATCGGCTGATGCGGATCCGATAACAGGCAAGCATATCCCCGTCAATTATATCCGGGTAATAATGCAGCGGAGCTTGAGGAATCAGCGCCCGACCGTGAAAGGGCCACCCTTTTCCAGCGCGCGCTGGTAGGCCGGGCGGGCGTGGATGCGATCGAGAAACGCCATCGCGTTGGGATGGCCTTGCTCGAGCCCGCCGCGGGCGGCGGCGGCTTCAAGTGGAAAACTCATCTGGATGTCGGCGGCGGTGAAGTCATGGCCCGCGAACCATTGGCTCTTCGCAAGTTCGCTTTCCCAATAAGCCATGTGCTGCTTGAGCTGCGGATTGACCAGCGTGGCCAGCGCCTGATTGGACACTTTGCGCACCAGCGGCCGCAGCAGCGCCGGCGCGCGCTTCGGCATGATTGTGAAAAGCAGCTTGAGCAGCAGCGGCGGCATCGCGGAGCCTTCCGCGTAGTGCAGCCAATAGGTGTAACGCAGCCGCTCCGACGTGTTCGGTGGCGGGATCAGGCGTCCCTCGCCATAGGTGGCGACGATATATTCGATGATCGCGCCGGACTCGGCGATCGTGTTGCCGTTGTCGGTGATGACGGGGGATTTGCCGAGCGGATGGACCGCGAACAGTTCCTTCGGCGCGCGCATGTCGGGCTGGCGCTGGTAGCGCACGATTTCGTAGGGAACAGCAAGTTCCTCCAGCAGCCATAACACGCGCTGCGAGCGCGAATTGTTGAGGTGGTGAACGGTCAGCATCAATGTCCCCGGAGATGATTACGTCGCCCATCCCGTAACAGGCACGTGGCGGCTTAGCGATTCGGGAAAAGAGGGTATTCCGGAGCTCGATTATTTCACCCGGGTAATATTGACTCTGTCATTGTACCCGGGTAAAATTTGCTGTCCGAAACGATTAGCAGCACCCTTACCGTGATCAAAACCTTCACCGCCTTCGACGGCCCTAGGCGTTTCGCCTCCGGCACGCTGACCGATGTCGCCCTTGCGGTCAGAGGAATGGAGCGCAAAGGCGCCGGGCCGGTTGCGATCTTCAGCGACGCGACCGGGCGCACCATCGATCTCGATCTCCGGGGCAGCGAGGAGGAAGCTTTGGCGCGGCTGCCGAAGACGGCGCCGGAAGGTCAAATGAAAGACGATTCATCACCCGCCGAGCCGCGCGGTCGCGGGCGGCCCAAGCTTGGCGTCGTGGCACGCGAAGTGACCTTGCTGCCGCGGCACTGGGACTGGCTCAACGCGCAGCCCGGCGGCGCCTCGGTGGCGTTGCGCAAGCTCGTCGAACAGGCGCGGCGGATCAATGGCGACGCGGACCGGGCGCGCGCATCGCGCGAGGCCGCGTACCACTTCATGGCGGCCATTGCCGGCGACCTGCCCCACTTCGAGGAGGTGACGCGCGCGCTGTTTGCCGACGACCGGCGGCGCATGGCGGGCCTGATCGCCATGTGGCCGGCGGACATTCGCGATCACATCGTCAAGCTCGCCTTCGCCGATCGCGCCGACTAATCCCACCATAGCGCGATCGCCCCCAACAGCCCGAACCCCAAACGTCCCCAACAAGGCGTGGCGGCAATCCGCCGCGTCGACCACCAGGAAAACCGCGTGTCGAACAATTCTTCCCTTCGGAAAACGTTTCTTCTTTTCGTCGCGCCCATGATGCTGAGCAACATCCTGCAGTCATTGTTTGGCACCATCAACAACGTCTACCTGGGCCAGATGATCGGGGTCGACGCGCTCGCGGCCGTCTCGGTGTTCTTCCCGGTGCTGTTCTTTTTCATCTCGTTCGTCATCGGCCTGAGCTCGGGGGCCAGCGTTCTGATCGGCCAGGCCTGGGGCGCGGGCGAGACCGACAAGGTCAAGGCGGTCGCGGGCACCACGCTGAGTGTGGCGCTTTTTCTCGCCGCGACCATTGCAATCCTCGGCGGCCTGTTCAGCCGCCAGCTCCTGACAGCCCTCGCCACGCCACCCAACATCCTCGAGGCCGCCAATTCCTACGCGCGGATCATGATGGCCACCATGCCGCTGACATTCGCCTTCATCCTGGTGACCGCGATGATGCGCGGCGTCGGCGATACAATGACGCCGTTGCTCGCGTTCGCGGTTTCGACGATGATCGGCCTTGCCGTCACGCCGGGCCTGATCCGCGGCTGGTTTGGCTTGCCCCCGCTCGGCGTCTCCAGCGCGGCCTGGGCCTCGGCGATATCGAGCCTTCTCACGCTGCTGTGGCTTCAGGTCCATCTCCGCAAGCGCCGCCATGCGCTTGCATTCGACGCCACATTCTGGCGTTCGATGCGGCCCGACGGCAAGCTGCTGCGAACGATTCTGCGCTTGGGCATTCCCGCCGCCATCGGCATGATCGTGATGTCGCTGGCCGAACTGGTCCTCCTCGGCCTCGTCAACAGCTTTGGTTCCGATGCCACCGCAGCCTACGGCGCGGTCAATCAGGTCATGAGCTATGTGCAGTTTCCGGCACTGTCGATTGCGATCTCCGTCTCGATTTTCGGCGCCCAGGCGATCGGGCGGGGCAATGCCGGCCAGATCGGAGCCATCGTCCGCACCGGTCTGGAGATGAATATTCTTCTGACCGGAGGCCTGGTGGCGCTCGCCTATCTTTTCTCCCGTGCCCTCATGGGCTTCTTCATCACGGACGGCGCGGTACTCGAGCTCGCGCAGAGGCTGCTTCACATTGTCTTGTGGAGCACGATCCTGTTCGGCATATCGACGGTGTTTTCCGGGGCCATGCGCGGCAGCGGCACCGTATGGATGCCGCTCTTGATCTCGATCATTGCGATTGCTGCGATCGAGATTCCGTCAGCTGTCTTCCTGAGCCGGGAGATCGGCATCGAAGGCGTCTGGATCGCCTATCCGATCACCTTCTGCGCCATGTGCCTCCTGCAGATGAGCTATTACCTGCTGGTCTGGCGGAAGCGCAGGATCGAGCGGCTGATCTGACTGCGTCGTCACAGTATGATGACCGTCATTAACACAGTGGACGCGCGGCACCGGCTGCGCCAGAATGAGGGGCAGAAGAAACTCAGGGAGTCCGCCCGTGAGCGCAAACCCGCAATTCCTGTTCGATGTCGGCAGCCCCAACGCCTTCCTCAGCCATGAGGCGATCCCGGCGATCGAACAGCGCATCGGCGTGAAATTCGAATATGTCCCCATTCTGCTCGGCGGCATTTTCAAGGCCACCAACAACAAATCGCCGGCCGAGTCGCTTGCCGGCATCAAGAACAAGCGTGAGTTCCATGCCGTCGAGACCGAACGCTTCGTCAAGCGGTTCAAGGTTCAGCCCTATGTCTGGAACCCGTCTTTTCCCATCAACACGCTCAATTTGATGCGCGCCGCGGTGGCCGCGCGGCTCGAGGGCGTGTTCGAGACCTATGTCGAGGCGGCCTTCCATCACATGTGGCGGGAGCCCAAGAAGATGGACGACCCCGAGGTGGCACTTCGAGCGCTCAATGGCTCCGGCCTCGACGCCGCAAAACTGTTCGCCCGCGCGCAGGAGCCGGACGTGAAAGCGAAACTGATCGAAAACACGCAATCGGCCGTGGAGCGCGGCGCGTTCGGCTCGCCGACCTTCTTCGTCGGCAACGAAATGTTCTTCGGCAAAGAGCAGTTGCGCGATGTCGAGGAGATGATTTCGGGGAAATAGCTGGGCGTCATTGCGAGCGAAGCGAAGCAATCCATCGTGCCGCAAGGTTCAGAGTGGATTGCGTCGTCGCTTCGCTCCTCGCAATGACGAGCAAGGAGAATAACAATGCAAAAACGCAATGCCACGGTCGCGGTGATCGGTGCCGGCGACTTTATCGGCGCCGAAATCTGCAAGAAGTTCGCCTCCGAAGGCTTCACCGTGTTTGCAGGACGGCGCAATGGCGAGAAGCTCGAGCCGCTGGTGAAGGAAATCGAGGCCGCCGGCGGCACGATCTTCGGCCGCTCACTGGACGCGCGCAAGGAGGATGAAACGACAGCATTCCTCAACGAGGCGGACAAGTACGCGCCGCTTGAGGTCGCGATCTTCAACGTCGGCGCCAACGTCAATTTCCCGATTCTGGAGACCACCGACCGGGTGTTCCGCAAGGTCTGGGAGATGGCCTGCTGGGCCGGCTTCGTCGCGGGGCGCGAATCGGCGCGCCTGATGCTGCCGCGCGGGGCCGGCAATATCTTCTTCACCGGCGCCACGGCCTCGCTTCGTGGCGGCAACGGCTTTGCCGCGTTTGCCAGCGCCAAATTCGGCCTGCGCGCCGTGGCCCAATCGATGGCGCGCGAGTTGGGGCCGAAGAACATCCATGTCGCCCATCTGGTCATCGATTCGGGTGTCGACACCGCCTGGGTGCGCCAGCGCCGCGAGCAGCTCTGGGGCAAGGAGGCCCTCGAAAATCCCGATCTCCTGATGCCGCCGGCCTCGGTCGCGGCGTCCTATTGGCAATTGTACCAGCAGCCGAAGAGCGCATGGACTTTTGAGATGGAAATCCGCCCGTTCGGGGAAAAATGGTGACCCTCATGGTCTGAGGAGGCGCCCTTGCGCCGTCTCGAACCATGAGGCCACAATACATTCTCATCCTTTGAGACGCGCTCAAGAGCGCGCTTTCGGGATGAGGCAGATAACAAGAAGGAGAATAGACAATGCGCGTTCTCGTGGTCGGCGCCGGGGCCATCGGCGGATATTTCGGCGGCCGTATGCTGCAGGCCGGCCGCGACATCACCTTTCTGGTCGCCCCCGGCGCGCCCAGGAGCTCGCCTCGGCCGGCCGCGTCATCAAGAGCCCGAACGGCGATGTG
>WNGQ01003400.1_pt1 | contig 16033 bp, 12 predicted proteins | sample 5407661 | NCBI WGS metagenome assembly WNGQ01 (sample SAMN13153382, study PRJNA577476) | soil metagenome | isolation source: 60 cm soil or saprolite under Garry oak tree replicate 2 | place: USA:California | collected 2016-06-15 | reverse complement strand
CACCAGGCGGCCAGGTCGGTGGCGATGTTGGCGGCCAGTACCCAGCCGCAGTTCACTACCCAGGTTTTCGATAGAAGGTTGCGCAGGCCCATGGATTTGCCGGCGCGCACCCCGTCCTCGACGACGGCGTGCTGGCGGTGCAGCACGTCGATGAACTGGGCGTGGTGGCTGCCGGGCACGCCGCCGATCCCGCCGGCGGCCGGGATGTTCGTGACGATGATGGAGTACCGCCACCCGGTGGCGCGCTCGAAGGCGGTCAGGTTCCTGGCCTGCCGCCGCGACGGCCTGGTCCGGCGCACGATCCACCGCAGCCCGGCGGGCCACCCGGCGGCCCGGCTCAGCAGATGGGTGACCTCGGCGACGTGCTTGTCGTGCTGCACGGCGCCGTCCTGGTCCACCGCGGCCTGCCACGCGCTGGCGGGCAGCAGCCCGATCGCCTGCTCATCAGCCCCGGTGATCATCCAGCCGCAGGTGAACAGCACACGGCGCCGCGACGTGACCAGGGACAGCAGGTGCGTGATCAGCTCGTGGCTGGCGCCGGCCCCGTCGACGCGGACCAGCAGCCGCGAGCGCATGCGGGCGGGGATCTGGCGGATCGCCGCGGTCAGCACCGCGGCGTGATCGGCGAAGGTATTTGATCCGGCGTTGCCCGGCCGCAGCAGCATCGCCAGCGACTCGGCGGTATTGGCACACCAGGCCCCCAGCGGATGGAAGCCGTACCCCATCTTGAACGTGGGAGCGGCGCCTTCCTTGTCGCTGCGCGCGGTGATCAGCGTGGCGTCCAGGTCGATGACCAGCCAGCCTGCCAGCAGCTTCCCGGCGATCTGCAGCCACGGGAACCCGGCCGGCCTCGCTGCGATCAGCGACCAGACGTGCGCGCGGACCCGGGCCCGCGCCCGGGCGATCTTATCCAGGGTGCGCGGATCGGCCAGCTCCAGCGTCCGCCGCACCGTGGTGTCGCTCGGCTCGGCACCCAGCACCGGGGCGTGATGGGCCAGCAGGGCGATGTCGGTCATGCTGGTGGCCCCGAGCGCGATCGCCACCGCCATCGAGACCAGCGCGATACCGCGGTCGATCAGCGGGGACTTGCCCGCCCGCGCCAGCGCCGGCCCCAGCGCGCCGGTCAGCCCGGCCCGGTCGGCCAGCTTGCGCAGCAGCACCGCTCCGGCATGGCCCACCAGGCCCTCGCCGTCCCCGGTCACTTTCAGCGCGTGGTCCCAGCCCGTATCCTGCATCACGAAGAGCGCTCCTGCCCGGAGATTGCAATGGTGTGGTTACCGCGTGGTTACCGCGTAATCTCCCAGAACCGGGGCGCTCTTCGCTATCTGGCCTGTCACGCTGCGGCGGCAGGCGGCACCGGCCGGGCAGGTCTTTGCGAGCCATCCGGCAGTCATGGCAACCGCGCACCCATCGGGTGCACGCCCGAAACGCGATACGGCCAGTCAGCAGAAACAAAAGCGCAGCTCAAAGCCACGCCGCAACCGTCGCGTCCCGATCAACCGGCCGATGCTGAATCCCGGAGGTCAGTGCCTGCTGGTCAGCCCGCGGCGGCGGACGGGCTGGGACATCCGGTCGGCTGGGTGCCCGGCCCGGGCCCGGGTCTGGCCAGCCGCTCGCGGCTGCGCGGGGACGTGTCAGGATGAGCGCATGAAAGCGCTGATACGCGTGCTTATCACGGCAGTTGCGCTGGCCGTCGCGACCGCCGTTGTTTCCGGCATCCAGCTGCGGACGGGCAGCACCTTGTCCAGGGCCGCCACGCTGGTCGTGGTGGCGCTGATCTTCGGCGTCGTGAACGCGGTGCTCAAGCCGATCATCAAGATCATCGGCTGCCTCTTCTACGTCCTGACCCTCGGCCTGATCGGCCTCGTGGTCAACGGGCTGCTGCTCTGGCTCACCAGCTGGGTGGCCGGCCAGCTATCCCTGCCCTTCCACATCACCGGGTTCTGGGCGGCCTTCTGGGGAGCGATCATCGTCGGCGTCGTCGGGTGGCTGCTGAACCTGTTCGTCGGCGATCGCGGGCGCGGTGATCGCGGGCGCGGCGGCGAAGCCGAGGACGAGCGGGCTGGCGGGCCGTGGCTGAGCTCGTAACGACCGAGCTCGTAACGAACGAGCCGGTAACGAACGAGCCGGCCGCCGCGGCCGGCCGCCGGGCAGATAGGCGTCGCCGAGCCAGAACACGGCGGCCATCACCGCGAGGACGGCGGTGACTGCGAGCGCGTTCAGCACGACGATGCCGTAGCCGTGCCTGGTCACGTCGATGAACGGGTAGGGGTACCAGCCGGCCACCGAGCCGTGCAGCAAGGTGTAGCCCAGCCACGCGACCGGCCAGGCCAGTGACCACCAGACTGTCCGCGCGTCGCAGCGGGGCCGCGGGCCGAACGCCAGCCAGCCGATCACCACCGCGAGCGGCACGGCGTAGTGGAAGACGGCGTCCGTGGCCATCGCCCAGCCGTGCAGCGGGTGCTGGGTCCGCAGCACGGTGGTGTAGACGACGCCGGTCACGCTGATGCCGACCAGCGCGTCAAGCCGCAGCACCCGCCACAAGCGGCCGTCCCTGGCCGGCGCCAGCGCCAGCGAGAACGCGGCAACGGCGACAAGTACGTTGCTCTGCACCGTGAAGAAGCTGAACATGCGGACGAACCGGGTGCCGACCGGCACCGTGCCGGTACGTACATTCAGCACCGACTGCACCACCAGGGCAGCTATCACGAGTACCCCGACGGCCCCGTTAAAAATCTGGCTGGCAAGGACGCGGGAACCGCCGCGCACCGAAGCCACTACCCGGGGCCTAGCCGACGCTCGCAGCGGACCGCTCGCCCTGGCCGCCGCCCGGCCCCGGCCCGAACCTGCTCCGCTCAAGGAAGCGGCCGGCGCCCTGGCTGCCGAGGAAGCGGCCGTCGCGGACCAGGACGTTGCCGCGCTGCAGCACGATCTCGGGAATGCCGCAGACGGACCGGCCCTCATAGCAGCTGTAGTCGACGCGCATGTGATGCGTGGCTGCCGACAGCGTCCGCCGCACCGAGGGGTTGAACACGACGATGTCGGCGTCCGAGCCCGCCGCCAGCGTGCCCTTTCGCGGGTGCAGCCCGAACATCCTGGCCGGGGCGGTGGCGATCAGCTCGACGAATCGCATCGGGCTGATGTGCCCGGCCGCCACGCCGCCGTCCCACAGCAGGGTGTAGCGGTCCTCCACGCCGGGCAGGCCGTTCGGGATCGCGGAGAAATCGTTCGCGCCGAGGGACTTCTGCTCCTTGTAGTCGAACGGGCAGTGATCCGTGGAGACCACCTGGAGATCGTCGGTCACCAGGCCGCGCCAGAGGTCCGCCTGATGGTCGGCGGGCCGCAGCGGCGGCGAGCAGACGAACTTGGCGCCCTCGAAGCCCGGCCGGGCCAGGTCATCGAGCGACAGGTACAGGTACTGCGGGCAGGTCTCGGCGTAGGCGGGCACGCCGCGGTCGCGGCCCTCGCGTACCGCGGTGAGTGCATCCCTCGAGCTCAGGTGAACGATGTACACGGGCACGCCGGCCAGTTCGGCCAGCGCGATCGCCCGGTGGGTTGCCTCGCCCTCCATCGACGCCGGGCGGGTAAGGCCGTGATTGACCGGCGCGGTCTTGCCCTCGGCGAGGTAACGCTGGACGAGCACGTCGATCGCGCCGCCGTTCTCGGCGTGCATCATGATCAGGCCGCCGTTGTCGGCGGTGCGGCTCATCGCGCGGAAGATCGCGGCGTCGTCCAGCATGAACACACCCGGGTAGGCCATGAACAGCTTGAACGACGGGACGCCGCGGTCGATCATCGCGTCCATCTCGCGCAGGATCTGCTCGTTGATCTCGCGCACGATCAGGTGCAGCCCGTAGTCGATGTGCGATTTCGGGCCGGCCTTCGCCAGCCACCGGTCCAGCCCTTGCGACAGGCTCTCACCGTAGCTCTGCACGGCGAAGTCCACGATCGTGGTGGTGCCGCCCCAGGCCGCCGCCGCCGTCCCGGTGGCGAAGTCATCGGAGGCGAACGTGCCGCCGAACGGAAGCTCCATGTGGGTGTGCACGTCAATCCCGCCCGGCATGACGTACCGGCCGGTCGCGTCGATGACGGTGTCCGCCGGACCGAAGCCGGTGCCGATGGCACGGATCTTCTCCCCGTCGATGAGGACGTCGGCCCGGGACATGTCGGTGCCGGTGACCACCGTCCCGTTGCTGATCAGCGTTGTCATGGCAGCTGCGCCGCCAGCTCGCCGTAAGTCTCAGGCCTGCGGTCGCGGAAGAACTGCCAGGTATTGCGCACTTCCCGGATCTCGTCCAGGTCGAGGTCGGCGACCAGCACCTCGTCGTCGGTGTCTGACGCCTGGGCGATGATCTTGCCGCGCGGGCTGCAGAAGTAGGAGGAGCCGTAGAACTTGTGCGTGGACAGCGGCGGCTCGGTGCCGACCCGGTTGCTGGCCGCTATCCAGAAGCCGTTGGCGACGGCATGGGCCGGCTGCTCTAGCTCCCACAGGTAGCGGGACAGCGACTCGACGGTGGCCGACGGGTTGAAGACGATCTCGGCGCCCTTGATGCCGAGCTCGCGGGCGACCTCGGGGAAATGCCGGTCGTAGCAGATGATCAGCCCGATCCGGCCGGCCGAGGTATCGAAGACCGGGTAGCCCAGGTTGCCCGGCTTGAAGTAGAACTTCTCCCAGAAGCACGGCCCGACATGCGGGATGTGGGTCTTGCGGTACTTGCCGACGATCGAGCCGTCGCGCTCGATCACGCAGGCGCTGTTGTAATAGACGCCGGGCTGCTCTTCCTCGTACCACGGGACGATCAGCACGACCCCGTGCTCGCGGGCGACCTCCCGCATCCTGCTGACGACCGGGCCGCTCTCCGGCTCCGCGGTGTCATACCACTTGGCGTCCTGCTCGGCGCAGAAGTAAGGCCCGTGGAAGATTTCCTGCAGCCCTATGACCTGCGCTCCCTGGCTGGCCGCGTCGGCGATCATCGCGACGTGCTTGTCCACCGCCTGCTGCTTCGACATGTTGGCGTGTGCCTGGATCAGCGCCGCGCGGACGGTTCGCATCGGAAAGCTCCTCTCGCCTGCCCTGCCTGATGAGCCAGTACCCGTTCGGTAACGGTTCCTAGCCTGCGCCCCCTGCGGCCGGTCCGCCAGCGGGCCCCGGCCGTCCGGCCGGCAGGCCGCCGAGCGCCGGGATGATCTCGGTGCCGAAGCCGCGGATCAGCGCCCGCGGGTCGTCCACCATCGAGTAGATGTTGAACTGGTGCACGCCCAGGTCGCGTAGCTGGGTCAGCTTGCTCCGCACCTGCTCTGGGGCACCGAGTACGCAGAACCGGTCGACCACGTCATCGGTGACGAACTCCGCGTTGTCCGACCCGGCCCGGCCGTGGTGGGCGTAGTCGTAGCGCTCCCTGGCGGCGATGTACTCGGTCAGCTCGCCAGGCAGCTCGGCGTCGTGGTAGCGCTTGACCAGGTCAACCACGTGGTTGGAAACCAGCGCGGGGAACCAGCGCACCTGGTCGCGGGCATGCGGAAGGTCATCGGAGAGGTACGCGGGCGCGGCGGCCATGACCTGGATCGCCGCCGGGTCCCGCCCGGCCTGCTGCGCGCCTTCGCGCACGTAGCGCAGCGCCCACTCAATGATGAAAGGGTCGGCGAGCTGGAGGATGACGCCGTCCGCGATGCGGCCCGCGCAGCGCAGCGCCAGCGGGCCGTAGGCGGCGACCCAGACCGGCAGCCGGTGGCCTGCCGACCACGGAAGCCTGACCGGCGTGCCGGCCAGGTCGATCTCGCGTCCCTCGGCTAGCTCGCGGATCTGCGCGCACGCGTGCTCAAGGGCGGTCACCGGCACCGGCTTGCGGCCGAGCACCCGCTGCGCCGAGTCACCCCGGCCGATCCCCATCTCCATCCGGCCGCCGGAGATCTCGTTAAGCGTCGCCATCGCCGACGCCGTCACCGTCGGGTCCCTGGTCACCGGGTTCGTCACGCACGGGCCGATGTGGATGCTCGTGGTCTGCGCCGCGATCAGGGTGAAGATCGGGTAGATCTCCTGCCAGAGGACGTGGCTGTCCCATAGCCAGACGTTGCTGAAGCCGCTCTGCTCGGCGAGCACCGCCTTGGCCACTACATCCGAGACCGGCGGATCGGCCATGAAGGTCACACCGAAGTTCAGCATCGCCACCCCTTTGCGATTCGCAGGCAGCCGGACACTATTCCTGATCAGCAGGTGCGTCAACGGTCGCGTGCTGGCCGCGGCGCGGGCGGCTTCATGATCAGCGCCCGCAGACACCGGGTTGCCGCACGATCACGGTCCGGTCTTGGGGCCGGAAACCCCGGGAAGTCCCCGGGATCATGAGATCGGGGCGCTGGGGACGGATGGTGCCGGGCGAGCCTGGTGATTCATTCCGTTGCCATCGGTACAAGATCTCTCGTGCGCGGGGATTGCACACGCCATCCCGTCTAAACTCGGAAATGTCGTCGCAAAAGTCGCGCATGGCGCCGGCGGGCCAACCGAGGTCCGGCACGCGGCGCGGGGCGGGCGGGTGGTCACGAGAGATGAATAGTCAGGTCATCGGCAAGAAGACTGCCGTCGGGCCAGCGGCGAAGGTGCGCTGGCCGGTCCGGTTAGGAGTCGTCCCGCCGCTGGCCGGATCTTTCAGCCCTCGGCCGGAAACCGGCCACGGCGTGGCCAGCAGCTTCAGTCCCGGCGAGGTAACGGTGCTGAACCCGGCACCGGACGCCGCGAACCCGGATCCGCTGGCGGCGATGGGCGGCACCGGCAAAACCCAGCTCGCGGCGGCGCTGGCTCACTCACTCTGGCAGGCTCGCGCGGTAGAACTGCTTGTCTGGCTGACCGCAACCGGCCGGGGCGCCGTCATTGCCGGCTATGCGCAGGCGTTCCGCGAGGTCGGCGGTGCCGTGGTCGGCACCGAGCCCGGTGCGGACGCCGTCCGGTTCCTGGCCTGGCTGAGCGATACCAGCCGGCCGTGGCTCGTCGTCCTTGACGATCTGGCTGATCCCGCCGACCTGGAGGGCCTGTGGCCGCAAGGGCCCGCCGGGCGGGTGATCGTCACCACCCGGCGGGATGACGCGGCGATGCGGGGCGAGGGCCGCAGGATCGCCCAGATCGGGGTTTTCTCCCGCCGCGAGGCGCTCAACCACCTGACCGCGAGCCTCTACGACAACCCGGACCAGCGGATCGAAGCGCTCGACCTGGCCGAGGATCTCCGCTGCCTGCCGCTGGCGCTTGCGCAGGCCACCGCCCTGATGGCTGACTGCGGACTGGACTGCCGGGATTACCGGACCCGGTTCGCCGAACGGAAGCGCCGTCTGGCCGGCCCGGCGGCAGGCAGTTACTCGGCTATCACCGCGGTCACCTGGTCGCTGTCCCTGGACTACGCCGACCAGATTCCCCCGGCGGGCCTGGCCAGGCCCGCGCTGGCGCTGACCGCATTGCTGGACCCTAACGGCATCCCTGGAGCGGTCCTGACGAGCAAACCGGGATGCGATTTCATCACCAGCCGCCCCGGCAGTGGCACCGCCGCCGATGGGCAGCCCGCTCGCAGCGCCCTGCACAACCTCGCCCGGCTCGGCCTGGTGACCATCGATCCCGCCAGCGCGGAACGCACCGTGCGGGTGCACCCCCTGGTCCAGGCCACCGTCCGCGGGATGCTGCCGGCGGCGGTGCTCAGGCAGGCCGCCCAGGCCGCCGCTGAGGCGCTGTTCCAGACCTGGCCCGCGCACGACGCGCACCCCATGCTGGCCCAGGCGCTCCGCGATAACACGGCTAGCCTGCACCGCTGCACCGGCGATCTGCTACTGGCACCCGAAAGCCCGCCGGTGCTCTTCCGGGCAGGCCGCAGCCTGGACAACGCGGGACTCCCCGAGCTGGCCATCGGCTACTGGCAGCGGATGATCGACGCCATCGACCGCGTGCTCGGCCCCGGTCACGCAGCGGCGCTGACCGCGCGCGACCAGCTTGCCGCCGCATACGGCAAGGCGGGACGGCGGGACGAGGCGATCAGCGCGCACCGCCGCTGCCTTGAGCAACGCGAGCGCCTGCTTGGCCCCGGGCATCCCGACACCCTGACCTGCCGTGGCGACCTGGCCCGCGCCTACCTGGCCGCCGGGCGGCTGGCCGACGCCGTCCCGCTGTACGAGCAGACCCTTGCTGGCCTTGAGTGGGTTCTCGGGCCTGATCATCCGGACACGCTGTCCGCGCGCGGCCACCTGGCCTTCGCATACAGTTCCGCCGGACGGCTTGAGGATGCGCTCGCCATGTTCCAGCGCACCCTTGCCGACCGGGAACGGGTCCTCGGGCCCGATCACCCGGACACGCTCGCGTCGCGGGCGAACCTCGCCGCCGCCTGCCACGCGGCCGGGCGGCTGAAGGAGGCCGTGCCGCTGTACGTCCGCACTCTCGCTGACCGCGAGCGCGTGCTCGGCCCCGACCACCCGGACACCCTCACCTCGCGCGGCAACCTCGCGTACGCGTACCGGTCAGCGGGGAAGCTGAAAGACGCCATCCCGCTCTACAAACGCACCGCTGCCGGCCGCGAGCGGATACTCGGGCCCGACCACCTGGACACCCTCACCTCGCGCGGCAACCTGGCCGCCGCCTACCACACGGCGCGGCGGCCAAAGGACGCCATCCCGCTGTACGAGCGCACTCTCGCCGACCGCGAGCGGGTGCAGGGCCCGGATCACCCGGACACCGTGACGGCCCGCGGCAACCTCGCCGCCGTCTACCACTCGGCGGGGCGCATCGTGGACGCCATCACGCTGTACGAGCGCACTGTCGCCGACTGCGAGCGCGTCCGCGGGCCGCATCACGAGGACACGCTGACGTCCCGCTGCAATCTCGCCCACGCGTACTACGCCGCCCGGCGGCAGACCGACGCCATCGCCGTCTTCGAGCGCACCCTGGCCGACTGCGAGCGGGTGCTCGAGCCCGGTCATCAGCTGACCAAGACGCTGCGCGAGAGCCTGCAGGCCGCGACCCGAGACTGACCGGCCGCGACCCGAGACTGACCGGCCGGCCAGCAGTCAAGCGCCTGCGAGGATGTCCGGGCGAGGCCGCGCAGGAGCCGGGCGAGGACATACCGGAGCGGACCACGGCCACGGCCCGCAGGCTGGTGACATACCCGCCGTCTCCGCCGAGGTTGTCGGGCGGTCTGTCCCGCCGATAGGCTTGCACGTCGTCGTCCTTGATCGTGGGGAGGATCGTGAGCTTCGGGAGCGTCGTAGCGACCGGGCCGCTGATCTTGGCAATCCCGATCGCCGCAGCCGCCGGGGCGATCACCTTTGTCTCCCCGTGCTGCCTGCCGCTGATGCCCGGCTACCTTGCCTATGTGACCGGCATGTCCGGTGCAGAAGTAGACCGGGTCTCCGCTGCCGACGGCGCGCCGGAGAACGGGGCCCCGGAGAACAGGGCGCCGGAGAACGGGGAGGACGCCGGGCAGGTCGGCCGCGGCGCTGCGCCAGGCGGCCCGGGCGCCGCTGGTGCGGCCACCGCCAGCCTGGTCGCGACGGCCACCAGAGTGACTGCCCGCCAGCCTCCCAATCGGGGACGGACGGTGCTCGGCGCTGCACTCTTCGTGCTCGGGTTCTCGGCCCTGTTCGCCGTCTACGGCGGCGCGTTCGGGATGCTTGGCTCGGCGCTGCGGACGCATCAGCAGGTGGTGACCCAGATCCTCGGGGCTGTGACCATCCTGCTCGGGCTGCTGTTCGCAGGTGTCTTCGACAGGCTGGCCATCGCCGGCCGGATCGTGAAGCCATCCATCCGGCCGCGTGCAGGTCTGGCCGGGGCACCGCTGCTCGGCGTGCTGTTCGGGCTGGGCTGGACGCCGTGCATAGGCCCCACCCTGCAGGTCGTGCTCGCCCTGGGGTTCACGTCCGGCACCGCCGCCCGGGGCGCATTCCTCGCATTCGTCTACAGCCTCGGCCTCGGCGTGCCGCTCCTCATCATGGCGGTCACCGTGCAGCGTGGCACCGTGGCCTTCGGGTGGGCACGGCGACATGCGCGCCTGATCACCAGGATCGGCGGCGGGATGCTGGTGGTCGTGGGCCTGCTTGAGGTAACCGGTACCTGGTCGGCCGCCATGAGCTGGCTCCAGGTGCACTGGATCAGCGGCTATGTTCCGCCGATCTAGCCCATCCCGGCGGGCAGGCGGCATTCCGGGCCGGCCACTTCGGTAGGCCCGCTGCGCTGGGATCGCAGGGCCCGGCGACCTGGTTCCGGAAACGAGGCGTGCGTGACAACATGGCAGGGACGGGATCCCTAGGGTGCGCGCGGTTTCCCGGCATCTCGCGCCGCTCGGCCCTCAACGACCAGAGACGTGACGGTGCCGAGGAGCTGATCAGTCCGGACCGGCTTCTGCAGGAACTCGTCAGCCTCGTTCCGTAGCGCCTGCAGCCCCGCATCGGAGGGCTCGTGCGCGGTGATGACGGCGACCGGCAGCGCCGGGGCGAGCTTGCGCAGGGCTGCCAGCAGTTCCCGGCAGGTCATGCCAGGCAGCTCCATGTCAGTCAGCACCAGGTCCCAGGTCTCCGCAGCGGCTAGCCGCAGCGCGACGGCCGGGTCGGGTGTGTGCCTGACATCGAATCCGCCGCGCTTGCCCAGCACGTGCATCGTGAAGTGGGCGGCCACGGGGTCATCCTCGATCAGCAGAATCCGGCCCGGTGGGCCGCCTTGCGCACTGTCAGTCATGTGTCCGCTCCCGGAGACGCTGGATCTTCATGTTCGCCCGCCAAGCCGCGCCCGGCATGCTGCGGCGATATCGCCGATATCGATCTGCTGGAGGATAGGCTCGTGCCGGTGATCGTCTGGGTCGAGGGTCCGCAGCACCCGCTCGTAGGCACGCCGCGCGGCCGGCCCGTCGCCCATCTCGTCGTAGGCGCGGCCTAGCGTGAACGCCGCGAGCGAGAACGCCGCGTCGGCGTAGAGAGCGCTCCGGAGCGCGGCCGCGGCCCTGGCAGGCTCGCCTGCTTCGAGCGTGACGAGCCCCTGGACGAAGTGCGCGTCGGCATCGAGCGGGTCGTCCGCGAGTAGCGAGGCGACCTGCGCCATGGCGGCGTCACGGTTACCCTTGCCCGCCGCATCCAGGGCCGCGGCCAGCCGCTCCTCGCGCGATCGGCGCGGCTGGCTGCCGAGCGGGCGGCGCAGCGAGCACCCGCCCGGCCGTGCCATGTCCGGGTCCGGCGGCCGGCCCGCCCGGTCGGCGGGCCGCGTGGTTGTCCGCTGCAGGGCGTCCGCGGCGCCAAGGATGAGCATGCCGCCAGGGCTTAGCGAGCGTTCCAGCGACTCGATCACCCTCCCGACAATCGGCTGGTCGAAGTAGATGAGGACATTCCTGCAGGCGACGAGGTCGAAGCAAGCTTCACCGGGCGGCGGGAAGGGGCCGCTGGCGAGGTTGTGGCGCCCGAAGCGGACCATCTTGCGCAGGCGCTGGCCAACGAGGTAAGTGCCGTCCGCCTGCCGGTCAAGATAGCGATCACGCAGGGCGGGCGCCAGCGAGCGCACTGCCCGGTCACGGTACCGGCCTGCGGCCGCGGTCTCGATAGCAGCGGCCGAGATGTCCGTTCCCAGCACATCGACCGGGGGCTGTTCCTGGGCAAACGCCTGGTCCGCTAGCAGCGCCAGCGTGTAGGCCTCTTCCCCGCTCGCGCACGCCGCGCTCCACACCCGGATGGTCCAGGAACCGAGTGCACGGGCGGCCAGCAGGAGGCCGTGCCACGGGATCGTGTCGAGCTGGCCCCGGTCCCGGACGAAAGTCGTCTCCTGCACCGTCACCTCGTCGATCAGCCGGTCCAGGAGGCCACGGCCCCGCAGCGGATCCGAAGCCGCGCGGAGGAAGGCATCCGGGCTGAGTCCCCGCGCGGCGCGATCCACGGCGGCGATGAGGGCGGCCTGCCGCCCGGCCGGCAGGGCTATCCCGGTTTCCCGCCGCACGAGTTCCATGATCTCGGCGACGAAATCACTGCTCACCGCAGCACCGGAAACGGCTCGTGGCTGAGCCAGAGCAGGTAATTGGCGATCTCGGCGGGTGACAATACGGCATCGACCCCGCGATCGATCGCGGCCTTCGGCATCCCGTATACCGCTGACGACTCCTTGTCCTGTGCGATCGCAAGCCCGCCGCGGCCGCGTACGGCGGCGGCGCCGGCCGCACCGTCAGCGCCCATCCCGCTGAGCACGATCGCGACCCCCGCTCGGCCCGCGGCCGCGGCGATGCTCTCGAAGAGAACATCGCCGGACGGGCGGTGGCGGCCGACGAGCGTGCGCCGGTCGAGGGACAGCATTCCGGCGGCGGTCAGCTTGAGATGCGCGCCTTCTGGCGCGACCCAGGCCCCGGGGCAGGCAGGACGGCCGCCGCTGGCAAGAGCGACGGGCAGCTGCACGGACTTGTCGAGCCAGCGGGCGAGTGCGTCGGTGAACCCGGTGCCGATGTGCTGCACGATCATGATCGGGATCGGGTAGCCGGCCGGGAGTGCCCCCAGCAATCGGGCCAGGACCTGCGGCCCTCCGGTCGATGCGCAGATGCCGATCACCGATACCCGGCGGACGAGGCCGCGATGACCGGGCCCGGGCTTGAGGCCGGGCCGCAGATGGCGGATCACATGTGCCCGGCTGAGCACCCTGATCCGCCGCCGGAAGGCGACCCCGGCCGGTCCGGCCGGGTCGTGCAGGTCGAGGTCATCCTTCGCGATGGCATCGAGCGCGCCAGCCGCCAGCGCGGCGGTGGCCAGCGCGGCGGCCGCCTCTTCGCTTCCGGCTTCGACATGGGAGGAGAGCATGAGGATCGGCAATGGGCGCGAGCTCATTATTTCCTCGATCGCGGTCATCCCGTCCGTTCCGGGAAGCTCGAGGTCCACGGTCACGAGGTCCGGCTTGACGCGGGGCAGCGCGGCGATTGCCTCCCTGGCGGTGCCGCATACCGCGGCAACCGTGATGTCCCCGTCATACTCGAGCATCCGGCTGAGGTCGGCCGCGTATACCCGGGAGTCCGCACAGACGAGCACGCGCCGCGTCGTCATCTCGTTACCGGCCGATGAGCCGCTCGACTATTGCGAGCAGGGCCTGCTGATCGAAGCCCTGTTTCGCCATATAGGCATCCGCGCCTGCCTCGGCTCCCTTGCGTCGGTCCTCCTCAGAACCGTGGGAAGTGACGATGACAACCGGCAGCGACGAGCGGGCCTTGTCGGCGCGGATCGCGCGCGTCAGTTCAAGCCCGTCAAGTTCGGGCATCTCCAGATCGGTGACCACGAGCGCGATCTCAGGATCGCCGCCGACCGCCGCGAGCGCGTCACGACCGTCGCGTGCGGTCACGACCGGATAGCCGGCCGCTTCGAGGATGCTGCGCTGGAGTTCGCGAACGGTGAATGAGTCTTCGACAACGAGGATCTTCGGTGGCTGGGCCGGCGCCAGGCCGGCCCCGGCCCCGGGCCGGCTTGCCCCGGCCGGGCTAGCCTCAGCCGATCCGCCCCCGGCCGGGCCGGTCAGCACCGGTGCGCGCCGGGCCGCGCGGGTGAGCAGGGCAGGCTCGACGAGGAGTGCGATCCGGCCATCGCCAAGGATCGTCGCGCCCAGGTACCCCTCGATGCCGCCGAACAGTGGTCCGAGCGGCTTAACCACGACCTCCTCCTTGCTGAGCACCGAGTCACAGGTCACGATGGCGCGCAGGCCGGCCGCGGAAAGCACGAGCCCGGCCGCCTTGTGCCCGAGCCGCGGCGCCGTCGCGCCGACGAGGGCAGCGACGTCGGCAACCGGCAGCGGCCGCCCGCGCACCTCCCGGGCACGCCGGCCTTCGAGCGTGAGCGTCTGAGTTACCCGGACGACCTCTTCTACCGCAACCAGCGGCACGCCGTAGACCGCCGCCCCGCGCTCGAAAAGCAGGACCTCGAGAAGGGCGAGCGCGAGGGGGAGCAGCAGGATGACCTGCATCCCCTGGCCTGGCTCGCTGCGGACCTCGAAGCTGCCCCCCAGTGACCGCACGTAGGCCTTGACGGCATCGAGGCCGACGCCGCGCCCGGCGAGGTCGGTCACTTCCGCGGCAGTGGAATATCCCGCCCGGGCCAGCACGTCGCCGAGCGACCCTTCCTGCCTGGCCTGCTCGGCTACCTCCGGCGAGACGCCCCTGCCGTCGTCGGCGACTACGACCTCCACGAGGCTGCCGCGCGGCACGGCCCGGACCTCGATACGGCCGCGCGATGGCTTCTGCGCCCGCGCGCGCTCCGCGGGAGACTCGATACCGTGGCTCACGGCGTTGCGCAGCAGGTGGGCGAGCGGTTCGTACAGGCTTTCCAGGATCACCCGGTCGATCTCGGTGTCCGCGCCTGCGACGACGAACTCGACGTCTTTCCCTGCCGCGCGGCAAAGGTCCCGGACCGCGAGCGGCAGCCGGCGGGTGATCACTTCGAGCGGGAGGGTCCGCAGCCCGATCGCGGTGTCCTTGAGCTCGTCGAGCATGCGGTCACTGCCGGTTAGCACGTCGGCGGCGTCCTGCGACAGCTGCGGCTGGCCGCCAAGTGAGTGCGCCAGCCTGCCCCGGTACTGCATCACCTCACCCACGACGTCGAGCAGCCGGTCGATCTTCTCGGCCGGGACTCGAAGCTGGCGCCCTCCGGCCTTCGGCATGGCAGCGTCCGGGCTTGCGGCGCGGGCATCCTGGTCCGGCAGGGTCGCTTCTGCCACCTCTGGCCCGCCTAGCACGCCTGACACGCCTGTCGTGCCTGTCACATCGGGCTCGGGCGCCGCGGGCGCCGCCGACCCGGCCGCGCCGGGCAGCCTGGGCCCGGGCATTCTGGGCCCAGGCAACCCGGGCCCGGGCGCCGCGACCGCGGTCGGCGCAGCTGCCCCGGCCTCGCCGTGAGCGAGCGTCGCCTTGCTAGCAGCAAGATCGTCGAGAAGCGCGGCGACCGGCTGCCCGGCCCCGGCCTCGCCGGCCACCTGGGCACGCAGCGCGGCCGTCGCGCGAAGCAGCGGAGCGGCGAGCTCCGGCCTGAACAGCCCCGCGTCCCGCACGCCTGCCAGCACCTCCTCGACGGCATGCGCGAGCGCACGGATGTCGTCGAGGCCAAGCATCCCGGCGGCGCCCTTGATGGTGTGCGCATTGCGGAACAGCGAGTCGACGGACTCGGCGCCCGCATCCGGCGCGTCCCCCGACTCGATCGCGAGCAGGACAGTTTCCATCTGATTGAGGCGCTCTGCCGCGTCGTCACGGAAGATGTCAGTGAGCTCATCATTGAGCTCGCTCACTGCCGCACCCCCTGCGGCGCTCCTGCGTCCTGCGGCGCTCCTACATCTTGCGCCACTCTTGCCCCCGGCAGCGCTGCCGGCCCCGGCAGCGCTCCAGATCCTTGCAGCAAGCTGAAGATACGCGGCACGTCGATGACGCCGATAAGGTCGCCGTCACCGAAAATCGCGCCCGCCAGCAGGTCGGACACTGTCTCCGCAGTTGGATCCCCCAGTTCGCCGACCCCGCTCACCTCCTCGATGGCGAAGCCAGCCCGGCGAGCCCCTTCCTCGGCCACGAGCAAGCGGCCCGGCGGTGCCGTGCTCGGAATCCCCAGCAGCAGGGCAAGGTCGACGACCGGCAGTATCTGGCCATGCACGTTCCGCACGCCGAGCATCTCCGGCCGCGTCCTTGGCACGGCCGTCACCTCGCCAAATTCGGCGACCTCGAGCACGTGCTCGACGGGAATCACGAAGGCTTCCGAACTCACCCGCAGCCGGACGTAGACGCTCACGAGAGGCTTACTCCGCCGTCTTCGCGCAGGACGTTCTCGAGCTCGTCCACCAGCGTGTCCAGCCGTTCGGCGTTGAGTGACCATTGCGACTGCTCGGCGGCGAGCTGGTCGGCCGCCGCGCGGATCTGCTGGATGGCGGCGTCCACCTGGTCGGCCGCCGACTTCTGCTGCCGGGTCGCGAGGATCGATTCATCGAGCATGGTCGCCGTGGAGGCCATCAGCTCGCCGACCTCGCGGGCCTGCAGGGTGCCCTGCTCGGTGGCCATGATCGTCGCGTTCGTCTCATCCCGCACGCCGG
>WNGQ01016084.1_pt1 | contig 16039 bp, 11 predicted proteins | sample 5407661 | NCBI WGS metagenome assembly WNGQ01 (sample SAMN13153382, study PRJNA577476) | soil metagenome | isolation source: 60 cm soil or saprolite under Garry oak tree replicate 2 | place: USA:California | collected 2016-06-15 | reverse complement strand
TACACGGTCGGCGGCCTGGACCCCACGATGCACACCCCCACGATCCAACAATGGACCATGGAGATTGAACGGTCGATTACCTCAGACCTCGCCGTGCAAGTCGGCTACGTGGGCCACCAGTCGTATCACCTCTCCACCTCGACGGATCTGAATACGATTCGGCCGGTGATTTGCGACAACCCCGCGGGATGCGTCAGCGGCGGAACGCGCGCGGCCCGGTTTCGTGTCACGGTCCCGCAGGGAACCGAGTACATCCCCGTGGGAACGCGTCCGAACCCATTTATAGGCACTACCAACACCTGGATGTATATGGGAACAGCCAGCTACCATGCGGCGAATATCTCCCTGACCAAGCGTGCCCGGAACGGATTGAGTTTCAAGACCAATTACACGTGGGGGAAGATTATGGATCTCAGTTCCGCCATCCTCGGTCCCTCCGCCGATAATGACATTGCGACGCTCCGGAACCCATACAATCCGAAGCTCAGCCGGGGAATTGGGTCCTACAGCCTAAAGCACCAGTTCAACGGCAACTTCACTTACCAGTTGCCGTTCGGGAACGGCCGGGCTTTCGGGAGCGGCGCCACGGGAATCGTGGACAAGCTGATCGGTGGCTGGCAATGGAATGGCATCTTTAACGCTCAAAGCGGCTTCCCCATGACGCCGGTGGTTGGCGTGAATCAGTCCGGGAACGGGGATACTCGCATCCCCGACGTGCCCATCCTGAATCCCAACTTCAAGGGGAACGTGATTCTTGGAGTGGACGGGTTCAAGAATACCGGCCGGTATTTCGATCCCAATGCCTTCCTGCTGCCGCCGACCGGTACCTTCGGCAACGTGGCGCGCGGCAGGTTTACGGGACCGGGGTTCTGGAATTTGGACATGTCGCTGTTCAAGCGGATTCCTCTGAAAGAAAGATTGAATCTGCAGTTCAGGGCAGAGGCTTTCAACATCCTCAATCACGCGAACTTTAACAGTCCGATCGCGGGGAATGTGGTGTTCGATACCTCGGACCCATCCAAATACGCCGGCTCTGCTGGCACCATCACCGAGACGGCAAACCGCGAGCGCCAGATCCAGTTTGCGCTGCGGCTCGAGTTCTGATCTGACTCTGCTGGGTTGTTGACGAGGGGGGGAGGCCGCTCAGGAGCCTCCCCTCAAGGCATTGAAAACAACTGAAGGGAAAGCCGAAGTCCCCTCCTTGGACAAGACTTGGACAAGGAGGGGACGCTGCGCCCATTAAGAAAATGCCCGCGAAGCCTCTTTAGCGGGCGCAGACGGGGTGGTTGGTTCAAGCCACCGATTATCGGAAGTTGAACGAACCACCCCGGCCACGCCTCCAAAGGAACGGGACCATTTACTTGATGGCGCGGCCACCCCTCCTTTGCCAAGGAGGGGACTTCGCCTTTCCCACCGGTTGTCCCAGACGCCCGTGTCCAGCGGACGACTCGTGGGTAATGATCAGCACTCGGTCAACGTGCGGTGCCGTGGGCGCTGGGAGCATTCCAGCCCTATAGCGGGTTAGGACTTTACCGACAATCAACAGCTTTCAAGTACCGGTCAAAGTCGCGAAAGTAGCCGCGGATTGCGCGGATGGTCCGCTGGACACTGAGGAAACCGCCCAAGCAATGGTAAGCTTTGCGGCCCATCCGCGCAATCCGCGGCTAAGAACTTCGACGCACGCGGATTGCTTGACACCGTCGACCACTTCCGAGTTATTGTTCTTCCAATTTACAGTAGCTCAATTATAGGGAAGGCATGGGAAGAAGACTGCTGGTTAGCATGGCGGTTCTGCTCTTGGTTGGTGGTTCAGGTCTGCCCTCTGGGTCCTATATGGAGGCATCTCGAGTGCAATCTCCGTCGCCTTCTGCATCCCCTCAGCGGGCGGTGCTCAATAGGTTCTGCGTTACCTGCCACAACGCAAGGCTTCATACCGCAGGGCTCCAGTTGGATACGGCCGACGTGGATCATGCGGGAGGTAATGCGGCGGTTTGGGAAAAGGTGCTGCATAAGCTTCGAACGCGCGAAATGCCACCGCCAGGCGTTCCGCATCCCGACAACGTCACTTATGATTCTTTGGCAAACTATCTCGAAACCGCGCTCGATCAAGCTGCGGAAGCTAGACCCAATCCTGGCAGACCGGCCGCGTATCGCCTCAATCGTTTCCAATATGCCAACGCCATCCGCGACCTGATCGCACTCGACATCGACTCCGCTTCACTTCTCCCAGCCGACGATTCCGGATACGGCTTCGACAACGTTGGCGATGTCCTTACTGTGTCACCAATGCTGCTCGAGAGATATCTTTCGGCAGCGGGGAAGATCAGCCGATCGGCCGTTGGCGATCCTTCTCTTAGCGCGACCTCCACGGAATATCAAATCCCTCCCGCCACCGTGCAAAGTGAACGTGAAAGCGACGATCTGCCAATCGGCTCCCGGGGCGGAATTGCCGTCCGCCATCACTTTCCACTGGACGCCGAGTACGTTATCCAGGTTCGTTTGCAAAGAGGCAAGGATGCCACGACGATTCTAGGTATCTCGGGGCGGCGCCAACTGGACATTCGTCTGGATGGCGCCAGAACAAAGTTGTTTACTGTGGGCGGCCAGAGCCGGGCCGAAGCCGAAAATGCCCAAGGGAAGTCAGACGACGGCCTGGAAGTTCGGATCCCAGTGAAAGCGGGTCCTCACCTGGTTGCGGCGACATTTTTGAAGGACACCGTGAAGCCCGAAGGAGTGCTGGACACAGCCGGCAACCAGGCTTTCTTTGAGGGTGTTGGTAGCATCTCTATTGCCGGCCCATACGCTGCGAAAGGTCCGGGGGATACCCCGAGCCGCCGTAAGATTTTCGTGTGCCGCCCGCGAAGACCGGAGGAGGAAGAAGCGTGCGCCACGAAAATCATTACGACGCTGGCTCGCCGTGCCTATCGCCGTCCCATCAGTAAGGATGAGATTGCCGGGTTGATGATCCCTTACAAATCGGCCAGCGATCACGGGGGTTTTGAAGAGGGAATCCGGTTGGCTCTTCAGAGAATTCTCGTGTCGCCAGGTTTCCTGTTCCGCATCGAAGTCGATCCTGCAAAGGCTACTCCAGGCTCTGCCTATCGCGTCAGTGACGCAGAGCTGGCTTCACGATTGTCGTTTTTCCTCTGGAGCAGCATTCCCGATGATGAGCTTCTGAACTTGGCCGAACGCGGCAAGCTGAAAGAGCCTGAGGTGCTGGAACAGCAGATAAAGCGAATGCTGGCGGATTCTCGCGCCAACACTTTGGTATCCAATTTCGTAGGCCAATGGTTGTACCTGAAGAATATCGAGGCGGTGTTGCCGGACCCGACGGCGTTTCCCGATTTCGATGAAAACCTCCGGGTTGCGTTCGCCAGGGAGACCGAGCTCTTCTTCGAGAGCATGCTACGAGAGGACCGCAGCCTTCTCGATCTGCTGCGCGCCGACTATACGTTTCTGAACGAGCGGTTGGCGCGGCACTACGGGATTCCCGGTATTCATGGCAGCCAGTTCCGGCGCGTCACGTTGACGAACGAAGAGCGAAAGGGACTTCTGGGGCAAGGCAGTGTCCTCACGGTGACATCGTATCCGAACAGGACGTCGCCGACGCTACGCGGAAAGTGGCTCCTGGAAAATCTTCTGGGTTCACCACCTCCTCCGCCCCCACCTAACGTGCCCTCACTCAAAGAAGATAAGGATGTCAGTCTCCTCACGATGCGGCAACGAATGGAACGACACCAAGCCAGTCCGGTGTGTTCGAGCTGCCATTCACGCATGGATCCGCTGGGCTTTGCGCTTGAGAATTTCGACGGTCTGGGCAGGTGGCGGGCCGGCATCGACTCTTCCGGAGTTCTTCCAGACGGCACGAAAATCGATGGACCCGTCGGGCTGAGGAACGTATTGCTCAGCAAAAAAGACGAGTTCGTCACGACGGCAACGGAGCGCTTGCTGACGTATGCGCTGGGGCGCGGCGTTGAAGCTTTTGACATGCCGGCCATTCGCAAGATCGTTCGGGACGCCGGATCGGGCGATTACCGCTGGTCGTCGTTGATCATGGGTATCGTCAAGAGTTTGCCATTTCAAATGAGGAGAGCTCAACAGCCATGAGCGGAGCGCGCGAAGCGCGAGCCCGACAGGGCGAAGCCTTGATAAATGCAAGCCCGATAGGGCGCAGCAATCAAGAGATGACCGGAGCGCGCGGATCACCCGCCCGACAGGGCGAAGCTTCAAGGAATGTAAGCCCGACGCGAAGCGCAAGCGCGATAGCGCGCAGCCTCAAGAAAGGGCGCAACGATCAAATAATGATGATCTTTATGATCTTTAAGAAATCAATTCCCCGTCGCACATTCCTGCGCGGGGCAGGAACTGCCTTGGCGTTGCCGCTGCTGGACGCTATGTTTCCGGCCTTCGCTTCCGCGGCTGAAACCACTTCTAAAACGGCCACCCGCCTTTCGTTTTTCACAGTTCCCAACGGGATCATCATGGATAAATGGACACCAGCCGCGCTAGGCAACGGCTACGAAATCACACCTATCCTGGAACCGCTAGCCGCATTCAAAGACTGCATTTTGTTGCTCAGCGGATTGGCAAATAACGAAGCCCGCAAACTCGAATTCGAAATCGCTGGTGATCACCCGCGCGCATGCAGCGCCTACCTTACGGCGACCCACCCGAAAATGACTTCGGGAGCGGACATTCATTGCGGTGTCTCTGTGGACCAGATTGCAGCCAGGGAACTCGGCAAGCACACCCAGCTTCCATCTTTGGAAATCGGTTTGGAGATACCGATGGTGGGCGCGTGCGAATCCGCCTATAGCTGTGTTTATTACAACACCATCGTCTGGAGTACTCCGACGACACCCCTGCCGATGGAAAACCGCCCCCGAGCGGTCTTCGCCCGGCTGGTCGGCGATAGCACGGACCCTACCGAGCGGGCGGCCCGCATGAAAGAAAATCGCAGCATCCTGGATCTGGTATCTCAGGACCTGAAGCGGCTGATGAGGTCTGTCGGAGAGAGTGATCGTGCCAAACTCGATCAATATTCCGATGCTGTGCGTAGTGTTGAGCGGCAAATCCAGGTGGCGGAGCAGCAATCCTCGAAAGAACTGCCGAGCATGCAGAAACCGATTGGAATGCCCGAAAAGTTTTCGGATTATACCAGGCTGATGCTGGATCTGCAGGTGCTGGCTTTCCAGGGCGACATGACACGGGTCAGCACATTCATGCTCGGACACGAAATGGGCGGCCGGGCATACCCAGAGCTGGGTTTTGGCGACCCGCATCATTCATTGACACACCACCAGGGCGATACGGCGAAAATTGCGAAGGTACTCCAGATCAATATATTCCATGCGAAGTTGTATCAGTATTTTCTGGAAAAGATGCGGTCGGTGCCTGATGGCGATGGATCCTTACTCGATCATGCACTCCTCCTTTACGGCAGCGCTCTGAGCGACGGCAATATGCACCTTTATAAAGACCTCCCCGTTCTATTGGTGGCTGGCGGAGTTGCCGGTATCCAAGGTGGCCGTCACATCAGGTATCCAGAAGACACGCCAATGGCGAACTTGTATTTGACGTTGCTGGACAAGCTGGGAGTCCCGGTTGAGAATTTCGGCGATAGCACCGGGAAACTTGAACTATGAAGTTATCTGCAACGTTCCTTCTATGGATTCTCCTTACAGTTGCCGTGCCCGCCGCGTGGAGCGCCGATCTGCGCCTGCTCGATGCGGTCCGGAAGGGAGACCATCAGGCTGTTCGGGAGCTATTGAAGAATCACGTCGATGTCAATGCCGCTCAGCCCGATGGCTCAACGGCGCTGGTGTTGGCGGCTGACCGCAATGATCTGGAAGTGGCGGACCTGCTGATACGATCGGGAGCAAACGTCCATGCGGCGAACGAATATGGTGCCACTGCTCTTTATGTCGCCTGCTCAAGCGGCAATATTGCCATGATCAGACTTCTCCTGGAAGCGAAAGCTGATCCGAACGCGTCCCTCGTCTCGGGTGAGACCCCACTCATGACTGCCGTAGATAAAGGCGACGTGGACGCGGCCCGCGCACTGCTCGAGCATGGGGCCGACGTGAACGTGAAAGAATCCAAGGGCGGCCAGACGGCCCTGATGTGGGCGGTGGCCAACAAGTACCCGGAAATGGTGAAGCTGTTGGTCGAACATGGAACGGACGTTCGCGCCCGGTCGAGAGGCGATTTCACTCCCCTGCTTTTCGCTGCACAGCAGGGAGATGTGGAGTCCGGCCGCACGTTGCTGGGAGCCGGAGCAGATGTGAATGAAAGCAGGAAGAAGGATCGCATGACGGCATTAATGGTAGCGGCCGCCAGTGGCAACAATGAATTTTCGATTCTTCTTCTGGACAAGGGCGCCAATCCTAATCTGATCGATGAGAGTGGCTATACGGCCTTGCACTATGCAGCGTCGGATGAAAAGAGGGTAGCGTCCGTGAAGGCACTTCTCGCTCACGGAGCAAATCCGAATGCTCGGACTGCGAAAGATTCACGTGCGAACACCACTTCAGGCGTCAGCTTAAAAGGCGCGACACCCCTGTTCCTTGCTGCTTCGCTAGGGAATGTCGAAACTGTTTTCATCACGACGGACGAAAAAACCGCTCCTCTGCACGTGGCAACTTGGGGAGGCAACCCCTATGCCAGAGACTGGACCGACGAGGAGAAGAAGAATCTATTCGAAATTACCAGGCTCCTGGTGGGACTGGGGGCCGATGTCAACTCGGCCGGAGAGCACGGATGGACCGGGCTGCACGGAGCGGCCTACAAGGGAGTGGATTCAGTGGTCCAGTTTCTTGTCGAAAAAGGTGCAAAGATGGAGGTTTTTGATGAGTATGGGCAGACTCCATTGAGCATCGCGAACGCGGTGATTACCGTCGGTGTCAAGGACGCCTATTATCAGAGTTCACGAGTCGTTCGCAAAAGCACGTCCGATCTTCTCTTGAAACTGGGGGCCAAGCCTTTGGCCGACTCGGGCGTCCAGATACTGAATTTATTCTACAAACAGCCGTGACAGACTGAATTCACTCGGCGCGGGAGCGGACTCATTTGCCCTGAAACTTTGCAACCCGCTTCTCCTTGTACGCGCTCAATCCTTCGGCCGCATCGGCACTGGAGAACGCCTGGGCCAGCAGCTCGCGCTCAAACGCGAGGCCTTCCCACTGGCTTCCCTGGATTCCGCTCTGGATCGCTCTTTTGATCAGCCCAACTGCTTTGCTCGCCTTGTTCGGCGCAACGAACTGCCGAGCGTAACCCAGAATCTGGCCAAGGAAGTCTGCGCCTTCGAAAATCTCATTAATCAAACCAATGTCGCGCGCTTCCTCGAACGCCATCATGCGTCCCGATGCGGCTAATTCCATGGCGCGTGCTTTCCCGACGAGCCGTGGCAGGCGTTGCGTGCCGCCCATTCCTGGAATGACACCGAGGTTCACTTCCGCTAAGCCTGTCCGGCCGGCATCTTTCTTCGCAATGCGGATATCGCAGGCCATAGCGATCTCAAGTCCGCCGCCGACGCAGTGGCCATTGATGGCAGCAATCACCAGCTTCGGAGTGTTTTCAAGGCGGGCCAATGTTTCATGACCGAAAAGCGCGAACTGATTGCGAAACTCAGTCGATTCTCTCGACAGCATGTTGATGTCCGCGCCGGCACTGAAAAACTTCTCGCCTGCGCCCCGCAGTACCAATACATGGATTTTTTCATCAAATCGCGCCTTCACGACTGCCTCGTCGAGCTGCTTCAGGCTATCCAACGTGTATGCGTTGACAGGCGGGTTATTCAACTCGATGATTCCAAGGCCGTCTTGTACCCGATAATCGATTAAAGCCATAAGGAACTCCTTGACTATCCCTTGAGCTCGCGAGCGACAACAACAGACTTCGTTTCCATGTAGTAGTCGAGCGCTTCCGAGCCGTGCTCTTTACCCAGGCCACTCTGTTTCAGCCCGCCAAACGGCAGCTCATCGAAAATGATCTGCGGCGAGTTGATCCATGTATAGCCGGCTTCGAGGCCTTCGGCAGCCTGCATCGCCTTGTCCAGATCGCGCGTCCATATGGAAGATCCAAGCCCATAGACCGAGTTGTTGGCTTTTTCGAGCGCCTCATCGAGATCCCTGACGCGCATGACCGGCAGGGCTGGACCAAAGACTTCCTCTTGAACGACTCTCGACTTTTCGTCCACATCGACGAGGATCGTAGGGAGATAGAAGTAACCCTTCGCGAACCCATCTCCCGAAGGCCGCTGCCCACCGGCAAGAACACGGGCACCTCGTTTGGCGGCATCGTTGACCTGCTCTTCGACCTCGGCCCGCTGCGCAGCCGTGTGAAGGGGTCCGACGATTATGCCCTGCTCGAGACCATTGCCAACGCGAAGTTTTTCCACCTTGCCCATCAGCCTGGATACAAATTCGTCGTAGATCTTGTCGAACAGGTAGAGCCGCTTGATTGCCAGGCAAGCCTGACCGCAATTGAAGAAGCGCCCCACGGATGCGGCGCTCACGGCTTCCTCGATATCAGCATCGTCGCAAACGATCATCGGGTCGCTGCCGCCAAGCTCCAAAGTGATCCGCTTGACGTTCTGTGCCGCAATTTCCATGACGTGTTTACCGGTCGAGGTCGCGCCCGTGAAACCGATCTTGCGTACCCGCGGATCCGTCAACAGCGATTCGCCGACGATCCGTCCAGGTCCAGGAACAATATTGAGCACGCCCGGCGGCAACCCCGCTTCATGGAGAATCTGGACCACTTGGATGTCCGTCAGTGGCGTGCTGCCGGCAGGTTTAACGACAACGGTGTTGCCGGTGATCAAGGCCGGTCCGATCTTGTTACCTAGCAACGACACCGGAAAATTCCATGGAACAATCGAGCCGCACACGCCGATCGGTTTCTTGATGATCATGCCGTAGCGGCGGTCATCGAGAGCGGGCACGTATCCGCCCCGGATGGTCTTGGCCAAACCGGCGTAATGCTCAAGCGTGTGGGTGAAGCGGCGGATCTCGAGGATTGCTTCACGGAGCGGTTTACCTTGTTCCAAAGTGAGAAGCCGCGCGAGTTCCTTCTCGCGGTCCTTGAGGATGTGCGCTGCAGTAAAAAGGATCTCGGCGCGTTTCGGCGGAGGAACAGCAGACCATTTCTTGAATGCTGCTTCAGCCGCGTCGATCGCCCGGTCGACATCTTCCTGCGTTCCTCCGGCAATGATCATTTTGGCCATGTGAATTACGGCGTCGCTACGACGACTCCTTTCGTCTCCAGGTAATACTCCAGCGCCTCCGGGCCGTGCTCGCGGCCGATGCCGCTGAATTTCACGCCGCCAAATGGCATCTCGTCATAACCGATATGCAACGAGTTGATCCAGACGTTGCCCGCCTGCAGCCGCTCCGCGGCGCGCCGCGCTTTGCCGAGATCCTTTGTCCACACCGAAGAACCCAGCCCATATTGGGAGCTGTTTGCTTTCTCGATTCCCTCATCCAGATCCTTGACTTTGAAGATCGGAAGCACTGGGCCGAACGTTTCTTCAGTCACCACGCGCGAATTATGAGGCGCGTCCGTCAACAGGGTCGGAAGATAGTAAAATCCTTTTTCGAACTCTGAGCCTTCCGGACGCTTGCCACCCATGACCACCTTGGCCCCCTGCTTGACCGTGTCTGCAATTTGCGATTCAATCTCCTCCCGCTGCGTTTTTGTGTGCATCGGACCTAGCCGCGTGTCTTTGTCCATTCCGTTGCCGACCTTGAGGCGCTGGACCTTTCCCACAAGCTTCTCGACAAACTGGTTGTAAACGCTCTCGACGATATACAGCCGTTTCACAGCGAGGCAGGCCTGTCCACAGTTGTAGAACCGTCCGACAGACGCTCCGGTCAATGCTTTGTCGATGTCAGCATCCTCGCAGACAATCATGGGATCACTGCCACCAAGCTCCAACGTCACGCGTTTCATCTGGCTGCCGGCTACTTCCATGACGTGCTTGCCGGTCTTGCTCTCGCCCGTAAATGCGACACGAGTCACCTTGGGATTGCGGAGAAGTTCTTCGCCAACCACGCCGCCCGGCCCCGTCACCACATTGAGCACACCCTTTGGCAGGCCGGCCTGGTTCAATAGTTCGATGATGCGGATCGTGGTGATAGGCGTCGTCGACGCCGGCTTCACAACAACGGTGCATCCTGCAGCCAGGGCCGGTCCGACTTTCGTGCCCATCAAGGTGATCGGAAAGTTCCAAGGCACAATCGCAGCCGTGACGCCAACCGGCTGCTTTAAGACCATGCCGTACATTTTGTTGTCCGGCAGCGGGACGTATGAACCCCGAATCTTCGACGCAAGCCCAGCGTAAAAGTTCATGCCGTGCAGGAAGTGCTCGATTTCGCGCTGGGAATCACCGAGCGGCTTGCCCTGCTCCTTTGTCAGAAGCACGGCCAGATCATTAAGCTCCTTCTTGACGACTTCAACACCTTTCAAAATCAGCTGCGCCCGCGATTCGGCCGCAGTCTCCGACCATGGCTGGAACGCCGCATGCGCCGCATCGACGCCAGCACGCGCATCGTTTTCGGTACCTTTCGGCGCCGAGTCCACGACTTCCCCTGTGGCGGGATTGATCACGTTGTACGTCTGCCCGGAACTTGAACTTACGGACTCTCCAGCGATGAACATTTTGGCCATGGCTTTCCCCTCTTTTTAATTGTCTGGAATGTGAAACCGGTAGCATATTTGCCGGTACAGAAGGCTGTCAACATGCAGTATAGTGCAACGCAATGGAGCATGCGCCTATACTTTATCAGATCGGCAGACGGGTTCGTGCCCGGCGCACTAGCATGGGCTGGACCTTAAGGGAAATCGCAGAACGTTCCGGTGTCTCGTCAAGGTTCTTGTGGGATCTTGAGGCGGGAAAAGGCAACATCTCTGTGGCGCGGCTGGTGGATGTGGCAAACGCTTTGGACATTCCGATCGTGTCGCTCATGTCTACCGAGGAGGAGCAGAAAGGCGTCGTCGCGCTCGTGGGGTTGCGGGGAGCCGGGAAATCCACCATCGGAAAGGCTCTCGCGAAGCGTTTGGGTGTCCGCTTTCTCGAATTGGATGCCTTAATTGAAAGAGATACAAACCTCACCCTGGGTGAATTGTTCTCTCTCCATGGGGAAGCTTACTATAAGCGTCGCGCCTATGGCCTGCTTCTGAAACTTCTCACGCAGAACGAATCGATGGTGGTTGCGGTAGGTGGATCGATCGTCACCGATCCCGAGACCTGGCAACTGTTGAAACGCCGCACGCACACGGTATGGCTGAAGGCCAGCCCGGAAAATCATTGGAAGCGCGTTCTGGGACAAGGCGACACGCGCCCGATGGCAAATCGTACTTCGGCGATGGCCGAATTGCGATCCATGTTGTCGCTTCGCTCAGCACTCTATTCCGAAGCCGCGCAGATGGTCGACACCAATTCCGTCCGTGTGCCGGAAGCGGTGCGCATGATTTGCGCGGCTCTCCACCAGAGGCAAGAATAATGAACTTTGACCTTAACTCATCGGAGTTCTGGGACCGGCAAGCGACACGAAAGGAAGTTTCGCGGGTATTTGACATCTGCTATGGGTGCACGCTCTGTCACACGCTCTGCCCGTCTTTTGTGGACCTGTTCCGGTTGATGGACGAAAACTTCGGCGAGCCGGACGCGCTTAAGGATGAGCAGTTGAAACAGGTTGTGGATCTCTGCTACCAGTGCAAGCTTTGCTACACAATCTGCCCGTATGTACCTCCGCACGAGTGGGACGTCGATTTCCCGAGAACGATAATGAGGGCCCACCTGGTGGACGCCAGGCAGGGAGGAACCCGCTTCGCCGACAGAATATTCGGAGACACAGATCGCATCGGAAGCCTGGCCAGTTGGGCTGCGCCGTTCGTCAACTGGGCGAATCAAAATCCCTTTCTGCGCGGTTTGATGGAAAAATGTTTGGGCGTCCACCGGGATCGATGGCTTCCCAACTTCCATTCAGAGACTTTCGCAAAGTGGATTCGCAAACGCCCTGCTCCCCCGAAGGGCAAGGGAGAGGAAAAGGTGGCGCTCTTTTATACTTGCACGGTCAACTACAATGAGCCGGAGATCGGCAAAGCCGCCGTCGCTGTGTTTCAAAAAAACGGGATCGAGTGCCTCATCCCAGAGCAGCAATGCTGCGGCCTGCCGTTTCTGGATGGGGGCCTGGTGGATCGAGCCAGAAAGAAAATCGAGTCGAACGTAGCCGCCCTGAGCCAAGCCGTCCGGCAGGGCTATAAAATCGTGGTGCCGAGTGCGAGCTGCAGCTACATGCTGAAGCAAGACTACCCGCGATTCTTGCCGACCGGCGATTCCAGGCTGATCGCCGAAAACACGTATGATCTGTCCGAATATCTGGTAATGGTCCACGAGAGAGGCAGACTGGATTTGGGGTTTTCACAAGAAATCGGCAAAATCCGATACCATCAGCCCTGCCACCTCAAAGCGCAGAACATCGGCTTCAAAGCGCAGGAATTGATGCAGCTCATTCCGGGAGCTGAAATCTCACGCATGCAGTGCTGTAGCGGGCATGACGGGAGTTGGAGTGTGAAGAAGGAAAACTTCGAAGCGTCGATGAAGGTGGGCAAGCCGCTATTCAAGTTCCTAAAAGCGGGTGTCGCCTGCACCGTCACCGATTGCCCGCTGTCGGCGGTCCAAGTCCATCAAGGAACTGGAAAGAAACCGGTCCATCCCATCGTCGTGCTGGCACGGGCTTATGGTATTGCCGCCGGTCACACTACTTCTGTGGGGGATCGAGAATCCAGCCCTTCTCTTTCTCCAGATTGATCACAAACTCATCGTCGGCGGCCGAAGGCATGACCTCCTTCAGATGCTTTTCGTAGTCTTCCTTGGAAAGCAATTTGCCGTCGACGCTGTAGGTCATCCCCGCATAGGCGCCAATGCTTCTCCTGAACTTGTCATCCGGAATCCGCAGCTTTGGCTGATCCTTGGGAATGTGGCGGTTCAAGGCGTCCACAAGCGAGCTGACTTCTTTGAAGAATGTCGAACGCGATAGCTCGTTCAGCTTCGACATATCCGCCGGCTCCTCAAACAAGTGCTCGTCATAGCGTCCCTTCAAGCCCCAGATGTAGGCCCAGTGGGCGGTAGATGACTCGTCCTGGCCGAATAGATCGAAGGCGGTGGAAAGCCATTTGTTGAAGTATCTTTGGATGATGGTCGTGGGAATCCTTCCAGCCTTGACGATCCGCATCAAGCCGATATTCCCTTGCGCCAGGTGATACGCCTCTTCTTTCAGCATCGGGAGCATGCTGCGGCTTAGCGGGGCAAAAGCGCTGCGGCTAAGCATGTTGAGTTGATACTTGCCATCGCGATCGATAAAGGAGGTATAGGTAAAGAAATCGAGCCAGTTTAGGACCGGCTCATTGAAAGAACCGAGCAGGCGTGTATTTTCGGTTGCGCGACGCTCCAGCAGCCTCTGGGCCTGGCGTTTGCCGGACTCTCCGAAGTGGGTCACCAGCACGTAGCTCATCTGCCAGCCGTGCCGCATCTCCTCCCGGTTGATCCGAATAATGTTTTCCAAGTCAAACTGGGTTGGCGCCCGTTCCAACAAGTTCTTTTGTTGCTCTACCGAGGCAAACTCGGTGTCTCCCTGGTACTCGATCAGATGCGCCAAAGCATCCCGGATGCGTTGATCCGGAATGTCGGTTAGTCTTTCCCATTTGGACTGCCCGGCAAAGTGTCCGAACTCGATCTCATTGCTCTCGATGTCTCCCAGTTTCGTCTCAAAGTGATAGTCCTTTCCGATCAGTTCCGTCGGATAACCGATGTCGTCGTGCCATTGATGAAAAACATCCACCCAGTCATCAAAATTGTCAATCCTGGATTTCTTAACTAACATGCCTGCTCCTTCTTAGGCTGCCCTGCGGTCGCAATCGGACATTCTTTGAGCATTTCAGTGCAGTTTCACATGATATGCAAGTGAAATATATTGCGACCCGGTAACCGAGTCCCTAAAGCCTTTACTTGAGTGCGACCCTGAGGAGCTTCTGCGGGGCATCTCCCCCTAGCCGATGCATTTCAACGTGCGTTTAAGGTCGGACCGAAGCTGTTCGTCCAATTGACAGGAAACGTTAAACGGTTTACGGTTAGTCACGCATGTCGCGACATTTCCCCACTGCAACGGCGCCGCAACGAGTACAGGGCGCCTGGCATACGTCTGGACTGATTCAGCTGACACGTCCTCAAATGGTTGGGACTTTGTCGGGCCTGATGCTGTCGGTGCTGCTGGCCTCTCTCGACCAGACTATCGTTGGCACAGCGGAGCCAAGGATCATCGCGTCCCTTTCCGGGTTCGATCGTTATCCGTGGGTCTCGACCGCGTATTTGCTTTGTTCGACGATTTCTGTGCCCATATTCGCCAAGCTTTCCGATATCTACGGGCGGAAATGGTTCCTCCTCGGAGGCTCAGGAGGTTTCGTTCTAGCGTCTACGTTATGCGGAGCGGCCGGCAAAATAAATTTTCTGGGACTGGACGGCATGAACCAGCTCATCCTGTTTCGCGCGATCCAAGGGATTGGCGGCGGCATGATGATGGGGTTGGCGTTTACGATCATTGGCGACGTCTTCTCACCGGCGGAAAGAGGCAAATACCAGGGTGTTTTTTCGGGAGCCTGGGGCCTGTCTTCCATTTTCGGACCAACATTGGGCGGGTGGCTCACGGACCAGATTTCCTGGCGCGCCACATTCTATGTCAACCTGCCGGTCGGCGTAGTGGCAATCATCGCGTTGTATTTTTACTTTCCATACTGGCGTCCCAAGGGTGTGAAGCGGCACATCGACTGGGCCGGCGTCGTCACATTGATTTTCTGCATCGTTCCCTTGCTGCTGGCGCTGACCTGGGTAACAGATTATGGCTGGTTCTCGCTGCGAGTCGAGTTGCTGCTCGCGATGGCAGTGGCCATGTTGGGCGCGTTTCTGTACGCGGAGACGAAAGCGTTGGAGCCGCTGATTCCATTGTCGCTATTCCGCGATCCCGTGATCAGCATGTGCTCGATCGGTATTTTCGTTCTGGGCATTGGAATGTTTGGAGTCATTATTTATCTGCCGTTGTTCATGCAAGGAGTGCTGGGCGTATCTGCGACACGATCCGGCAGTCTGCTGACGCCCATGCTGTTAGGCACCGTTGTTGGAACCCTTGTAAGCGGGCAGACGACATCACGGCTGCGGAGTTACAGGATTCCCTCGCTGGCAGGTTCGGTGATCGTCAGCGTAGGAATGATCCTCTTCGCGCGAATGGACGCATCGACCGAGCGTTCAGCTGTTCTCCTGGCGATGATCATCGCGGGATTCGGAATGGGTCTCCTTATACCGGTGTACAACGTAGCGGTACAGAACGTTGCGCCGCGCAAGCACATGGGAGCGGCCACCGCTTCGTCAACATTCTTTCGGTCCATCGGCAGCACGGTGGGCGTGGCGATCTACGGCAGCCTGCTGCTCACGAATTATCACCATGTTTTTGACAGAGCATTGCCCACCGGCACGCCGCAGGAAGCGCTCAGTGCATTTTCGAATCCCCTGTTATTGCCGCAAATGCGCCCCCAATTGGAAGCCATCTTCAGCCGGTATGAAAACGGACCGCATCTATTGCAGGCGTTGTACGGGAATGTGCGGACTGCTCTGCTTGGCGGAATACAGTTGATCTTTCTAACGAGCGCGATCCTGATGGTCTGCATGATCGCATTGAACGCCCTGCTCAAGGACGTGCCTCTGCGGCATGGTCCCGCTCCGAGCTCCGAACCTTGAGGGCACTGAAATAAAGAGCGTTTCATTTCCCGGTACTTTTTTCAGGATCAGAATCGGTCGTTGTTGACCTTATGCTCGCGGTCCCTTTCCACGCACGGATAGTCCGGTGGGACGTGTTGGCCTGCGGGCGATCCGCGTCCATGTTCTTCAAGATCTGCTCGGAGTCCACCTCGATGCGGTCTACCGCTCCGCGCCGGCGGCGATCAGGTCTCTCGCCGTTTCCCGCGGCTTTACTTCCGGCCATTCGCG
>WNGQ01003723.1_pt1 | contig 16039 bp, 9 predicted proteins | sample 5407661 | NCBI WGS metagenome assembly WNGQ01 (sample SAMN13153382, study PRJNA577476) | soil metagenome | isolation source: 60 cm soil or saprolite under Garry oak tree replicate 2 | place: USA:California | collected 2016-06-15 | reverse complement strand
GAAGCAGGGGCTGGCGATCTTCAAGGGCAATGTGATCGCGCGCCAGAACAACTCGGTCCAGTACGCCGACAAGATGGAGGTGTACACGGATTCGAAGACGGACCGGGTGGAGCGCGTGGTGTCCACGGGCAATGTCCGCATCATCACCCGTGACTGTCGCATGGGGACCGCCGAGCGCACCGAATACTACGATGCCGAGCAGCGCGTGGTGCTGATCGGCAATGCGCGGGTCTGGCGCGACTCCGATGTGGTGACGGGAGAGCGCATCACCATCTACATCGCCGAAGACCGCAGCGTCGTCGAAGGGGGCAAGCAGGAGCGCGTCAAAGCCATCTTTTACCAGCAAGGTCAGGGCCGGCCCAAATCCGAGATCAGGTTTGGGCCAGCCGGACCGATATGTCCTTGATATGGAAGGTCTGATAGCCCAGGGCTTGAGAAAGCGCTTCAGGAACCGCCTGGTGGTGGATCGCGTCAGTCTCGACATTCACCGCGGGGAGGTGGTGGGGCTTCTCGGTCCCAACGGCGCGGGCAAGACGACCTCTTTCTATATGATCGTGGGGCTCCTCAGTGCCGACGGCGGTCGGATCTTTCTCGAAGGGCAAGAGGTGACGGATCTGCCCATGTACAAGCGCTGCCGGTTGGGAATGGGGTACCTGCCCCAGGAGTCATCGGTGTTCAGAAAGCTCACGGTCGAGGAGCGCTATCTCCTCCTGGACGAGCCCTTCACGGGCGTCGACCCCATCGCCATCGGGGACATCCAGGAAATCGTGGGCCGCCTCAAGGAACGAGGTATCGGAGTGCTGATCACCGATCACAACGTGCGCGAGACTCTCGCCATCACGGATCGCGCGTACATCCTGCACGACGGAAAGATCCTGGCCTCCGGAACGGCCAGCGAGTTGGCGAACAACCCCAAGGCCCGCGAGATCTACCTCGGCGAGAAGTTCTCGCTATGATGCGCCCGGCCGGAGCCGCCTGACCCATGCGCCTCTCCCTTCGACAGACTCAGCGGGTGGTGATGACGCCGCTCCTGCAGCAGGCGATCCAGCTGCTGCAGCTCTCCACCCTCGAGCTCGAGCAGGTCGTGCGCAAGGAGCTCGAGGAGAATCCGCTCCTCGAGGAAGTGGCCGAGGAGACCCAGGACGTGGACGCCGACGCCCAGCCTCCGGCCGAGGCGGGGACCACCGAGCTGGCGCCCGCTCCCGCCGCCACCGAGCCCGTGTCCAAGGAGACGAGCACGGTGGACGGCGAGCGCGCCGACGAGCTGCCCTTCGACTTGACCTCGGCCGTCTTCGACGAGCCCGACGAGCGCACGCCGGTGTCCATGGAAGAGCGAGAGGACCTGCCCTTCGAGAACCTGGGCCGGATCGGCACCTCTCTCGACGAGCACCTGAACGAGCAGCTGCGCCTGGCCACCGACGATCCGCGGACGGTGGCCATCGGCGAGGCGATCATCGGCAATCTCGACGATGATGGGTATCTCCGCGCCGACGTGGAGGAGATCGCCGTGGGTATGGGTGCCTCGCCCGACGAGGTGGAGAAGGTCCTGCGACTCGTCCAGGGATTCGATCCGACGGGGGTGGCGGCGCGAAGCGTGCAGGAGTGCCTGCTCCTCCAGCTCACCGCCGACGCCGAGCCCGATCCCGTGTCAGTGGAGATCGTCGAGAAGCACTTCGAGGACCTGGAGCGGCGGCGCTATCCCGACATCGCCCGCGCCCTGAAGCTGTCCTTGGACCGCGTCATGGAGTCCATCGAGGAGATCCAGAGTCTCGAGCCCAAGCCGGGCCGCCGCTTCTCGACCTCGGACCAGCGCTATATCGCTCCCGACGTGTCCATTCACAAGCTCGGCGACGACTATGTGGTGGTGCTGAACGAGGAGGGCATCCCGCGTCTCCGCGTCAATGCCCTCTACCGCTCGCTCCTCCGCCGCTCGAGCGACGAGGCGAAGCAGTATGTAGAGCAGAAGCTCCGCTCCGCCGTCTGGCTCATCAAGAGCGTGGAGCAGCGCCAGCGCACGCTGCGGAAGGTGACCCAGAGCCTCGTGAAGTTCCAGCGGGAGTTCCTCGACAAGGGCGTGGCCTTCCTGCGGCCTCTCGCCCTCCGGGACGTGGGCGAGGACATCGGCATGCACGAGTCCACCATCAGCCGCGTCACCACCAACAAGTACGTGGAGACGCCGCAGGGGCTCTTCGAGCTCAAGTACTTCTTCCACAGCGGTATCGCATCGGACACCGGTGAGATGGTCTCCTCCGTGTCGATCAAGAAGAAGATCCGCGACATGGTGGCGGCCGAGGAGGCGACCAAGCCTCTCTCCGACCAGGATGTCGCCCTCGTGCTCCGGGGGCAGGGGCTCACCATCGCGCGGCGCACGGTGGCCAAGTACCGAGAGGAGCTCGGCATCATGCCCTCTCATCAGCGCCGGCTCGCCCCCAAGAAGCGGTGAGCGCGCTCGGCGCTGAGCCTCTACCGGCCGGCGCTCCTGCGCTGCGCTTCGTCATCATCAACGGCATGTCGGGCGCGGGGCGCAGCTACGCCATCAAGTGCCTGGAGGACCTGGGTTACTTCTGCGTGGACAATCTGCCCACCACCCTCATCCCCACCTTCGCCGAGCTCTGCGCCCATTCCCACCGCGACATCCGCCTGATCGCCCTCGGCGTCGACATCCGGGAAGGCGAATACCTCGCCCACCTGCTGGAGACCCTCGCCGAGCTCCGGGCGCAGGGGCACAAGCCCGAGGTCCTGTTCCTGGAGGCGGCGGACGAGACGCTGGTGCGGCGCTACCAGGAGACGCGGCGCCGCCATCCCTTGGCCGGGGAGGGGAGCGTGCTCGAAGGCATCCGCGCGGAGCGCCGGACTCTCAGCAATCTCCGGGAAAGCGCCGACCGCATCATCGACACCACGGGACTGTCCGTGCACCAGCTCAAGGAGCGGCTCATCGAGGGTTACGGCACCCAGCGGACCCGGGACGCCCTCACCGTCTCCCTGATGTCGTTTGGCTTCAAGCACGGCGCCCCCTACGACGCCGACCTCGTGTTCGACGTGCGCTTCCTCCCGAACCCCCACTTCGTGGACAGCCTCAAGCGCCTCGACGGCCGTGATGCCGCGGTGGAGACGTTCGTGATGTCCTTCGAGGAGAGCCGCACCCTTCTCGCCAAGATCGAGGATCTCCTCCACTTCCTCCTGCCCCTCTATCAGCGGGAAGGTAAGGCCTATCTGACCGTGGCCCTGGGTTGCACCGGCGGGCGTCACCGCTCCGTCACCCTCGTGGAGCTGCTCCGGCGCTCCCTCGAGAGCACGGGGCTGTCGCCGGTGGTGCGGCATCGGGACCTCGACCGTGAGTGAGGCGGTCCGCTTCCTCTTCGGCGTCCACAACCATCAGCCGTCGGGGAACTTCGAGTCGGTCATCCTGGATGCGGCCCGCGACGCCTATCAGCCCTTTCTCGAGGCGGTGCGGGATGCGCCGGGGGTGGCGCTCACCGTGCACTGCTCGGGCGGACTTCTCGCCTTCCTGCGCGAGCGCGCGCGTCCGACCTTCGACCTGCTCGGGCGGCTGGCCGCCGAGGGGAGAGCCGAGCTGCTCACCGGGGGCTTCTACGAGCCGATTCTCTCCATGCTGCGTGACCCCGACAAGATCGGGCAGATCCAGGCTCTCAGCGATTTCCTGCGCTCGAATTTCGGGGTGCGTCCGCGCGGGATGTGGCTGGCCGAGCGCGTCTGGGAGCCGCAGCTCCCCAAGGTGCTGCGGGAGGCGGGCGTCGAGTTCGTGGTGGTGGACGACACGCACTTCGCGCTGGCCGGCCTCGAGCCGGAGACCCTCGGAGGCTACTACCTGACGGAGGAGCAGGGAGCCTCGATCGCCATCTTTCCCATCAGCGAGCGCCTGCGCTACATGGTGCCGTTCGGAGAGCCCGCCGAGACCGTGCGGTACCTGCGGGAGCGGCGCGCGGCGGGCGCGGTGACCCTCTTCGACGACGGAGAGAAGTTCGGGGTATGGCCGGGCACCCGCCGGCTCGTCTACGGCGAGGGATGGCTGGGGCGTTTCTTCGACGCGGTGACGGGCGCGGAGGAGATTCAGATGTCCAGCTTCTCCGCCTGCCTCGATGCGATGAAGCCGGCCGGGCGGGTCTATCTGCCCACGGCGTCGTACTCGGAGATGGGCGAATGGGCGCTGCCCGCGGACAAGGCGGCGGAGCTCGAGGACGTGCGCCAGCGACTCTCCGCGCTCCCCGACGGGGCGCGGCTGGTCCGACTCCTCCACGGCGGCTTCTGGAGAAACTTCCTCGTCAAGTATCCGGAGATGGGTGACGCCTACCGGCGGATGTTGCGCGTGGCGGCGCGACTCGGCGACGCCCTGGCCTCACGTCCGCATGATCCGCGCCTCCGCGCGGCGCAGGAAGACCTCTGGCGAGGGCAGGGGAATGATGCCTATTGGCACGGGGTGTTCGGGGGAGCGTACCTGCCTCATCTCCGCCGCACGGTGGTGAGCGCGGTGCTGGCGGCCGAGCGGCGCCTCGATGACGTGATGGGCGTCCCCAAGCTCACCTGCACTCGCGACGACCTCGATGGCGACGGGCGCGCCGACGTGCAGGTGCGGACACCCGAGCTTGCCCTCACCCTCCGTCCCGAGGCGGGGGGCACGGTGACCCAGCTCGCCTTCAGGCCTCGCGACCTCGACCTGGCCGGCGTGTTCACCCGACGCCGCGAGATGTATCACGATCGGGTGAAGGAGAGCGTGGTGGCCTCGGCCTCCGGCGAGGCCAGGACCATTCACGCCGCTCCCGAAGCCAAGGAGAGCGGGCTCGCCGAGCTTTTGGATTACGACACGTACCGGCGGGCGTCGCTCCTCGACGGCCTCTTCCCCCCGGGGGCGCCTCCCGACCCCCTCTCCCCGTGGGCGCACGCGCTGGCCGCAGTGGGTGAGCGCACCCTTTCCTGCGAGATCGCCGAGCGGGGCCATGCGATCGACATCGAGCTGGCCCTGCCCGAGCTCGATGGGTGGCCGCTCCGCGTCGACAAGCGCGTGCGCGTGGACGCCGACGGCGCGGCCCTTCGCGTCCACTACCGTTTGACGTGGAGCGGGCGGGAGGGCCTGGAGGCCCGGTGGGCGACGCAGCTCAATCTCACTCTGACCGCGGGTGATGCGCGGGGACGCTACTACCGCATACCGGGCTCACCTTCTCTCGGCTCGCGGGGGACACTGGGCCACGCGGGCGCCCTCACTCTCGTCGACGAGTGGGTGGGTTGCGAAGTCGAGATCGACTGGAACAAGCCAGGGGATGCGGGATGGGCGCCCATCGAGACGGTGTCCCTCTCCGAATCCGGCTACGAGCGGATCTACCAGGGCTCGGCCATTGTCGTGAGCTGGCCGGTCGCGCTGCCCCCGGCGGGGTCGTGGGTGGTCGAGCTCAGCATCGTTCCGCGGTCGATTCCGCGCGTGCCCTGACGCGTGGGGAGGGAGCGGGGAAGTGCCCAATTCGCTTGAGCGGTGTGGATGCCCATGCTAACCTGCCGAGAGCGCGTTCATCAGCGACGCGCGGCCTATCCATAACACGTGGAGGAGGAAGACGATGGCGCGTGAGGAATACCTGTTCACTTCTGAGTCGGTGACCGAGGGACATCCGGACAAGATCGCCGATCAGATCTCCGATGCGGTCCTCGACGCGATCCTCGCTCAGGATCCGACGGGCCGGGTGGCCTGTGAGACGCTGTTGACCACCGGCCTCGTGGTGGTGGCCGGCGAAATTACCACGTCCTGCTACGTGGACATTCCGAAGGTCGCCCGCGACACCATCAAGGGCGTGGGCTACACGCGCGCCAAGTACGGCTTCGACTACGAAACGTGCGGCGTCATCACGGCCATCGACGAGCAGTCGGGCGATATCGCAATGGGCGTGGACAAGCTCGGGGCGGGCGATCAGGGGCTCATGTTCGGCTATGCCTGCACGGAAACCCCGGAGCTGATGCCGCTGCCCATCATGCTCTCGCACCAGCTGGTGCAGCGCCTGACCACGGTGCGGCGGAGCGGCGCCCTGGACTACCTGCGGCCCGACGGGAAGAGCCAGGTCTCGGTTCGCTACGTCGACGGCAAACCCGTCTCCGTGGAGACCGTGGTCATCTCGACCCAGCACGGGCCCGATGTCACCCTGGAGAGGCTTCGCCAGGACGTGATCGAGCACGTGGTCACCCCGATCATCCCCAAGCATCTCGTCGATCCAAAGCGCATCACGTACCACATCAATCCGACCGGGCGCTTCGTCACGGGCGGACCCATGGGGGACACGGGGCTGACCGGGCGCAAGATCATCGTCGATACGTATGGAGGCTCCTGCCCGCATGGAGGCGGCGCCTTCTCGGGCAAAGATCCGACGAAGGTGGATCGCTCCGCCTGTTACATGGCGCGCCACGTGGCCAAGAACATCGTGGCGGCGGAGCTGGCCGAGCGCGCGCAGGTGCAGGTGGCCTACGCCATCGGTGTCGCCGATCCCGTCTCCATCATGGTCGACACGGCCGGCACGGGCAAGGTGCCCACGGCCAAGCTCGAGGAGATGATCCGTCGTCACTTCGACTTCACGCCCGCGGGCATCATCAAGTACCTCGATCTGCGCCGCCCGATTTACAAGAAGACGGCGGCCTACGGCCATTTCGGACGGAGCGAGCCGGAGTTCACCTGGGAGCATACGGATCGGGTGAAGGACCTGCGCGACGACGCAGGCATCTGAGCGACCCGCGGAGAGCGAACGAACGGGCCCTGCAGTCGGCACGAGTGGCCGGCGCGGGGCCCGACTGCGACCGGCGCCCGCGCGCCCGTCGCCACTATCGCAGAGTACGCGCACGAAAGGACGGAGCATGACCGATCACGACGTCAAGGATCTTTCGCTGGCCGACTCGGGAAAGCTCAAGATCGAGTGGGCCGAGCAGTCGATGCCCGTGCTGCGGCAGGTCCGAGAGCGCTTCACCAAGGAGCAGCCCCTCAAGGGGGTGCGTCTGGGGGCCTGTCTCCACGTGACCACGGAGACGGCGGTGCTCATGATCACCCTCAAGGCGGGGGGGGCCCAGGTGGTGCTCTGCGCTTCCAATCCGCTCTCGACCCAGGACGACACGGCGGCGGCTCTCGTCAAGGAGTTCGGCATTCCGGTCTTCGCGCAGAAGGGCGAGGACAACAAGCGCTACTACCGCCACCTCGAGGCCGTGCTCAAGACGGGGCCCCAGGTGACCATGGACGACGGGGCCGATCTCATTTCCCAGCTCCACGGGGAGAACAACGCCGGCACCAGCCTGCTCAAGAACGTCATCGGCGGCACCGAGGAAACCACGACGGGCGTGATCCGCCTGCGCGCCATGGAAAAGGAAGGCGTCCTCGCTTTCCCCGTGATCGCGGTCAACGATGCCGACACCAAGCATCTCTTCGACAATCGCTACGGCACCGGCCAGTCCACGGTGGATGGCATTCTGCGTGCCACCAACGTGTTGCTCGCGGGGAAGACCGTGGTGGTGGCCGGGTACGGGATGTGCGGACGCGGCGTGGCCTCGCGTGCCCACGGCATGGGCTCGCACGTGATCGTGACGGAAACGGAGCCCATGCGCGCGCTGGAGGCGGTGATGGACGGCTACCGGGTCATGCCCATGTCGAGGGCGGCGGAGGTCGGCGACATCTTCGTCACTGTCACCGGGAACATGGCGGTGATCAGGGAAGAGCACTTCGTCAAGATGAAGGACGGAGCCATTGTGGCCAACTCGGGCCACTTCAACGTCGAGATCGACCTCGAGGCTCTCGCCAAGCTCGCCCAGTCGCGGCGGACCGTCCGCCCATTTGTGGAGGAGTTCAGCCTGCGCGGGGGCCGGCGCATCTATGTGCTGGGGGAGGGAAGGCTCATCAATCTGGCCGCGGCCGAGGGCCATCCCGCCGTCGTGATGGATATGAGCTTCGCGAACCAGGCGCTGTCCGCGGAATACATGGTCAAGCACGGCAAGACGCTGGCCAAGAAGGTGTACGTCGTGCCTCGGGATATCGATCTCGAGATCGCCCGGCTCAAGCTCGCATCGATGGACGTCCAGATCGACCAGCTCACGCCTGCCCAGGAGGAATACCTGTCCTCCTGGACCCACGGTACCTAACCGCCCCAGGGCGGATCTGGTCCTGACGCCCCCGGAGGACGCGGCTCCGGGGGGTGGAGGTTCCCGGTGGCGAATGGACGGCGCCCTCCCCGGCTCGGCTTTTGGCTGCTGATCGGCTTCATCGTGCTGGCCGGCGCCGGCCAGGCGGTGCCCCTCTACACCGATTGGCTTTGGTACAACGAGGTCGGCTTCACCGAAGTCTTCACCACCGTGCTGTCGCTCCGCGGCTGGCTCCTGCTCGGGGCGGGCGGGGTGGTGTTCGTCTTCGTCTACGGCAATCTCTGGCTCGCTGCCCGCACGGCGGCCCCTGACGTCCTCTGGGAGCTCGACGACCAGCTCGGCCTGCCCGGCCGGGCCGTGCTCGAGCCGCTGATCCGAAAGCTACTCCTGCCCGTTATCGCCGTCATCGGCATCCTGTCCGGGCTCCGCGCCAGCGCGTCGTGGGACATGGTGCTCAGCTACGTCAACCGGACACCATTCGGCAGCACGGATCCGCTCTTTGGCCGCGACATCGCTTTCTTCGTATTCGATCTGCCCCTGTGGCGCTTCGTCTACGGCGGGGCCATGACCCTCGTCATTGGCACCCTGCTCCTGAGCGTGGCGACCTATGTCCTGCTCCGTAGCCTCGTCCTCACCGCGCAGGGGCCACGCCTCGCCGCGGGCGCCCGCACCCATCTCCTGGCCCTGGGAGCTCTCCTCCTTCTGCTGCGCGCCGTGGGCTTCTGGCTGGATCGCTACGAGCTCGTCTACTCGCCGCGGGGGGTGGTCTTCGGAGCGTCGTACACGGACGTGCACGCGACCCTTCCCGTGCTGGGCGCCCTCACCGCCCTCGCCCTCCTCTGCGCGGCCGCCTGCCTATTCCAGATCACGCGGCCCGGCTGGGGCTTTCTCGTCGCGGGGCTCGTGGTGCTCGGGGTGGCGTGGGTGGGGGGCCTCGGGATATGGCCGGCGCTCCTCCAGCGCTTCCAGGTCACCCCCAACGAGCTGGTGGCGGAGCGCCCGTACATCGAGCACAACATCCGCATGACCCGGCTGGCCTACGGGCTCACCGCGGTCAAGGAGCAGGAATTCGCCGCCGAAGAGCGGCTCACCGCGGCCGCCCTCGAGCGCAACAGCCTCACCATCAAGAACGTCCGGCTGTGGGACCACCGGCCGCTCCTCACGAGCTTCGCCCAGCTCCAGGAGATCCGGACGTACTACAAGTTTGCCGACGTGGACGTGGACCGGTACATGATCAATGGCGAGCTTCGGCAGATCATGCTCTCGGCGCGAGAGCTGTCCTATCAGCATCTGCCGAGCCGGGTATGGATCAACGAGCATTTGACCTTCACCCACGGCTTCGGCCTCGTCGGAGGCCCGGTGAACCGGGTCACCCCCGAAGGCCTCCCCGATCTCTTCGTGAAGGACATCCCCCCGAATTCCCTCGGCGGCTTCCCGAAGATCACGCGGCCGGAGCTCTACTACGGCGAGCTCAGCAACGAGTACGCGATCGTGCGCACCAAGTCGCAGGAGCTCGACTATCCCTCGGGCGATCAGAACGTCTACTCGCGCTACACGGGGCGGGGCGGAGTGCCCGTGAGCGGCTTCCTGCGGAAGCTGGCCTTCGCCATGCGATTCGGCGAGATCAAGATCCTCCTGTCGGACGACCTGACGGCGGAGAGTCGTGTGATGATGTATCGCCGCGTGGCCGAGCGGGTGCGCCAGGCGGCCCCCTTCCTCCGCTTCGATCGGGACCCCTATCTGGTGGTGACGGGGGAGGGACGCCTCGTCTGGTTCCTCGACGCCTACACCACCACGGACCGCTACCCGTACGCCCAGCCCGACCGCGGCCTGAACTATATCCGCAACTCGGTCAAGGTGACGGTGGACGCCTTCGACGGCAATGTGGTCTTCTACGTCGTCGACGCCAATGACCCGCTCATCCGCGCCTGGGCGCACGCCTTCCCGGTGCTCTTCACTCCCTTCGACAAGATGCCCGCGGACTTGAAGGTCCACGTGCGTTACCCCGAGGACCTGTTCAGCCTGCAGGCGAGGATGTACGGCACGTATCACATGCAGGACCCACAGGTCTTCTACAACAAGGAAGACCTGTGGACCATTCCCCGCCTGACCATGGAAGGGCGCGACCGCGAGATGGAGCCGTACTTCACCGTCATGCGGCTGCCGGGCGGGAAGGCGGAGGAATTCGTCCTGCTCTCGGGCTTCAACCCCGCGCGGCGCGACAATATGATCGCCATCATGGCTGCGCGGTCCGATGTGCCCAACTATGGCGGCCTCATCGTCTACACGTTTCCCAAGCAGAAGCTCGTCTACGGGCCCCGCCAGGTCGACGCCCGCGTGAACCAGGATCCCGTCATCTCCTCCCAGTTCTCGCTGTGGAACCAGCAAGGGTCGCGGGTTCTCCGGGGCTCCCTCCTCGCCATCCCCATCGAGGACTCTTTGATCTACGTCCAGCCGATCTATCTCTCGGCCGAGCAGGGGGCGCTGCCGGAGCTTCGCCGCGTCATCGTGGCCTTCGGCAATCAGATCGCCATGGAGCCCACGCTCGAGCAGTCGATACAGCGGATTTTCGGGGCGCGGATTCGCGGAGAGGAAGGCGTGCAGCCCCGCGGCACCGACGGAGGCAAGCAGGAGGCGGCCGCCGCCTCGACGCTGGGTCCCCTGGCTCAGCGAGCGTGGGAAGCGTGGCAGAAGGGGCAGGAGGCGCTGCGCCGCGGCGACTGGGCCGCCTACGGCCAGGCCCAGAAGCAAGTCGAGGAGAACCTCCGCCAGCTCCGCGAAGCCCGTTAGCAGAGGCAGAGGGCCGAGAAGGGCCCATCTGCTTCGTTGCCGCCCTCGGCAGGACGCTCAACGTACAGGAGTACGCCTCGCGTCCTGCCTTCGGGCGGCGCCTCGCATCTGGACCCTTCTCGGCCCTCTGCGTGGTTTTGAGGTCGCGGAACCTGTCCTAGGTGCGGGCGCGGAGGAAGAGGGTGGCGCCGATTCCCGCGAAGACGATGTTGGCCGTCCAGGCACCGAGCACGGGCGGGAGCAACTCGGCCTTGGCGAAGGCGATGGCCACCGAGTGCACCAGCCAGTAACCCACCGAGATGAGGATGGCCACGGCGATGCCCACCCCGCGCCCGCCGCTCCGAGGGGAGACCAGCGCGAAGGGAATGGCCACGAGGGCCATGATCACGTGGACGAGCGGGAAGGAGAGCTTCGAGTCCAGCTGGACCAGATACTTGCCCACCTGGTGACCCGACTCCGCGAGCCGGGTGACATAGAGGCGCAGTTCGAGGAAGCTCATCGTCTCGGGTGATTTCTGGACCTGGACGAGATCATTGATCTGCTCGGGCATGGTCACGAGCCGCTGGGTGAATGCGTCCACGGTCACCCGATTGCCGGGGCCGAGCTGGCGATACGCGCCGTCGCTCAGCATCCAGCCCGCGTCGGTCCACCGCGCCTTGCTCGCGTCGAGGCGATCCAGAAGCCGGAACTGCGGGCTGATGTCCACCACGAGCAGGCCCTCCAGCGAGCGCTCGATCGGATCCAGCAGCTCCATGCGCAGGAAGCGCGTGTCGGAGGACCGGTACCAGATCTGCGTCTGGCGCTGGAGGTGCCGAGGCTGATTGCCACGAATCTTGACACGGTCGACTTCCTCCGCCTTGGCGTTGAGGCCGGGCAGCACCGTCTCCTGGAGGAGGCCGGAGGTGAGGCTGATGCTGAAGGCAACGAGCAGGATGGGCAGGCTCGCCCGGTACAGGCTGATGCCCGCGGCTTTGAGGGCGTCGAGCTCCCGCTGCTGGGTCAAGGTCAGGAAAAGAAGGACGGTGGAGATGAGCACGACGATGGGCAGGCCCTCGTAGAGCGATCCGGGCAGGCGGTAGAGGAGATGCTGGAGGATATAGATGAAGGGCGGCTTGCTCCGGAGAAACCGGTCGAGGTACTGGATCAGGTCGACCACGAGAATGAGCACCGACGCCACCCCGATGCCGGTGCCGATGAAAGTCAGATACTGCCCGACGAGGTAGCGGTCGATGATATAGGTCGAGGCGCGCGGTCCGCGCACCCGCCCCACCGCTTCCCGCGTGCGCTCGACCGGCTCCCGCTCGGGGAAGACCCGGCGAAACGCGCGGGGCGCCGCCGCCCCCACCCGCCAGACGAGCCGCCCCCAGGAGGCGGGTAGCCCGTCGGTCACCACCTGAAGCAGGACGAGGCCCACCACTCCGAAGATCGCGTTGGGCAGCCACATGGCCACTCCGACCGGCATGCTGCCTCGCAGGGCCATGTTTTCGAGGAACGTGTGCATGGCGTAGTACGCGACCACGATGGCGAGGCTCGAGGCGAGAGCGAGGGTGCGACCGCCCCGGTGGGTCCGGATGCCCAGGGGAAAGCTCACGAGCACGAAGACGAGGGCGGCCACGGGGAGGGAGAACCGCTTGTGCAACTCGACCTGCAGCGGCGTCACGATCTGGCCCTGGCGCTTGAGATCCGCGATGCTCTCCCGGAGGGCCCGCAGGCTCATTTCCTTTTCAGGCTTCTCGATTCGCTCGGCCGCCCTCTGGGGATTGTCGAGAGGCAGGTTGAGGTCGTAGAGGGTGAAGCCGGTGATGCGGAAGCGGCGCGCGTCGCCCGCGTCCGTCTCGCTGATGGTGCCGTCGATGAAGCGCATGATCACCCGACGCGTCCTCGCGTCGGAGAAGAGGCGCCCCTCGCGCGCCACGATGATGCGGGAGAGCTTGGGGTCGCGCTCGTCGGACACGAGGAGCCCCCGCAGCGCGACCTGCGACGCGCTGATGTCGTCCACGTACATGACCATCTGGTTGAAGGAGGCGCTGAAGGTGCGCTCCTTGATGCCGGTGGTCGCCTTGGTCTGCAGAATTCGGAAGAGCTGGTTCTGGAAGGCCCCGCTCGCCGCGGGGGCGAGGAGAAGGGTGAGGGCCGCCACGGCCGCGCTCACCACCACCGCGAGTCCGAGGAACGGCGCGAAGATCCGGAGGGGGCTCACCCCGGAAGCTTTGAGAGCGGCAACCTCGAGGTCACCGGCCAGCCTGCCTCCGGCGAGGAGCACTGCGACGAGGAGGGCCATGGGCACGGTGAGGGCGAGGACGCCGGGGAGCATGAAGACGAGGAGCCCCAGCACCAGGTGAAAGGGCACGCTCTTGGTGATGACGAGGTCGGTCAGCTGATACACACGGTCGATGACGAGGAAAAAGGTCAGCACGCCCACGGCCAGCGCAAAGGGCGGGCCGACCTCTTTGATCATGTACCGGTCGAGAATCTTGAGCATGTTCCTCCATTGTACGATAGCGCCATGGCCATTCCGGCGCTCCTCGGGGCTCTCCTCTTCCTGACCCTCGTCGCCCCCGCCGGGGCCGCGCCCGCCGCCGACAGGCTCGAGCGCTTCCGGGAGATCGCGACATCGCGTCTGGCCGTTGTCGAGAACACCGGGGGGGCCCTCGATCCGTCGGTGCAGGGGGAGATCGACGCCATCCTGGACGGCGAGGTGCTCGACAGTCTCCGGGCCGGTGGTCCCTACGCCTCGGCCGAGTTCATCAGGGAGCGTCTCGAGTCCTTCAGCGACGCGTGGGGCGGCGCTTCGCTGCGCATCCAGTCCCTCGGCGACGGGCTGTTGCTCGGACGATTCCGCCTCTCCGCGAGGGGTGTGGGCAATTCGGTTCGCCTCTACCGCGCCACGCGTGAGGACGCTGCCCTGCTCCGAGCCTGGAACGAGGGCGGGGTGCCCGAAGCGTACCGGTGGAACAATCCCAAAGGAGGAGGCGTCGAGTTCCTCCTCGCCTGGGCAGGCGAAGCGGGCGCCCAGAGCTGGCCGCTCCGGCTCGAGCTGTGGCGCATGCGTGGAGGCACCCTCGCGCCCATGTGGCGGAGCGCGGACCGGTATCCCGATGGCCTGTGGGTCTCGCACGTGGACATCGCGGCCGGCCGCCTCATCCTTCGTCGCGAGCTCCGCTACCCAGGCTGGAAGCCGGGCTGCGATGTGCAGGCGGAGCAGGAGGATCGCTATGGCCCGGCTCCGGGCGGAGGGCTGGCTCTGGTCGGCCGCCAGGTCTTCAACGGCTGGCACCGAGAGCTGCAGCGCTCGGCGACGCGCTTCTTCGCCGCGCTCGCCACCGGGGATGGCAAGACGCTCGCGGAGCTGGTGCCCGACGCCTCCCTCCGCGCTCGCCTGCCGCGTGGGCTCCTGCCGGAGGCGGCGTGCGACTCGCAGAATCCCGATACGCCCGGTACGGCCATCGTGGCCGCGGCCGCGCCGCTTCCGTCGGGCGCGCGATCGCCGTGGTCGCTCTGGTGGGGCCGCCGCCCCTCGGGCTGGCGCCTGACGGGTGCAGCTCCCGTGCTAGAATGACGGCTCATCATGACTGACATCGCGGACCGCTACGACCCGGGCCGCGTCGAGTCGCACTGGTACCGCGTGTGGGAAGAGCGCGGTCTCTTCCACGCCGACGCGGTATCCCCCAAGAAGCCCTACTGCATCGTCATTCCTCCGCCCAATGTCACCGGCTCGCTGCACTGGGGGCATGCCCTCAACAACACGCTGCAGGACATCCTCATCCGCTACAAGCGGATGGACGGCTACAACGCGCTGTGGGTTCCCGGCACCGACCATGCCTCCATCGCCGTGCACGTGGTCCTCGAGCGGCAGCTCGCCGCCGAGGGCAAGACGCGGCACGACATCGGCCGCGAAGCTTTTCTCGAGATGGCGTGGAAGTGGAAGGAGGAATCGGGCGGCACCATCATCCGCCAGCTCAAGCGCCTGGGTGCCTCGTGCGACTGGTCGCGCGAGCGTTTCACCATGGACGCGGGGCTGAGCCGGGCCGTGCGGGAGACCTTCGTCCGTCTCTACGAGGAAGGCCTGATCTATCAGGACGACTATATCGTCAACTGGTGCCCGCGCTGCCAGACCGTGCTCTCGGACCTCGAGGTGGAGCGCGAGGAGCGCGACGGAGAGTTCGTCTACATCAAGTACGGCCCTCTCACCCTGGGGACGGTGCGACCGGAGACCAAGCTCGGCGACACCGCGGTGGCCGTCCATCCGAAGGACAAGCGTTACACGAAGTACGTGGGGAAGACCCTGGAGGTCCCGTCGGTGGAGGGGACCATCACCCTGAAAGTCCTCGCCGACACCGCGGTGGATCCCAAGTTCGGCACGGGCGTCATCAAGGTCACCCCCGGCCACGACGCCACCGACTTCGAGATCGGGCGGCGTCACAAGCTGCCCACGCGCACGGTGATCGGCTTCGATGGGCGAATGACCGCGGAGGCGGGGAAGTACGCGGGGCTCGATCGCTTCGAGGCGCGCCGGCGCATCGTGGAGGACATGCAGGGCCTGGGCCTCATCGAGCGCATCGAGCCGTACCGCCACGCGGTGGGCGTGTGCTATCGCTGCAAGACGGTGGTGGAGCCCCTGATCTCGCGCCAGTGGTACGTCAACGTCAACCCGCTCGCCGAAGTGGCCGTCAAGGCGGTGCGGTCGCGGCGTATCAAGCTGCACCCGCGGCTCTGGATCAAGACCTACTACCACTGGATGGAGAACATCCACCCCTGGACCATCTCTCGACAGCTCTGGTGGGGGCACCGGATTCCCGCGTGGTACTGTGACGCCGACGGCAGTGTGCACGTGTCGCGCGCCGACCTCACGGAATGCCCGAAGTGCAGCGGGCCGCTTCGCCGGGACCCCGACGTGCTCGACACGTGGTTCTCCTCCGGCCTCTGGCCCTTCTCCACCCTGGGCTGGCCGGAGGAGACGGCCGACCTCAGGACGTTTTACCCCACCGACGTCCTCATCACCGGACCGGACATTATTTTCTTCTGGGTCGCGCGCATGATCATGCTGGGCCTGCACTTCATGGACGACGTCCCGTTCCGTGACGTGTACCTGCATGCCATCGTCCGCGACGCGGAAGGGCAGAAGATGTCCAAG
>WNGQ01003398.1_pt1 | contig 16041 bp, 3 predicted proteins | sample 5407661 | NCBI WGS metagenome assembly WNGQ01 (sample SAMN13153382, study PRJNA577476) | soil metagenome | isolation source: 60 cm soil or saprolite under Garry oak tree replicate 2 | place: USA:California | collected 2016-06-15 | reverse complement strand
TTCATCCCTGGTTTTGGCTGGGCGCGCTGGCAATTGCTGCGCCAATCTGGCTGCATTTGCGGCGAAAGAAAGAAACCAATCTGCTCCAGTTTTCCGCGCTGCAATTCCTCGACGATCAGCCACAGCCGCGCCGCCGCCCGCTGCGCTTGCGAGACTTCATTCTGTTTGCGCTGCGTGTGCTGGCGGTGCTGTCGCTGGCGGCAGCGTTCGCCTGGCCGTATGTGCGCCGCCCGAACACTTCGCCCATTAAAGAGAGCCGGGTCTATGTCCTCGACAATACTTTGAGCCACCAAGCCAATGACGGTTTGGCGCATGACCGCCAGAGGTTGCTTCGGGAAGTCAGCCGGGCCGGCGGCGGCCTCCAGGTGGCTGTCGTTGAACTGACTTCTGCGCCCCGCGTGCTGGTCTCCTTCGGCGATGACCGCGAAACCGCCAGACAAAAACTCCAGGCCTTGCAGCCTTCGTTCCAGCGCGGTTCCTATTTGGCTGCCTTCCGCCAGGCCAACGCGCTCCTCGCCAATTCCCTGGGCGATCAAAAGCGGATTGTTTTCCTCGGCGACAACCAGGAAAACCAGTGGAACGAGAACATCAACACGCCGCCCTTTCTGGGCAATGTGCAGATTGAGCTACCGAAGGCCGCTGCGCCGGCATTGCCCAACCTTTGGCTGGCGGAGCCGCGCGTGCAACGTATTTTCCTGGGCGACAAATCGCTGGTGAATTTCACCGCAAAGCTCAATCATCTAGGGCCAGCCAAAGCTGCGAACATTGCACTACGCGCCAACGGGCAGGCCATCCTCAATCGCGACGTGGATCTGGATCAGCAGTCCGAAACCATTTTGGTGCAAGCGCAATGGGAAGGGGACCCCGCATCCTGGTTGCGAGGCGAAGCGACCGTCCGGGGCGCGCCCGACGCGCTCCCTGCCGATGACCGGGTCTTCTTTTCGCTCGCGCCGGTGGTCGAGGGCAAGGTTGCACTGCTGGCCCAATCGCAGTATCTGCGCCTGGCGCTATCGCCGGAGATCATGCGCGGGCAATGGGCCGCTCGCCTGCTGCAGCCTGCGGCGCTTGCGGAGGAGTTGACCGCCAATCAGGATGCCGACGTATTATGCCTCGAGAGCAACTTCCTCCAATCGTCCGACGCGCGCAAGCTGCTCGGGCGCTACCTCTCCAACGGACGCGGTGTCATTTTGTTGGTCAACCGCCTGACCCCCGCCATCAAAGGTTGCCTGCGCGAACTGGGTTTCGAAGCCGAAGATACGGTCAGCGCCGGCCCGGGCGCCGCCGAAAGATTTCAATTTGTTTTATCCAATCATCCCATTTTCCATCCGTTCCTCTCGCCCGATTACGGCAACCTCCTGGACATCAAGGTCTCCAAATATGTGCAGCTTAGATCCAGCGAGGCGATGCCGTTGATTTTTTCAGAAAAAGGCGCCGGCTTGTTCTTTCAAGGCACCAAAGCGCGCGGCAAGCTTTTCGTCGCCGCCTTCGGGCTGGATCGTGAGCACACCTCCTGGCCGGTCCACCAAACTTTCATTCCGTTTCTGGACCTGGCGTTGCAGGCCGCCCGCAGCCAGGACCAGGCCCCGACATCCCTCGAACCAGGCGAAGTGACCACAGTTGAGTTGCCTGCCGGCTCGACCGCGCGGGAAGTTATGCTGCGCGACGACCAGGGCGATTTGGCGCGCGCGCAGGTGGAGCGGGGCAGGGCCCAGGTGCGGCTACCGGACAGACCCGGGCTTTACACCTTGAGCTACGACGACGGCGCGCAAGTTGAACAGGTTCTCAGCGTCAATCCTTCGCCGAAAGAATCACAACTGGTTTATGTGGATTCTCCGGAGGCCATGCAGGTGTGGCGGCTGCAGCGCCCGGAGGAAATTGCAAAATCGACCGCTGCCATCTCGCCGCAGAAAATCAATTTTGCTGGCGTCTTGCAACAGCGCTGGTGGTGGTGGATGGTGTTGGCAGGATTATCGCTCCTACTCCTGGAGATGGGGGTGCTTGAACTAAAAGGTGCGAAAGAATCCAGATGAACCTTCGATTTACAGTCGTCGAGACAACCCTGAACCGGGCGGAATTTCGCTGGAAATGGCTCAGGTTCCTCCGGCACACCTTCCTGCTGGGGATCATCCTTTGTTTGCTGGTCCTGCTTTTTGGCGGCGCCATTGCGTTTGGGTGGATCACCAGCAAGGCTTTGGCCACGACGTTTTTCGCCCTGCTGGCCGTCCTCGGATTGATTGCCTGGGCCGTCATTGTCATTGGCGTCGCCGCCGGCGCGACCGACCGCAGTTGGCTGGCGGCAGCATTGGAGCGCGTTGACCGGCGGTTGCTGGATCGGTTGAACACGCTGCTGTTCCTGGAACAGCACCGCCGCGACGCGGGCGCCCAGTCCTTCGCGCTGCGCATTGCCAAACAAACCCGCGGCGTGCTGGCCAAAAAAACGCCACCGCCGCCGTTTCCCGCGACGCCGGTCCTGGCTCATTTGCTGATTTTTGCAGGCGCACTGACGGCAACCATCCTGGTTTATGAACTGAACTCGCCCTGGGAACGGCTGGTTGCAGCTAACAAAGCAAGCAGGGTTGAGCCTGTCCGCGCCGAAAAGCCGCTCGAGCTGGGGCTGCCAGCGACCAATAGCCTCGAGCAAGACGTAACCTGGGGCGACGTGCGCATCACCGATCCCGGCGCAGACCTCAAGGTCACCAAAGTGGATGTGGTGCCGCTGCAAATCGAGGCGGCGGCCAATCAAGAGCTCAAAGAAGTGAGCTGGTTTTCCACGATCAATGGAACCGAGCAGACCACACATCCGCTCCCGCCTCCACCCGAGCCGCGCTATGCGGTTTATCAGCCGACGCTTTACCTGGACGAACTACGGTTGTCGGATTGGGACGTGATGACTTATTACGCCAAGGCAAACACAGAACAAGAGAAACCATTCGCATCCGAGGTTTACTTTCTGGAGGTGCGCCCGTTCCGCGAAGACATCCTGAAAATCCCCGGCGGCGAAGGTGGCAAGGCCTACCGATGCCTCAACGAGATGTCGGCGTTGATCGCACGGCAGCAACACATTATCCGCCAAACCCACCAACACTTCCAAAAACCACTGGAGCAGGAAAAGCTGCAGGCGCAGGATCGCACGAAATTGTCCGACGCCGAAGCAGATCTGGGCGATTCTGCGCAGCATCTCTACGCGAAAATGGCGGCGGAATTGGAGAACAAACCCATCGGCCAGGCGCTGGACAACCTGGCCAAAGCCCAGAATTCTCTCGACCGCGCCAGCAAGCTGCTGCGCGAGGACGCCACAAAGGAGGCGCAAAACCGGGAGCGCAGCGCCCTGGCGGAACTGGTTGCCGTCCGGAAAGTGTTCCAAAAGAGCCTCAGTGAACATCCCGAGGCCTTCGATGAGCCGAAGGAAGACGAGACCACGCCGGTCGCCGATGCCTCCAGGAAACTGGACCAGATGGCTGAGTTCCGCAACGAAACCAAGGCGGCGCAGGAGTTCGTCCAAAAAACCTTGCAGCAACAGAGGAATCTGGAACAGCAATCCAGGTCAACCCCGCGCAACGATCTCCCCAGGCTCGCCGGGCAGGAACAGAATCTGCAACAGTCGCTCCAGGATTTTCAGGGCCAGCACCCGCAGGTTTTCAAAGGCACGGAAGCCCAGTCAGACGCCGCCCAGCAGGCCATGACCGAGGCGGCGCGGGCTTTGCAGAAAAAAAGCAATGACGCGCGCAACGCCACAAGCGAGGCGGCGCAACAACTGGAAAAGTTCAGTGAAGCGCTGAAAAACCAGTCCGCAGAGCAGCAACTGGCCAATGCTTACAAATTGAAGCAGATGCTCGACCGGCAAATCCAGAGCTTCGGCCAGTGTTCAAAGCCCGGCAGCAATACCTCGGATGCGGCCCTGCAGCGGACTGTGGCCGAAGCGCGCCAGACCATCAACCAGCTCAAGAAAGTCGCCGAGCAGGAGCCAACCCGAGATGCGTTCGGCCCGCCGTTGCGCGAGGCCTTGAACGGACAGAACAAAGTGGATTTGGATGCCAAACTCAACCAGGTGCAGCAGGCCCAGGACGAAGCTGCCCGGCAGCAACGCGCCGCGGAGGCCAAGGAGGCCCTGAGCAAGGTCAGCCGGGCCTTCTCCGACAGCCAGCCCAAGGCGCTGCAAATGGCCCAGAAAGGTGACTCGCTCAAACCTGCCGAACAGGAGAGCTTCAACCTGGGCATGGCTGAGTTGGACAGTTTAATCAAACAATTAGAAGGCCACCGGCCGCTTTCAACGCAAGACCAGGCTAAACAGGGCCAGGAAGCCCTGTTCAATCTGCAAACCGGCCTGCGCAGTCGCTTTGGCGATAATGATCGCGGCAACCAGATTCTGATTCAATTCCAACAAGCCTTGAAAGAGCAGGCCCTGGAGGCAGGCAACCTCAAGAGGCTGATGGATGAGTTGCAGCATTTCTCGGTCGAGACCGCCGATCAGTTGGCCCAAAAGGAGGAAAAGCCCGACGTCACCAACATCGATCCCACCCGCCTGCCTCCGGCCTACCGCGGCCGAATCCAGAAATATTTCCAGAGGCTCTCTGAAAAGTGAGCTTATGCCGATGACCTTGAAAAACCAAAAGCTGAAAGGCCGAAAAACTGAAAAGCTGAAAGTTTCAGCGTTTCAGCGTTTCAGCATTTGAGTTGAGCGCCGCAATCCTCTTCGAATTCCCGCTCGGCTGGCAGATTGGCCTGCCGGTCGCGGCAGCGGTTCTGGGGTCAACTGTCTGGTTGCGCAGGAAACGCGGTCGGGAAAAAGGCCGCATCCTTGCGCTAACATCCTTGCGCGCCATGGTTCTGCTGCTGCTGGTTTTTCTGGCCGCCCGCCCAATTCAGGTTGCCAAAGAGCCACCCGCTGTGGCCGCCCGCGCGGTGGTGGTGCTCATGGACCGCAGCGAAAGCATGTCGCTCGAAGAACACGACGCCAGCCGTTACCAGCAGGCCCTCGGCTTTTTGCGCGAACGGCTGCTGCCGGCCCTCCAATCCGGCGATCTGCCGGTGCACGCGATGCTCTTCGACCACGGCGCTGAGCCCGCCGATGGCGCCGGGCTCGATTCGGCGGTCCCAAACGGCAGGCGCACCAACCTCGGCGGCGCCATCGCCCAGGCGCTGGCCAATGCTCCACAGCCGCCGCTGGCGGTCATTGCGCTGACCGACGGCGCCGTCAACGAAAGCGCCGACAACAATCGCGCGTTGAGCGCATTGGTTGATTCAGGCGCGCCCTTCATTGGCGTCGGCTTCGGCAGCGACCGCGGCGTCAACACACTTTCTTTGCGCCAGGTGGATGCCCCGTCCACGGTGACGACCAAGACCGCGTTCAGCATTGCGGCCCAAATCGAAATGGTGAACGCCGACGAGTTGCCGGCATTCGATTTGCTCCTCTTCCGCGACGGTCAAATCCACCAGAAGAAAACCGTTGTTCCCGGCAAAGGCTCGCGTTTATGGCTGGAGAGTTTTCAACTCGTAGAAGACACCCAGGGCGTTCACGACTACTCTGTGCAATTACTCCCGCCGGATGTGCCGGCTTTGAAATGCGTCAATGCGCTCGCCAATACCCACGTGCGCGTCTCAGACGAAAAGGAGTTGCGCGTGCTTTACATTCAAGGGGCGCTGACTTGGGACTATAAATTCATCAGTATGGCGCTGCGCAATGACCAGACCATGAAACTCACCGGCTTGACGCGCACGTCAAAGCAATCGGTCTTCCGCCAGAACGTTGAGAGCGCCGGGGAGTTAATGAATGGTTTTCCCAATACGCTGGAAGAACTTGCGCCGTTTCGAGTGATAGTGCTCTCCAATCTGCGTCCGGCCGACCTGACGCCTGCGCAGCAGGAAATTCTGGCCCGGTTTTGCGGCGAGTTGGGAGGCGGCGTCTTGATGATCGGCGGGCCGGCGACATTCGACGCTTCCTGGCAAAACAGCCGCTTGGAACAATTGCTGCCGGTAGTCTTTGGCGCCAATCTCGGCGTGCAAGGACTGGATCGGCCCTTCCACATCCAGCTTACCGACGAGGCATTGCAACATCCGGTCTTCCAGATCGCTGATAACCACCCGGCGCGCGAGGTGTGGGCGCAGTTGCCCACTTTCACGCAGTATGGCCGGGTTGACGCCGCCAAACCCGGCGCCCAGGTCTGGGCGACCCATCCGTCGGACGACGGCCCGCGGGGCCGCCGCATCCTGATGGCGTCGCAACCTTACGGGGCCGGCTTGTCGGCGGTGTTGTGCATCCAAAATTTCTGGCGCTGGCGGCTGGCCAAAGAGTCCGAGCCAGTCCAATTCGACCGCTTCTGGCGGCAACTTTTTCGCTTTCTCAGCGAAGTTGGCCGGCAGGAAGTCTCCATTCATCTTGCCGACCAGGAGTTGCGTCCGCCAATGGATGTCCAGGTAGTTTTGGAAAAGCAGCCCAATCCCAAGAACGCCACCGACACCAGTCATAAGTTCTTCGTCCGCGTCGAGGATGGGCAAAAGCACCTGCTGCACGACGAAGTCGTCGAACTGGAACCTTCACGTCCGGTGGCGGTGAAATTCCACGCCGAAAAACCCGACCTTTACACCGTTACCGTGCTCGACCGAATAAAAGTATCGGTCGCCACGCGGCCGATTGAGATTCGCGACCTGAACGTCGAATTCCAAAACACCGCCCGCGACATGGAAACTTTGCGGCAATGGGCTTCGGTCAGCGACGGCCTGGCGGTGAAAGTCGAGGACTGCCGCGATGCGGGTGATTTGGTCGCGCAAATCAAGGCCAAGATCGAGCAAATCCGCCACGGCAAACAACAACGGCGCCCCCTGGGCGCGAACGGCTGGACGCTGGCGCTGTTGTTGGGTTGTTTAGGCGGCGAGTGGCTATTGAGGAAGCAATGGGGGTTGGTCTGAACCAGCGGTTAATCTGTTCCATGGGTTGTATGGTTTACAAAGTTGAACAGGTCGAAAGGTTCAAAGAGAGAACGGCCTCGGGCGCTATGAATCCAGCCACACGCCACGCGCAATACGCAACCTGCACGCCCCTTTACGTTTCACGCCTTATCTCTCGCGCCCCACTTTTGACGCTGCCTTGCCTCTTGGTCATTCTCACTTTCGGCGCCGCCTCCTTCGCCCAGGCCGCCGACGACAAGCAAGCCACCTTCTTCATGGGCCGGGTGCGCTACAGCTCCAACGATGGCAACGATTGCGGCGGCGTCGGACAGGACCTGATGCGCCTGGTCTCCCGGGCGTCCACGCTCAAAATCCAGGAAGAACGCAAAGTGCGGCTGACGGACCCGGAACTGTTTGAGACCCCGTTTCTGTTCATGAACGGGCACAATGATTTTGTGCTGACCGAAGCAGAACTGGAAAATTTGAGGAAATATCTGAGCCACGGCGGTTTCTTTTTTGCCTCAGGCTGTTGCACCAACCCCAACTTTCCCAGGGCCTGGCGGCGCGAGTTCAGCCGCCTTTTCCCCGGCGAAAATGCCAGGCCGATCCCTTACGATCATCTGATTTACCGTTCATTCTACAAGATTGAGCGAGTCCGCTGCCTCAACGCGCCGCGTGACATTCAACTCGAGGGTCTCTTTTTCCAAGGCAACCTGGTCGCCGTCATGTGCGAAGACGGCCTTTGCTGCGCCTTTAGCGCCAACAACACCTGCAACGAAGGCAAAGGCATCAGCCCCGAAGACGGCCAGAAACTTACCCTCAACATCGCCGTTTACGCGCTGACCCATTGAGCCGGCCGCCTCACGGCCGCTCGATGATCCGGTAGAAGCGTCGTGGATAGTTCGTCGCGTCAAGGTCCTCAAAGCGCAGCAGGCCGTTGGTCAGGATGACCGAGCCGTTGGTCAGCCGTATCCAGACGGTGTTGGTGTTAAACAGTTGGGTCGTGGCTTGCACCTCGATGTTGGACGTGCCCGCCAGACCGCTCCCGGACGCGTCGGTAAACCAGAGCTGCGATAGCCCACCGGCTTCCCGCGTAATCCGGCTTATCTGCTGTGGCACCAGCACGCGCAAGAAGGCGTTGCTGCTCCTGGCGCTACCAAAGAGGTTGGTGATGGTCAGCCGGTAGTTGCCTTCGTTCAGCCGGGTGACCGTCGGGAGCATCAAGCTCGAGGCGTTAGCGCCGGTGAGATCAGCCTCGTTTTTCTGCCATTGAAAACTGAGCGGAGCCGCGCCGGCGAAGGACGGCGCAAAAGAGACATTGCCGCCGTAGAGGACGGTTCGGCCCTGCGGCTGGGTTAACAGAGTGGGGAGGTCGCTCAGAGCGCCGGCATCAAATGGGTTGCTCCGCCCTGCGTGGCCTCTGCCGTCGTCGGCGCGCAGGACAAGGTTTGTTCCGGGCAGTTGGACGGTGATACTCCCGTTCCAGACACCATTGACGAAGTTGCCGGAATTGGTGGGGCTTATTTGCGCCGCCGTATCGGAGCCGACGGTATAAAGGAGATCGACAAACCACCACCGGACCGAGTCGTTAGCCGTCGGGAAAGCATCACCGGCCGTTTCGTAACTTTGGTCAATTGTCCCGTATGGGAAGACGCCAGGCAAGTCGTATCTCCAATAATAGCTTTGATTGGCTGAATAAAAGCCTACTCGATAGGAATTGCCCGCTAATAGCTGAACCGGTGCGGCCAAAGGCGTTTCCATCCAGGTCCCCGGCACACTGTTGACGGTTTGCGAGGTTAACAGTGTGCCGCCGCCGGTCCAAATTGACACTTTGGTGCCCGAATAATGCCGCACATGGGTCACTGTAAGGTTGGTATTGGGCGTGAATGAGTAGCCGAGGGTGAACGCGCCGCTGCTCGAGTTGGCGAAGCTGGGCGACCCAAGGATGTTGTTGGTGGTCGGGCCGCCTCCGATCGAGCCACTGAGCGCTACGGCGCCGGTGAAATTGGTAGCGGCGCTGTTGTAGTAATCCTGGGCCGCCAGGGTGACGGGAAATGGGCGGCCACTGAGCTGGGGCGATGCAATCGGGCTCCAGACAAAATGATCGAGAAGACCCCTCGCGGGCGCCACGTTGAATGGGTTGCTCAAAGCAGCGTGGCCATTGCCATCATCTGCGCGCATGACGATGTTGCTCATAGGATTTTGCACAGTGACACTGCCGCTCCAAAGGCCATTCGTGAAATTGCCGGTATTGGTCGGGGTCAATGACACCGCCGTGATCGAACCGACGCTGTATCGAATATCCACCAGGATCCATTGCCAGCTATCATTATTAGCAGGGAATGTGTCGCCAGAGGCGTAATACTCCTGGTTTATGGTCACGTCGGCAAAGGCCGAGGGCTGATCGAACCTTCCATAAAAGGTCGATCCGGCGGTGTAAAACGCGAGGCGATACTTTTGCCCAGCCAAAAGCTGAACTGGCGTGTTCAAAGCGGTCTCGACCCAGGCACCCGGTACACTGGTGACATTCTTGCTGGCCAAGAAGGTTCCTGCATCGGTCCAAATGGATACCTTGGTGCCCGCATAATGGCGGAAGTGCGTGACCAACATATTGGTGTTCGGTGTGAAAGCATAGCCTACAGTGAAGGTGCCGCTCCCGGTTTGGGTATAAGAGATATTGCCGAAAATGGTGTTGGTCCGGGCCCCGCCTGAGGCGGTCCCACTCAGAGCCACGGAGCCGGTGAAATTGGTCACCATGCTGTTGTAGTAGTCTTGGGCGGCAAGGGTAACCGCGAATGGCGACAGGGCCGATTGGGGTGAAGGTATCGTGTTCCAAACAAAGTGATCCGTCTGCCCCCTGGCAGGCCCAACCACCAAAGGATTGCTGGAACCGGCGTGGCCGCTGCCGTCGTCGGCGCGCAGGACGAGGTTGGTCCCGGGCTGTTGGACGGTGATGCTGCCGTTCCAGATGCCATTGACGAAATTGCCGGTATTGGTGGGGCTTATTTGCGCCGCCGTAAAGGAGCCGACGGTATAAAGGAGATCGACAAACCACCATCTGAACGAGTCGGTAACCGTTGGGAAAGCATCGCCGGATATTTCGTAACTTTGGTCAATCGTGCCGTATGGGAAGACGCCGGGCAGGTCGTTTCTCCAATAATAAATTTGACTGGCTGAGTAGAAGGCTACTCGATAGGAAATGCCCGCTAATAGCTGAACCGGTGTAGTCAAGGGCGTTTCCACCCAGGTGCCCGGCACACTGTTGACGGTTTGCGAGGCCAGCAGCGTGCCGTCACTTGCCCAAATGGACACTTTGGTGCCCGAATAATGCCGCACATGGGTCACTGTAAGGTTGGTACTGGGTGTAAAGGAGTAGCCGAGCGTGAACGCGCCGCTGCTCGAGTTGGCGAAGGTGGGTGATCCAAGGATGTTGTTGGTGGCCAAGCCGCCTCCCATCGAACCACTAAGCGAGACGGCGCCGGTGAAATTACTGATCGTGCTGTTGTAGTAGTCCAGGGCAGCAAGCGTAACCGCGAACGGGGAACCAGCCGCTTGAGGCGAGGCAATGGCGCTCCAGGTGAAATGATCCAGCAGACCCCTGGCGGGAGCGACGTCGAATGGATTGCTCAAACCGACATGGCCATTGCCATCGTCGGCGCGCAACACGACGTTGCTCGCCGGGCTTGAGGCGGTGACATTGCCGCTCCAGAGGCCATTGGTGAAATTGCCGGTATTGGTTGGGGACAATGACACCGCCGTGGCCGTACCGACGCTGTATCGAATATCCACCAGGATCCATTGCCAGCCGTCGTTAAAAGCAGGAAATGCATCGCCAGAGGCGTAATACTCCTGGTTTATCGAGACATCCGCGAAGCTCGAGGCCTGGTCGTTTCGCCCATAATAGCTCCCGCCGCCCGAATAAAACGCCAGGCGATATCTCTGCCCAGCCGAAAGTTGAACCGGCGTGGTCAAAGGCGTTTCGACCCAGGTTCCAGGTGTGCTGACAACATTTTGACTGGCCAGGAGCAGACCTGCATCGGACCAAAGGGAGACTTTAGTCCCCGCATAATGGCGGAAATGAGTGACCAACATATTGGTGTTCGGCGTGAAAGCATAGCCCAGAGTGTAGTCGCCACTACCGAAACTGGTGTAACTAATATTGCCGAAAATGGTGTTGGTCCGCGCGCGGCCAGCCAGGCCGTTCAACGCAACAGCGCCGGTGAAATTACTGATCGTGCTGTTGTAGTAGTCTTGGGCAGCAAGCGTGACCGCGAACGGGGAACCAGCCGCTTGCGGCGAGGCAATGGCACTCCAGCTGAAATGATCCAGCAGGCCCCTGGCCGGTGCCACGTCGAATGGATTGCTGGAACCCGCGTGGCCGCTGCCATCGTCGGCGCGCATGACGATGTTGGTCGCAGGATTTTGCACAGTGACATTGCCGCTCCAAAGGCCATTGGTGAAATCGCCGGTATTGGTTGGGGTCAATGACACCGGGGCAACCGAGCTGAGCTTATATCGAATATCCACCAGGATCCATTGCCAGTTATCATTATAAGCAGGGAATGCATCGCCAGAGGCGTAGTACTCCTGGTTTATCGTGACGTCCGCGAAGCTCGAGGCCTGGTCGTTTCGCCCATAATAGCTCCCGCCACCCGAATAAAACGCCAGGCGATATCTTTGCCCAGCCGAAAGTTGAACCGGCGTGGTCAAAAGCGTTTCGACCCAGGTTCCGGGGGTGCTGACAACATTTTGACTGGCCAGGAGCAGACCTGCATCGGACCAAAGGGAGACTTTAGTCCCCGCGTAATGGCGGAAATGCGTGACCAACATATTGGTGTTCGGTGTGAAAGCATAGCCCAGAGTGTAGTAGCCACTACCGAAACTGGTGTAACTAATATTGCCGAAAATGGTGTTGGTCCGCGCGCGGCCAGCCAGGCCGTTCAACGCCACCGCGCCGGTGAAATTACTTATCGCGCTGTTGTAGTAGTCTTGGGCAGCAAGCGTGATGGCGAATGGGGAACCGGCCGCTTGAGGCGAGGCAATGGCGCTCCAGGTGAAATGATCGAGCAGGCCCCTGGCCGGGGCTACGTCGAATGGGTTGCTCAAGCCAGTGTGCCCAGTGCCGTCGTCCGCGCGCATGACGATGTTGCTCACGGGACTTTGCACCGTGACATTGCCGCTCCAAAGGCCATTGGTGAAATTGCCGGTATTGGTGGGGCTTATTTGCGCCGCCGTAAAGGAGCCGACGGTATAACGGAGATCGACAAACCACCATCTGGCCGAGTCGGTAGCCGCTGGGAAAGCATCGCCGGATGTTTCGTAACTTTGGTTAATCGTCCCGTATGGGAAGACGCCAGGCAAGTCGTATCTCCAATAATAGTTTTGATTGGCTGAATAGAAGCCTACTCGATAGGAAATGCCCGCTAATAGCTGAACCGGTGTAGCCAAAGGCGTTTCCACCCAGGTCCCCGGCACACTGTTGACGTTTTGCGAGGCCAGCAGCGTGCCGTCGCTGGTCCAAATTGACACTTTGGTGCCCGAATAATGCCGCACATGGGTGACTGTCAAGTTGGTATTGGGTGTAAAGGAGTAGCCGAGGGTGACAGCACCGCTGCCCGAGTAGGAGTTGATGAGTGATCCAAGGATGTTGTTGGTGGCCAAGCCGCCTCCCATTGAGCCACTGAGCGAGACGGCGCCGGTGAAATTACTGATCGTGCTATTGTAGAAGTCCTGGGCGGCAAGCGCGACCGCGAATGGGGAACCAGCCGCTTGCGGCGATGCAATAGCATTCCAGCCGAAATGATCCAGCAGGCCCCTCGCCGGCGCCACGTCGAAGGGGTTGCTGGCGCTGGCGTCGCCAACGCCATCGTCGGCGCGCAACACGACGTTGCTGGCTGGGCTTGATACGGTGATATTACCGCTCCAAATGCCGTTAGTGAAATTGCCGGTATTGGTCGAGGACAATGACACTGAGGCAACCAAGCTGACTTTGTATCGAATATCCACCAGCATCCATCGCCAGCCACTGTCGTCAAAAGCAGGAAATGCATTTCCAGAGGCATAATACTCGTGGTTTATCGTAACATCGGCAAAGTCCGAGGGCTGATCGACCCTTCCATAATAGGTCGAGCCGGCGGTGTAAAAGGCGAGGCGATACGTTTGCCCAGCCAAAAGCTGAACTGGCGTGGTCAAAGCGGTCTCGACCCAGGTACCCGGCAAACTGGTGACATTCCTGCTGGCCAAAAGGGTCCCTGCATCGGTCCAAATTGATACTTTGGTGCCCGCATAATGGCGGAAGTGCGTGACCAGCATATTGGTTTTTGGCGTGAACGCATAGCCCACGGTGTAGTCGCCACTACCGTAATTCTGGTAACCGATATCGCTGAAAATGGTGTTGGTCCGAGCACTGGTAATGCCTGTGCCGCTTAGTCCTACGGGGCCAGTGAAATTGGTGGCGGCGCTGTTGAAGTAATCCTGCGCGGTGACAGTGACCGCGAAGGGCGCGAGGGCCGACTGCGGTGAGGCGATAGTATTCCAGGCAAAGTGATCGATGGCTCCGATGGAAGGCGTCACGTTGAAGGGGTTGCTGGAACCCGCATGGCCGTTGCCGTCGTCGGCGCGTAGCACGATGTTAGTAGCTGGCCGCTGGACTGCTACAGTCCCGTTCCACATCCCGTTGGTGAAGTTGCTGGAAAGGGCCGGGCTTACCGGAGATGAGGTTGGCGCGCCAATCGAATAACGGATATCCACAAAAATCCAGCGCCAACCGTCGAAATTATTCGGGAATGCATCCCCATAGGCGTAATAAGCTTGATTTATCGTGACGTCCGCAAAACTCGAGGCCTGGTCGGTTCGCCCATAAAAGGTCCCGCCACCGGAATAAAACGCCAGGCGGTAACTTTGCCCGGCCAAAAGCTGAACCGGCTTGGTCAACGGCGTTTCGACCCAGGTGCCGGGCGTACTGACCACATTTTGACTGGCCAGGACCAGACCTGCATTGGACCAAAGGGACACTTTAGTCCCGGCATAATGCCGGAAATGCGTGACCAGCATATTGGTTTTTGGCGTGAACGCATAGCCCACGGTGTAGTCGCCGCTACCGGAGCTGAGGCTACCAACATTGCCGAAAATGGTGTTGGTCCGCGCGCCGCCGGCCAGGCCGTTCAACGCGACAGCACCTGTGAAATTGGTGGCGGTACTGTTGAAGTAATCCTGCGCGGTAACAGTGACTGCAAAGGGCGCAGCAGACGACTGCGGCGAGGGAATTGCGCTCCAGGTGAAATGAGTGACCTGGCCGGCAACAGGAACCACGTCGAAGGGATTACTGGACCCGCCGTGGCCGTGGCTGTCATCGGCGCGCAGGATGACGTTGGTGCCCGGTTGCTGCACGGTCAGCCCGCCGCTCCAAGCGCCGTTGGTAAAGCTGCCGGTGTTGGCCGGGCTGATGGACACCGGCAAAGCCGTGCGGACCGTGTATTTAATATCCACAAAAATCCATCGCCAATTGTCAAAATTACTGGGGAACCCATCTCCAACCGTGAAGTAGGTTTGATTCACAATGCCGTCGGTAAAGGCTGAGGACTGATCAAATCTGCCATAATAGTTCAACCCAGCGGTATAAAAGCCGACGCGATACCTCTGCCCGGCCGAAAGCTGAACTGGAGTTGCCAAGGGCGTCTCGACCCAGGTGCCGGGCACACTGGCCACATTCTGACTGGCCAGCAGAACTCCTGCGTCAGTCCAGATCGATACCTTGGTCCCTGAATAATGTCGGACATGGGTGACCACGATATCGGCGTTGGGGGTGAACGCATTGGCAATCGTAAAAGTGCCGTAGTTGTAGAAATCGGTGTGAGAGACATTGCCGAAAATTGTATTGGTCCTGGTGCCGCCTGAACCGCTGCCGCTTAGAGCGACAGTGCCGCTGAAGTTGGTGGCTGGGCCGTTGAAAAAATCCTGGGCGGTGATGCTGACGCCGAAGGGTCCGCCGACAGCCTGGGGCGAGGAGGCAGCGCCCCAGAGCAGGTGATCAATCTGGCCGGGCAACGCCGTAAGAATGGTACACTGGGCCAGCTCGCGTCCAATTTTGGCGTTGAAGGCGCCGTAGAGATTAAGATAGAAAGTCTGGCTTGGCTTGAGGGTGACGTGACTGTTGACCACGACGGTAACAGTGTGGTTGGACTCTCCCGGATTGAACGTCATCTGCGTGTTATAAAGGGGAACATAATCGCTGCTCCCGAGGGCGGTTCCATCGGAGGTGGAAGCAGTTACATAGACCGTCTGGCCGCTGGGGGCCGACAGGTGGACGGTAAAGACCGCATTGGTTGTGCCGGAATCACTCTCCGCGACGGTCACGTCGCTCACAGAGAGCTTCGGCAACGGATCGTCGTTGATAATTGTGCACAGGGCCTGGCTCCGGCCCAGAACTGCGTTGGTGGGAGTCGAAAGCACGACGGCGAAAGTTTCATCTGGCTCACTGATATCGTCACCGATGATCGGAACGGAGATCGATTGATTGGTGACGCCTGGCCCAAAGACCAGCAGGCCGGTCGTGGGCACATAATCGCTGCCGGCCAAGGCGGTCAGGTTGCTGGTGGCGAAGTTGACGGTCGCGGCTTGGCCAGGCGGCGGCCACAACGTCACGCTGAAGACAGCATGGTTTGTCTGCCTGCTGTTGCCCTCCAACACGCTGGTAGGGTTGATGGACAACCCGGGCAGAATGACGGCGGTCACTGCTGTGGCGACGTTATTGGTAGGATTTGCATCCGGCTCGCCGCGAGTGACGCTGACGCGGTTGGTGATTAGACCGAGGCTGGTTGTGGCGCCAACAATAGTGATCGTGGTGATGCCGCCTCCAGGCAGCGTTCCGAGATTAAGGCTGATCGAGCCGCCGGAGGTCCCGTGGCCTGGGGGCAAGCTGCCTTGGGAGACGCTGGCGGACTGGAAGGTCACGCTTGGGGGCAGCACATCCACCATGGTGACTTCTGTGGCGGGCGTGGGCCCTGTGTTGACGACGTTAATCGTGTAAGTAACATTACCTCCCAAGACCACCGGGTCGGGCGAAGCGGAAATGCCCACTGCGAGGTCGTTCTGCGCCGGCACGCAGCAATCAAACCCGTCGAGCAGGGAGATACTGTCAATGTACCAGCCATCGTA
>WNGQ01006315.1_pt1 | contig 16046 bp, 19 predicted proteins | sample 5407661 | NCBI WGS metagenome assembly WNGQ01 (sample SAMN13153382, study PRJNA577476) | soil metagenome | isolation source: 60 cm soil or saprolite under Garry oak tree replicate 2 | place: USA:California | collected 2016-06-15 | reverse complement strand
CTCCAGGTAGTGATCCAGCTCCAGGTCCTTCCGGCGAAGACGTGCAGCTCGGTCGCCGACACCCGGACCCGGGAGTCGATCAGCCCGGCGGGAACGGGGAGAACGGCATTTGCCGACGCTGAGCTGCGCGTCCGGGGCCACCTCGGGCCCGCTCCAGGACGCCAGCTCGAACGGCACTCGGGGCATCGGCGGCAGCCGGGCTTGCTCCTTCCAGCGCGATGCCAGCCCGTGACTGCGCGCCAGGGTGGGCGGCCGGCGCCGGCGATGTCTGGAACTTGACCAGTCCGCGGCAGCGGGATTACGCTAGCGCCCATCAGGCTTCTGAGAAGCGTTCAGATTGACGTCGGCGAGACGAGGGTGAGGCGAATGCTGCGGCGTGGCAGGTGGATGGCGAGCGACATTCCTGACCAGTCGGGCCGGACCGCCGTGGTGGCCGGCGCCGGCGCGGCTTGGGCTGGAAACTGCCCGGGTGCTCGCATGGCCCCGGGAGGCGGCCGTCCTGGCGTGCCGGGACACCTCACTAGCCAATCGTCCGGCTGCGACTAGTCAGGGACATATGCCAGCCTGACCGCGCTAACGGGGGTGCCGGGCCGTGTGGAGGCGGAGATGGAGTTCGGGCTGCTCGGGCCGCTGGTGGTGACGAGCGGCAAGACGGTGGTGCCGGTTCCGGCGGCGCGCCAGCGGGTGCTGCTGGCCGCGCTGCTGTTCCGCGCCAACCGGGTCGTTTCGGTCGATGAGCTGGCCGACGCGCTGTGGCCGGCGGCCCCGCCGCCGAGTGCGCGGGTGACGATTCAGAACTATGTGAAGCGGCTGCGGCATGCTCTCGGCGACGCCGAGCATTCCAGGATCGTCACCCGTGCCGGGGGATACGTGCTCAGGGCGCAGGCGGCGGACTTCGACGTGACCCGGTTCGAGGACCTGCTCGGCCAGGCGGGCGAGGCTTCCCTGGCGGGTGACTGGGCCCGGGCCGCCACCCGGCTGCGCGCGGGGCTGGCGCTGTGGCGGGGGATGCCGCTGGAGGATGTGCCGTGCGATCTGCTGGTCCGCCGTGAAGTGCCGCGCTTGGAGGAGATGCGGCTGCGGGCTACTGAGGCCCGCCTCGACGCTGATCTGCATCTTGGCCTGCACGGCGAGGTCATCGCCGAGCTCCGCCAGCTGGCCGCTGACCATCCGCTGCGCGAGCGGCTGTGCGAGCTGCTGATGCTGGCGCTGTACCGGTCGGGGCGGCAGGCCGACGCCCTGGCCGCCTACCGGCAGGCGCGCCGTCTGCTGGTCGCCGAACTGGGTGCTGAACCGGGCGCGGGGCTGCGCCGGCTGCACATGCAGATCCTCGCCGCCGATCCAGGCCTGGACGTTGCCCCGGCGGGCGGAACCGCGCGCACGACCGCTGTCGCCGTGCCGCGGCAGTTGCCGGCCCCGGCGGCGCATTTCGCCGGCCGCGGTAACGAGCTGGGCGCGCTGACCGGGCTGCTGGACTCGGCCCGGGCGGCCGCCGGCGCTGTGCCGGTTTCGGTGATCAGCGGCACCGCGGGGGTCGGCAAGACCGCGCTGGCGCTGCACTGGGCACACCGGGTAGCGGACCGTTTCCCCGGCGGGCAGCTGTTCGCCGACCTGCGCGGGTTCGGACCGTCACGGACCGCTGCCTCTGCGAGCGAGGTGCTCCGCGGGTTCCTTGCCGCTCTCGGGGTAACGGCTGACCGGGTCCCGGCGAGCTTGCAAGCCCAGGCGGCCCTGTACCGCAGCCTGCTGGCTGGCCGGCGGATGCTGATCGTGCTGGACAACGCCAAGGATGCGGGGCAGGTGCGCCCGCTGCTGCCGGGCAGTTCCGGCTGCCTGGTGCTAGTGACCAGCCGAGCCCAGCTAACTGGCCTGGCCGCCTCCGAGGGCGCGCACTTGATCACCTTGGATGTGCCGTCCGCGGCCGAGGCCCGGGAGCTTGTGGCCAGCCGCCTCGGGACGCAACGGGCCGCGGGCGAGCCGGAAGCGGTCACCGAGCTGATCGCGCTGTGCGCAGGGCTGCCGCTGGCCCTGGTCATCGTGGCCGCCCGTGCTGCTGGCCGACCGGATTTCCCGCTGGGCGTGCTGGCGGCAGAGCTACGCGATGCCCGGCACCGGCTGGACGCCCTGGATGCGGGAGACGCTGCCGCGAGCGTGCGACCGGTTTTCTCCTGGTCACTCCGGCGTTTGAGTGGCCCGGCGGCGCGAATGTTCCGGCTGCTGGGCGTGCACCCTGGCCCGGACATCACCAGCGCGGCCTCCGCCAGCCTGGCCGGCATTTCCCCCGACCAGGCACGCCAGGCGCTGTCCGAGCTGACCGGGGCCAGCCTGGCCGCCGAGCACCTCCCGGGCAGATACGCCGTTCATGACCTGCTGCGCGCGTACGCCGGTGAGCAAGCCGCCGGACTCGAGGGCCAAGCTGAGTGCCACGCCGCCTCCCACCGGATGCTGGACCACTACCTGCACACCGCCACCGCCGGCATGATGCTCATCGATGAGACGCCCTGGCCCCTCCGGCCCGGCCCGGCCCAGCCCGGCGTCGTACCAGAAAGCCTTGACACCTATGCCCGGGCGATGGCGTGGTTCGCGCGAGAGCACCACGTGCTGCGTTCGGTGACATCCGAGGCGGTGCGTATCGGCTTTGACGTTCATGCCGTGCAGCTCCCGGACACGATGGGGGCGCACCTGAGCCGCACCGGCCGCTGGCATGAGCACGCCGACTTGCAGCGCACCGCCCTGGCCGCCGCGTGCCGCCTCGGCGATCAGCACGGGCAAGCCCGGGCCCAGTGGGGCATCGGCAACGCCCTCATCAAGCTCGGCTCATACCCCAGCGCGCACGCGCACCTCCACCATGCCCTCGACCTATTCGGCCAGCTGGGCGACAACTCCGGGCGGGCGCGCACGCACTATGCCATCGCAGTGGCCCTGGACAAACAACAGCGCCACGGAGAGGCACTGAGCCACGCCAAACGAGCGCTTCGCCTCTGCCAGGCTGTCGGCGACCGGGTTGGGCAAGCCTTCTGCCTCAACGCGGTCGGCTGGGATCACGCCCTGGCTGGCAACCATCAGCACGCCCTCAGCTACTGCCAGCGCGCACTTGACCTGCACCGCGAACTGGGCCACCGGTTCGGCGAAGCCATAACCCTCGACAGCCTCGGCTATAGCTACCACCAGAAGGGCCTCTACCAGGAGGCAACCGCTTTCTACCAGCAAGCCCTGGCTGCCTACACCGACGTCAGCGACACCTACTTCCGCGCCCAGACCCTCATCCACCTCGGTGAGTCCCATTGGGCCGGTGGCATGCCGGGCGCCGCTCGCGAACCCTGGCGGCAAGCCCTGGCGATCCTCGACGACCTGCATCACCCCGAAGCCAGCCAGCTACGCGCCAGACTCAGCAGTGTGTGGCCCCGGCTCTGATGGAGACTCGCCCGAGTGGGACTGTTGTTGCTGCTGAGTCCCGTGTCTTGTTGTGATGATAGCGTTGCTGGCTGGCGCCCGGGCCGGGTGCCCGCGTGAGGGGTGAGGGCGGCGGCCGTCGGGGATCTGGGCGCGGTGCAGGCCGCGGGGGTGGCGGAAGTCGATGTCCTCGACGGCCGCCGGGACGCGGAGCCGGGCGGCTTTCAGGCAGCGGTCCATGCGTCAGCTGGCCCGCGCGGTGAGCTCGCGGTCGACGAGCAGGCCGAGGCGCTCGTCGAAGCCGAGGCCGGCGTAGCCGGCCTGCCCGTCCTGCTCGGCGAGGGCGGCGGCCATGGCGTCCAGCCGCAGGGCCTTCAGCCCGTCGATCGTGGCGTTGAGCATCATCTCGTTCTCCTTCAGGTGTAGTAGCCAGGGCCGCGGACGTTGTCGTGCGCGGGGTGCGGGGGAAGTTCGGGCGCGTCGCCGGGCAGCGGCTGGCGGTCCAGCCCGTTGCGCAGGATCGACTCGACGCTGCGGTAGGAGCAGGCGCGCAGCCGCAACGCGCGGGCGCAGGCCGCCTCGGCCCGGTCGTCGCCGTACCGGCCGGCCAGGCGGATGATCCCCAGCACGGCCCGGTAGCCCTGCTCCGGGTGCGGCCGGGAGGCCAGGATGGCCTGGACCAGGGAGGCAGCAGCGGGGCCGGTCCTGCCCGCCCACTCGGTGATCCGCGACGGGGTCCACTGCGCGTGCTGGCGGTGCGCCTCGGGCATGTGCGCCGGTCGGTGGTATGCCCGTGCCGCACGAACGAGCGCGGATGGGAGGCGACCCGCCGCGAGCTGCGGAAGATCTCCACCGTCGCCGCCGACAGCCGCACGTCCACCTGCTGGCGCGCCAGCTGATAAGGGACCGAGTAGTAATACTTGTCCGCCGCGACGTGGTGGTCGATGCTCACGCGCGCCTTATGCCAGGTCGCGAACTCATACCGGTCCGGCGGCAGCGGCCGCAGCGCCGGGCGGTCCACCTGCTCGAACAGTGACTGCCGGGCTGCCGTCCAGCTTCTGGAACGGCCGGGCGTTGATCTCCGCCACGCAGTCCCTGACCGCGGCGTTCGCCTCGCCGAGCGAATAGAACCGCCGGTCGCGGATCCGGGCGATGATCCGCCGCTCGGCCACACTAGTGCAGCGCCTCGTAAGTTCCTGACTGGGTTCCGATTACCGTGTGTTGCGGTCACGCGGCTTGCGGGTGGACGGTGAGGGTCTCTGGCTGGCGGTGGCGCTCGAGGTAGCGGGCGTGGTCCGCGTCGGCGTCGTAGCTCCACCTGTAGGGGCGGGCGTTCTTGTTGTGCCGGATGGTGAACGCGGTGATTTTGGCGTCCAGCTCGTCGCGGGAGGTGAAGTCGCTGCGGCGTAGCAGCCGGCGGGTCAGGACACCGAACCACTGCTCGATTAGCCGGCCCTCGTGTCCGGATTCAAGGCTTGTGTCCAGTTTCGGCGTCCGGGTTGAGTCGTTGCAGGTGGGCCTGGATGCTGGCGATGACGCGTGAATGCCGGGCGACTTCGGTGTGCCAGCCGCGTGAACCTACTGCGTTGCCGTGCCGGGCACGGGCAGCCACGCGTCAGCCCTCACCGGCCGGCCGCGCGGCCGAACCGCTGCTGGGCAGCCTGCCGGGTGACCCCGAGCCGCCCCGCGATTTCGGCCCACGAATGCCCCCGCAGCCGGGCCCGGCGAACCGCCGCAGCCAGCCGCGCCTGCACCTGGCCGGCTACGGCGTCAGCCTCGCCGACCCAGGCCAGCACGTCGACCGCCGGGCCGGGCGGCAGCCGCCGCGCCGCCACGCCCTTGCCTAGGCTGGAGCGCGCCCGCTCGCACGCCCCGCACAACGCAACCGGGCCGATGACGACCTCGGCGGTCACCGCGCAGCCCGGCCGCCGGGCCGGGTCGGCGGCGTAGTAGCACAGCACCGGCAGCGGGCCGTCAAGCCCGGCTTGACGCCGTTGCCCGCTCACCGCGAGCCCTTGCCATGACCGCCGTCCGACGTCATCACCAGCTCGCGCAGACGGCGCCACCCGCCCGCATCCAGCACCACTGCCGGGCCAGCGTCCTCCGCCGGGCAGACGACATCGGTCGCATCAGCCGGGATCGTGCCCGGCGAACCGTCCGGCAGCTCGATCACCAGGAACAGCACGCCATTGAGCCGCTTGAACGACCTCGCAGCCACCAGCCGCCCCGACAGCGGATGCGTCTTCGACCTGACCCGCACCTCGCACGGCAGCACCGTCCGCAGATGTTGCAGTCTGTCGCCTTCTCTCCCGGCACCGGGAAACGCATCTGCTCATCGGGCTCGGCACCGCGGCGGCCGAGGCCGGCTACCGCGTCCGCTATACGCTGGCCTCCAAGCTGGTGAACGAGTTGGTCGAAGCCGCCGACGACAAACAACTCTCCAAGACCATTGCCCGCTACGGCCGCGTCGACCTGCTCTGGACGAGCTGGGCTACATGGAACTCGACCGACGCGGCGCCGAGCTGTTGTTCCAGATTCTGACGGAGCGGCAGGAGCGATCAGCGATCGCGATCGCTAGCAACGAGCCGTTCTCCGGCTGGACCAAGACCTTCACCGGCCCGCGGCCTTATTCGGCCATCGTGGACCGGCTCACCTTCGCCGGTCAGATCATCGAGACCGGCATCACCAGCTACCGACTCGCCCGCGCCCGTCAGCGCCGTGCTGATGGTCGAAACCGAAAGTAAGCCGCGCTACCTCGCGAGACGCGCCTCGCCACAGACCCAGTCGCTGCCATCTCGGCGAATCGCGCAATCCCAACCCAGCCGACGCAGCCGGAATTCCAGCCGCTCCGGATCCACAAAGTTCTTGATCACGCGGAACGTGCCGCCATCACGCAGCCGCCGCTCGACGACCTCGTCCCGGCCCGCGACATAGGCCTCTTTCTCGCGTTCGTCGACGTGCTCGTCGATGAACAACACTCGTCCATCCTCGGCCAGCAGACCCCGCAACCACTGCCAGAACTGTTCGAACCGATCCGCCGGCACATGCGAGAGCCACGCCGAGAAGAAGATCACGTCGAACCGGGCGTCCGGGGTCCACGAGAACACGTCGGCAACCTCGAAGCTGACATTCGCCGGCCGCACGCGGTCACGAGCGATCGCCACCCCCTCGGGCGCCGCATCAATCGCCGTCACCGTGTCAGCCAGCCCCGCCAGCGCCTCCGTCCACAAGCCAGTCCCGCACGCGATCTCCAGCACGCTTCCGACCGGCCGCATCTCCCCGACCAGTCGCGCGATACGCGCACGAGCCGCCGCCACATCGCCATACGCCGTCACGTCGTACTCACCCGCCCGGCGACGGTAGTAATCAACCTGATCAGCCAGAACCTCATCGGTCACCCAGACATCATCACATAGCGATGCGACCGCTCCCGGTTGCCGAGACGCACGCGCTTCAACCGGGGCCAGCTCAAGCCGTCACGACGGGGCCACTTCAGGTCGATACGGCCACACGACCGCGAACCGTGCTGGCGCGCGGAGCAAGCTATCCCGCTGGTACTTGACAGCACACCCGGAGTTGGTGAGCGAGTGCGGGCGGCCGTGGCCGCTCAAACGCTGGCCTGCGGGCGCGGTCATGGTGGTGCGAGATCTGCGAGGGCCAGCAGGGCGTGGGCCACGCGGTCGGGGTTGACGATCTGGTGCAGGTGCTCGCCGGGCACTGACCGGACGGGCCAGCCGCGCTGGCGGGCCTGGGCCGCCTAGTCTTGGTACGGGGCGCTGAACACCGGGTAGGCGCAGCGATGGGCGTCCGATCCAGCGGGCACGGGTACCTGCTCCAGGAAGTATTCCAGCGGCAGCCGGGGCTGCTCGCAGGTGATTGCCTCACGGGCCTGCGGGTTCGGGAACAGCGGTGCGACGTCGTGTTCGTCCCACCAGTCGGTCCACCGGGGCAGCCGCCCGTCCGCGCCGGCTAGGCCCCGCAGGAACGTCACGAACTCCTCCCCGACCACCGGCACGTGGCCGCCGGAGCCAGGCAGCGAGGCGTCGGCGAAGATGCAGCAAGCAACCGGCTGAGCCATGCCGCGCGCGATCACCGGACGAATACCCCAGCATTGCTGTGCGCGACCAGAACCAGCGGCTGAGCACCAAGCGATGGCGGCATGACCGAGGCCGGACACGCCGGGGAACTCCGGCGGGCCGCCCTTCGTCCATTTCCGGACGAAAGGCTGCCTCAGCTCGAAGATACCACCGCTTACCGCTCTTCACCACCAGCGGCCCGAGCAGCCCATTTCCGCCTCCACCGGGCCAGCCACCCTTGTTAGCGCGGTCAGGCTAACGCGGCGCTAGCAGCCAAGGCAACACTGACAGATGCCACAACCGCACCAGGAGAAGCGAGGGTAGGTGTAGGTGAAGGGCGGGCGACCTTGCGGCGCACCACCCCCAAGACAGCCGTGCAACTCCTGGAGGGTATCCTTCTCGGCCCGCGGGATTAATCCGTGGGTCCGGATCGGCTGGCTCGGCGCCGCGTCCCCCGGCAGCGCCGAGCCAGTCGACTCACCTCACGGCGTTAGCTTTGCCGTGGACGTCTACCGGTGGGCCCTGGCCGTCCGAAGGATCCGGGCTTCTGGGTTGGCACGGTGGTGGTGATGGCGCGCCCACCCGCGAGTCGCGCGCCTCGGCCGTGCGCATGATTCATGTTCGGCCAGTGACCTCCGATGGGTTCCACGCCGATTGAGCCACCGCACCAGTGGGCGCTGACTGCCAGCGGCGTCGAACCAAAGAAGGAAGCGACTGGAAGGAAGGGAAGAGATGCAGGAACCGAAGCCGTCGAAACGCGGATTGAAGATGCTATTTGCGATCACCTGCGCGATCGCTATAACGACGATCTGCGCCGCAGCAGTCACTGCGCCCGCATCGGTCACCAATAGCACCACTGCGATCACGGCGAATGGCGCCGCCACCTCGATCGCCGGCGGAATGAAAACAACGACACTATCGGCATCTTCTGCGGCATTGAGACTGCAACCTCGTGCCCCAGCAACCATCAATGCGGGAGCGCAGTGTCCGCACTACGGCGCTTTCGTGTGGGTACAAGGGGTCGTGGGAGTCTGCATGCAGGGAGCCGGGACTACTAATGCGATCGGAGGACCGGTCACGTGGATCGCAAATTCGACCGGAAAACGTGTCTGGCTCCACCAGTACTACGACGGAAGTGGCTGGGCGGACTGCTACAATCATGGTAATACATATTTCGTGACGGGTCGTGACCAGAATCCTGGCAACATCTATATCTCAAATAACAGTTCCCAATGCCCGTCGTCAAACCCACCTCACTTCGGGGCTGACCAATGTTCAGTCAACGGTCCGTTCGCGTGGATTCAGCCATACGGTGCGCCTTACTGCTTCCAAGGGGGAGGCACCTACAACACTCAAGGCCTGGATGTTCATGTCCTAACAAATGGATGGGGCTTCCGTGTGTGGATGCATCAGCATGTCGATGGCAGCGGCTGGGCGGACTGCTTCGACAACAACAATGCCTACGACGTCCGCGGTACTCGCGACGAGTACCCAGGAAACGTACAGCTCACAGGGAATACCTCCCCTTGTTGACCACGTCACTGGTTATGCTGGCCAGTTGTGGCACGAGGTGACAACGCGCCCCCGGCCCGCTATCCAGGATCAGGAGGTGATTGCCGGACATAGGTATCGTGCTGGATGAGCGCCCGGTGGGCTACAGGTCCGACGAAAGTCTCTACCTTGGGAACATGGAGGCCACCGGAATCGCATTTCTGGCTGATGGCACCGGTCACCGCGCGCGTGCCCGCCCGCCAGCAACCAACTCCCCCGAATAACACAGCATCAAGGGCAGCGAGCCACCGGAACCCCGCGTCAGCACCGCCCAACGGACAACCGCGCAGATCGGCGATCAGCGGGCCCAACTTTCCGAACGCGCGGAGTTCAATGGACTTACTGAAGATCCGTACGCATATTTTCTATTCGTCATCAGCCGGAGAGCAATGCCAAGAAGCCATAGACCACGCCATATCGAGCCCTCGGCGTGCGGCAGCAAGTAGGTCACGGCTACGGAGCGCTACCGCTCAAGTCGTTAGGCACGCCAGCGGGCATGCCCACATCGGGCCCGATGTGCTGCGCCTGGATCGGCGAAGCTGTCGACTCGGCTTGGCTAGCACGATGCCACATGATGACCGCGATGCGAAGGAGGTCTAAATCCAAGCTCGGCATAGCTGACCGTCGCTGAATATGAGATCAAATGCAAATATCGAACGTTCGAACGAGGTCAGCGTAGCCCGGTGTCCTCATGGCCACGATCGTCCCCCACATCGGCCAGCTCGAGGTTCGCACGGGCGGTAACCAGATGCAGGCCGTGTTCGCCGCGGGGGACGTCGAGCTGAACCTGAAGGATCTTGGCACGGGAGTCGAGCAGCTGCTGATGACGCTGGTCGTCGGGCTGACGGAGGCTCCGCCGCTGACTCTGGTGATCGAGGAGCCTGAGACCAACCTGCATCACGCTGCCCAGCGGGCTTTGCTTGGTCTGCTCAAAGATTGGTCCGCGGACCGTCAGATTGTCGCCGCTACACATAGCCCGGTGATGCTCGACTGGTCCCCCGGTGGCGAGCGCCTCTGGCATGTGATCAAGGAGCCGGACCATTCAGTCGTCAGGCCAGTCGACGCCGACCCGGCAGGGCTGCTAGCTGCGCTCGGAGTGCGCCTGTCCGATGTGCTCTCCGCCACACGCGTGCTGGTCCTGGAAGGACCGTCTGACGAGGATGTTCTCGAGGCCTGGTTTCCGGACATCCTGCGCAGTCCGGCCGTGGCGGTACTGCACGGCGGCGGGGGCGACAACGCGCGCCACGCCGACCGCTTGGCTGAATGGCTCGCACGCGTCGACAAGATCGGACTGAGACGGGTCCTGTACCTGCGCGATCGGGACGAACTCTCACCCAGGGCACTGAAGACCCTGCGGCCTCAAGGACAGTTGGCCTGCTGCAGCGCCGTGAACTGGAGAATTACCTGCTGGACCCTGAAGCGGTTTCTGTGGCGCTCGCGCCGTTGGTTCGCGAAGGCCAAGCGCCTCCATCAGGGGAGGACGTGGCGCAGCTCGTCGGCCAGACAGCGGAAGGATTGCGCAGGAAGATCGTCGTCAACCGGGTCTGCAATCAGATACAGCCCGCGCGGCCCCTGATGGAACACAGGCTGAGGCAGCAGCTCGCCAAAGACGGCGCGGACGAGGCAACCGTCACCGCATCCTTGCTCGAGCGGCTCATGACCGCGGGCGAATTGCGCTCGCAGGTGGAAGCTGCGTGGGCGGCCGCTGAGGTCGATGTCGCCAACCACACCGGGAACGATCTGCTGACGATCGCTCCAGGCGAGGAGATCCTCACCGCCGTATTCCGCCAATTCGCTGGCCGGGGCTACAACAAGCGCGTCGACGGCGTCGCGATCGCCCGAGCGATGTCAGCGCCGCCAGGTGAGATTCAGGGCCTTCTCGATGCATTCATGTCGGAATGAATCCTTCTGCCTCGGCGCCGGAACCTGAAAACGGCAATGACCGCTCCGGAGTGTTCTAAGGCGCCTGCGCGCCGGCCCGGGCCGCGCCTTACAACATCAGGCTGCAACACGCGGTGACCGATTGGTGACTGACAGGTCATTCGGCTGCCACCCGTAAGCCGATACTTGAAATAATGCACCAACGCGTGCCCGGCGAAGCGGGGACGCTCGCGGCCGAATGGCCTTTGACGACGTCTTGCCAGCATTACTATCGGCCCAGGTCGTCTCGAAGGCGACAATGAGCTAGCGGAGGTTGACGTGCGGCTGAAGCAGGCTGCCGCATTCGGTGGGTTCGCGATGGTCGACCTCGAGACCACGGGCCTGTGCTCGAGAACCGACCGCGTTGTCGAGGCCGCTGTCGTGCATCTCAGCGCCGACGGTCAGATCACGGGGGAGTTCAGCACGCTGATCAACCCGGGCCGGGATGTCGGCCCGACCCGGATCCACGGCATCCGGGCTGCTGATGTGCTCCATGGTCCTGCCTTCGCGGACGCCGCGTCCACGATCTGGCAGCTGCTGTCCGGGCATGTTCTGGTGGCGCACAACGTCCCGTTCGACGCCCGCTTCCTGGAGGCCGAGTTCAATCGCTGCGGCGCGCGCATGCCGCCGCCGCCGGTGATGTGCACGATGCAGCTAGCCAGCTACTACCTGGCGAACCTGCCCGGCCGCAACCTCGCCGCCTGCTGCGCCGCAGCCAACATCCCCAAGCCGCGGTGGCACAGCGCGCTGGACGATGCCCGCGCTGCCGCGCGGCTGCTCGCCTGTTATCGCGCCGCGCACCGCCAGCTGCCCCGCTCGTGGGACCAGGCGCTCGGCGCGGCGGCCCTGGCCTCCTGGATGCCCGCGCCCGGCTACGCGGAGTTCCGCCCGCTCCCCCGCGGCCAGCAGAGCGTGCGTGTCGCGGCGCAGCGGCCGCCTCTGGCCGACCTCGTAGACCGGCTGCCCAGGGGCACCTCCGCGGAAGTGGACGCCTACCTCGCCGTCCTGGACCGGGTGCTGGAGGACCGCATCGTCACCGACGACGAGGCAGCTGAGCTGTCCGCGCTGGCAGCAGAACTGGGCCTGACCCGGGACAGCGCGTTCCGCGCCCACCGCGAGTACCTCATCCACGTGGCGACGGCTGCCTGGTGCGACCGCAAGATCACCGATCTTGAGCGCACGGACCTGCGCGAGGTCGCCGGTCTCCTCGGCGTGCCCGCCGACGACGCTCTCGCTGTCCTGGACCAGACCCGAGACCCGTCGCAGCAGTCCATGCGACGGTGGGAGACGAGCCTGCGGGCCGGCGCCCGTATCGCGCTGACCGGCGATATGACGACCAGCCGGGAAGAGATCATGGCCCTGGCCGCCGAAGCCGGGCTGCGCGTGACGAGTTCAGTCAGCGCCCAGACGGCGCTCCTCGTCGCGGCAGACCCCTGGTCCCAGTCAGGAAAGGCGAACTTGGCCCGGCAGCTCGGCGTACGAATCATCACCGAACAGGTATTCCTCTACTACCTCGAGCAGATCCTGGCCGACACGAAAGGCTCGCCAGATCCCGGCGTTAATCGCTAGTTCGCTGTCGTAGTTGGTGGCTACCGTAGATCACCGCCGCTGTTGCACACAGCGACCGATCGTTGACGCTCAGCGAACATCGGCGCCAACGCTTGAATTAAAGGACTGACTACCGATGTGCCCGGCTGTCAGCGTTGTGCTCGTCCGTCGGCGTAGCCTGTCATCTCGCTCGAACGCGCCTGCGCCAGGGAGAGCCGCGAGCCATCCAGGCCGCGGTGAACCCGCCCGACCTCCATGCGCTTCCCGACCGGACCTAGCCGGCCCGGCCGACGTCATCGGCGCTCTGCAGTAGCGCCTGGCACACGGCACGCCAGGCCGGGGCCGACCAGCTCCTCCCGGCCGCCCAGCACCAAGAAGCCCGCGACAGCCTCTGGTAGCGCCTGAACCAAGAACCAAGATCCCCCACGCTGAGAGGGCTGGAGACCGGATGTCACCGGGAGTCACAACCCGGACACGGAGCAAACCGAGCGGCTCCCGCGATACCCTGTGGAGGCCGAGCACCCCGGTGCGTAGTGCCTGAGCTGCGCCTGCTGTCTCACTAGATCAGACAATCGGACGACACGGTACGCTGTAAGCGTCAAAGTCGCAGCATGGGAGAGCCCTGTAGCTCTAGGCTTTCCGGGTGACCAAGAACAAAGGTCGCGTGCAGAACCGGGAGCGCAGTCTCCCGCTCTACGATCCCCCAGCACCACAGGAGCCGTGGCACAAGCCCGATCCGGGTCAGGGGGAGCGCTACCTCATCGACTTCCGGCTATCGAGCCGTAGCCGCATCAAGGGTTGGACCCAGTCCGGCGAGTCCGACCGGATGCTCGACTTCTGCCTGCTCGCACAGGTACTCCACGACGGTGACTGGTGGAACGTCGTCAAGGTCGACACCTGCCACAACGAGGTACATGCGCACTTCTACTACAGAACTCGAACTTACGCGGACCGGGAGGTGATTAAGCCGATTACCTGCCTTAATGACGTTGACTCTGGCTATCAACTTGCAGAGATACTTGTGATTACATGCTGGAGTGAGCATGTGGCAAGGTGGCGGGATGGGATCTAGGGAAGCGCGGAGAGCAGCAGTCGCGCATCGAGTCCTGGACGCCATCCGCCACAAGGCATTCAGGGACGAGACGCTGGCGAACCAGTCGGGCGACCACGTGATCGTTGCGGCCTTGCCTGACGACACCATGGCAGAGCTGTTCGAGCAGTTCAAGACGGCCAACGGTCCGATGCACGTAGCAGTCGCGGACAGCGACGCTCTCGTGATGTTTGTCATGGCCCCGCATTCGCCGAGGTCCAGGCACGCGAAGGACAGCTACCGCCCTGACGACCCGTGCCCGATCAGCCCAGACACGCCTGTGAGCATGGTCCTCGACTACCTCCGCCTCGCAGACAGGCCCGTCCTGTGCCGCCAAGCCACACCCGAGGCACGCCTCGAACTCGTCGAGGGCTGCACGCCGCAGTCCGTGTGATCGGAGCACGCGCCCCTCTCCCCCGTAGTTCTCGGTCTTCCGATCCGACCACGGCGTCTTCACATCGGTAGCTTAGTTGACCGCGCCGATCGTGCGCTCTGGAGGCCGCGCACGCTGGTCGTGGTTCAGTGCCGGTGACGCAGCGTGACCCGGGCTGCTCCGTCGCACCTCGAACTGCCCGGGTTGGTGCTGCTCGCGGTTGGGTTGAGGGATCGCCGGACTTCATCACGCTGTGTCTAGTTGCGGTGTGTCACGTTGCGCGCGCCGGGGCTGTTTCGGACAATTGGCGCCATGGCGAGGAATGTGTCCGTGGTGATCACCGATGACCTGGACGGGTCGCAGGGCGCCGAGACGGTCGCCTTCGGCCTGGACGGCGTCAGCTACGAGATCGACCTGGCGCAGCCGAACCGGGCCCGGCTGGCGGGAGCGCTGGCTCCCTTCATCGCGGCGGGCCGGCGGGTGGGCCGTGGCAGCCGCCGTCCCGGCGCGGGCACCGCGGCCGGGTCGCGGGTGGACCGCGGTGCGGTGCGGGCCTGGGCGCGGGACGCGGGCCTGGCGGTCTCGGAGCGAGGGCGGATCAGCGCCGAGGTGATGAGGCAGTACGAGGCCGCGCACTAGGCGACCGCGCGCCGCAGCCCCGCAGGCGCGGGTTCACGTGCCGAGAGCGGGACGTCACGGTTGACTGCCGGTCTGGCTGCGAGTTCCTGTCCGCGCCGGATCGTCGGCGTCGTCCTGAGCAGCTCCATCTCCACACTGGGCGCGAAGAGTCTTGCCAGGTCAATCGGAATTGGGACTTGAGCCCGTGATCTAGGTCCCGTCGTCGCCTGAGATAAGGACCCACCGGCGATCGTCCTGCGGGAGCCAGACGGGTAGCCAACATAGCCAGGAATGAAGCGACGCTCAGCACCTTCAGGCTCTTATTATCCCAGGTGAATGGCATATGGGGCCATGCCTAGCACTTAGCGGCGACAGCTCAGTCCCAGCACGGCCAGCCGTAGCGATCTGCCGTCGACTCTGCTGCGGTTTCCGTAAAGGTTGATGTTGCGCGCGTCTGGCGTGTCGGTGCAAGAGGGCACGCCGTTCCGCGGGCTAGCGTGCTGGCTTGTCACAGTTCAGCGCGCGGGGCAGGGGGGACGGCTGCGGAAGTCCGAACTATGGAGCCGTACCGCGCGCGGATCTCCGGTCAGCTCATCTGTTCGTTCGGGCTAGGGGGAGCCCTCGCGCCGGTACTGGTGTACCCGGGCCAGGAACGTGCGCTGGGCGTCGGGGTTGCGCCAGGTATCTGCCTCGAACCACCAGCGCCGCATCGTTACCACCAGGGGAGTCAGGTCGCCGTGCTGGCGGGCACGCTCGAACGCGGCGTCCAGGTCGCTGTCGTAGCGCTGCAGCAGGCGGCATCGGCGTTCGCTGCTAGCACGGCGCGGATCGCCGCCGGGGTGCAAGCCGGGCGAGGCAGGTGCTGCGGAAGGCTGGCGCGCGGTGCGGTCATCGGCAGCTCCCGGCGGATCGAAATCAGAGCCCAGCATAAGCGCTCCCGGCGACAGGTAGCGTGCGCAGCAGGCCTCGCAGCGCGGGCGAGGAGAGCCGGGTGCTTGCGGGGATAGGGCACACCGGATGGAACAGATGCCTGCGCTCGCGCTGGAGATCAGGCACGGCACCGTGCCGGTCACCATCGCACAGTCGAGTCCAGCCATGGCACCGCAGTGCCGGGCGCCCGTGGGGCAGTTCGACGGTTCGAACATTAGTGGCGTTAACGAGTTCATGGGAGCCAAGTTGGGAGCCAACGTCGCCCGACGCCAGGCGACTCCAGGCCGCGTCCGGCGACTATCGCGGCAGGTCAGCGCGATGCCGGGCGATGCAGGGCGACGAGGGGCGATGGCCGGAGTGTGTATGGCTTGCAAGAGGTCTGGGGTTCGAATCCCCATAGCTCCACCAGGAGGTCTTCACGTTTCACCAGTGTCCATGTTCACGTTTGGGTCTGACATTTTGAGTTGCCGGGCGTGCGGGGGCTGCCGGGCCTGAGATGATCTTGTACGTGAGGCGGCGCGGGCCGGGTGGCCTGGTTCTGGGCGCG
>WNGQ01003394.1_pt1 | contig 16052 bp, 18 predicted proteins | sample 5407661 | NCBI WGS metagenome assembly WNGQ01 (sample SAMN13153382, study PRJNA577476) | soil metagenome | isolation source: 60 cm soil or saprolite under Garry oak tree replicate 2 | place: USA:California | collected 2016-06-15 | reverse complement strand
ATCTTTCTCGTCTTTCTCGGCGGTCTAGCGTTGATAATGATTGCCTTAACACAAGTACGTGTGCCCAAGGCATCCGCCGACGTCAAGGCAGTCGAAACCTTTGAGTGCGACCCGGACACGGATAGCGTCGTATTCTCTTCCGGGCCGATAGATATAAGCGGATCCTCATGCACTACTGCGATGGTGACACTGGACAACAACCACTTCAAACTCAAAGACGCAAAAGGTCCCGAAGCGATTGAGAGGGAAGCCCTTGTGGGAGGAACCGATACGGGGCCAGGGCACTCCTACTACCTGATGATCTTCTGGGAAGACTAACAAAGTCCCTTATCTCTAAGACGAAGGGGGCTTGTGGCCCTCTTCGTCTTTTCACAAGGAGAATTCTTAGCGAGTCTCTGGGTCCTCAGCGTCCCTGCTTCATCGTTTTTTCTTCATTGTTTTTCTTTTCTCGCCACTCGCCACCGGCCACTTCTTGACACGGCCCTTCTTTCCCGCCTTTGAGTTCTTTTCCATACGCAGCTTCCAGGCTGTGCGCAGCGCGCCTTCCAGCACATCCTCGCTTACGACAGCGAGGCGGACGTGAGTGGCACCATTCCGGCCCCAGCCGCCGTGCACGGGGAGGAACACTTCGGGCAGTTCTTCCACGAACATCGCCTGCTGCTCCGGAGTCAGCATCAGGTTGCCGTAGCCCTGTTTCTCGGCCGCGAGCGTCGCAAAAATCCTTCCGTCCACGCGAAAGTCCACCGCACCCATATGCGATCCCTCTTCCGCGCCTTCCATCCTCAGCGCAACCCGTCGAAAATCCTTCGCGTTCATACCCACCTCACTCCCGTTGGCGCTTTCCGCATCCTAGCACCTACGGCTTTGCGGCCAGCGAAATCTTGATTTGAACTTAGTTGGAATCCGTGCTTCCATGCAGGCGCAGCGGATAGGCCCATTAGCAGCTAATGCGAGGTCGTGGAGGGAGCGATGCATGAGGGAACGATACGCGAGCGAGTGATTGAGAGTGAGAGAGGTCGGCCACCGCAAGACAATGCGGCCAGTCGGCGCCAAGTAATTATCGGCGCCGCCGGTGTATTCGGTGGTCTCGCCATGACTTCCGTTTCCGCCTGGGCGAGCGCAACTGAGGAGGTTTCCCATTCCGCCGAAGCCATTCATCAGGAAGTCGTGTTCAAGGCGTCGCGCAAACGTGTTTATGAAGCGCTGACGGACGCTAAGCAATTCAACAAGGCCGTGCAGCTCAGCGCGGCCATGCAGTCCGGCGGCATGGCTCCGGGAAGCAAACCAGCGGAGGTCAGCCCAGATGTGGGCGGCGCCTTTTCCGCATTTGGCGGCTACGTCAGCGGCCGCCATATCGAGCTCGTCCCTAACGAGAGAATTGTGCAGGCGTGGCGCTCGGCCAGTTGGGGGCCGGGTCAATACTCGATCGCGAGATTCGAGCTCGTCGAACAAGGATCGGGAACCAAACTTGTTTTTGACCATAGGGGTTTCCCGGAGGGCCAGGGAGCGCACCTCGCTGAAGGTTGGAGGACCAACTATTGGGAGCCGCTCGAGAAGTATTTCACCCAGGGTTAAACACTAAAGTCACCGGTTAGCCGCCGCACCTGTGCTCGTGAGGGCATAGTGGCGCGCAACTTCAGAGGCGTACTGCACGCCGATTCGCTCGCGATTCACGGCGAGCCATTGGCTTAGGCGGGTTTCGCCTGTGGCCGGATCCTCTGGAGCAAGCAGGCCACCCATCAGGCCCTTGTACTCTTCCCAGGTAAGGACGACATCGCCAACGACCCAACCAGCGGCCCGTGTCGCGACGTAAGCCAAAGGCATTGGCACATGAACCAAGCGAATGCGCTGGCCTAGCCGATCTGAAATGAGCCTGACAAGCTCCTCGAACGAGTAAGTCTCGGGACCGACGGCGTCGAGCACAGCGTTCCTTTCTTGCTCGACGGCGCCCACGATGAGCCGAGCCATGTCCTCGACATAAATCGGCCGGATGCGGTAGCGGCCGTCGCCGGGAATCGCAAAAACGGGAAAGTGGCGCACGAACCACGCAATGTTGTTGATGAGAATGTCTTCGAGGCCGAAGATGACAGTCGGGCGAAGAATCGTGTAAGCGAGGCCAGACTCAATGACAGCCTGCTCGAGCTGCGCTTTCCCCTTGTAGTAGCCCAGGGATGATTCAAGCGACGCGTTCGCGATGCTTACATGCACGATGCGGCGAACGCCTGCACATTTCGCGGCGGCAATCAGCGTAAGCGTGTTCTGCACCGCTCCCTCAAAGGTCGCTCTTCCTCGCGGGAATCGGACCCAATAGGTATTGATCAGCGTCGAAGCACCTCGCAGCGTTTCCGTCAGCCGTTCGGGATTGTCGAAGTTGTAGGGGAAGGCTCGGACTTGGTCGCCGAATGGATTCTCGCGTTCTGGATGGTACGTCAGCGTGCGGATTCCGTACCCGCGATCGAGCAGAATCCGCGTGGCGTACTTCCCCGTGTAGCTGAACGCACCGGTGATGACAACCGCCTTGCCCGTTTCGGAATGCATTTTAATGGTTTGCGGCCTCGGCTTCGGCGCGGATGTGCTCGAGCACGCGCAAATGAATCCGGTGAATGATGTAGTCCGACCACAAATGCCAATACGCCGCCGGCCACATGGCGTTGCGATACCACGTTGTGCCTTCGAGGCGCGTGCGCCCGCCCGGGAGCGCTGTCAGTGAAAACTGCCCTTTCTCGGAGACGAAGTATCCGTGCAAGTGCGGTGCGTCGATATGTCCGTAGGGTGTCAGCTCATTGAGCGGCGCCGGGTTGGCTGTCACTCCGAACTTCAGCAAATGCGGCTCATCCCACACTTCGATGGGTTCGACAAATGTCCCCGTCGAGAAAATGCAGTGCCGTACCGCGCCGACGCCATGCCCCGAAATCTCCGCGCGAATCGGATAGGCGATGCCCGCGCGGAAGAGCAATTCCTCCGGCGCGGGAATTTCTGCGAAGGCTACCACTTGGTTCCACACTTTTTCGGGAGGAGCACTCACTTCGATGGCGGTGCGCACCTCGTACATAGGCGGGCGCAGGGCGGCAGCCCGTTCCACTCCGAACGACGTAGGTACCAGCAGAATCAAAATGGAAAACATCGCAGGAGTTTGCGGCCGCCAGTGACGCGCCTGAATCGCATAACCGAGCGCGCCTCCCAGCGCCGCCAGGGCCACGGCAAACGGCGCGGCCATCAACAAGCAGATGATTCCTTCTAAGGCGACCAGAAATAGCGCGGCGCCGATTAGGGCCACGGGCAGGAGTGCCACACCCATGCAGTCGAACCACTCGCGTGGCTCGTGGTAGCTGTACAGCAGCACCGAAAACATTCCAAGGCAGAATGGGAGAGCTACGAACAGTCCCCAGCCATAGGCCCCGATGACCAAGGTTCCCATGAGCACGAACCCGAGACCCAGAACGGTCGTGACCACAATCGAAAGCGCAGCGCTGCCGATTTTGGTGTGCGGGATGAAGCGATCGATTCCATGTGGTCCCGGCCAAGGCGCACTTTCCGATTTCTGGGAACGTTCATGCGGCGGCAGCGCGCAAAGAACGAGAAAAAACAACAAATTAATAAACGGAACGAAGAAAAGGACCACAAGCCAAACCGGCTGGCCCGCGTCGCGAAGCCGCTCTACTGTCATCGCTACGCCAACCCAGATAAACGGTATCGAGGCCAACAATAACGCTACTAGGAATTTGGCTTCGGTATCTGAAAGATGATCCAGCCGGGCGGCTCTTCCGAGAGGCGCCCAGTAATTGAAACTGTTGTTGTAGCCAAAGAACGATGATGCAATCAGCCGGTCCAGATTGTGCTTAATCGCCACGCCGATAAGCCCCACGGCCGCGTACGCCGCGCGGGTGACCCGTCCATCCCAACCCCACAGATCCGTGAATTTCATCGGTTTCCTCCTGAGCTGGCGGACTCACGCACTGCAGTAGCGGAGATCGTGCAGACCGAACGGCCCAGGCTCCGGCAAGCCCTTTTGGATCTGTTCGGTGGTGAAGCGAGTTATCGGCAGCAAGTCTGGAGGAAGCGAATCGCAAGCGGGCAAGGCCTCCACAATGCCTTCGGACAAAATTCGCAACTGCGCAAGCGACAGCAACGGAATCTTCATCGTTCGCTCGGCAATTCCCGCGATGATTTTTTGCAGAACCAGCGGCATACGCACATATACGGGATTTCTGCCAATGGCGTGTCCAACGCGGTGCACCGCTTCGCTCAGCGCGATTTCTTCCGGTCCGGTGATGCTCACGGTCTTGTTTGAGAGCCGTGCATCTTGAAACGATGCGCAAATCGCCACTACAAGATCCTCGACGGCAAGAGGGCGAATCGGTTTTTCTCTCATGCCCACAAGTCCGAAGATGGGAAACGTGTACAGCGCGTGGCTGAGGTGATCGAGCATGTGGTCGCCGCGGCCGTAAATCACACCCGCCTTGAAGATCGTGTAGTCAAGACCCGAAGCCCGCACGATTTCTTCAGCCGCCCATTTCGATTCGTGGTAGGCCGAGCCGCAGTTCGGCCGTGCGCGTAAGAAGCTCAGCAGCACAATCTTGCGCACGCCAGCCCGACAGGCCGCCTCAAACACATGCCGAGTCCCTTCCACGTGCACTTGCCGGTAAGTCTGCGCGCCAATCTCGCGATTGATGCCCGCGCAGTGCGCGACCGCATCGCAGCCCGAAAAGGCTTGCCGGAGTTCCCGGGCATCGGACAGATCGGATGCAAAGAAACTCACGCCGGCCAATTTGTAAATGGATTCGTCGCGCACATCCTTGCCGCGTGCAATCAACAACGCCTCGTGGCCTCTCGCCAAAAGCTCGCGCGCCAAGTGGCGACCTACGAACCCCGTTCCGCCGGTAATTGCAACTCGCGTCTTGTCTCTCCTATGAAGGTCGTGGTCTCCTGCGCAACAATGTCCAGCCCACCAGGGAACACAAACCAAAGCCGAAGGAATTGAGAACACCGTGATAACGCGCCATTTGCTCGAGATTGACGAATGCATGTAGTGGGTACTCGCCGATGGCCCAAATTCCGGCGAGCGCCATTCCAGGAATCACGCACGCGCTGCCAAGAATCAGAATTCTTCCACCAACTCCGGAGGCGCTGGCCAAGCCAATCCGAAACGTTCCCAAGGCGACCCCGTATTCTCCGATGACCACAAGCACAACCGCAGCCAGCTTGAGCTTTGGTCCTACAAGAAAAGCAAGCCCCAACAAAGCGGGGCCAAGCACCGCGCAGGACAAGGCAATTCGCAGAAGCAAGGGAGTTCGCGTCGAGGGAGCCGTGAGGCCGGCCAAGACTGCCGCCATTAGCCCCGCATAATGAAAATGAATTGCCGTCAGCAAGACCATCGGCTCATGGAAACCGACAGGTTGCAATCCCATTCGCGAAGCCAACAGCCAGAGGGCTCCGACGAGTGCATACCCTTCGCCGATGGCGAAGCAGAATTCCTGGAACGATTGCAGACGCGTACGGATGAGCCGTATCAAGCCATCCAGCGCAAGACTCATACCCGCAAAGAGCCAGAGGAACGTCAGGGCGCCTGCTGTGCGCCCGTCCCGCAGGAAGAAACTCGTTGTCGTTAGGACTGCGCCAGGAAAGAGCAAGTACCGAATTGGCCGATTGTACTGCGCTACGGGCACCAGACTCAGCGTCAAAGGCACAACCACCCACGGAGCGAGAAGAAACAGAAGGTCAAAGATGCTCAGCCAGAACTTGTTCAGCAGAACGCCACTCAAAAGGATCAACCAGATTAGAACGCCGGACGTGGCCATCTTCACTCCCGAGGGAAAGAGAGCTTCGCTGGTGTTCATGGCGTAGATTCACATTCCGTGCGCAAACGACGCTGCACCATACGTTGCAGCCAGGAAGAGAGCGCCCGCGGTGAAAGCAATGTCGCCCCAGCAATTTTCTTTGCGCAGCGTGGCGTCGTAATAAAGGAGCTGGACCGGGGCGCGAAAGAGCCAGAACACAGCGATGGCAGCAGCCAGGAAGCGGCCCAGGCCATGGCCGCTGGCCAGTTCTCCAGCAAAGCCAAACGTCACAGCGGCGAACAGCAGCACGACGCCCACGATGTAAACGGAATGCACAAAGAAGATTTGCCGGATGATGGGCGAAACGCGGGAAAGATTCTCGCGATACTTTAGTTTTGCCGGGAGGAAGAGATTCGCGGATGCAACCGCCACCTGCACCAAACCAGCCAGCCATAGGAGAAGCAAAAGACTGCGCATAGTCGCTTCCTTTGCCGTACAGCGCTTACTTGGAACTCTGCCCCGCCGGGCATTGCGCCGCGGCGCAACTGCGATTCGCTGCCACCCAGCGGTATCCTTTGCGCAAAATCTCCATCGCCCCCGGAATCTTCGAGAACCACAACAGCGGTGCCGCCCACCAGATTTGGCGCGCCAGCTCGACCGCCGCGTCCGCACCCCCGTAACGGCTTCCATCGCTCAACAGAAACTGCATCTCCTTCATCAAATCCTCATGCGACAAGCCGAGCAATTCCGCCACGCGCGGATCCTGCAACGGCGCCAGCGCCATCCCGCGCCGCTCCATGATGGGAGCCAGCCAGCGCGCAATGCGCGTGCAGAACTTGCAATCAGCGTCCCAGAACAGCCAGCCTCGCGCGTGCCGTCCCTTTCCATCCGTATATTCGCTCACCAGCGAAATCATGGCTTCCTCACTTCGTTCTGGCCGCTCGTCACTCCTCGCTCGCCACTCGCCACATCACCCGTCATCCTGCTGCCTTCTTCTTTTCGCTTCCAATCAACGTAATGACTTTCCCGCGGAGTTTCATCACCCCCTTCAGCGCCCCGGCCGGCATGCGAAGCACCTCTTCAAACAGTCCCGTCATCGCGGTTAGGAATTCCAACATGTCTGTCAGGCGCTCGCGCGTGTACGCGTCGCCTTGAGGGTTCGCTTTGAGTTCCAGTACACATTCGTCCAGGACGCGCAAAGTGGGATCGATCTCGCGGCGCTTCCGTTCTTCGGAAACAATGCGGAAAATTTCCCAGACGTCCTTGATGGATTCGAAGTGGTCGCGCCGGTCGCCCAGCACGTGCACCACGCGCACGATGCGCCAGCCCTGTAGCTCGCGCAGGCTGGTGCTGACGTTCGAGCGCGCCACCGCCAGCGTCTCGGCGATTTCGTCCGCCGGGAGGGGCCGCGGCGACACGAACAGCAAGGCATGTACCTGAGCCACGGTGCGGTTGATACCCCAGCGCGTGCCCATTTCGCCCCAGTGGAGGATGAATTTCTGGGCCACGGGGGTCAGGGGGTGGTGTGAAGTTCTTGTTTGTACGCTCATTTCTGTACTTTCTCTCTATTCAGAAATTACCAAAAAGAACGCCCCGTTGTCAAGTGTTTTTTTCAAGGGACGGCCAACTCATCGAAGCGAACTTGCGCTAGGCTTAGTTCCCTGCGCGCCGGCTGTTGTCCTGGCACACGCCGACTTCCCATTTCCCGGAATTACGCAGTTCTGTTGCTTAGGCCACAGCAGGCCGCTCTTGCGCGCTTCCTCTGAAGTGATGCGTCGCTGCGGCGATCAGTAGTTAAGATTGAAATTCAAAAGGTGCCAGTGCACCAAGAACCAGAAAAACCCTACGCAACCAACGGCCAGCAAGGTGTTCCAGATCTTGTACCAAACCCATTGCGCAGAATCAGCCCAGGACTTGATGGCAGCGATAATGGTGATGAGCGCGCCGATTCCGCCGAGGATGCCTATGATCTGAAGCAAGTGCAGTTTGAAATCGCCACCCGATCCGAGCTCCAATTTCTGCAAAAGAGTGAAGATCCAGAGGAAGCCAATCAGATAAATGATGTCGACAATGCAGACAATCCTCGCCCAGCGGCGCCACTTCCGTGCAGCAGGATCCAGCATCAACGACTGCTTGTAGTGCTTCCGAAGAATTGCAGACACCGGCCAAAAGAGAATGGTGAGCACGACTACGCCAATACCCAGTCCGATAACGACGTAGTTGAACGCTTGTTTGTCGAGAGCGGCGTCCACTTCCTGAAAGACCATGAAGGGATAGTCGATATAAGCCACGCGATGTCCCCGGGCGTCTTTAACGAAAGCGACCTGTTCCGGCCCATCGTCGGAGCGGAATAGCATCGGTCCCACTTCACGAAAATGGCGCGGCTGGCCGTTTTCCTTCTTGAGGAAGCCATCGAGGTAAATAGTGTTGTCTTTCGGATCAGCCACGAATTTCGCCTGCCCTAGCACGGTGGTTACTGCCAGGATATTCGTTTCGAAGCGCCGGCTGACCTTGTACGGTCCAGCCACGCTTTGCGCGTCTTCTTTCGCCGTCGAGAGAGTCGGCTCATTGGAAGGAGCGGCGGGGAAATAGCGGTCCATGAATTTGATATACAGGTCACCGCGCGCATCTCCGTGGTCGGGGCGGCCCAGGCTGTTGTACGAAACAAACAGCCCCACGTTCGCGTCCAGCAACAGGAACAAATCACTGTGGAACAATTCTGTGTCGCCACCGTGCGAGATGACCCGGTGGCCATTCATGTTTTGCTCATAAAATCCGAGGCACATCGCGTTCATGCCGGCGGGCCAGCCCGCCTGCCGCGCGTGCATCTGGACCGCCGTCTCCGGCTTCAGAATCTGCGTATCGCCATAGCGGCCATTCTGCAAATGCATGATCATCCAGTGGGCCATGGATTCTGCCGAAGCGGAAAGCGAACCCGCAGGAGCGACTTCGACCCATTCGAACGGCTTCGGTTTGCCAGAGCCAAGGTCATAGCCATTGGACATATACGGCTTCAGCGACTCGGGAAGCGGCTGACGGAACGTGGCGCGCGTCATGTTCACCGGCTTGAACAAATGTTCGTCCACGTAATCGTCAAAAGGCTGGCCGGAGACGCGCTGTACCATGTACGCGGCAAGGGTGGTCGCGTAGTTGGAATACGCGGGAGTGGTGCCCGGCGGAAAAATCTGTGCTGGCAAATGCGCTGGCAGATACTTCGCCATGGGCATCATGTCTTTTTCGGAACCGACAAAAAGGTCCTTGATGGTCTCTTCGAGGCCGGAGCGATGCGTCATGATGTCGCGCAGGGTGGTTGGCTTGCCAAAGGTCGCAGGAACCTTGAAGTCGAGATATTGATTTACATCTGCGTCCAGGTTGAGCTTGCCCTGCTCGACTTGCTGCATCACGGCGGTCCAGGTAAATGTTTTGGAGATGGATCCTGGGCGGAACAATGTGTCCTGCGGGGACACTGACGTTTTCTTTTCGGCATCAGAGTAGCCGTAGCCCTTTTCAAAGAGAACCTTGCCATCTTTCACCACGGCGACAACCGCGCCCGCGATGTCGGCTTTTTCAATTTGCTGCGGGACCAGCCCATCGAGAAACGCAGAGAGATCCGTCGCCGTCAATTCCTGGCCATGTACCACCATGGCTGCTGGCGCATTCGCCGCGCTTCCCGGTGCACTCTTCGCCTTTGCAGGGCTCTTGGGCGCGGCGGCTTTTTGTTCCTGCGCGCAAAGTTGCGCACCCATTAAGCCGCATCCTGCCAAAACCAACGCACCGTTGCGCAGAAATCTTGAACGCCAATTCGTCATCTTCTTCTCCGTTTGGAACCTATCTCTTGAGACAAACCTAAAGTGAAACGTTTGGTGCATTACTGCAATGGAACCACGATGGCCGACACTCTAGGCGGCAGCCACATCGCTGTCAAGCCACATTTATAGGAAAAAGCTCGCCCATGCTGGATTACAACGCCTGTTGCACAAATGCCGGAGGATTGCGGAGTAGCCGGTTTCGCCGATTGGTTGCGGACAACCGTTACCTTCTGACTTCCTGAAGAGCGGGAACCAGCTCGGGAATATCGATGCGAATCACCGTGCCTTCGCTCAGCCGGCTCTGGATATCAAGTTGAAAATCGGCCCCGTAAAGCACGCGCAGCCTCTCTCGCACGTTACTGAGTCCAATTCCCTCCACGTAAACGTGCGGCAATTTTTCTTCGGAAATTCCCACGCCATTATCTTCAATCTCGATGCTCAGGCGGCCGTCGCGTCCGATGGTGCGCAATTCGATCTTTCCGCCGCCAATTTTTGGCGCCAGCCCGTGCTTCAGGCAATTTTCCACAATCGGCTGCAACAGCATGCTGGGCACGAACGCTTCCATCGCCGCATCGTCAATCTGCTTCACGATTTCCAGGTTTTCTCGGCCGAAGCGGGCCACTTCGATGTCCAGATAGTCGTCAATGAATTGCAATTCCTCGCGGAGTGGCACAAACGTTTCATGCTTGCGAAGCAACCTTCGAAGGATGTTGCTCAGCTTCAGCACCACGCCGCGCGCCGAGTCTGGATCAAAACGAATGAGCGCCGTCACGGTGTTCAGCGTGTTGAAAAGAAAATGCGGATTGATCTGCCGCGACAGCGCGTCCATGCGGGCCTTCAGCAGAAGCTGCTGGTGCCGCTCGAGGTTCATCTCGTTGCGCGTGTTGTTCCAGATTTTCAGCGGCGATGCCACCGACATCAACGTGGCAATCACCGCGAGCACCAGCCACCAATCCCATTTCGCATGAATAGCGAAAAGCCATCTCGGCTTGGTCGCGAGCACCAGCGCCACGCGGCCCACTTCCAGACCCACGCAAGTGGCCAGCGGCGCCATCTCCCAAGACAGCTCGGCTTTTCGCAGCAAACGAACCGTGGCCTTGGGAATGTTCAAAAAAGTGAATGGCCCAAAATTCCAGAGGTCTTCTTTGTTGGGAATAGCTTGGCGAATCAGGCCACCCAGCAAACCCGCTGTGGAGGCTGCCGGCATCGCCAGCCATTCATGCCCCACTAAAGCTGGGATGGTAATAATGGCCCCGCCGATCGGACCCACCACGCGCCCGCCCAGCAAACCCATAAGAAACGCGCCTTCGAGCGACAAATCCGCGAAGGAATAGCCCTGACCTCCAATCAGGCGCAGCGTCACGCCCAGGATCAGCGGCGGAACCATAAAAAGCATCAATTTCAGTTTTTGATCGGGGTCGCGCTGCTCGGTGAACAACACGCGCCGAAAAGTATTCCAGCGCGCGAGAAGGGCGGCAAACGAGGAGGCGACAGCCACCTTCAGCAGCAACGTGAAGAGAAATTCGCGAACTGGTGTGGCGGAATCCATGCAATGGTCCGTGTCTCCGGTAACGCTAGCCAATCCGGTAGACGAAGTAAAGCGAGCAGTGGCTGTTATTCAGAGGTATTTTCAGCAAACCTACCAAGGGAAGCAAGGTTCCCAGGATTCATAGACGTTTAGTGGTCCCGGTCCCCTTAGGCCAACATCTCCGGTCCACATTTTCTTCATATTGACACCCGGATTATCTCCGAAGTCTCCCACCGTCTGGGCACCAATCGCGCGGAGTTGATAAAAATCGTAGATTACCTTATACGTGACCTTAACGCGATGCGTCGGCAGACTTTCAAGGTAGTGAGCCAGTTCCCTGGAATGCAAACTCTCGAAGTACACTCGGTTATTGCCTATATTTCTCCTGAGCATAACGATAGTTTCGGGGTCGGGTGGATCTACGTGGCCCTTGTAAATCTGCATGCAATACTCTGCTGCCGGCTTTCCCGTGAGCCATTCCATTTCGTAGGTTTTTTCGCGTTCTTGACTTGAAAAAACGGCCACGACAAGAAAGAAGATAGGCCCGGCAAGCACCCCGATTGTTCGCAGGCAGATCTTTACCGGACGATTGGGGACACGCTGGGCGATCGCAAAGCAAAGTAGACCTCCAAGAATGAAGCCCACAATATAAACGGGAATTAGCACGTCACCCTCTTAAGGCCAGCACACCGAACAGGAACTAAGGCGCCTACGCTGATCTCGTTACCGTTACAGTCTACTCTGGTCGCTTTGCGAACCGCGTGAAAATCGGTGCGAGACAAAGTCCCTGCTATACTGCTCGTTTCCCATGAGAGTGAAATCGCGACAAGCAGAGCACGCGCGCAAGAAAACTACCGAAGTACGTAAAATCGCCCAAGCGGATCTTCCGACGCGCTACGGCCGCTTCACGATCTTTGGTTTTCAGGGCCACGGAAAGAATGAAGAAGCGGTCGCGCTGGTCCGGGGAAACTTGAACGGAAAAACCGCGCCGCTGGTGCGTGTGCATTCGCAATGCCTCACCGGAGATGTGCTGGCGTCTCTGCGCTGCGATTGCCGCTCGCAGCTCGAGCTATCGATGAAGAAAATCGGACAAGCACCTTCTGGAATCCTGCTCTACCTTCCGCAAGAAGGACGCGGCATCGGTTTGATGAACAAGTTGCGTGCTTACCAGTTGCAAGACGGTGGAATGGACACCGTGGAAGCAAACGAAAAGCTGGGGTTTGCCGCCGACGCGCGCGAATATGATTTTTCTGCGCAAGTGCTGAAGAAATTAGGCGCGAAGCGCATCCGCCTGCTTTCGAACAATCCCGAAAAAGTTCGCCAGTTGGAAAACGCGGGCATTCAAGTGGTCGAGCGCGTGCCGTGCCAGCCCCGCGTGTCAAAAATCTCGCGAGCCTACCTAAAAACAAAGAAGCGCAAAATGGGCCATCTGCTAAAGGGAATCTAGCCACCGCCTACAAACTGCACGATTTCGTAGCGGTCGCCGGGCTGGACGCTGGTCCTCTGCCATTCCGGGCGCGCGAGAATCTCAAGATTGCGCTCAATGGCGACGCGGCCGGGGTCCAAGCCCATTTCATCAAGCAAATTCGTGACCGTGTAGCCGGGCTTTGCTGCGCGTTGTTCTCCGTTGACGGTGATCGTAATCATAAGTCTGCAATCCTCCGCAAAATCTTTAGCTGGCCGAAGGCACACGAGGCTTGGCGCGCAATTGAAACCGCAAATGACCGCGGCCCTTTCCCTTAGATGCCTCAACCACCAGCGCCACCTCAGGACCGGCCAGCGGCGGCATATCAAATTCGAGCTTCGCGCGCCCGAGCAAGTTGGTCTCCGAAGAAAACGCAGCCGGCTCCGTAGCGCCCTCCACGCGAGCCATCACCGTAGCGCGTTCGACGGGCTTATTCGCATGATCGTTCACCGCGATTTGCAATGATGCGTGCTTGCCCGTGAGCCAGGTTTTAGCGTTGAGCAATTGCAGATGTAGATCCGAACCTGCCGCGGCCGAAGCTCCAACCGCGGTTTGAGGCACAGCCGCTTTGACATCATTCCCAGCACTGAGCCTCAGCTTGCCCGATAAAATCTCGTCCACGACGCTGCGATGCTGCGTGTCCACGCGAAGCTTCAAAGCCTGCTCGCGATCCGCATTGAGCGGAAGCAAATCCGAGAAGCTGTTGGTACGCCGATGAAGCACGCGTCCGCGCAGGTAAACCGTCGTATCAATGAGCGCTTGAGCTGCGCCGCGCTCTTCCGTCTGCACGTGATACGTGTCGCCGGCGACGGTCACGTTGGAATTGTGGCCAAAAGCCATATCGATATTCGTTCCGGCCTGAACGCCGCCGGCAGAAAACCCTCAGAAATCTTTCCGCCCGAATTGACCGAGCGGCCTGCTAAACCGTATTATAGCAATTTGACTATGACGGATTCCGGCTTACATACCTATGCTCCACTTCTCCTACACCTGCTGATTGCCACCGGGCTTGCTGGTGCTTTGACGGCGGTCTCTGTTCTTGTGGGATGGCGGCGGCCAAGCCGGGCGAAGCAACAGGCGTATGAATGCGGCATGGAACCCACAGGTGACGCGCGGGAACCCTTCTCCGTCAAGTTCTACCTCGTGGCGATGGTTTTCATTCTGTTCGATGTGGAAGCCATCTTCTTGTACCCCTGGGCCTACATCTTTCGCAGTTTACGCTGGTACGGCTTTGTGGAGATGATGATTTACATTGCCGTTCTCCTGGTCGGTTATCTTTATCTTTGGAAAAAGGGCGCGCTCGACTGGAACAAGTAACGGCGCTCGTGGGATTGGAAATTGTGACCGAGTCTTCCAGCCAAAAAGCTAATGTTAGTGTCGAGTGCTTGCGGTCGTGGAGCCCGCAGGCTGTCGCAGAGGTCATCGAATTCCGGGGTGAAACCGCGATCCTAGTGCCGCGAAACTTGCTTCGCTCCGTGGCGGAGCGATGCCGCATGGATTCCAAACTGCAGTTCAACCTGCTCACGGACGCTACCTGCCTGGACCGCTTCCCCGTTGAGCCGCGATTCGAGTTGAACTACCAACTGGTGTCCATTCCCAGACGCGATCGGGTGCATTTGCAAGTCAAACTGAGCGGCCAGGATCCCGTGGTGGATTCCCTTGTGCCCGTTTGGCCCGGAGCGAACTGGCTCGAGCGCGAGATTTTTGACTTGTTCGGGATTCGTTTCGAGGGCCACCCGGATTTGCGACGGATTCTGCTTCCTGAAGATTGGGAAGGATATCCGCTGCGCAGAGATTTTCCGGTGGAAGGCTACCGCGACGTGCCGAGCACGGGGGACCTTTTTAAGAAGAGCAGCCTGCTATGACAACCGTGGACACCGTTACCGGCACGGCCAAGACGATGGTCCTCAACATGGGACCGCAGCACCCGTCGACGCACGGCGTGCTGCGCATCTTGCTGGAGCTGGACGGCGAAACGGTCGTGAAAGCGGTTCCGGACCTCGGCTATCTGCATACTGGCATCGAAAAATCTTGCGAAGACAAGACCTACTCCCAAGTCATCACGCTGACCGACCGCATCGATTACCTGAATCCGCTGGGCAACAACCTGGTGTACTGCATGGCGGTCGAAAAGCTGCTCGGGCTGGAAGTGCCTAAGCGCGCGCAATACATCCGCGTGATGATGGTCGAGCTGCAGCGGATTTCCTCGCACCTGGTGTGGCTCGGGACGCATGCCATCGACCTGGGGGCCATGTCGGTCTTTCTCTATTGCTTCCGCGAGCGCGAAGAGATTCTAAAGATCTTCGAAATGTTCTCGGGTCAGCGGATGATGACCAGCTACATTCGCATCGGCGGCGTAGCGCTGGACCCGCCCGCGGGCTGGCGTCAGGCGGTACAAAAATTCCTGAACATGATGCCGAGCCGAGTGGATGAATACGAAACGCTGCTGACACAGAACCCCATCTGGATCGGCCGTACAAAGGATATCGGCTACATCTCACCGGAAGATGCGATTGCATTGAGCATGACCGGCCCGACGCTGCGCGCGTCGGGCGTGGCATACGACAACCGGAAAGCCTTTCCCTATTCGAGCTACGAGGAATTCGACTTTGACGTGCCCACCCGCACCGAATCGGATTGCTACGCGCGGTACCTAGTGCGCGTGGCGGAGATGCGCGAAAGCTTGAAAATCGTTCGGCAGGCGATAAAAAAAATCACGCATGAAGGGCCCATCAAGGCGGAAGCGCCGGGAATTATTCCGCCGCAGCGTGAAAAAATGAAGACGGAGATGGAGGCGCTCATCTACCACTTCAAGATTTTCACGGAAGGTTTTTCGCCGCCGCCGGGCGAAGCGTTTGTGGCGGTGGAGTCGCCTCGCGGCGAGCTGGGCTGCTTCGTGGCCAGCGATGGTTCGCCGAAGCCGCTGCGTGTGCATTTTCGGGCCCCGTCATTCATTAATTTGCAGGCGCTGCCGAAGCTTATCGAAGGTCGATTGATCGCCGACGTGGTCGCGTGCATCGGTACGATTGACATCGTGCTCGGAGAAGTCGACAGGTAGCCATGGAACTTTCCCCCAAGCTTGCAATGAAATTTGAAAAGCTGCAAACCAGCTATCCGCTTAAGCGCAGCGCGCTGATCCCCATGCTGATGTACGCGCAGGATGAATTTGGCTACATCAGCGACGAAATGATCGCGGAAATCGCACGGCGGCTGGACTTGAACAACGTGCAGGTCGAGGAAACACTGGCGTACTACTCGATGCTGCGGCGCAAGCCGATGGGCAGGCATCACGTGCAGGTCTGCACCAATGTGGCGTGCATGCTCAAGGGCGGCTACCAAGTGCTCGAGCGCGCGAAGAAGCGGCTGGAGATCGACCACAAAGAGACCACCCAGGACGGCGTGTTTTCGCTCGAAGAAGTCGAGTGCATCGGCGCGTGCACCGGCGCTCCGGCCATGCAGGTGAATTACGACTT
>WNGQ01005259.1_pt1 | contig 16059 bp, 11 predicted proteins | sample 5407661 | NCBI WGS metagenome assembly WNGQ01 (sample SAMN13153382, study PRJNA577476) | soil metagenome | isolation source: 60 cm soil or saprolite under Garry oak tree replicate 2 | place: USA:California | collected 2016-06-15 | reverse complement strand
GCGACGACTAATTCTTCATTGGCAGGGATTACCATTATTTTGACGCGCGAGTTGGGGGCACTAATAACCGCTTCGATGCCTTGAGTGGCATCGTTCTTTTCTGGATCCAGCAGGATGCCGAGTTGGTCGAGGTTTCTGCAGACGGCGTGGCGAAGAGCGGCGCGGTTCTCGCCGATGCCAGCGGTAAAAACGAGCGCATCGGCGCCGTTCAACTGAAGGAAAAAAGCACCGATCCAATGCCGGGCTTGATGCGCCAATACATCAAAAGCCAGTTTGGCCCGGGCATGCCCCTGCGCCGCCTGTGCTTCGATGTCGCGCAAGTCGTTGTAGCCGCCTGAGAGCGCCTTCAACCCTGATCCTTTGCACAACAGCTTTTCGGCTTCTTCGAGCGTCACCCCAGCCGAGCGCATCAGGAACGGCAAAGCGAAAGAGTCCAGGTCGCCGACTCGATTATTGTGTGGCAATCCCGATTGGGGGCTGAGGCCCATGCTGTTGCCGATGGCGACGCCATTGAGAATGCCGGTAATCGAAGAGCTGCCGCCGAGGTGGCAGGAGATGACGCGGAGGTCGGGCTTGCCAACCGGGCCTCTCCCCCGTTCCCCCTCTCCATTCGATGGAGAGGGGGCCAGGGGGAGAGGCCCGTCCACATACAGTTGCCGGGCACGTTGGGCCACGTCGTCGCGGGCGAGCATTTGAGCGGAGCGTTCGGCGATGAATTTATGGCTGGCTCCGTGAAAGCCCCAGCGCCGCACGCCCAAGTCATGCCAGGCTTCAGGCACGGCGTAGCGCATCGCCTCCGGGGGCGCCCATTGATAAAAGGCGGTCTCGAACAGACCGACCAGCGGCACCGTTGGCATTCCTTGAGCAAAGAGCCGGATGCCAATGATATAAGGCGGATTATGTGCTGGGGCGATGGGATTGCAAACTTCCATTGCTTGGAGCACCCGCTCGTCGAGCTGCACGCAGCCGTTGATCCCTCGCGCCATGATGGTTTTGAAACCAACTGCGGCGAGGTCAGTTGCAGTTTCGATGTGGCCGCCGTCTTTAAGTTGACGGAGGCAATCTTCAACGGCCTTTGCATAATCGGCCACGCGCTCAAAGCCGCCCTTGTGGAGAACGGCCTCGCGCCCGTTCGAGAACTCGAACAAACGCCACTTGAGCGAAGTCGAACCCAAATTGGCGATTAAGATTTTCACTTTGTGCGCAGTGTCCTCTCCCCCGTTCCCCCTCTCCATAGCATGGAGAGGGGGCCAGGGGGAGAGGCCCTCATTGCAGCCACTTGCCCAAGCCGGCCAATCCTTCGTGCGGACGTGGAATCACCTGCACGCTGATGACTTGACCCACTTGTGCGGCCGCAGCAGCGCCGGCGTCCGTCGCGGCCTTGACGGCGGCAACGTCGCCACGGAAGAAGCCGGTTACATAGCCGCTGCCGATTTTTTCCCAGCCGACGAGAGCGACGTTGGCGGCTTTGAGTGCCGCGTCACAGGCTTCGAGCAGGGCGCACAACCCTTTGCATTCGATCATCCCGATTGCTTGTTGAGGCATAGATTCGTTGATGGTTGATGGTCTTGAAAGTTGATGGTTGTTCCCTCTCCCGCCCTCCGTAGGAGAGGCGGGGGAGGGTTAAGTGACTTATTTGGCGGGTCTCGCGGTGGTATCTCCAAGGAATGACTTCACCAAGTCTTCGTGGGGACGCGCCAGGATGTGGGAGCTGACCAACTCGCCGACTTTGGCGGCAGCCTTGGCGCCTGCGTCCACCGCGGCCTTTACGCTGCCCACATCGCCTTGGCACAACACAGTGATCAGGCCACCTCCGATGGGGATGGTTTTGACAAGGTTCACGTTGGCAGCCTTGACCATTGCGTCGCTGGCTTCGACGTTGCCGACGTATCCTTTGGTTTCAATCATTCCTAATGCTTCGCTCATTGTTTAGTTGATGGTTGATGGTTGTAGTTGACTCGCCGCGCAGGTGCCGGCCCCCTCACCCTACCCTCTCCCATCCGATGGGAGAGGGCCAGGGTGAGGGGGCCGGCAAGGTCACCTGATCAATTCACAAGGCGTGTCCGGTTGCAGGTTGCAGGCATTGCCTTCGTCGGTATCAATGTGGACTTCCAGCTTGAAGTTTTTGTCCACCCTCACGAGCAGTTTATCGAGCGTCAGCCCACAGGGCCCGCCGATCTTAAGGCCCATTTCCTCACCGCCTTCGACGCCATAAAAGGCCGCATCGTCGGGAGACATGTGCACGTGGCGCAAGGCGCGGATGACCCCTTCATTCATTTCGAAGAAGCCAGCCGGCCCCATCAACATGCAGCCCAACGTGCCCTTGACGTTGCCGGACAGGCGCAGAGGCAAATCGAATCCAAGCGCGATGCCGTCGGTATAGGCCAGTTCAACTTGATTCAAACTGCGGCATGGTCCCAAAATGCGGAGGTTGGAGATCACGCGGCTGCGCGGACCTATCAAGGTGAGTGTCTCTTTGGCGGCGAATTGTCCGTCCTGATAAAGCCACTTGTGCGCTGTCAACTGGTGCCCTTGGCCAAAGAGAGTTTCGACTGCCTCCGCAGTCAGGTGGCAATGCCGCGCACTGACGTTGACGACCAGAGGATTTGGCGCGACAGCAGGTCTAGGCAGCGGCTTGCCGAGGCGTTGATAAACCGCCTGGCGAACCATGTGTTCAACCACCGCTCGATGCAGAGTAGGGTAGGCGTCCCCACTGCCTGCTTGAGCCCAGCTTCGCGGTGGACTAGTTTCAACCATAACAGTGCTCAATGTTGACATATTTTGGAAGATTGTCAAATAAATCTTGCAAAATACTTCAAAATATATCATGTTCGGGCTTCGATGCAGCCGGAAGAGCGCCAACATCGGATTGGGGAGTACGTGCAAAAGGTTGAGTTTGCGTCGTATCGTGAATCCGCGTTCGGATGAGTTTACGTTCACTGCCCGGGACACTCACCAACTGGAAGAAAAGGAAGCCATAGGACGTGCTTGCGCTCAGCTCATACCAGCAAATCGAAGCGTCATTCTTGATGCCGGGACTACGGTCTATCATGTCGCGCGCTACCTTGAGAGCAAGGCGCCGCAGATCATCACCAATTCTCTGCCCGTGGCCAATCTGTTTGCCTCGGCAAACCGGTTGGAAGTGGTCGTTTCGGGGGGCGTGGTCTATCCGCGCCTCGGTGTGCTGGTGGGCCCGCTGGCGGTCGAGGCCTTTTCCAGGATTCACGCGGATATCGCCATCATGAGCGCCGGCGGCATTTCACTTGAAGGAATAACCAACTCTCACGGACTATTGATCGACATTCAGCGCGCGATGATCAACGCCGCCCAAAAAGTCATCTTCTGTTTCGACCACACAAAGTTGGGTCGGCGGTCTATGCTGCCCCTTTGTGGCTTGGATTGCGTGGACACGGTCGTGACCGACCACGCTGCTCCGGCCGAGTTGGTGGAAGCGTTGCGCGCGCGCAAGCTGGAGGTGAGGGTCGCTCCGCCGGCCAACGACTCAAAGAGCGCGTCTGAATAATCTGCTGCCCAGAATCGAGTCTCTTGGTTTTATGCAGAAGCCCAACAAGCACATCAGCCGCGCGTTTGAGCTGGCGAAGGAAGCCTACGTTGAACGGGGTGTGAATGTTGACAAAGCTCTGGCTCAACTCGCCAAGGTCCCGATTTCCCTTCATTGCTGGCAAGGGGATGACGTGGGTGGGTTCGAAAACACCGGGGCTGGCCCCGTGAGAGAGGAATGGCCGAGAGCGGCGGCTGGGAGGAAGACTATCTCTCACGGGGCTGGACTTGGGGGTGGGCTGGCGGTGACAGGAAATTATCCGGGCAAAGCGCGCACGCCGGACGAGTTGCGGGCGGACCTTGAGGCGGCCCTCTCTCTGATTCCTGGCACGCACAGGTTGAATCTGCATGCTTCCTATGCCGAAACCAGAGGCAAGCGCGTGGACCGGAATGAGGTTGCGCCTGAGCACTTCAAAGGCTGGATGGATTGGGCGAAGCAGAACCGGTTGGGCATGGATTTCAACCCAACGTTCTTTTCCCACCCGCAGGCCGCGGATGGCTTCACGCTGGCGCATCGCGACAGGCACATTCGCAAATTCTGGATTGACCACGGTATCGCCTGCCGGAAAATCAGCGCGGCCATCGGCAAAGCCCTCGGTAAAGCCTGCACCACCAATGTTTGGATTCCAGACGGTTACAAAGACACTCCGTCAGATCGCCAAGGGCCGCGCGAGCGATTGGCCCAATCGCTGGATGAGATTTTTGCAGAAGCGATCAATCCACGGCTCAGCCTGGACTCAGTCGAACCGAAGCTTTTCGGCATTGGCTCGGAGAGTTATGTGGTCGGCTCGCACGAGTTTTACCTTGGCTACGCCATCACGCGCAAGAAGCTGCTCACGCTGGATTCGGGTCACTATCATCCGACCGAGAGCATTGCGGACAAGATCTCCAGCGTGCTGCAGTTCCTGCCGCAGATTTTACTGCACGTCAGCCGCGGAGTCCGGTGGGACAGCGACCACGTCGTGACCTTGACCGATGATCTCCAGGCCATCGCCCGTGAGATCGTGGCCAATGATTGCCTCAAGCGTGTCCACATCGGCCTGGATTATTTTGATGCGAGCATAAACCGTGTCGCTGCGTGGGTGATTGGCGTGCGGAACATGCTCCGAGCGTTGCTGGTGGCGTTGCTGGAGCCGCCGGGCATCCGCGCCGCCGAAATGGCTGGCGACTACACCGCCCGGCTGGCCTTGCAGGAGGAAGCAAAGACATTGCCTGCCGGGGCGGTGTGGGATGCTTATTGCGAGCAAAAGGGCGTGCCTGCTGGCGACTCATGGCTGGCGGAGGTCAAGCGCTATGAGAGGGAAGTTCTCAGCAACCGCCGGTAAACCACCCGAGGCCTGCTGAAATGCTGAGATGCTGAAATGCTGAAACGCTGAAACGCTTAACAATTTCAGCTTTTCAGCTTACGAGCTTTTCAGCTTTGGATACCCTCGGATATTTCGTAATCCCGGAAGCGATGAAAGCACCAAGCCTCAAACTCCAAGCACCAGGGAAGCTACAAGCCCACAAACCACAAGGGCGGCATTTGAAGCTTGCTGCTTGGGGTTTGGTGCAGCAAATCTCATTATGGCCGCTTCGATCCGGGCCGGGCAGTCTTGGAACTTACGGCTTCCTTACGCCTCCTTACGGGTTACCTTACGGGTTGGAACTCAAAAACAACCCACGTTTATGCACCTCCTTACGGGTTTACGCCTCCGACACCCCCCAAGAGGGTTTGGTGCTTCGCGATGATTCGAGGCAATGAAGGAACAATGTTATCTGGGCATCGACCTTGGCGCCGAAAGCGGCCGCGTGATGGCCGGCCTTTGGAACGGCAAACGGATGCGACTGAAGGAACTGCATCGTTTTGCCAACGGGCCGGTGGAAATCGCCGGCACCTTGAGGTGGGATGTTTTGCGTTTATGGTCGGAAACTCAGAACGGCCTTACCTTGGCCGCGCGCGCCCACGGCACCGCTGTGCGGTCGGTGGGCGTGGACACCTGGGGGGTAGATTTCGTGCTTCTGTCGAAAGCCAACGAGTTGCTGGGCCATCCGTATCACTATCGCGACGGGCGCACACGCGGCCTGATGGAGCGCGCCTTCCGGCGGGTGCCGCGCGCGGAGATTTTCGCCGCCACCGGCTTGCAGTTCATGGAGCTGAACACCCTTTACCAGTTGTTGGCGTTGCGGCGAGACCACCCGGACGTGCTGGCAGCGGCGGATTGCCTGTTGATGATGCCCGACTTTTTCCATTGGTGCCTGTGTGCCGCGCGTCTTGCCGAGTTCACCGACGCCACCACCACACAATTCTTTCATCCCACCAGGGGCGCCTGGTCTTACAGCTTGCTCAACAAGTTGGACCTGCCAACCAAAATTCTCCCGAAAGTCGTTTCGCCAGGAACACGTCTAGGCCCACTTCTTGATTCGGTAGTCGGGCGCACCGGGCTGACGAAAATCCCTGTGATTGCCCCAGCGTCGCATGATACCGCTTCGGCCGTTGCCGCAGTGCCGAACCCTAAAGCGCGCGAAGGCGCCTGGGCCTACATTAGTTCGGGTACCTGGTCGTTGATGGGTCTGGAACTCCACAAAGCCCTGCTATCCCAACGGGTGCTCGACTTCAACCTGACCAACGAGGGCGGGGTGGACGGCACCTACCGCTTGCTGAAAAACATCGCAGGCCTCTGGCTGGTGCAGCAATGCAAGCGCGCTTTCGAGGCCAATGGCCGGAAGGCAGAATATGAGCGCCTGGTGCGGTTGGCCAAAGCTGCGCCGGCGCTGCGCTCAATGCTTGACCCTGACGACGCGCGCTTCATGAATCCGACCGACATGCCGGCGGCCATCCAGGGGTTCTGCCGCCAAACCCACCAACCAGTGCCGAGTTCCGAGGGAGCACTGGTTCGATGCGCTCTGGAGAGCCTGGCGCTGAAATATCGAACCGTGCTGGAGCGCCTGGAAGAGGTGAGCGCCAAACGCGTCGAGGCCATCCATATTGTGGGTGGAGGTTCGCGCAACGCGTTACTCAACCAGTTCACCGCCGATGCCTGCAATCGGCCAGTGCTGGCGGGCCCGGTCGAGGCCACTGTGCTCGGCAATGTGCTGGTTCAAGCACGCGCGTGCTCAGAAATCGGTTCGCTGGCGGAGTTGCGAGCGGTGGTCCGCGACTCTTGCGAGGTGCGCACCTTTGAACCGAGGCGCGCTCAGGTCGCCATCTGGGAGCAGGCCCGCCGCCGGCTTGCTGAGTTATCGCCTCGATACCAGCATCCGGCGGCTGCGGAGGGTGGTGCAAACCGTTTGAGAGTGAACAGGTCCTGAAAGGGGGGAGGTTAGGACGCGCGGCTGGAAGCCGCCGGAACCGTCAGGCTGGAAGCCTGGCCCACATGCGTTCTTACCGGATTTGGTTCGCGCCAGCAGAAGTCGCTTGCCAAACCAAGAGAAATTCGGAACAAAGAACCAGAAGCCATGCACAAATTACGAATTGGTCAGGTAATCGCACTGGGAGTTTGCTGGCAAACTGCCGAAGTCACAACCGCAGCTAGTCCTGAAGGTGGCAACACATTTCGCCCGCCATCCGTCCCACTTGTCGCCTGCGATCCCTATTTCAGCATCTGGTCGCCGGCTGACGCATTGACCGACGCAGACACGGTGCACTGGACCGGCAAGCCGCATCGGCTCACCAGCCTGGTGCGCATTGACGGCAAGGCCTTGCGCATCATGGGTAAGGAGCCAGCCAACGTGCCTGCGCTGCCTCAGGTGGATTTGACCGTGCTGCCGACGCGAACCATCTACACTTTCGAAGGCCAGGGCATCCGGATGTCGCTCACCTTCATGACCGCCGCGCTGCCCGATGATTTGATGGTCTATTCGTGGCCAGTCACCTATCTGACGTGGGAAGCAACGAGCACCGATGGAAAGAAACATGCCGTCCAAGCCTACTTTGAGGCTGCGGGGGAATTGGCGGTCAATGAGGGGAATAAGCCAGTCGCCTGTTCCTCCGGCCAAGCCAATGGCCTTGCGACGCTAAAAATCGGCTCTGCAAAACAAGCGGTCTTGGACAAAAAAGGAGACGACTTGCGGATCGACTGGGGCTATTTCTACATTTCGGCGCCTCAATCCGAGCAGGCGCCGCGTGGTCCATTTCACATCTTGCACCAGGGCAGTGTCCGCGACTCATTCGTCCGGAATGGAACGGATTTCGTTGCTTCCGGCCCTGCGGTGACAGACGGCGCAGGGAGTTCAGTCTTTGGCGCTTTCATTTTCGCGCTGGACGAGAAGGTTTCGTCTCAATCCGTTTCGCGCTGGCTCATGCTGGCCTACGACGACGAATTCTCGATCCAGTACTTCAAGAAAAACCTCCGCCCATACTGGCGTCGTCACGGCGCGGACGCCGCCGCCCTTCTGAAAAGAGCCGCCGCCGAATACGAATCCCTCAAAAAACGCTGCGCTGCATTCGACGCCGAATTGATGGCCGCGCTCACCAGGGCCGGCGGTGAAAAATATGCGAAGCTCTGTGCGCTGGCGTATCGCCAATGCTACGCTGCCAACAAGGTCGTCGCCGATGCCAACGGCCAGCCGCTGATGTTCCCCAAGGAAAACTTCAGTAACGGCTGCATCGGCACCGTGGACGTGATCTATCCGATGGCCCCGCAGTTCCTGTTGTTCAGCCCGTCATTGACCAAGGCCATGCTCGTGCCGATTCTGGACTATGCGGCGTCGTCGCGCTGGCGCTGGCCGTTCGCGCCGCACGACCTGGGCACTTATCCGCTGGCCAATGGCCAGGTTTATGGCGGCGGCGAGCGCACCGAAACAGACCAAATGCCCGTCGAAGAAACCGGTAACATGTTGATTGTGTTGGCGGCGCTGGCGCAAGTGGAAGGCAACGTCGAATTCTGCGGAAAATACTGGCCGATGTTGGAGAAATGGGCCGACTACCTCAAGGCCAAAGGGTTCGATCCGGAGAACCAGCTTTGCACCGATGATTTCGCCGGCCACCTCGCGCACAACGTGAACCTCTCCGCCAAAGCAATCTGCGGCTTGGGCGCGTTCGCAAAGCTATGCGAAATGCGTCACGACCAGGCCAAAGCGACTGGGTTTATGGAGTTGGCGCATGAGTTCACCACCCGCTGGGCCAAGCAAGCCGATGATGGCGATCATTTCCGGCTCGCATTCGATAAGCCGGCCACCTGGAGCCAAAAATATAACCTGGTTTGGGACCGAATACTTGGCTTGAACCTGTTTCCGGATTCGGTGCGGCGCCAGGAAATGGATTTCTACAAGTCAAAGCAAAACGCTTTCGGCCTGCCGCTCGATAACCGAAAAGACTACACCAAGCTTGATTGGACGCTTTGGACGGCGACGCTCACGCAGGATAGCTCAGACTTCGAGGCGCTGCTTAATCCCATCTGGCGCTTTCTGAACCAGACGCCGGATCGTGTCCCGATGACTGATTGGTTTTGGACTCAGAACGCCAAGAAGGCAGGCTTTCAGGCGCGCTCAGTTGTCGGCGGCGTGTTCCTGCAGATGCTCTACGACCGCGCAGAATGGAAAAAGTGGGCCGGGCGCGATAAAACCAAAGCTAAAGAATGGGCGCCGTTGCCGGAGCCACCGAAAGTATCTGTCATCGTGCCGACCTCAGAAATGGAGCCGCTCCTTTGGCGTTTTACGACGGAGGCGCCGCCTGATGGATGGTATAAGCCGGAGTTCAATACCTCCTCGTGGAAGGAAGGGCCGGGAGGCTTTGGAACCAAGGGCACGCCCGGCGCCGTCGTGCGGACGGAGTGGAAGACGGCAGACATTTGGTTGCGGCGTGAGTTCACTGTGAATGTCGGCCCTCTCCCATCGGATGGGAGAGGGAAGGGAGGGAGCAGGATCGACGGGCCGGAGACCCGGTTGCCAGCACAACCGAGGGCTGCCCCGAATTGGAATGACCTTCATCTTCGGATTCATCACGATGAAGACGCTGAAGTGTATCTCGATGGCTTGCTGGCAGCGAAAGTTTCGGGTTACCTCACCGATTATGAGACGGTGCCTGTCGATTCCCAGGCGCGCGCGGCCCTCGGACCAGGAAAACATCTTTTCGGAGTTCATTGCCATCAAACCACCGGCGGCCAATTTATCGACGTCGGATTGGTGGAGTTGCGTCCAGAGGACACCCATCGCACAGGCAAATGACTCGACGACAATTCATTCAGAAGACCGCAGTTGCAGGGGCGGGGCTGATGGTGGCCAGGCACGCGCGCGCGGGGGCATCAGGAGCACGCATCGAAGTCTTGCTGCACGAGCCGGTCGGAATTATTTCACCCGATCTTTATGGCCATTTCACCGAACACATCGGAGGCGTCATTTACGACGGCATTTGGGTGGGCGAGAAATCAAAAGTGCCCAACCAGGGCGGCATCCGGACGGCGCTGGTCGAGCACATGAAGCGGCTGCGGCCTTCGGTCGTGCGCTGGCCAGGGGGCTGTTTTGCTGACAGCTACAACTGGCGCGACGGCGTCGGACCGCGCCCGAAGCGTCCACGACGGACGAACTTTTGGATTAACGACAGTTTTTTGCAAGCTGCGCCAGACGGGCCGGCAAAGTATGAGCCCAACCAATTCGGCACGAACGAATTCATGCGGTTTTGCAGGCTCATTGGCGCGCAGCCTTATTTGGCGACGAACGTCCGGAGTAATACGGCCCGCGATTTCTACGAATGGGTGGAATACTGCAATGCGCCCGCGCTCCAGACCACGCTGGCCCAGCAGCGGGCGGCCGAAGGCGAGGCAGCGCCGTTCGGCGTCCGGTTTTGGGGCGTCGGCAACGAATCGTGGGGATGCGGCGGGAATTTTACCCCGGAGGAGTACGCGGCCGAATTCCGCCGCTTCACCGCGTGGGTACCCAGATACCCCGACGCGTCGGGGCTGGCGTTCATTGGCTCAGGCACGAACGGCGCCGACCTCGACTGGACGCGCAGATTTTTCGCCAGGTTGACGGAACGCGATGCGGGGCTGATAAACCTGCTTTACGGCTGGGCCCTCCATTACTATTGCGGCACGGCGGGAAAAGGCGGCGCGATCGATTTCACAGTGGATGACTGGTATGAGTTGTTGGCCAAGGCCATCATTATGGAAACGCTCATCACGCAGCATTGGGCCGCCATGGGCGAGGTGGACCGCCGGCATCAAGTGAAGCTCATTGTGGATGAATGGGGGGCATGGCACCGCGCCGGCACCGAAGTGGCCCGCACCCACCTTTTTGGCCAAACCTCAACCATGCGCGATGCGTTGATCGCCGCCCTGACGCTCGACATTTTCAATCGTCATGCCGACAAGGTGGCGATGGCCAACGTCGCCCAGCTTATCAACAACCTTCATTCGCTGTTCCTGGCCCGCGAAGATAAATTCGTAGTGACGCCTAACTTTCACGTGTTCGAGATGTACACCGCCCATCATCATGGTCAATCGCTTCGCGCAATTTTCGAGGTGCCAAGCCTCGGGGCGGCGGCAACCAAAGGCAATTTGCTGCCGGCATTGGCTGGCTCCGCCTCTCTGCGCGAAAACAACCTGGTGCTGACTGTGGTGAATCCGCACGCCGCCGATTCACGCGAAAGTGAGATCCGCTTGCGTGGCGCTGCGATACAGACCGGGGCTGCGCGCGTTCTGGCCGCCAGTGACATCCATGCCCATAACACATTCGATCAACCCCTGGCAGTCGCGCCGCGCAGTCTTCCCGTAGAAGCCAAGGGATCAGCCTTCACGCATGTGTTTCCGCCTGCCTCCGTGACACGGCTGGAATTGAGGCTCGAATAGAAGCGCACAAGGATACGGCCCTGGAGCATTCGGTCGTTGCTGCGGACAGGAAAACTTCAAGCACCAAACTCCAAGCACCAGGGAAGCCACAAGCTCAAAGCTTGAAGTGCGCGCCTTTGAAAATTGGAGTTTGGAGTTTCCCTGAAGCTTGGAGTTTGAAGCTTCATATAAAAAGCTGAGAGCTTTCAACGTTCACATTTCAAACCTCCCATTTCAGCTTTTCAGCTTTTCAGCGTTTCAGCATTTCCGTTGCAGCTTGCAGTTTGGTGTTTGGTGTTTACTCAAATGCCTCACAGCTTCTGAGGGATTACGCGCGGAGCGAGCGGCCCAGGTTCTCGAGAATGGTGATCTTTTGCCAGATTTTTCGGGAGAAACCAGCCGTCAAATCCTCCACGTCATCTACGGCGTCGAGCAAGACGGGGTCCTGAAAGCCTTGAACGTAGAGCGCGGCGATCTTGCTGATCAGCGCCAGTAATTCACTGCAATAGTCGAGGTAACGGTTCAACTCAAATGGGGTCATCGCGCGCTTGGCCGGCGAAGCGGTCTTACCCGCTGGCGCAAAATAGCTCTCGGGATCCTTCGTGAGTTGGTGCATATCAACAATATGCGCCAGCGCGCGCAGTTCGTGGATGGCTTTGAGGGCGCGCCGGCGCTTGATCCGGTTTTCCCAGCTTACGAAGAACAGAATAGCGGCGCCGATGAACACAACCGAGCTGATGCTGGCTTCGAGGGCTTGAATGAAATTAGTGTAATCATTGAACTGAAACTGATGAATGCGCACCAGCATCAGTAGAACCAAGGCGATGATCGCCAGGCTGAGGACCAATGCTGCGCAACGCAGCGGCAAGTGAGGCTTCTGAATCCATCGGATGCGTCCCACCGTCTCCTCAGACACGCGCAGTACTTCGGCCACCACGTTACTCAACCCCGAGCCGGGAAAGCGCCCTTCAATGCGGCGACGGAGGATTTGGACCGTCTCGACGATTCTGTCTGAATCAAGCCGGCGATAGTTCGAGGCGGGCCCTTGCATTCTATCTGCGGCGCATCAAAATGGACCAGCCGAGCGGGCGAAAATCACTTTGGCTGGTCCAGAAACGGAACTCGCGCAGTTCCACGATATCGAACAATGGCCCCAGGTCGGCGCGGATTTCATGGTCGTGGACCACGGGGGGACCATCGCCCTCAATCTTTTCTTTGGCGTTGCCGGCCAGGCTCAACCACCAACTGCCGCGTTGAGTGACTCGCTCCAGGACCTTCTGAAAGGCCTGTAGGTGCTCCAAGCGGAGATGATGGTAAACTCCGCGGTCGAACAGCATGTCATAAGGGCCGCCCAGATCGTCCTTTAGTACGTCCGCTGCGCGGAAGACGATCTTGAGCTTCGCATGGCTTGCTTTTTTCCGTGCCGCCTGGATCGCCTGCTCGACATAGTCAACTGCGGTCACCTCGAACCCGCGCCGCGCCAGCTCGAGAGCGTTGGTTCCCGTGCCGCAGCCGATCTCCAACGCAGTTTTTCCGGTGATCTTGCCGGCGTCCAGGACGCGCAGCAGTTCCGCGCTCGGTTGCCCGGAATCCCACGGCGTCTTTCCCTGTGCATATCTCTCAGCAAAACTAAGTTCTTCAGGCATAAACGTTTCCTTTCAACAGGTGGGATAATGCCGGTACGACGCGAGAAAACGCCAGCCCTAACAAGGCGTTTTGGAAACGTCAACTGTCTGCCCGTATCCACGGCTCCTGCGAGCCAAGGACGGCGCCGAGGACGGCTGGTGGTCCAATGGCGAGGGACGCGAGGCTATTCGTCACTTGCTTTGTGGCGCGGTTCTGCTAAGGTCTTTGAAGTCCCGATGAGAGAAATCTGGCTGTTTTTCTTGGTCCTGTTAGGCATCCTTACGGTCAGCCCGGCTTCCGCGACCCAAAGCATTGCGCGCGTGTGGGATGAACAAAACCTTTCTGCGATTCGAATTGACGCCGCCAATCCGCCAGTGCATGCGCGCAACCTGTTTCACCTGTCGGCCGCCATGTATGATGCCTGGGCGGCTTACGACACGAACGGGGCGGTAGGATACCTGTTCCGCGAGAAGCACCCGGCCATGGATGTGGCTGCAGCCAGGCAGCAGGCGATCAGCTATGCCGCCTGGCGCTTGCTCAAGGAACGTTACGTGTTTTCCAAAAGCTCCACCAATACACTGGCTGCGCTCGATGCTCAGATGGTGGCCCTGGGCTATAACACCAATGACTTCTCCCTCGATACTTCGACGCCTGTGGGCGTGGGCAACGCTGTTTATGTCGCCGTCTCGAACTACTTTATCAACGATGGCGCCCTGGAGGCTCGTGCCTACCAGGATTATCCCACGAACCGAGGCGGCTACGCGCCGGTGAATCCTCCGCTGGTTACCGGCTTATCCGGCGATTCCAACTTGGTGGATGTCAACCGCTGGCAGCCGCTGGCGATCACCAATGCCGTGGACAATAATGGCTTTCCCCAGGGCCCGATCCAAACGTTCGTAGGGTCGCAGTGGCTGGGGGTGCGGCCGTTTGCGCTAACCCGCAGCGAGGCGAGTCAGCCGTGGCTCGATCCCGGACCGCAACCGCATCTGGGCGGGACAAATGACGCTCAATTCCGCGCCGAGGTCGTGGATCTGATCCTTCGCAGCAGCGAGCTGACGCCGGATGATGGCGGCACACTGGACATTTCACCGGGTGCATTTGGGGACAACACTCTCGGAGCCAATGACGGAACCGGCCACGCCTTCAATCCCACGACGGGCCTGCCTTATGTGAGCAACGTGGTCAAGCGCGGGGACTTCGGCCGGGTGCTGGCTGAGTTTTGGGCTGATGGTCCGAGCTCCGAAACTCCCCCCGGCCACTGGAACGTGATTGCCAACTCCGTGGCCGACAACACGAATTTTGTCAAACGCATCGGCGGCACCGGGCCGGTGGTGGACGATCTGGAATGGGACGTGAAGGTGTATTTCGCGCTAAATGCCGCGGTGCACGAGGCCGCCTGCGCCGCCTGGTCGCTCAAGCGTTATTATGATGGGGGGCGCCCCATAGAGTACATTCGCTACATGGGCGGGTTGGGGCAATCGACTGATCCGGGGCAACCGTCATACAACACCAGTGGCCTTCCTTTGATCACCAATCTCATCGAGCTGGCCGATACCAATACCGCTGCAGGAGGTGGACGCCATCAGGGTTTGCCCGTGGGCAAGGTGGCGATTTACGCGTGGGGCGGTGGCGGCCAGCCCGTAAATCGCACCAACCATTGGGGCGCCAAGTGGATGTTGCCCGGCAATTGGTTCCCGTATCAAAAAGCCACCTTCGTTACGCCCGCCTTCCCGGGTTTTATTTCCGGCCACAGCACGTTCAGCCGCTCCGCCGCCGAAGTGCTAGCCGCTATTACCGGCTCGCAGTACTTTCCCGGGGGTCTGGGCACCTTTACCGCGCCGTCCAACACGTTCCTCGCCTTTGAACAGGGCCCAAGCCAGACTGTTCAGTTGCAATGGTGCTCTTATTTCGACGCGTCGGACCAGGCCGGCATGTCGCGATTGTGGGGCGGCATCCATGTTTCAGCGGATGATTTGGCTGGCCGAATCGCCGGTTCGCAGTGCGGGAAAGGCGTCTGGGCGTTGGCGCAGAAGTATTACGACGGTTCGGTGACCAATTCACCGATGACTCTCAGCGTCCGCTCCTTGGACACCAACGGCTGGCGTTTGAGCTTCAGTACCCTTCGTGGACTGTACTACAAGCTGGAAGCCACCCCCGATCTGGGCCAGTCCTTTACCAATGATCCCGCCGGAGTTTTCCGAGCGGTGGATTCACCCACCGTGCGCACGGACACCGTCCCGACGAAATTCTATCGTGTGACCAGTGCGCTCGGGCCGTGAGTTGCTTTTCGATCCTCAACGCAACCTGTAAAATCGTGTAGGGCGGCCTGCTGCAGTGGAGTCGGTGTATTGCGAGCTCCCATTGCCGGTGGGCGTGCCGGGGCCGAGGTCCGTCCAGTGCACGATGTCTTCGGAAACTTGCACGATGTTGGTGCCTCCCGTCGGGGGCACATAGACCAGGTGAACGGAGCCCGAAACCCGGTCACGCGTGATGGACAGGATGCGCGACCACAGCCCGAACACGGCCAGGGCATTGTAAACCTTGCCATTGGCGATGGTGGGCACGACGAACTTCACGAAGCTGATCTGATTGGACGAGTTGGCCGGCATACTGGTGTAGCTGTCATACAGCTTCTGAGAAAGATTGTCGGCGTTATAGGCGCGAAGGGTGGTGACGCCAGGGGTCGGAGTTGGGGCCAACAGCCACACAATTCCATCGGTGGTGTCGTTGGCGGAAATGCTGGGGGTCGTGCCGCGAAAGGTGACTTGTTCGGTGGATTGGGAGATTGGCGTGGTGTTGAATTGCCCGTTCGAAAAAGCAAACGCCTTCAGGGACTGGCCCACCGCTTGAACGTAGAGGCGGCCATTGAAGTACGCGGACAGGCCAAAAACAGGGGAGCCGAGGGAAAATTCCTGGACGATTTGGCTGTCGTTGGCCGTGTTGTAATGACCCAGGTTGTCGCGGTCCAGAAGATAAAGCTTCCCTTCTTTGCTGCAGCCGACCAGGAGGTGTGGATGCGATACACTGCCCACTGAGTCTGGGAGCAGCACGGCGCCGCCTGAACCCAAATCGATGTCGGCCGAGTTGAGGGTGGCTTGGTTAAACGGGGTAAAGTAATCGAGCAGGG
>WNGQ01003823.1_pt1 | contig 16067 bp, 15 predicted proteins | sample 5407661 | NCBI WGS metagenome assembly WNGQ01 (sample SAMN13153382, study PRJNA577476) | soil metagenome | isolation source: 60 cm soil or saprolite under Garry oak tree replicate 2 | place: USA:California | collected 2016-06-15 | reverse complement strand
ATGAAGGTGATGTCGAGATTGTTGAGGTGCTCGTCGACTATACCCGCCACGATGGCAAGATGGTGACTGTTCCTTGCACGTCGATCTTGCGCAAGAGGGGCGATCTCCTTCAAGACCTCCGTATCTATATCGATATCTCCCCGGTCTTCGCCTGATACGCTCGATTCGCACAACATCAATCGAACCCTGCTCGTCGCTATAGGCCCTTGAGTTAGTACTCAAGGGCCTGCCCTTCCTTTCAGGCTTTTTCCGAGGGTACAATGGAAAGTGTTTTTTTCCCGAGGAAGCGATGGAAATCGCAACGGTTATACTTGAAACTAGAAAAGAAAGGAAACCTTTTATGGATGTAAACCTCAAAAAACAAGTATTGCGTACCTTCACCTATGGGCTTTATGCTGTTGGGTGTGCCAACGAGGGTGAGGTCAACATATTTACCGCCAACTGGCTGACCCAGGTATCGTTTGATCCACCGTTAATAGCAGTTTCTGTCGAAAACGCGTCGAAATCTTTGCCCATGATCCTGCGCAGCCGCAAATTTACAGTTAATGTACTGCGCTCAGGCGGTCGAGAACTGGCCGGTAGATTGGGCAAATCGGCCTTGCGACAGCCCGATAAGCTGGCAGGCGTTGGCTATGATATTGGGGCAAATGACTGCCCCATTCTGCATGACGCCCTGGCATGGGTTGCATGCAGTGTGCGCCATACCACTGAAGCGGGCGACTCAACGCTCATCGTTGCTGATGTGGTCGATATTGGGATGCTAAGCGAAGGCCAGGCGCTGACAATGGCCGAGGCGGGTTTCCGTCACGCGGGATGAAAAATGCCGAAGCTTGCCAAATCCATCTTGCCTGGGCTATACTCAAGTCATCGTTATCTCAAGTCCTAAATAAGGAGCAATCTGCATGCAGAACGGGAGCCGCGCCTCCTTGAATGCTGAAACAAATAATATTGATTGTGCGTTTTGCCAGCTTAGTGATATTGCAGCCAACATTCTGAAAGAAACAACTGCATTTCTGGTCGTTGCCGACCATGCCCCACTTGTTGAAGGCCATATCCTTATCATTCCCAGGCGTCACTATGCCTGCTATGGTGAAGTGCCTGCCGAACTGGATGCCGAGTTGCTGGCATTGAAGCGCGAGGTACAAGAGTTCTTCGCCCAATACTATGCTCCTGCCGTCTTCTGGGAACATGGAGTCTTCCGGCAGACCGTCTTTCATGCTCATCTCCACTGCTTCCCCTTTGGTGACACAGAGTATGAGCTGGCGGAGGGATTACATAGCCTCATCGTGCATTCGCAAGATGATATACGTGCGTGGTATGCCTCCCGCGGCCCGTACTTTTACATGGAAGATGCCTGTCATGCCCTCCTCTTCGCTCCAGAGATGGATCGCTATGTGCACATCATCAGAGATGTCTTATGGTATGGAGTATCCTTACATAGCCATCAGACGGAATGGCGGTCGCAGCAGCAACGATATGAAGAGGGTGGCCCGCTGATCAGGGCAACAAAAGAGAAATGGCGCTTATTTCAACAACAAGGAGCCGCGTATGCCAATGAAACCGGTGCTGGATGAATTTATATCTGCCGGAGACCTCAGATTTCACTATGTCCAATGGGGCGAGCACGGAACTCCAATTGTCTGTATATCTGGTATAACCGCCAACGCATTCTGTTTCCAGGCCTTCGCCGATGGCCTGGCGGATAATCACCGTGTCATTGCCTACGACCTGCGTGGACGCGGTGATAGCGAGAAGCCTGAACATGGCTACAGCGTAGCCATTCATGCCGACGACCTGGTGAAGCTGATCGATGCCTGGGGGTTAGAACGCCCTGTCGTGCTTGGGCACTCCCTGGGAGCCTTCATTGCACTCTATTTCGCGGCACACTACCCAGACAAGCTCAGTAAGCTTATCCTGGTTGATGCAGGAGCAGATCTTCCATGGAAGCCGGTGGACGAGCGGCCCGCGTGGCTCGCAGTATCTATGGGCCGGCTGGAGGTGCCCGTTCCTTCATTTGAGGAATATATGCAGCGCCTGAAGGCAGCTCCTTTCCTGGGACCCTATTGGAACAAGTACCTCGATACCTACTTTGAACACGATGTGATACGCAGGGACGATGGATCAGTTGTCGCCAAGACATATCGTGGTGGAGCCTTCGAAGACCTGGAGGACGTGGAAGAGAGGCAATTCGAGCCCCTATGGGCCAGGGTGCAGGTACCCACCCTTCTGCTGCGGGCCGGTCAGGCTGTACTCGTTGATAATGACCAGCTACTGCCCGGAGAATCGGCAGCAGCTATTAAGAGCACAATTAAAGACTGTCGTTATGTCAATTTCCCGAGCCTGAACCACTACACGATTATTTTTGGTGTGGAGAATGGTCCCGTAGAGGAGATACACAAGTTTGTGGATGAGGGAGAGTAGCACGACCTTTCCCTTTCCAGACAAACAGCGGGAAGCATGCTATAATGTTCTGGTAGAAATCAATTGACTTCTACCAGAACATTATGGAGATGTTCCGCCCATGCCTCACGAGCAAGACCAGTCGTTGAAAAGTGAACAGGCCCGAGTGAAAACCATTCTAGTGGTGGAAGATGATGTGGAGATTGGGTCGTTCCTCTCCATAGCAATTGGACAAGAAACCCCGTATCAAGCGGTGGTAGTGACTGACGGCCATCAAGCCTTGGAAACTGTCACCCATGTCCTTGTCGATTTATTGCTGCTTGACTATACCCTTCCCACCATGAACGGGATCGAACTGTATGATCAGTTGCACGCCATGCCAGGACTGGAAGCTACTCCTGCGATCATTTTCACGGCGAGTTTAGTCAAACATCAAGATGTGATTGAACAGCGTCAGATTATTGGTCTGGGCAAGCCCATCGAACTCGATGAACTTATCAATACCATTGAAAGGCTAATGGCTTAGATCACCCCTTTCTTCTCTAGTTCTATGTGCCTTTCAACTCGCTTATGTGAAACCATTGCATATTGGAGAGCGTACTACAGCAGAGAAATATAATTCGGTGCATACCGAATTGCTAGGAGAATGAGGATATTGGATGATCGACAACGAGTTCCATCAGAAGCCTACCCCAGGGAAAAACTATTTTAGTGGATGCACTGCTCACCAACATTGACCAGCTGATAGTGTAAACATATGAGGTAAACCGATGGAATTATGGTGGACCACACCGACCGAGGGGCAACTGCCAAAGACAACACGAGAGCAGACGCCAGTACAACTGGAGCATCTGCCTGCGTGGAAGCAATTGATTATGGAGTCCAGGCAAGTGCAAACGGTATCTATGCACCTGATGGCTGAGTCGAAACGGCAGAGAGCGGCATTAAAGCAGCAAGTAACCGAATTGAGGCAGCAACGATGGGTGCTCTTTGACCGCTAGTCTATTCTTTTGAGTTGAGATGGTTTATGTGAGGTCGCCCTGCTTTCCTTGACAGTACCCATACTTGCATGATCTAGTAAATATAAGCCAACGGAAAGCCAACAAGTAAAGACAGGCTTTTCTCATGGGTAAGAAGTATCAAAGGAGGATGACTAATGACTATACGAAAAGTCTGTGTTGTCGGGGCTGGGCTGATGGGGGGCGGCATCGCCCAAACCTGTGCGCAATCGGGCTACGAAACGGTTGTGCGTGAAGTGAACCAACAGGTGCTCGAAAAAGGCCTGGCTCGTATTCAGAGTAATTGGGATATGCTGGCAGGCAAAGGTAAAATGACGCAGGGACAGGTGGATGAATACCGCTCACGTTTACATGGGACGGTGAACATGGAAGATTTTGCTGACTGTGATCTGGTGATCGAGGCTGTGATTGAGAACATGGAGGAGAAACTGCGCCTGTTTCCAGCACTCGATAAGATCCTCAAGCCCGGTGCACTTATACTCAGCAACACGTCTTCTTTGAGTGTAACCCAGATGGGCGCTGTGACCAAACGACCGGATAAGGTCTGTGGACTGCATTTTTTTAACCCTGCCCCTGTGATGAAACTGGTCGAGATTGTCAGAACGATCTCAACCTCGGAAGAGACCATTGAAACGGTCAGGCAATTCGCTATTTCGCTTGGGAAAACGCCTGTACTGGCCAAGGATACAGCAGGCTTCATCGTTAACTTTTTGCTTATCCCGTATTTGCTGGCTGCTATTCGTATGCTGGAAAATGGTCAAGCCACTCGCGATGATATCGATACGGCTATGAAGCTGGGCTGCGGGTATCCAATGGGGCCATTTACGTTGCTTGATTATGTTGGACTCGATACTACCATGTGGGCGGCTGAAGCCATATATGACGAGTACAAAGACCCGCTGTACGCGCCTCCTCCCTTGCTGCGTCGTATGGTGGCTTCAGGTATGTACGGCAAGAAGAGCGGAAAAGGCTTCTACGATTACCAGCAAAGTTAAATAATCCATCTACCCTGCAATTGTGCAGTGATAGTGTGCATTTCGAGCCGTTATAAAATGATGAGAGCCCAGGCATAGCCTGGGCTCTCATCTCCTTCTAGCAGTGACTTGAAGTTATGAGTACGATTATTTAGCCATCGCTGACTAGCTCGCAAAAAGAGGTTATACTTTTATACTTCACTTTCCTTGACAAGACGAAGCACATCCATTATACTAGATTTAGCAACATGATCAGGCAGTAATGGTTACATAGGTCCTTTGTTGTAGTTTGTCAAAATATATTTTTGTACAGACATCCTCTATATTCTCAACTTAACTCTCGAAAGTTCTGTGGGCACTAGAAACCCCAATTTCAAAGGGATGTCAACGCTAACGGGATGACGTGTGGGAGGAGTCACCCCTTCTGTTTAGCGTTTTGCCCTACTAGACAAGGATTTCTAGAAGACACACAAGCACAGCAGAGCAATAGGATTATCCGAGTACGTCTCTGTGCCTGATCACTGCATCGTGATTCGTCGCCACGAAGCCAATCTCTGGTGAATCGTGTATTGTTTTGTGAACGGAAAGGAGGATAAACCTGGCAGAATCTTCCCCTCTTCAGTTGCAAGAGTAGGGAATCCACGCGGATGTGCAAACAATAGTTTCAGACGCTCAGAACAAGGAGAAACAGTGTGAAGTCGATCAAATCGAGATTGCGGGTAGGCACCGTAATTGGGATACTCACCATCCTACTTCCAGCCATATTTGTTAGCGCTTTTACTCATACCCCGGTCGCCAGAGCTGCCGGCGGTTCATACACCCGGCAAATCAGCAGCGCCGGCACAAGCTCATTCACGTCAGCTTCGGATAGCACCAGCGACCCGGCATGGCCCGAGTTTGCCGGTTCCACGGATAACAACCCTGGGCCCGCGCCTTACGATGGCTCTATTTTCAACCGCAGCCAATCACTGGGCAACAGCCAGGGAGCATCGGTAAATAGTGGCAAGAAGGCGAAGTCGAACCCAGAACTCAACCTGAGCTTCGATGGCTTGAACCACCGCCAGCAGCGCCTCGCCAACAGCGGTAACCAGTTTTCTGTTGAGCCGCCCGATCAGGGGCTATGTGCCGGCAATGGCTTTGTGATGGAGACCGTCAACGACGTCTTGCGCGTCTACAACACTTCCGGTAACCCATTGATCGGAGTGACAGACCTCAACACGTTCTACGGATATCCGGCGGCCATTAACCGGACCACCGGTGTGCGTGGGCAATTCGTAACGGATCCCAGTTGCTACTTCGACTCTAACGTTCAACGCTGGTTCCATGTTGTGCTCACGCTTGACACCTTCCCTAATGGTGCTTTCACAGGCAAGAATCACCTCGACCTCGCCGTGAGCCAGACTTCTAATCCGACCGGTAAGTGGACGATTTACAGGATCCCGGTCCAGGATGACGGTTCAGACGGTACCCCAAACCATGGCTGCAGCCAGGGGCCATGCCTCGGCGACTATCCGCATATCGGTGCTGATGCAAACGGCTTCTACATCACGACTAATGAGTACTCGTTCTTCGGACCAGAGTTCAAGGCTGCGCAAATCTATGCCTTCTCCAAGAGTGCGCTTGCATCGAATGCAGCTAGCGTCCCGGTCACGCAGTTCGACACGACTGGCGCTGTGAATGGCAACCCGGGCTTTACCGTCTGGCCTGCCACCACTCCTGGTAGCGCGTATGCAACTAATCTCGGTGGTACTGAGTACTTCCTCAGCTCAGACGCGGCTGATGAGGCTAATGGACACGGAATCTCTACCGATCTCATCGTCTGGGCACTCACGAACACACAGTCGCTGAACACGGCCAGCCCGGCTCTCAACCTCAGCAACTCCGTGCTGACCGTCAATCCATATGCCATTCCACCCAAGTCTGATCAGAAGGCTGGGGACTTCCCGCTGGGTCAGTGCCTCAACAATACTGCCTGCGCGACCTTTTTAAATGGTCAGCCTGATCCATTCGCGCCCGAGGTCGAGTCCCATCTCGACAGCAACGATACCCGCATGCAGCAGGTCGTCTTTGCCAACGGGAAGCTCTGGGGCGCTCTCGATACCGCTCTCACTCTTAATAGCGTGAATAAAGCGGGTATCGAGTGGTTCATTGTCAAGCCATCCGTCTCGTCCTCTGGCGTTAGTGGCACCGTTGCTCTGCAGGGCTACCTCGGACTGGCCAACAATAACTTGACCTACCCCGCCATTGGAGTTACTACGAGCGGTAGAGGTGTGATGGCCTTCACTGTAGTTGGCGCGGATAATTATCCGAGCGCGGGTTATGCCGGTATCGACTCAAGCGTTGGCGTTGGCGACATTCACATTGCAAAACCTGGTTTGGGTCCGGATGATGGCTTTACCAGCTATAAGTACTACGTCGGTAATCCTCCACGCACTCGCTGGGGTGACTATGGTGCCGCGGTAGCAGACGGCAATTCCATCTGGATAGCGTCAGAGTACATCGGGCAAACGTGTACTCTTGCCCAGTATGAATCTGCTCCATTTGGCAGTTGCGGTGGCACACGTAGTAGCCTGGGCAACTGGGACACACGGATCAGCAAAGTGACCCCGTAGAGCTCGCACCTGTAGCCAATGAAGGTCGGTTGCCTGGGCAACCGACCTTCATCATGTTTCAAAAGCAATTTACCAGCCCTCTTTTAGTCCGGGCTTCTTTCATAGGTAGATCAGTAGTGAAAATTGGTGTAGAAAGAAACTCACTGCTCTTCGTGTTCACCCGTCAACGAAGGTGGAGTATTGGCGTTGGTGCCGTCAGAATGCGGCGTATTTGTAGAGAGTGCATGATTGCTGGCATGTGCGCGTTCAAGTGGCAACTGCTGGTGATGGTAGAGCCGGTTAGAGAGAAGCGCATGATTGGCCGTCATTGCTACCTGCATAGACTCGATGAGGCGCCCAAGTTGTTCAATGCTCTGGAACACTTCCTGCATACTGGTCAGGTTGCCGGTGTAGGCTTGAGGCTGCCTGGCGGCATACAGAATCTCTTCACGCAGCTGTACCTGTAATGTGTGAAGCTGCCCTGAGAGATATTGTTCCCAGCTTTTCATGGCTGCCTGGGTTGATTCATTGAGTCTGGCAAACCGCTCATCAAGTACCTTACCGAATATATCTATCATGTCTTCCCAGGGTAGATCAGTCTGCACTTCAATTGCTTCAAAAGGGGGAGTATGCCCGCCGATTTGCAGCGCTGTATCATCGAAAGGCTGAAGCGAGAGCCGCTGGTTGAGGAGTTCTTCAATGGCCAGGAGTTGCGCCGCCAGTGAGCGGTCGACCAGACTTTCCAATTGCGGCTGCTGATGCTGTTGTCGCTGTTTTAACTCGTAGCCCAGGGCCTGGGTGATACTCATTTGTTGGGTATTGAACTTCTGGCTCAGTGTCGCCTGTAAACCCTTCTGCTGTTCGGCCAGTTTCTGGGTCAGCGTAGTGATGATTTCTCGCTGCGCAGTGATAAAACGCTGCTCAATTTCCCTGCGGAGCGTTTGCAGGCGTTGATCGAAAGCACGCTCTATTTCACGGCGATGTGCTGCCAATTTCTTTTCCAGGATATCATTGAAGGACTGTAATTCATCTGCGGTAAATGACATGGGAGTATCTTCTCCTTGCTTCGTCCCTGCTACTGCTGTAGTATGCTCAGTATAGGAGGTAGCAGCAAGGCGTGTCAATGTGTATAGTTATAATTGCCTAATGAATTACCCGGTCCAGCACCATGACGGCGAAGATGGCCGCCAGGTACATGCATGTCATAACCTCTTGATCTGGCTAAAGATCCTTCGCTGTGCTCAGGGTGACAGACTCAAAGCTACGCTCAGGATGACAGTTTCAAAGTGGTCGCGGCAGCCACTGCTTCATTCCGGCCTCCAGCCCGATTTCCTGGCTGCTAATGTCAGACTTGCTATTTGAGTCAAGTGTCTCGAAAAAGAGCCTCTCACGACCCTGGGCATCTATTATGAACGTTGCTGGATCATGCACATCTTGCCCGCTTGAGTCAACCTGGGCATACACGTGGTACGAGCGGTAGACGGACTGGAGTTGTTGCGCTGTACCTGTGAGGAATAACCACTGATGCAGCATTCCATGGTTGATGGACCAGGCCTGGACTGTAGCCACGCTAGTTGCAGCGGGATTGGCATTGATGGCGACCAGCGCTACCTGGCTGTTTGCCGAGGAGCTCAACCGGGCCCTGGCATCATACATAATCTCAGCAGTCAGGGGACATAGAGTCCTACAGCGAGAGTCGATGAAAGCCAGAACTACCTCGCGACCGCGAAGGGAAGAAAGGGTAACAGGGTGACCAAACTGGTCGATAAGGCTGAAGTCAGGTGCGGGATCGCCTGCCATTGGAAAGCCGCCAATGGCAGTGTCAGCCGGCTGCGTGGTTGTCGGGTGACGAAGCGTTGTGAGAAGCCTGATTCCCCATACAGCTGCGGCAATGAGTACGAGCGCTGAAGTGGCAATTAAGGCAGCTTGAGCCACTTTCTGAAAACCATCCGGATACCGCACGGTTATTTCCTTTCACCAGATATGTGTTTGAATGTGTTCACGCCCTCTGTTTTTCTAGCGTTTACTTCTCCTGCGATTTTATGGCGACACCTGTATCATCCGACTGCGTGGCTAGCCACTGCTGTAGAAGAATGCCGATAGCGATCATGAAAGGGAGGTCGCCAAATGTCCACATGATACCTGCTCCAAGTTGCTGATCTTGCAAGGCAGAGAACCCTCCTGCTCCCTGGGCCAGGTGGACATAAGGGGCGTAGAGGGGAGTCTGGGCAAAGGCGAGCAGCACTGCCAGAACAACGTTTTGCACGATTGCGATTCCTATGCACACTATGCGACCAGGGTAGCCCGCGCGGGGGCGCAGTGGAGGTGACGGTATCACCTGTGTCCAGAAAAGGACGCTTACAGCAAGAAAAGTTAAATGTTCGCACCAATCGTGGATAGCTTCGTTTGTCAGGGCAAGATCATAGAGGGGAGGCCAGTGCCACATCCAGGTTCCGATGATCAGAAGCCCGCACGAGATAGCGGGTTGTCGCAGCCCTTTCCCCACCCGTTGCCCTACCTGGTGCCCCACCCGGTAGAAGGGACGCAGAGCTTTCGGCTTTGCAGCAGCCTTCATAAACCCTCGAGCCCAGCCGGGTAATCCCAACCACAGCGGTAACGGCGGCGCCGCGGCCACGAGCAGGGGGGCCATAACGACCAGCAAGAGCAGGTGCTGGATCATGTGAACCCAGAAGAACCGGCTGGAGAGTATGTCAATGGGAGCAGAATCTCCCAGAAGGATAATAAAGATAGCGCCAAGAAAGTACGTGCCGCGCCAGAACCAGCTGTCCCACTGGTATTTACCGGCGTCAAAGCCGGTAAACGCGGAGGGAGCCATGGGAGCTCTCTTAGCCTGCTCCGCTTTTACCAGCACCCGCCATCCACGGAAGTAGAGGATTTCGGCTATAAGACATCCAAGAAGCACACTGGGAGGGATGGGCCACCCATTTGCATCAACCCAGATGCTCATTGAAGCACCTCCGCATACCGGCAGCTTGCCCTGGGAAAGGGGGAGCTCCCCTGCCGGAATCTAAAGGGGGCACCCTTACATTTCTCCTTTTCCCAAAGGCTTGTTGAAGACACTTTACGTCAGATACACGCCGAACAGCCACAGGAGGATGCTGGCAACCACCGTATAATACCACCAGTAGCCTACCACCTCGGCGATAAACTCGTGCCCGGCCAGCCTGCTACGCAGGATGCGCCCACCGAGCAGCAGACCGATAATCGCGGCCAGCAGGAGATGGACCGCCGTATACCAGATCAGGAGCAATTGCACACTTTCGTAGGCATGGATAGGAAGGGCATATCTCAGGGCCGCGGCGATTAAGGTTTCGCTCACCCCTGCCACGAGCATGAGCACCAGGGCCAGCAGGAAGAAAAGCGCCTGGCCTGCCTCACCGGGTTTGCGCGACCTGCGCTCCCACAAGAAGTAGGAGAGTCCGCTCAGCACCAGGGCGAGCATGACCAGGAGTCCCGGTAGGAAGGCGGGGGCATGGTCTCCGGCAATCTTGTACTGGCCCTCCGTATTGAGGGCGCGCAGGTAACCGCCCGCGGCCAGGATAGCGAGGACAGCCAGGACATCTGACACGATGAGCAGCAGGACGCCTGCTCGCGCTCGCGCCACTCGAATGTGCGGCTCCAGTTCGTGCGTGTGCTCTAAGGATGTATCCATCGTATTTTCCCTCTCGTGCTCTTAAGCCTCTCCTTGCGGTTGTATAGGTGCTTCTATGGCGGCACCGGCAATATCTGCTGCCGGTGCTACCGGTGACTCCGGCAAAGGTGACCCATAGTTGTAGGGCAAGGAAGTCACCACGGGCAGTTGTTCAAAATTCTCCAGTGGAACCGGGGTGGGCACAGTCCACTCAAGCGTTTTAGCGCCCCACTCGTCGGCAGTGGCAACCTCGCCACGCGCGAGCGAGTAAATCACGTTGTAGATGAACGTAAACACCGATGCCACGATCACGATGGCAAATAGGCTGGCGATCGTGTTGGCAGTGGCAAACGGAGGCGCAACATTGGCCGACCAGCGGGGTTCGCCCTGCAGGCCTGCATAGAACAACGCCGAGAATGTCCCGACAAAACCGATTTCAAACAGCCAGAAATGGAGCCTGCCCAGTGCCGGGTCGAGTCGTTTCCCCACCATTTTAGGGAACCAGTAGTAGATGCCGGCGAAAAACCCGAAGACCCCGGCCCCAACGAGAGTGAAATGGAAGTGTGCCACAACAAACATGCCGCCGTGCAAAATCTCATCGGTAGGCAGATCTGCCAGGAAGATACCTGAGACGCCTCCAACGACGAAGTTGACCAGCACGCCGCACACAAACAGCAGGGGAACCGTGACCCAGACCTGCCCGCGCCAAAATGTTCCCACAAGCACCAGGAAGAAGATGCCGGTGGGAATCGAAATGAGTTCTGTATCGAGCATGAATGGGCCGGTCAATGCGTTCTCTGATCCGCTCGTATAGAGGTGATGCCCCCAGACGATCACGCTCAATACAGAAATACCGACCAGTCCGCCCACCAGCAGTCGATAGCCAAACAGGGGCTTGCGGGTAAACACCGCAGCTACCTCAGCCGCGACAGCCATAGCGGGCAGGGCAATCACGTACACCTCGGGGTGTCCCATAAACCAGAACAGGTGCTCATACAACCAGTTATTCCCGCCGGAGGCCGCGAGAAAGAAGGAGGTCTGGAAGATCCGGTCCATCAGGACCATGGTCTGAGACACAATGAACGAAGGGAACGCGGTCAAGCTCAGGATGACCGAGAGCAGGACGCCCCAGACGAAGATCGGAAGCCGTCCCCAAGTCATGCCCCGCGTGCGCATCACGATCACGGTTGTCAAGATATTCACTGCCGCTATAGTTGTTGAAATGGCAAAGACCAGGATCGTAAAGCAATACGCGTCCATACCCGGTGTCAAGCCCTGGTCGGCAAGAGGCGCGTAACCGGTCCACCCTGTTTGGAACCCGCCAAGGAGCAGCGCGGAAAGGAATATAGGAATGGCGGTGAACAGCAGCCAGTAGCTCAGCGCATTGAGGCGGGGAAACGCCATGTCACGCGCCCCTATCATGATGGGGAGTATGAAGTTGCCGAAAGGACCGCTGACCATGATGATGGCGGATGCAATCATGAGGATGCCGTGCATACCCACAATGGTGTTGTACGTGCTGGGATTGAAGTAGATGGCCCCTGGCGTTGATTGCTCCAGGCGAATCATGAAGGCTCCCATCGATCCCAGGAAAAAGAGCACAAACACTGTTGCCAGGTATTGCATGCCGACCACTTTGTGGTCGGTGGTAAAGCGGAAATAGCGCCAGAGGCCCTGATCTTTTCCTGCCAACTCCAGTTCTTCGGCGGGTGTGGGCTCGCGGCGACCAAACGCCCATTTGATGACCCCGTTGAAGGCGCCAATGCCTATAAAGAAGAAGAGCACCCAGGCGGTGTAGGCAGCCGAGATCACCGCGTCATCGTTGGGGACGCCGTCGGGGCTGAGTGCAGTCGTCAACCTGTTCACCAGCACGCCGACGACCGCAGCGGCCACGACGCCGAATACTATCCCGGAAACCACGCTCGGGAAAAGGTTGTTGATGAGATTTGGGCGCCTGACCGGGGCTACAGTTGTACTGTCGGTTGTACTGCTCATAAGTGTCCTCCTTGGCTGGTTATCCAGGAATTGAACGTATCAGCACTGACCACATTCACCGCTTCCCACATATCGGAATGATAGAGCCCGCACAATTCCACACATTGCACTGTGTACGATCCAATCTGTGTGGGGGTTATGATTGTTGTAGTAGTCGTTTCCCCCGGGTTAGCATCGACGCGTACTCCAAGAGCACGGATGGAAAAGCCGTGCAACACATCTTTTGAGGTGACATAGAACTCCACCGGGCGATTCACCGGCATTTCAATGACCTGAGCCCCCTGGCTGGTCGCGCCATACTGTGGATAGTCAAACGTCCACTGCCATTGCTGGGCTGTCACCTGGATGACCAGGGTGTTAGTAGTTGCGGCGGCGGAGGTTTCCTGGTAAAAGGCAAACAGGCCCCAGATGAGCAGAAACAGGCACAGCAGGGAGGTGATGCCTAACCACCCGATCTGCAGCGATGGCCTGGGCTGTAAGGGGGGACCATCCTCCGTGGGCCTCTCCTTGACCCTGAATACGATCAGACTGTAGCCGAGAAAGACAAAGACGAACAGGGACACCGGCACGGCCAGGACGGTAAGCACGAGAAAGGTGAAGTTATCGGAGTCGTCAAGACCGCTTGCAGCCGGTGGGAGAACGAACTGGGCCACGACCAGCCAGATTGCGATCACAATCACAGAGAGCACAGCCCAGATGATGACGACACGACGCAGGTGACGCGGTTCTGCTGGTGCTGGTGTCGCAGAAACACTACCAGCATTTCCCTCGATGTTGGCTTCAGACATGTTGCTCCCCCTTAATAATTCGTTACGGTTACCGTTCCGGCCATGTACCCGGTGGTGGTCATTGGCCCGCTAAACCCATAGGGAGATTCGCGATCATTGCCACAGGGGACATAGCAGTGCCAGATGTAGACGTGATTGCCAGGTCCTGTGCGGAACTGGAACATGATAACGTTGGGCTTCGGATACATGTTGCCGTTAATATTCACGGGCGTGGGGGCATCATCTGGGACCCCAAGGAGCGGGACACTGACAAAGATCGGGTTTGTCTCGTCGGGTTGCGATTGAATAGTAAACGTGTGGGCGGCATCGTCCGCCTTGATCTGGCTCATGGGTTTATTGTTGTACATTGCGACGCCTCCCATGGTACCTTGCACTTTCTGGAAGAAATCGTTGTACAAGCCAGATGCACTATCATATTGCTTGATGACAACAGTGATCAGGCTATTCGATGGAACTTCAAGGTTTGTGCCTCCCATATTTGTGCCTGAGCAATAGGTCACCCAGTCGATTTGCGGTTCTCCCTGGTCGGCGTGGCAGACATGGCTGTCAGGGAAGGTCGCGAGATCAAGTTCCGCGGTGTTCGAGCCTGTTTTGGTTGCTCGTGTCCCAGAGGGTTCGTAACCAAGTCCCACTGCTGATTGAAGGCTCAGTACGACTCCGGCTATTATGCCGAAACCTAAAATAATTGATGCGATGAGGCCGATGACGAAGGCTGGTGAACGTTGTTTCATAGTAGTCCTCCTTGTCTGCAGTTTTGACGCAAAAGCAAGATGGTATGCTTTTCCGGTACAACTACACTATCTGGTGGACAGCTCAAAAAATACAGAAAAATGAGCTCGAATGAGCAGATCACACCACTGAATGTGACTGTACCGCTTTACCCCTTCTACGGCAAAGCAATGAGCATGCCATAAGTATACCATAAAAATACCATTTTGAGAATATCATTTGGTATAATCATCAGGGCAATTGCATCCAAACGGAGGGATGATACAAGCAACGATTGTAACCTCGTGCCGTATCTATTTATGGTAGATTGATGGCATCCCTATGGTTATCATGAAAGTGAGTGTATGTGCGCCCATGAAAACAAATGTCTATAAAGATAAACGTGCGTGGCGGTTGTCCCATGAAGCGTTTCTTACGCTGCAAGAACTTGCTCAGCAACAAGGGGTACCAACAGCAGCATTTTTAGAAGTCATCAGCCGTGAGCTTGCCCTCCAACGGCTCTCAGAAGAGCAGCGGGCAAGCATAAGAGCTGAGGCAGAACGGATTGCTGCCGAGCGCCAGAACGAAGCGCAGGAGGCATGAGGGAACTGTTTTATTTTGGAACCGCCAGCAGAATGACAAATATGACCAGATGCAAGAGGGTAAAAAGGACCATGAACCATATGACCCAGGCAAATTCCCGCTGGAATGCCTGCTGTTCGCGCACTGGCGAACTCATCTGATAAGCTGCGGGCGAACGTTCAGCAGCCACAAGACCCATTGCAATGCGCAGGCGCATTGGCGAGCGTATGGAGGAGCGGCGCATTTCCACGCGTGGCAAGGTTTGCAGAGGACCCATTCCTGGCGCGGTTCTGGCGCTCCAACCGGCTCTTTGAGCGCAATGGGGTGAAACCAGATAAAACTGGTACAGATAGAACAGCGGATGGGTTTGTACCAGCGCCCTCTCTGTACTGTTGCTCGCCTGGTGGCGACCGGTACATCATTTCCTGGTCTCATCGGTCGCTCGTCGTCCTTGCCGGAGCACTGCCGGCTTTTAGCAAGAAGATCTCTTCCTTACTCGCACTACACGTTGCTGTTCAGCGTAATTATTGTATCATATAGTTTGACATAGGGAATAGTTGAAATGCTCTGCTATACTAAGCAGGCCATCCAAGATACATTGAAGGGAAAATATGACCTCGCGCATATTTTGTTATCGTTTCTGTTTTCCGTTTATGCTGTTATTGCTGGTGGGGTTGCTCTCTCCGGCAGCTCACGCCGATGGGGGAGCTCCTCAACTCGCCTATGTAGCAGGGACTGCACAAGGCATCAGCGTCATTGATATTGCGCGCCGGCGTGTGACCGGGTCGATTGCCGTAGCCGGGAATCCGCGCACTGTCTTGCTGAGTCCGGACGGGCATGCACTATATGTCACGCAGCCAACGCCTGGACGGGTTGCGGTAATCAACGCGAAAACAGGGAAGACTCTGTGCACGGCCAGCCTTCCTGGTCAACCGTCACTGCTAGCACTCAGCCTGGATGCAGCAATCCTGTACGCGGCAGGCCAGGGAGACACGAGCGTGCGAGCGATAGATCCCGGGACCTGCGAGGTCCAAAGGACCTTTGAGACGCATGAACCCGTCTATGGACTGGCGGTTACGGCATCGACGGCGGCTAATGCCACTCCCTTAACTCCCAATCAGCTGTGGATCACCGGGATCACCGGGCTCACAATCTTCGATGTGAACGGGCACCTGCTGGGCTCTGTGCCTATTGCTAGTGGACCGCAAGATATCAGCATCCCTGGCGGTTTTACTGCTTATGTTACCACCCGCCAGGGTACCGTCATTGCCGTTGACCTGGGTACACGGCAGATTATCCGGACGCTGCTCAGTGGAGGGCAATTTGGCCCAATGGATTATGATGCGAACACCGGCGAG
>WNGQ01003385.1_pt1 | contig 16075 bp, 11 predicted proteins | sample 5407661 | NCBI WGS metagenome assembly WNGQ01 (sample SAMN13153382, study PRJNA577476) | soil metagenome | isolation source: 60 cm soil or saprolite under Garry oak tree replicate 2 | place: USA:California | collected 2016-06-15 | reverse complement strand
GGGCGTGTGCCACGGCACCGCGGGTCTGGCCCACATGTTCGGCCGGCTGCACCAGATGACCGGCGAGAGCGAGTTCGCCGACGCGGCCCTGTCCTGGCTGGGGCGCACCCTGTGGCTGTGCGGTGCGCCGCAGGCCGGATCCGCTGGCGGGCCAACCGGTCCGATACCCGTGCGGCCGGCCATGAAGAAGGCGGGACTGCTTGAGGGCGCCGCCGGGGTTGCGCTCGTTCTGCACGCCGCGTGTTTCGCCGCCGAGCCCGCGTGGGATCAGATGCTGCTGGTCTCGACGGGCGGCGCGGGCCTTCCCGCCGGAGCGTTCGCCCGATGACGCCGGGCCGCAGCGGGCCGGCGACGCGCCGGGCCGAGCCGTCCGGGTTCTTCGTGCTGCGCACTCCCCTGCTGCCATTTCGCGTCGTGACTGACTGGTCCGCCGACCTGGAAGCACCCGGCCGCCTGGACGACCCGGCCGTTCTCGACGAAGCGCTCGCGAGCGACCGGATGCGGCTTCGCAGGCGGCTTGAGGACATCGTTACCGGCCCGGCCTTCCGTGACGCCGTCTGCGTGGCCTCACCCAGCCTGGAGTCGGCGATCGACGTATGGCGCAAGGACCCGGACGGCGATCGGGGCCGGCGGGCAGAGCAGTCGCTCGTCTGCTACCTCATGCGGGCCGCGGCCAGGCCCACCCCGTTCGGCCTGTTCGCCGGCTGCACGACGGGAACCATCGGCGCGGGCACCAGCCTGCGGCTGCATGGCCGGGACCGGTATCGCCGGCACACCCGCCTCGACATGGACTACCTGTGGACGCTCGCCGCGGCGGTGGAGCGGGACCCCGCACTGCGCGAGAGCCTGACCTATCAGCCGAATTCCAGCCTCTACGCGGCGGGAGACCGGCTCCTTTTCGCTGAGTCCTATGAAAACGGCGATGGCCGGCGCTACCGCCTGGTCGCGGTGGACAAGACCCCGTACCTGGTGCAGACCATCGCGCTGGCCCGCGCCGGGGCCAGTCTCGCCGCGCTCGCCGAGCCGCTGACGAGCGAGGAGGTCAGCCGGGCCGAGGCGGAGGACTACCTGGGCGAACTCGTGGACGCCCAGGTGCTGGTCGCCGACATCCGGCCCCAGCTCACCGGGCCGCCTCCGGCGGACACCCTGGCCGCCAACCTCGGGCGTCACGACCGCACCGCGCCGATGGGCCGCCGGCTCGCCGATGTCCGGGCAAGCCTGGCGGCGATCGACGCGAGCGGCCTCGGCGCGCCTGCCGAGCGGTACCGGGCAGTCGCGCGCATCCTCGATGACCTGCCTGCCGCGCCGAAGCTGTCGCGGCTCGTGCAGGTCGACCTGACCAAGCCGGCCGAGAGCGCGGTGCTAGGCACCGCCGTCGTCGCCGAGATGCGGCGCGGCGCCGACATCCTGCACGCCCTCGCGCGGCACCGCCCCGATGAGGCGCTGAAGCAGTTCAGGGAGCAGTTCACCCGCCGCTACGAGACCAGGCAGATGCCGCTCGCGAGCGTGCTCGACGAGGAAACCGGCATCGGGTTCGGGATGTCGGGTGCCGCCTCGGCGGAGGCGGCCCCGCTGCTCGCTGGCCTGCCGTTGCCGCGCCAGCACGAGCCCCAGGCCCCCTGGACCCGCCGCGACGACTTCCTGTACCGCAAGCTCGCGCATGCGCTCGCGAGCGGCCAGCGCGAGATCACGATCGGATCGGCGGAGGCCGACGCCATCCGCGATGAGGACACGCCGCCGCTGCCGGCCGCCTACGAGGTACTCGGGGCGGTCATCGCGGAATCAGCCGAGGCAGCCGGGCGCGGGGAGTTCCAGGTGGCTGTCCACTCGGCGTCAGGGCCCTCGGGCGCCAGGCTCCTCGGCCGGTTCTGCCATGCCGACGACGAACTGCGGCATTTCGTTCAGGCTCACCTTCGGGCCGAGGAGTCCGCGCGTCCGGAGTGCGTCTTCGCGGAGATCGTGCACCAGCCGGAAGGCCGGATCGGGAACATACTGTGCCGCCCGGTACTGCGCAGCCACGAGATCGCCTACCTCGGGCGATCAGGCGCGCCGCCGGACAGGCAGCTTCAGCTTTCCGACCTCACCGTCTCGGTCTCGGGCAACCGGATCGTGCTCCGGTCCGCAAGGCTCGGATGCGAGGTCATCCCGCGGCTCACCACGGCCCACAACCCCCGCGGCGGCCTGGGTGTCTACCGCTTCCTGTGCGCGCTACAGCACCAGGATGCAGCGCCGGGTGTCATGTGGGACTGGGGGCCGCTGCATCAGTCTCCGTACCTGCCCAGAGTGGTCAGCGGCCGGGTCATCCTGTCGAGGGCGTGCTGGAATCTGCGGGAACCTCAGCTCGCGGCGTTCCGCGAGCCACGCGGCCGGGCCCAGTTCACGGCCGTCCAGAAGCTGCGCGCCGATGCGGGCCTGCCCCGGCACGTGGCCCTGGCCGACGCTGACAACGAACTGGCGGCCGATCTGGACAACATCCTGAGCGTGGAGGCGCTCGCCCATCAGATCGGCGCGCGGCCGGCGGCGCGCCTTGTCGAGCTGGTCGGCGGCCCGGATCGGCTGTGCGTCGCGGGCCCGGAAGGGCGGTTCATCCACCAGGTCATCGTCCCGTTCGTGCGGCCGGGACCCGGGCAGGCGCGCGTGCCGGAGCCGCCGGGCCAGGACGCGACCAGCCCGCGGAGCCACGCGGCCGATCCGGCCGCGGAGGCGGCCCGGCCAGCGCGGGAGACTGCCGGGCCGGCGGCGGGCCGCGCGACCGCGCGGCGTTTCCCGCCGGGCTCGGAATGGCTGTACCTGAAGCTGTATACCGGCCCGGCGACCGCGGACCTGGTACTGAGCAGGATCTCCGCCGCCCTCGGGGCCTCGCTCGCCGCGGGAGAGACCGACCGGTGGCACTTCATCCGGTACGGCGACCCGGACTGGCACCTGCGGCTCCGGCTGCACGGCGCGCCTGAGGCGCTGCTTGGCGATGCCTTGCCCCGGCTGCGGCGCAGCACCGCGCCGCTCATCGAGACCGGCCAGGTCTGGCGGATCCAGCTCGACACGTATGAACGCGAGGTGGAGCGGTACGGCGGCGCCGGCGGCATCGAGCTGGCCGAGCGCCTCTTCCAGGCTGACAGCGAGGCCGTGCTCGCGCTCATCCGCCAGCTCCCCGGCGACGCGGGCGCCGAGCTGCGCTGGCGGGCCGCGCTGCTGGGGATCGACCTGCTGTTCGACGACCTTGGCCTGACTCCGCAGCAGAAGCGAACGACGGCGCGCGGTGCCCGGCTGAGCTACGAGCGGGAATTCCGCACCGACGGCACGTTCCAGCGCGCCATCAGCGACCGGTATCGCCTGCACAGGCCGTCCCTGGAGGCGATGCTCGGGCCGGACGGCGACCAGCAACCGGAGCTCGTTGACAGCGTGAAGGTTCTGCGCCGCAGGTCGGCGGCCCTGGCCGCGGTGACCCGAGAGATGCGGGCCGCTGCCAGCGCTGGAGAGCTCGGCGCTGATCTTCCCGCGCTGGCCGTGAGCTTCGCGCACATGCATGTCAACCGGCTGCTTCGGTCGGCGCAGCGTACCCAGGAACTCGTGCTCTACGAGATGCTCGACCGGGTCTACACCTCCCGCGCCGCCAGGACGGGGCGATGAAGGGAAAGCACAGCCGGGCGCGCACCCCCGTCTGGCCGGGCCGGCCGCGCTGGCGAGGCGCGAGCGCACCGGCCGGCGCCGACGCGACGGCCGGCACCCGCGCGAGGGCGAGCGCACCCGCCAGCACGGGCCCGGCCGGGACGAGTGCGCGCGCCATCTTCCGCAGGGAGGCACTGGAGTTTCGCGCCAGCAGCGGGCAGACCGGCGGCGGCGTCGTCCGGCTTGGCGCGCCGTGGATCAGGTGGTGCTACCGGCTCACGGTCGCGCTGATCTGTGCCGGCATCGCCGTGACCGGCATGGCGCGGACGGCCGAGTACAGCTACGGGCGTGCCGCCATCGAGCCCGGCGGGCGGTTCGCGGCCCTGCTTCCCGCGGCGGTGCTGCCCGACCTCGCTGCCGCCAGGGACCTGAGGGTTGCGTTGCCGGGCCGGGGGCTGCGGTCCGTCCGCGTCCGGAAGCTCAAGGCCAGGCTGGCGACGCGGAGCGCGGTCAGGCGCAGGGGGCTGGGCCAGGCGACCCAGCCCAGCGTGCTGCTGACCGGCCGGGTCACCGTGACCGGGCTGACCGGGTCAGCACCGACAGGCAGGCCCTTCGTCACTCAGGTGGCGCTCGTCCTGCGGTCCCGCCCGGTCGCCGTGATTCTCGCTCGGGAGTTCGAGGTCATGCTTGGCACTCGCGAGGCCGGCCAGTGAGGCGCAGGGTGCCGGTGGTCAGGCAGATGGAGGAGGCGGACTGCGGCGCGGCCTGCCTGGCGATGGTGCTCGGATACCTCGGAAGGCGGGTGCCGCTCAATGAGCTGAGGGACCTGACGGGAACCGGGCGCGACGGCGTCACCGCGCTCTCGCTCGTCCGGGCCGCCCGCACATTCGGGCTTGACGCGCGCGGCGTCCAGGCCGATGTTGGCGACCTGCGGAACCTGCCGCGCGGGGCGATCCTGTACTGGGAGTTCAGCCACTTCGTGGTCTTCGAACGCGTCTGCCGCGGCGGGATCCGCGTCATCGACCCGGCCCAGGGGCGCCGGCGCATCCGGACGGATGCACTGCGCCGCGCCTACACGGGTGTCGCGATCACGTTCGAGCCGACCGGTGAGTTTGACCGCGGCGGGACGGCGGCCAAGGGCACCTGGCGGTACCTGCGGCCCATTGTTGGCCAGACGAAGAACATGGTCAGGGTCATCGCGACGTCGCTCATCGTCAGGATAGCCGCGCTGGCGCTGCCGCTGCTTACCGCGCTTGTCGTCGACGAGATCGTGCCGCGCGACGACCGCCATCTGCTGCTGATATTCGCGGTCGGCGCTGCCATGGTGGTGGGATACCAGTTCCTGGCCGCGTTCCTGCGCGCCAACCTGCTCCTTGAGCTGCGCACCAGGCTTGACCTGGGGCTGACGATGGGATTCGTCGATCACCTGGTGGAACTCCCTTACGCCTTCTTCCTGCGGCGGTCATCGGGCGACCTGATGATGCGGATGCAGAGCAACACCTCCGTGCGCGAGATCCTCACGAGCGGGACCCTTTCCGCCTTGATCGACGGCGCCTTCGCCAGCCTGTACCTCATCCTGCTGTTCGTCGTCAGCCCGGTACTTGGCGCCCTCGTCCTCGTGATCGCCGTGCTCCAGATCCTCACGCTGGTGGTGTCCTGGCAGCGCAACAGGCGCCTGATGTCGGACAGCCTGCAGGCGCAGGCAGACTCGCAGAGCTATGCCTACGAACTGCTGGCCGGCATCGAGACGCTGAAGGCCGCGGGAGCCGAGCACCGCGCCGCGGAGCACTGGGGCAGGCTCTTCCGCAACCAGGTCAGCATCGACCTGACCCGCGGTCGGCTGACCGGCGCGGTGGACTCCGTCATGAGCACGCTGAGCACGGGCTCGCCGCTGGTCATCCTCCTGGTCGGCACGTTCGAGGTCCTGGCCAGGAACCTGTCGCTCGGGACGATGCTGTCCGCCTCGGCCCTGGCCGCCGGGTTCCTCGGCCCGCTCGCCACCCTGGTGAGCAGCGGCATGCAGCTTCAGCTACTGGCGAGCTACATGGAACGCATCAACGACGTGCTCGATATGCCGCGAGAGCAGCCAGGCTCGGGCGTCCGTCAGCCCGGCCGGCTGGCCGGCGCGCTGCGCGCGGACGGCGTGTCGTTCTCCTACGCTCCGCTCGCCCCTGAGGTGGTCAGGAATGTTTCGCTCGACATACTCCCCGGCCAGCATGTCGGCATCGTCGGCAGATCGGGATCGGGTAAGTCAACGCTCGCGCACCTGCTGCTCGGCCTCTATCACCCGACCTCCGGCCGGATCGAGTACGACGGCAAGAACCTGGCCGAGCTCGACGCCAGGTCGGTGCGCCGCCAGCTAGGCATCGTCACCCAGCACCCCTACGTCTTCGGATCTTCTGTCCGCCAGAACATCGCGCTGACCAACCCCGGCTTGTCGCTCGAGGCAATCATCGCAGCGGCCCGAGTGGCCTGCATCGACGACGACATCACCGCGATGCCGATGGGTTACGACACGCCGCTGCATGACGGCGGGGCGTCCCTGTCCGGGGGCCAGCGACAGCGGATCGCGCTGGCCAGGGCGCTCGTTCACCGGCCGTCGATCCTGCTGCTCGACGAGGCGACGAGCGAGCTTGACACCGTGACCGAGCAGATGGTGTACGGCAATCTCGCGGAGATCGCGGCGACCACCATCGTGATCGCGCATCGGCTCAGCACCGTCCGCAACGCCGATCTGATCATCGTCATGGCCGACGGCAGGATCGCCGAGACCGGCACGCACGCCGAGTTGTTTGCCCTCGGCGGCGAGTACTGGTCCCTGGTGAATGCTCAGTCGCCCGCGGTGAGCGGTGCATGGAACGCTCACCCGGACCCGAGCACGGTGCCGGTGACGGACTACTCGCCGGTGACGGACTCCTCGCCGCTGCTAGGCCCCTCGGCGCCGCGGGGGCGCTCACCGCTGGGCGGCGCGCCGGTGCCGCGCCGCCGAATGCCCGCCGACAAGTAGACGACCACGTCGCTGCGCGTCGCCGCACCTATCCTGGTTGTCCTCAGGTCCGATCCCCCGAAATTCGCTAGAATCGCCTGGCCAGGGGCGCTTGCACCCTGGCCGCCGATCGAGGGACACAGTGACCGCTCCGACCACCCCCCACAGCAAGCCGAGCAGGCGCCGCAGGCGCCGATTCCGGACGAAGTCCCTGGTCTTCCTGGCCGTGGCGGCGTGCTTCCTGCTGTTCGTCGGCCGCGGCACGGCCCAGATCATCGGGCTGGACTCCTGTTCAAACAACCAGGTGGTGCTCAAGGTCGCGGTCAGCACGGACATCGCGCCGGCGATCCAGCGGATCGCCGACAACTTCAACAGCCAGCAGCGTCAGGCTGACGGCCGGTGCGTCAGCGTCTCGGTCGACGCCGAGTCCCCGGCCATGGCGACCGCCCAGGTCGACGGGCAGCGCCCCGCCCCCGATCCCGCGATCGACTCGTGGATTCCCGACTCGAGCCTCTGGGTCGACCAGGCCCGCCAGTTGGTTCTCGGCGCCAAGACCGTTCGGCCCGCCGGGTTCAGCGTCGCCCTCTCCCCGCTCATGCTTGTCATGCCGCAGAATGCGGCCGCCCGTACCTCGGCATTCGGAAAGGCGGGCTGGCGGCTCCTGCTCCCGCACTCGGCCGGCGGCCCTGCGGTGCCCTCAGGCTTCCGGGTGGACCTGCCCGACCCGTCGCAGAGCGCCGCCGGCCTGGCGACCCTCATCGAGATCGGCCGCCTGCTCGGCCCGGGCACGGCGGCGGCGCCGCGCCACCGCCGCCCGGTCACGGCGGCGCGGGTGAGGTTCACCAGGTTCGTCTACTCCTCCGAGGTGACGTCGTACTTCGACGACAAGAACTCGCTGCGGTCGTTCGTCAGCCTGGCCGCTCCGCCGCTGAACGGTGAGCCGGTGACGGTCACGACCGAGCAGGCGGTGCTCGCGTACGACGAGGAGAACGCCGGGCATCCGCTCGCCGCCAGCTACCCGACGGGCAGCAAGGCCGCTCTGGGCAGCCAGGAACTCGACTATCCCTACGTGCTCACGGCCTCGAATCCGCTCCGGCTGGACGCCGCGAGGCTGTTCGGCCGGGCGCTGACCGAGCCGTTCGCGCAGGGCGTGATCAGGTATCTCGGGTTCCGCTCCGGCCGGAACGTGCCCGACCGGTTCGCCGCGTCGTACGGGCTGAGCACGCAGTTGCTGCAGGTCGCCAGGCCGCCGGCGCCAAGCGAGGTGCCGACCGCAATTCAGGCGTGGAAGAAGCTGGACCTCGGGTCGCGCAGCCTGTCGCTGGTTGACGTCTCGTCGTTTATGGCCAAGCCGGCTGACCCGGCCAACCCGACTGGGCCGACGCTGGAGTCCGAGTTGACCCGGACGGCCTCGCTCGGCCTCGCGCTCTTCCCCGACTCGGCCAACATCGGCCTGTGGGAGTTCGCCGACCACCTCCAGCACGGGAAACCCTACAAGCAACTGGTGTCGGTCGGCCCGCTGCCCCAGAACCTGGGCGTCATCAGCAGGCGCGCGGAACTCCAGCGGATCAACGGCGCGCTGCCGCCGACCGGCGGCCCCCATGTCGCCCTGTACGGCACGATCCTCGACGCCTACAAGTACATGCAGAAGACCTACAAGCCGAATTTCTACAACGCTGTGATCGTGCTCGCGTCGGGCCTGGACAACGCGCCCGGTGATATCACCGCCCAGGATCTGCTCAAGAAACTGACGATCCTCAGCAACTCGCCGCGCAAGGTCGCCGTGGTCATCATCGCGTTCAATACGTCGGCGGACTTCCCCATGCTAAAGAAGATCGCACTCACCACCGGCGGACAGGCCTACGAGATCACTGACCCGTCGCGGGTGGTCCAGGTGTTCTACCAGGCGCTGGCCCACCGGCTCTGCGGTCATGGCTGCGTCGCGCCCTGAGCAGCGCATTCTCGGCCGTCGCGGCGGCTGGCATCCAGCAGCCGCCGCGCCGCTACCGTAGGGCACTATGAACCCCTTTCGTGCGACCTCGACGCTCTCGACCACAGATCGAACGACGCTGCACCGGCTGCGCGAACGCGGCCTCACCGACCGCGCGGCGCTGCACGACGTGCTCGACGCGGGCCTGGTCTGTCATCTCGGCGTCGTCATCGACGGGACGCCGGTCGTGCTGCCGACGGGCTACGGGCGGATCGGCGAGACCCTGTACCTGCACGGTTCGTCGGCGAACCGGGCGCTGCGGGCCGCCGCGGGCGCGGAGGCCTGCGTCACGGTGACCATGCTCGACGGGCTGGTCTGCGCCAGGTCGGTGTTCCACAACTCGATGAACTACCGCAGTGCCGTGATCTTCGGCACCGCGCGCCTGGTCACCGCCGAGACCGAGCGGCTCGAGGCGCTCCGAGCGATCACCGAGCACCTCATCCCCGGCCGCTGGGACAACTCCAGGCGGCCGACCCGCAAGGAGCTGGCCGCGACCGCGGTGCTCGCCCTGTCCCTGGACGAGGCGTCGGTCAAGGCGCGGACCGGCGGGCCCAAGGACGACGACGATGACTACGGGCTCGACTACTGGGCCGGCGTGCTGCCCGTCACGACGACGGTCGGGCCCGCCGAGTCCGACCCACGGCTGAAGGACGGCGTCGCCGTGCCCGCGCACATCGCCGAACTGCAGGCCAAGCCGGCGGCGCGGGTACTAGCAGTCGCCGACTGCCCTAGGCTGGAGCGGTGACTGACCGACTGGTCTGGATTGACTGCGAGATGACCGGGCTTGATCTTGCCAACGACGCGCTGGTCGAGATCGCGTGCGTGGTCACCGACGGCAAGCTGACCGAACTCGACAAGGGCATCGACCTGATCATCAAGCCGCCCGCCGAGGCCCTGGACCAGATGCCCGACCTGGTGCGCCAGATGCACACCTCCTCCGGGCTGCTCGCCGAGCTGGGCAACGGCATAACCCTGGCCGAGGCGCAGGACCAGATCGTCGGCTACGTCCGTGGTCACGTCAAGGAGGCCAGGAAGGCGCCCCTGTGCGGGAACTCGATCGCCACGGACCGGTCGTTCCTCGCCAGGGACCTGCCCAGGCTCGACCAGTACCTGCACTACCGGATGATCGACGTCTCCAGCGTCAAGGAGCTGGCCAGGCGGTGGTATCCGCGGGCCTACTTCGCCAGCCCGCTGAAGGTCGGCGGCCACCGCGCGCTGGCGGACATCAAGGAGAGCATCACCGAGCTGCGCTACTACCGCGAGGCGGTATTCGTCCCGATGCCGGGTCCGGACACCGCCACGGCGCGGGAGATAGCGTCCAGGCTCACGCGCCACGACGACGTCCCGGGCGACGGAGGCGATGGAGCCGAATCCGGTCCTGCCGGGTAACCGCCAGCCGGTATGCTTCGGAAAGCCGCTGCGGCGGCCATGGTGGGCGTAGCTCAGTTTGGTAGAGCGCCAGGTTGTGGTCCTGGATGTCGGGGGTTCAAGTCCCCTCGTCCACCCTCAGTGTTAGCCCAGGTCACTGGCTCGCGCGATGGCCTCCTGTTCGGGAGATGCGTGAGCACTGGGGTGATCGATCCACCAGCCGGGCCCCCATCGCAGAACTTTGCCCTAGAGGGTCAGGATCAGTCCGGCGTCGAAGTCCTCGCCGGTCAGGCGGACTGACTGGACGAGCGGATCGGTGTCGCGCTCGACCTTGTAGCGCCCGTGTCCGGGTTCGTAGCTGCGAACGTCGGCGGCGTGGCAGACCACGGACAGCCATCCGAGGGAAGGGTCAGTTGGCACGTACCACAGTACGCGGTGCGATCAGGCCCGGTCAGATCGCCAACGGGCAGGTATCCCAGCCGGTGGAAGATCTCGGCGTAGACCGACGCACCCTCGGCCTGGCAGCGCGCAGACCCGAACATCGCCTCGAACCGCCCGGCCACACCCGAGCTTCCCCAACGAGCGCACCTGACCGAGGGCATGCTCGTACTCCTGATCCCGGTCGTCAAGGAAACACAGGTCACCCAGAAGCTGATCGGCGAGCGCCTGCATCTCCCGGCCGGCGCTCGCATACATCCCGACTCGGATCATGATCGCCGGTATCAGCTCCACCCACCGGCGGCGAAGATCCTCAGCTGCCCGCATCCGGCCAGCGTAACTGGTTGCGCACTCATATGGATCTGCGCGACCTGGTGGACAAATGTTGTGAACTATGACGGGGCGGACACTGCAGCGCTCGGGCCGACAGGTCACGACAGCGCGCGGGCCGGCCGGATCTCCCAGCTCGTCCACAGCGGCCGGTAGCCCATCCGGCTCCAGAACGGCACGGACAGCGGATTCAGCTGGCCGTGATGCAACAGCGTGACCGCCACCCCGGCCGCGTCGAGCTCCCCGTGCAGCTCGGCCACCAGCGCGGTGCCCACGCCGGCTCCGCGCTCGCCCGGCAGCACCGACATGGTGGCCAGGTAGGCGACCGGGGCCCGCCCCGTTGCGGCGGCTATCCAGCCTGCCCGGTCCGGTGGCTCCGCCACCAGCAGCCCGACTGCCTGCCCCTCCCGCTCGGCTAGCCAGGTCCATGGCTCCGGCCTGGCCAGCGTCTGCTCAGCCGCCTGCCGCTCCACCCGCTCGGCGTGCGAATGGAGCAGCACGCTGCCGAAGTGCTGGTCAAACCGGATTACCTCCAGGCTGAGCGCGGTGACCGCAGCGGCATCGCCAGGTCCGGTCGGCCGGATCCGCAGGCCACCGGGCCAGGGCTCCGCGTTCGGCGTGGCTCGTCCGGCCGGCCTGGCCGCGATGACGGTCAGCGGCAGAAGACCGTGGCGCAGCAATGCCCGCACTCCGCCGATGTCCCGGCTCGGCCACCTGACCGCTGCCTCAGTGTCGTGGCCGGCCGCCGCCGGCTCCGCTGCCAGGTGCGCGTGCCAGCGGACCAGCAGCTCATCGAGCGCGGCCCCGATACCCGGCTCCGAGGGATCGCCGGCGACCCTAGCTGTCAGCCAGAACTGACCGGCCGCGCCCCAGGCGAGCTCGGCCGCCTCTGGCTCCACCTGGCGGTGGCGGCACCAGCCGACCGCCGCAGCCCGGCCGTTCGCCGCAGGTACCGTCAGCTCGGCGCCGCAGCCGGGATCAGCGGACGGCCCTGGGTCCGGCAGCAGCGGATCGATGCGCCGCCAGCGCCCGGCCGCCGAACAGAGCACATCCTCGGCATTGAAAGCTGACATCTGGCCTCCTGCAAGTTCCTGGCGGCTGCGGCAGCACCGAAAGAACTATACCACTATGACCATTTATATAGGCTTTTATTAATTAGCCGGCCGGCGCAGCACGGCCACCTGGAACCGCCCGCACGACCTGGCCATCTGGCGCGATGCGGTCGGCAACGCCCATATCGGGAGGAACGATGTCGCGGGTGTGCGAGGTGTACCTGCGCTCGCCGCCCGGCAGCCGTGGTGATCGAGTACGTCAGCAACGGCACCGTCTCCATCATCGCCGCGCTGGAGGTCGCCACCGGGCAGGTCGTCGCCGAGCCGGTCGGCCGCTGCTGCAATAGCAGCCGCTGCGGGCCAGGATCGTGCTGCTGGCCGCGGGATCCCGGGTCTGCGGCGCCGGGCCGGCCGTCAGCGCGGAGCGGAGCTGACAAGCCGGCCGCCCAGCACCACATGGGCGGGATGATCAAGCACGTGCAGGTCGACGAGCGGGTCGCGATCGTAGACCACGAAGTCCGCTGGCGCACCGTCGCCGAGTCCGGGCAAGCCGAGGAACTGGCGCGCGGTCCAGCACGCCGCGCCGAGCGCCGCCTCGGCCCGCAGGCCGCCGGCGGCCAGGTGGCACACCTCGGCCGCGATCGTGCCGTGCGGCCGGAAGTCGGTTCCGGCCAGGACGGCCACCCCGGCGGCGTGGGCCGCGACCGTGAGCGGGCCGAGCCTTGCGTACCCGTCGAGGAACCACTCACGGGCGGGCGGCCGCAGCGCCCGGATCTGCTCCATCTGCCCGGCCCACGGCGTGTAGGTCGGGACCAGCGCAGTCCCCTGGGCGGCCATCCGCGGCAGCAGGTCACGGGCCAGCCACATGCCGTGCTCCAGGCTGTCCACCCCGACCTCGACCGCCCGGCGGCACGCCACGTCACCCATCGCGTGGATCGCCACCCGCCCGCCGGCCTCATGCACCCGCTGCACCGCTGCGACCAGCACGCCGGCCGGCAGCAACCGCGGCTCGGCGACCGTCTCCTCGTCCGCGATCCAGTCGCCGCGGAGCTTCACCCAGCCGTCCCCGGCCGCAGCCTCCTCGGCGGCGGCATCCGGCAGCTCCGCCTCGGCCACCTCACGGCCCCAGCCAGGAAAGAACAGGCCAGGCGTGCTCAGCCACGGCCCGGCGGAGATGACCAGTGGCAGCTCCGGGTCCTCGCCAACCCAGCCGGGCAGACGGCCGGGCGCGCCAAGGACACGCACCGCCGTCACCCCCGCGTCGCGGTGCGCCAGCAGGTCAGCGCGCAGGATCGCGTCATCGAGCGGCCGCCCGGGCTCTGGCGCACCCGGATGGCTATGCACATCAACAAGACCAGGCAGAACGACTCCCGCCCCGGCAATCATCCGGGCGCCCGATACCGGACTGCGGCTGATCCTGCCGTGGTCGGTCCACAACTCGACGGGCTCGCGGCCAGGCAGGGACACACCGCGGACGTGCAACTCCACGCGGCCACGCTAAAACCCGCCGCCGGCCAGCAGCCACCCCTTCTGCCCTCAGCAGAGCAGGCGACGCGGGTCAGGACCCAGTCAGGAACTTACGATGAGCTGCACTAGCGGCTGGACCAGATCCGTGCGGAACTTGCGGCCGCCGCGCCAGGCGACTGGGAGCGGGTGCGGCAGGACCTGGCTCTCGCCGACTTCGCGGTCGTCCACTCCTACCTGTCCCCGCCTGCCTGTCCCCCGCCGCCAAATGGGGCATCGACGCGCTCGACGCCCTCACTCAGATGTTCACGACGATCCCTGGCTACCAGTTGCCATCAGACCTGGCTGAACGTGAGGATCACAGCGGTTGCGGCGTCCGGCTGCGGCCGCGGAACGCGCTGACCTCGGAGTAACCGGCAGCGAGCGCCATCGCGGTCAAGTCGCTGATCCGCCAGGAAACCTCGCCCAGCCGGTGGCCATCGGAGGCGGTCGTGACCGGAACCCCATAGTCGTGAAATCGGGTGAGCAGCCCGAGATCGGGGTAGGCGTTAGCGCACGGCTTCCGCCAGCCGGCGGAGTTGAGCTCAGCGACCAGCCCGCAGTAACGCGCTGCCTCTGCGATCCGGTCGTAGAACTCATCGGGCGCGGCCGGGCGGTGGCCGGCGACCTTGGCCAGATCGGGATGCGCCAGCACGTCCACCGTGCGGGTGCTGGCCAGCTCTTCCAGGGACGTCGTGTAGTCGTCCCAGACTCGCTCCACACCCCGGGTGGCCCACTGTTCCTGCGCCTGCGCCCAGTCCAGGGCGTCGAACAACCAGGCGCCGATCCAGTGCACGCTGCCCAGGAGAACGTCGAACGGGTATCCCTCGAGGAGGGCCGCTACCTTCTCCATCCGGCCCGGGACATAGTCGACCTCCAGGCCGATCACGACCGGCAGGCCAGCCGCTTTGGCCGCGAGCGCAGTTCCGACGTACTGGTCGAGATCGGCTCCGAGTTCCTCGTCCCAGCAGGTGGACGTCTCGGCTCGCCGGGCGGGGCTCGGGTCCTGGTCCCACCAGCCTCGTAGCAACGTGTCGAACTGGCGGAAACGGGAGGAATGCTCGGTGACCGCCAGCTCGGTGACCCCGAGCCGGGCGGCATGAGCGCAGTATGCGCCGAGCTGATCGACGCTCGCCAGCAACGGCAGGTGCGGCGCATGACGCCATAGGTGGACGTGATAGTCGATCATGCCCGCATGCTCTCGCTTCCAGCCGCGCCCTTCGGGGAACGCACAAGGTCACGCACCTCAGCCTCCCGCAGCTTCCCGCCGGGCCTAGTCGGTAACCCTTGCCACGCCGTTCACCCCAGGTAGAAGAGCCGCCGGATCATCGGTATGCGTCGAGGAGTGCGCTCGACAGTTCCGGATTCTCGACGTGGGCATTGTGACCGAGGGCGGGGAGCGTGACCGTCGGAACGCCGAGCCGGGCTAGCTGCTGATCTGTGTTCATCGGGTCGTGCTCGCCGCGGGCGAGGGTCACCGGAGACTGCGACAGTGCCAGCAATTGCGCCATATCGGGCGCCCCGACCGCGAATGTGCCCGGGTCCATGGCCAGCCGCCATCGACCGTCCTGCTCGCGCAGCCCGGCATCCACGACTGGGTCACCGGCGGGCAGCAGGCCGGCCAGGCCCGACACCCGCAGGTAGCGGGCTGCCGCCTCGTCACGCGAGGCGAACCAGGCGGGCGGCCGGCGAGCCACGGTCTGAGCCCGGTGTAGATCCTCATCGGTCCAGACGACCTTGATTCCCAGGCCGATGACCGCCTGCACCGGCACCCGGAACTGGCCGCTGGCCAAGGCCAGGCCGACGACGCCGCCCAGCGAATGTCCCAGCACGACGACGCGGGCACCGGGCTGGACGATGCCTGCGACCGCGGCGGCGAAGCCGTCGAAGGTGTACGCAGCTAGCGGCGGCGAGCCGCCATGGCCGGGCAGGTCGGGCGCTAGCCAGCGCCCCGGCCACTGACGGGCGAGCAAGGGCCGCCAACTGCCCCAGACATCGCCGGTCGCGCCAAGGCCGTGCAACAACACCAGCAGCGGCTCCCCGCTGCCGCCCTCGTGAACCCGCAAGCGCGCCTCCATGGTCGCAGTGTGCCACCCGGCGGGCGATGTTCGTCCTCCTCGGCAGGTCGCCGATGGCGCATCGGGTGGTTAAAGTCGGCAACAGCCAGCAACTGCGGCGAGCGGGGGTAGGCGTGGCGTTCGCGATGTCCATCGAGGAGTTCGGGGGGCGGCAATGACACTGGCCCGGTCTGCTCAGCCCGGAACCGAGGCCGTATTTGATCCTTCGACCTATCTCGGCGGAGTGCCCTTCGAGGCCCTGGCACGGCTGCGACGAGAATCCCCTGTCGCCTGGGTAGCCGAGACTCCTGTCCTGGGCTGGCCGGCAGGCCCGGGGTTCTGGCTGGTGCTGCGGCACACGGAGGTCGAATCGGTGCTGGCCAGGCCGCAGCTATTCTCTTCCTCACTTGGGGCCACGCAGATCCGTGACCCGGCGACGCCGCAGGCGCTCGGCTATGTCCGGCAGATGATGCTGAACATGGACCCGCCATATCACTCCCGGCTGCGGCGGCTGCTGGGCCGGTCGTTCACGCGGCGGGCGGTCTCCCATCTCGAGGACCGTATCCGCGGTCACGCGCGGGCCATCTGCGACCGGGTGTTCACGGGCCCGCGGGGTGAATGCGACTTCGCCAAGGACGTGGCCGCGGATCTGCCGCTGCTCACCCTGGCCGACGTGCTTGGCATGCCGCGGCAGGACCGCTGGCTGCTCTTCGACTGGTCCAACCGGGTGATCGGCTACCAGGAC
>WNGQ01025524.1_pt1 | contig 16076 bp, 17 predicted proteins | sample 5407661 | NCBI WGS metagenome assembly WNGQ01 (sample SAMN13153382, study PRJNA577476) | soil metagenome | isolation source: 60 cm soil or saprolite under Garry oak tree replicate 2 | place: USA:California | collected 2016-06-15 | reverse complement strand
CTGGAGTTCAAGGGAGAGAGTACCAATCACAAAGACATGCAGTAACGAGCAACGAGATCCTCGTCAGGAGAACTCGGGATGGTTGATCCCGCACTGTATTGTGCGGCGCAGAAGAAGCGTCAAGCGACTGGCAAGGAAATGAAAAATGTGGCCCCTTTGTTTTCGGCGCTTTCCACCCAGAGTCTGCCGCCATGCCGTTTGACGATCTCAGAGGAGATATATAATCCCATTCCCAATCCAGGGGATGGTTTATCATGAACATCTGGGACACGGTAGAAGCGATCAAAGATTTTCTGCTGATGCTCCTTTGGAATTCCAATGCCATAATCTCGCACACTGACCGTCACCGTGTTCTGAGATACTGTAATGTAAATATCAACTTGCTTGGGTTGGGGAGAATATTTTACTGCGTTGCTTATCAGGTTGGTGAAAACCTGTCCGAGCCGATCACTATCGCCTATGATGTGGGCATGTGATGCTCCATGGATGGTAATGGTGTGGGTCGTACTGAATTGTTGCATTGTGTCTGCAATGTCGTGGACTAAGGCATCGATGTCAATAGTCTCTTCGGCATAATCTAATTTGCCTGCCCGGATTTTGGATACATCCAATAAATCAGAAACGAGCTTGTTTAATCGCATGAGTTGTGTCTCCATCTTCTCAAGCATCGCCACTGGCTCGGGTAATCCCTGATTCTTCAGCTTCCTTATCAGCAGTTGGGTGAAGCCTGTGAAGTGCTCTCCCGCCTAAAGGCAGGGAGCTTCTACGCAGGTTGCCCCACGTTGGCGTCTTCCGCGCTCTAAGATATTGATGGCCGCATTGACATCGCGGTCTAACTCAGTGCCACAATCACAACTATGCCAGCGTTCGGACAAATCTTTCTTCCGAACTTGCCCGCAACCTGAGCATACTTGTGAAGTGAACTTGGGAGAAACCTTGAGGAGTGTCCGACCGGCCCATGCTGCCTTGACTGAACACATGCTGACAAAAGTTCCCCAACCTGCGTCTAAAATGCTTTTGTTTAACCCACCTTTAGCAGCTGCACCATTCGGAAGGTATGTCCCATTCTCATCCTGCTGAGGTTTGGGTTTCCGTGTAAGGGTGCTTGTCTTGATATCCTCAAACACGATCACCTGATAGCGCTCTACCAGCTTCTTGGATGCTTTATGCTGAAAATCCTTGCGTTGGCGTGCAATCTTGCGATGAGCCTTGGCTACCAGCTTGCGGGCTTTCTCCCGTCGATGCGAACCACGCTTTTTGCGGGAGAAGGCTTGTTGTCTTTTCTCAAGCACCTTCCTGGCTTTGCGGTAGTAGCGGGGATGCTCGATCATCTCTCCATTGGAAAGCGTAGCCAGGTGGGTGACACCTAAGTCAATGCCAATATCCTCATAACTGAGAGGCAATTTCTCAGGTGCTTCTACCTCGCAAGAGAAGGTAACAAACCACTGATCAACTTCGCGCTTAATGGTAACGGTCTTGATCTTGCCTTCTAACGGTCGATGAAGTGTGACCTTTGCCTGACCTATCTTGCTGAGACTGAGCGTCCCTTGAAGCTTCTTGCCCTGCTCTTCCACGGTGAGCTTCCAGCCAGCCCCATCGGGATAGGTGAACGAGTCATAGCGGTTGCGTCCCTGAAACCTGGGATAGCCTGGATTTTCCCCGTTTTTGCAACGTCGGAAGAAATTATCAAACGCGTTGTTCAGGCGTCTCAACACATCTTGCAGGACGTGAGCAGCGATATCCTGGTACTCTTCTCGAATCTCTGCCTTGATCTCAGGCAAATCGTTTTGTTGATCGTAGTAGCTGATCGACTTGCCCGCATACTTATAGGCGTCTTTACGTTCGGAAAGGGCGGCATTGTACAGTTCTCTACAACGTGTGAGCGTCCAGTACAACTTCTGCTCAGTCTGCTTATTGGGATAGAGGCGATATTTAAAGGTCTTGCGCATTAGCCCTGTCCTCACTCGATGTACTTCTTGACGGTGGCTTCGGTCATGTCTCCCACCGTGCCAACGTAATACGAACGGAGGTCTTGCGCATTAGCCCTGTCCTCACTCGATGTACTTCTTGACGGTGGCTTCGGTCATGTCTCCCACCGTGCCAACGTAATACGAACGGGACCAGAAGGAGCCGCCCCATAACTGCTTTTTGACCGCTGGAAACTGCTTAAACACTTGCCTGGCAGTAATGCCCTTGAGTGTATTGGCAATCAGTGAGGGAGCCGTTGACGGCAAGGCAGAGAGAAACAGATGGACATGATCTTCTTGCACGTTTAAGGCTCCAATTGCCCATTTATTTTCCTCACACAAACGCCGAATCTCACTCTCCACAAACTGTGCGACCTCTCCTGTAAGTATTGCCTTGCGATACTTAGGACACCACACAAAATGATAGGCTATTTTATAGGTAACATGCTTGGTATGTTGTTCTTCCATACCAAGCATTATAGCATGGTATACCATAGAATGTGAGAGGGGTGGCTAACCCTTGCCTAAAGGCGAGGGGAATGCGCCGCCCGCGTCTTCAAAACCGCGTGTGAGAAATAAACTCTTCGCTACGTATGTATCTTGACAGCAGTTTTTTTATTAAGCTGTTCCGTTCCGTTCGTTCCGTAATTTGGAATAGTCCGACAGGTTGTGTTTTTCATGTTATACTGGTTACAACAGAGCAAATCCCTTGTCCCCGCCGTTTTTTATTTGGGGTGAACTGTTGGTTTGTCTCTTTTGCGACCTTCCATGTCCATGAACGAACAAGCTGCCTGGGCACTCAACCCACCCTCTTTCTCTGAGCAGAGAAGAAAGGAAGAAGCATACATGCGAAGAATTGGCACTCCTGCCTATATCACTTCATTGCTCGCCATATTTGCTATGCTGCTCGTCGCTTGTGGCGGCGGCGGCTCCAGCACTACAGGTGGAGGAAATACCCCTGCTGCACCCAAGGCGAAAGTGGCTCTGGTCACCGACATTGGTGGCCTCAATGACAATGGCTTCAACCACCTGGCTTATACCGGCTACAAGAAGGCCGAGACCCAGTATGGTTTCCCGGAGAAAATCATTCAAACGCAATCACAGAATGACTATGTCAAGAATCTTACCTCGGCGGCGCAATCGGCAGACCTGGTCATTGCCGTAGGTTTCCTGATGGAGACGCCATTGGACCAGGTTGCCAAGCAGTACCCCAACAAGAAGTTTGCCATTGTTGACGGCTGTGCCGTACCTGATCCGAAAACTGGCGCTTGCGAGACTCTTCCCAATGTTGCTCCGCTCTTCTTTAAAGAACAGGAGGCAGGCTGCCTCGTTGGCGGAATTGCGGGCCAGATGGAAAAGGATGGCAAGAGTAAAGTCCCGAATTTACTTGGTCACAACACCATTGCCGCGATCGGTGGGCTACCGGTTCCTGCTGTCACTCGCTACATTGCCGGCTACAAGTTCTGCGCTCAAAAGGTCGACCCGGGTGTCAGTGTGCTCGTCAATTACTCGAATGACTTCGCAGCAACGGCAAAGTGTAAAGACGTTGCTCAGAGCCAGATCAGCCAGCACCAGGCTGATATCATCTTCCAGGTTGCCGGTGGCTGCGGTATTGGGGCGCTTGACGCTGCTTACCAGAACCACGTGTATGGAATCGGCGTTGACGCCGATCAGGGCTACATTCATCCGGATGTGATTACCAGCGCGCTCAAGCGCGTTGACGTTGCTGTGTACGATGCCATTAAAAATACCGAGAGTGGCAGCTTCACGAATAACATACCGAAGTTCGACCTGGCTCACGATGGCGTTGGTTATGCTCCGGTCAGTAAGGATGTGCCGGCCGATGCGAAGGCGCAGGCAGATACTTTTGCTTCGCAGATTATGTCTGGTTCCCTGGTGCCGCCTGAGAATATTCCATAGATCTTTGTTGTGGGGCAAAAGAATTGGTTATCAACAGGGCGCGACACATCGCGCCCTGTTGATGTATTTGGCTATATTTTATCTGGGCGATGCTTGTTTCTTATGAGCATCGATGTTATGATACAAGCACAGTTTATATTTTCTGGCTGAGAACACCGGCGGGGAAGCCACCTCCTGCGTAGGAGCACTCCATCACCGTCGATGAATGGATGTCTGATATTGGCAGTGGGCTGAACTACAAGCGTAAACAATTCAATCGCCTCTTAGAGATGATTGAACTTGGGCAGGTGAGACGACTTGTCATTGTCCACCGTGATCGGTTGGTGCGTTTTGGGTATGACTACTTTGAAGCATTCTGCCAGCGCCACCATACCGAACTGGTAGTGATCAATGCTGAGGCCATGTCACCTGAGCAAGAGTTAGTACGGGACTTGATTGCTATTGTGACGGTGTTTAGCGTCAGGCTCCACGGTCTGAGATCGTACAAGAAAGTGCTCAAAGACGCTGCACTCCAGAAAGAATAGGCCATGAATCGCTCGCATGTGATCAGACTGAATACGACGCCAGAACAAGAGATTTCCTTTCGCAAAGCTTGCGGTGTTGCTCGCCACGCTTATAACTGGGCACTTGCCCGATGGAAAGAAGCGCAGGCAGCGGGGAAACGGGTCCAGCTAAAAGACCTCAAGGCGGAGTACAACAAGATCAAAGGCGAGCAATTTCCCTGGGTCTACGAAGTGACCAAGTGCGCTCCAGAACAAGCGTTTAGCGATCTTGGGCAAGCGTTTGCCAACTACTGGCGCATGAAAGAGGAAGGGACGCAACCTAAGCTCAAACATCCACGCAAGGATGGAGAGGAAGCAGGCTTTCCGCACTTTAAAAGCAAGAAGCGTGATCGATTGAGCTTCTACCTGGCTAACGACAAGTTCTCAGTTCATGGGCATACGCTGCGAGTCCCGAAGCTGGGTGATGTCAACATGACTGAGGAATTGCGTTTCCAGGGCAAAATCATGAGCGCAACTATTTCCTCTCAGGCGAGCTGGTGGTTCGTCTCCATCGCGGTCGAGGTGAAGTATGAGACACCGACTCATAACGGTGGAACGGTTGGGATAGACCTGGGCATCAAGACCCTGGCAACCTGTAGCGATGGCAGAGTGTTTGAGAACCAAAAGCACTACCGCCAGAACGTAAGGCGCATCAAGGGCTTGAGCAAGGGCTTATCCCGCAAAGTAGAAGGCAGCCAGAACTGGTGGAAGAACACGAAGAAGCTGGCAAAGTCACACTATCGCGTAGCATGCCAACGACAGGATGCCTTGCACAAGATGACCACGCATGTGACCCGAACGCATGCACTGATTGGTCTGGAAGACCTCAACACGAAGGGGATGCTCGCTAATCATTGCTTGGCACAAGCAGTGAGCGATGCGAGTTTCTTTGAGGTGAAGAGGCAACTGCTCTACAAGGCCGAGCAGTACGGCGGCTATGTCCAACTGGTGGATCGGTGGTATGCATCAAGCAAAACCTGTTCCAGTTGTGACTGGATGAACGAAGATTTAACCCTGGCAGAGAGAGTGTTCATCTGCCATGATTGCGGTCTGGTCATTGATAGAGACCTGAACGCCGCAATAAATATTCGCAAGGAAGCTCTCCGTTTGATAACGGACGTTCCGGTAGTGGCTTCGTCGGAACGTACAATCGCCTGTGGAGCGGAAAGCTCTGGCTCAGCAATGAGCGAAACTTTCTGCGATGAAGCAGGTACGAAGGTGTCGTAAATACGTTTTACTACATTTTAGAAAGCAGGAAGTCAATATGGCCGTGTCAACAGCGTCTCCAACATCGAACTTGATCCTGCGTTTGCGTCGATTCGCTCAAGCATTTGAGCGCCCCGTTTTTGCTATAGTACTGGCAATGGTTGCCGGGGGTATTGTGATTATGATCACAGCGCCTGGCTCGCCGGTAGACCGCTTTAATGAAGCCCTTGCTGCCTATCAGGCTCTCTTTAGCGGCGCATTTGGCAACGCACAAAATTTCTCGTTTACCCTGACGACGATGACTCCACTCATTCTTGCCGGCCTTTCAGTCGCCATTGCCTTTCGGGCCGGGCTTTTCAACATTGGCGCTGCAGGCCAGCTTGCCATGGGGGCGATGACGACCGGTATCATTGGTCTTGAAGCTTCACACTGGCCCGGGTGGCTACTCATCCCTACTATGCTCATTGGCGGTACGCTGGCAGGAGCTGTCTGGGGGGGTATCGTTGGAGTACTCAAAGCGTGGCGTGGCGCCCATGAAGTCGTTACTACAATCATGCTTAACTGGACAGCCTTTTATTTCACCGACTTTCTCATCAACGGGCCGTTTGCTGCTGCACATGCAACCAATCAAACCAATCAACTTCCTCCCCAGGGAACATTGCCGCATATTGCCGACTTCTATAACTCGACACTGGGAACATTTCTCCCGAAGATTGATCAACCTGCACAATACCTTGTGGATGTTGGCCTCTTCTTTGCCCTTGCCGCCCTGGTTGTTTACTGGTTTATCGTGTCACGTACGACCTTTGGTTACGAGATACGTGTACTTGGGCAAAATCCTAAGGCAGCGAGATATGCAGGTATTCCCATCAAACGCAATATTTTTGCTGTGATGGCGATTGCTGGAGCCTTCTCTGGTCTGGCCGGCGCTCTTCAGCTCATGGGCCAGTTTCCCTTCCAGTTGATCGCTAACACCTTCTATCTTCAGCCAACCGGCTTCGATGCGATTGGCGTGGCGTTACTGGGCCGTACAACAGCAATTGGAGTGCTCCTGGCTTCTCTGCTCTTTGGCGGATTGCGGCAAGGAGGTACGATTATGCAGCTGAATGCCAATGTGCCAGGTGATCTGGCTTATATCATTCAGGCTCTGGTATTGTTCTCTATTGCCTCCGAGTTTTTGCCTGCCATCCAACGCGCTTTGCCTAAAGGCCTCATGAGCCGCAGACCCCCTCTTGTGCCGGCTGCGATAGGCGCTACGGTTACTGATCTTCCTGCGAAGGATAACGCATCTGTCGAGGATGGCGCAAAACGAGCTGAAATGCAGAAAGCTGATGCCGTTGAAGGCGGGGAGGCGCAATCTCTTCGGCGTTATTTCCGAACGCAGCGGTGTTGTTAATATTGCTATGGAAGGCATGATGCTTACCGGTGCCTATGCCGGTGTGATGACTACCCTGGCGACCCACAGCGTCATTGTTGGGGTCGCCGGCGCGATGATCGCGGGCGGCTTGATGGCGCTCGTCCATGCCATCGTCTCTATCAATTTTAAGGCTAACCAGATTGTGAGCGGTATTGCTATTAATATCGCCGCCCTCGGTTTGACGAACTACCTGCTGTTTATTCAGACAGGAGGTCAGGGTGTGCCCTCGCTGAAAGACGCGCTGCGCCTGCCCAATCTTGCCTGGGGGCCGCTCGCAAATATCCCTTTTATCGGCCGCGTGCTCTTTCAACAGAATATCATCTTTTACGTTGCTGTGCTGATACTGCTGGGTATTCAATTCCTGCTCTTCCGCACAAATATTGGCTTACGTATCCGGGCGGTAGGTGAGCATCCGCAAGCAGCCGATACAGCCGGCGTGAATGTACGTTTGATACGCTACTTGTGCGTCATTGGCAGCGGCTTGCTCTCCGGCCTGGCCGGTGCGTTCCTGGCCCTGGGCATCGCGGGTATTTTCAACTCGAATATGACCGCAGGTTTCGGCTTTATTGCCCTGGCCGCCATGATTTTCGGTAAATATACCCCCTGGGGCACTGCTGGAGCCTGCATCATTTTTGGGCTTGGTCAAGCTTTGAGCGTGCGCATGCAAGATTCGGGCATTTCTGCCAGCTTGCTCAGCACGTTGCCTTATATACTCACCATAATAGCGCTGGTGGGGCTGGTTGGTCGTACTACGCCGCCTGCCGCCGATGGCATCCCCTATGAACCAGGAACAGAATAGATCTCGTATAAGGAGCAGAAGCAATGCAAGAAAGTACAGTTGTGGCTCCGACCCAGGAGCGTGAGATACCGCTTGCTGTGGAGATGCGCGACATCTGCAAGGCCTGGCCGGGCGTGGTTGCCAACGATCATGTCAACCTGGCGGTTCGGAAAGGGGAGATTCACGCCCTGGTTGGAGAAAATGGCGCAGGCAAAACCACCTTGATGAATATCCTCTATGGGCTGGTTCACCCGGACAGCGGTGAAATTTTCATCAATGGCCAGCTTGTTCACATTGCCGGACCCCGCGATGCTATTCGCTTGAAGATTGGTATGGTCCACCAGCACTTCATGCTCATTCCCCCGCTGACCGTGGCAGAGAATATTGTCCTGGGACACGAGCCGGGTAGGGTTGCCTCTACTTATGACATCAAACGGGCGCGAGCCGCTATCCTTGAACTGAGCAAGCAATACGGCCTGCCAATCGATCCTGACGTTCGTGTTGAAAAGCTCTCGGTGGGCCTACAGCAGCGGGTCGAGATACTCAAAGTCCTTTATCGCGCTGCTGACATCCTGATTATGGATGAACCAACCGGCGTGCTGACGCCGCAGGAGACATTTGAGTTCTTTGGCGTACTGCGGGGCCTGGTGAAGCAGGGCAAGACCATTATCTTTATCACACACAAATTGCGCGAAGTCCTGGAACTCTCTGATAATATCACCGTGCTGCGCCGTGGCAAGGACGCCGGTACCCTGGTAACCAGCCAGACCAACCAGGCCGAAATCGCACGTATGATGGTGGGACGCGAGGTACTGCTGCGTGTGAATAAGACCCCTGCCCATCCGGGTCCAGTTGTCTTACACGTGGAGAACCTCCATGCTCAATCGGATCGCGACCTGGAAGTGCTGCATGGCGTGGGTTTTGTTGTTCGTGCAGGAGAGATTCTTGGCATTGCCGGGGTAGAAGGCAACGGTCAAAGCGAACTCGTCGAAGCATTAACGGGCATGCGTAAGATCACCGGTGGGAAGATCACCATTACCCAGGTCAAAGATGGACAGGTGGTTGGTATGGCGCGAGATATAACCTTCATGAATGCGCGTGAAGAGCGGCGTATAGGCCTGGCCCACATTCCGGAAGATCGCCGAGGCAGCGGTCTCGTGCTGACAGATTCCATCGAAGACAACCTGATCCTGGGCCGGCAGAGCTGGCCGCAGTTCTCCTGGTCCGGCTTTGTGCTCTTGCTTCGCAACATCGCGGCGTGGGCCAGAAGACTGATTGCCGAGTTCGATGTGCGTACTCCCTCTATCGAAGCCCCTGCGCGCTCACTCTCAGGCGGCAACCAGCAGAAGGTCATCATTGCGCGTGAGTTTTCGGCTAATCCCACAGCTCTGATCGCCGCTCAGCCCACCCGTGGCGTCGATATTGGCGCCATCGAGTTCATCCATCGCCGTATCATTGAGCAGCGCGACGCCGGCAAAGCCGTTTTACTGGTCTCAGCCGAGTTAGACGAGATTCGTTCTCTCTCGGATCGCATCGCGGTTATGTACGAAGGCAGAATTGTCGATATTGTCTCACCCGAGGCAACCGAAGAGCAATTAGGTATTCTGATGACAGGAGGGCATCTGGAGAAGGCACAATAAAGCTTCGATGACATAGAGAGGGAGCAGGCACAGCGGCCGCCGTGCCTGCTCCCTCTCTATGTCATCATACCTCTAGCACGTGCTCACGTTCGGAATGCTGCACGCACATTGCGATCGGCAAACAGGTAGATCAGGACGACCAGCGCAATCACAATGGCAACAATGCCTGCAGCGGTGTTGCCTTGCGTAAATGCGAAAATGCCGTTAAGCAAGGCTAAAACTTCGAGAATTACTGTTGCCCAGAATGCCCAGGGCTGCAGTGTCCATAATCCCCACGCGAGGATAAGCTCCAGGACACCCAGTATCAGGGTGATTAACCCCAGGATAGTGACTCCACCGGTCAGGAGTCCTATTCCTCCTATAATACCCAGGATGCCATATATTCCTACGATGATGGCAATGATAGTGATTCCCAGCGGACGAGAACGACCTAAAGTTTGCATGTTTTCTCTCCTCCTTGCTCACAAGAGCTACTATGAATAAAAAATTCCTGTTCACCTTTCCCCTATGGGATAAGTGTTGCGCCGGCATCCTAACCGGCAAATGAGAATTTTTCGCTGAAATGCCTCTATTATCACCTCAGTCAATGTAATATACTCTTAAGCAAGCCAGGTGGTTTCAAGCGATTCACTGCCCGCAAGCGGGCCTCCTGGGGATAAGCGACCCCTGGGTCGCGAGTCTTCATGCACAAAATGTAGGGGGAGAGCTTAATTACACCCTATTAGCATCAAGTTAACGAAATGGAGATGGATACTCCGTAGGGGCGAGGGAGGTGGAGCGGCGCGGGGAGGGCCTTTATGGTCGCCCGTCGTCCTTGTGCCGTTGCACCACCACGTCATCAACAAGCCGGGCTACGCGGGCGACCTTAAAGGCCCTCCCAACCCTTCCCAACCGCCCTCGCCCCTACGGATCACTCGACTTCCTACCGCTCTCCCCGGCTTAGCTTGATGCGTATTGGAGAGAGCTTAATTACACCCGCAGTCCCAGTACCTTCGTCAACCTCAAAATCTCGGCACCTGTGTTGGTATCATGATTGGCTACAACTGTCTCCGCCGCCTGCCTCAGCAGGAGCAGTGCCTGGGGTGTATTCAGGTCGTTGTCCATAGCTGCTTTGAACCGATCGTGCAAAAGCCTATCTTCGCCGTTGGCCTGGTCACCAACAATCCTACGTACCTGTTGGAAGAGCTCAACCGTCTCCGTAGCTACCTGCAGGTCGTCAGGGAAACATTCCCACTCCCACGGATAGCGATAGTGGTGATTCAGCAGCGAGATGCGAATGGCATCGGGGCTGTAGTCTTTGAGCAGGTCACTGACGAGCGTCAGGTTGCCCAGCGACTTGCTCATCTTTTCGCCATCCTGGTGTACCATGCCTGTGTGCATCCAGATGCGAGAAAATGGCGCTATCTCTGTGAAATGTTCGGACTGTGCAATTTCGCAGGTGTGATGAGGGAAGGCAAGGTCAAAACCACCACCGTGAATATCCAGCTGCGGACCAAGGTAGCGCATCGCCATTGCGCTGCATTCGATGTGCCAGCCCGGACGACCCGGTCCCCAGGGACTTGGCCACGCGGGCTCACCGGGAGCCTGAGCCTGCCAGAGGACAAAATCAAGGGGATCTTTTTTACGCGGATCGTCAGGATAGTTGCCGTGCTCGTTGGCAATGGCCAGCATGGCGTGATAGTCGTTGAGCCCAATAGCTCGGGCCATGATGCCGAACTCCGGGTCCTGCTTGACGCTAAAATAGACACTGCCGTTGCTCACGTATGCAAAGCCGCGTTTCAATAACGTTGAGATAATCTCGATCATCTCCGGTATCTCTTCGGTAGCGCGAGCGTAGACAGTGGGGCGGCGCACATTGAGGGCATCCATACCCAGGCCATCCCCAGTTTGCGTGCCTTGCGCAGAACATCATCGTCGATATCAGTCACATTCTGGACATAGTTGACGTTGTAGCCAAGAAACTCCAGGTAACGAATCAGGGCGTCAAAGGAGACATAAGTAAAGGCATGACCTAGATGTGTTGTATCGTAGGGTGTGACGCCGCAGACATAAATGCGTACAGTCTTATCGTCTCTAGGGATAAATTCTTCGAGCGACTGGGTGAGAGTATTAAAGAGTTTCATAATTTCTATTCTCCTAAACCGAACAAACGAACGGCATTTGCTGTAGTTATCTGAGCAATCTCCTCCAGGGTCATGCCACGAATTTCAGCCAGTTTTTCAGCGACATATTTGACATAAAGTGGTTCATTGCGTTTGACGCGTAATGGTTGCGGAACCAAGTATGGGCTATCCGTCTCGACCAGGATACGATCTAATGGAGCAATATGTGCTACCTCTGGCAGCGCGTTCCCCTGGCGTGTCAGCGTACCGGCGAACGAGAGCAGAAAGCCCTCGAAGGCCAGGCACTCTTCCGCCTGGTCCACATCGCCGGAAAAGCAGTGAAAGACGCCGCGCAGTCCCTGCCCATGGCTTCGCAGTAACTCAATCACGTCATCATGGGAGTCCCGCACATGAATAATGCAAGGTAAATCGCATGCGCGGGCCAGCTGTAGATGGGCGCAAAAGACGGCCCGCTGCACATCTCGCGGCGAGAGCATGCGAAAATAGTCCAGTCCAAACTCCCCAATAGCCACTACCTCGGGGTTCCGCGCCATTTCTCGCAAGTGCTCGCCCACCTCGTCGCTATACGTAGTGGCATCATGGGGGTGCACTCCTACGCCGGCAAATACCACGCCGGGATGCGTTTGCGCCAATGCCAGCGCGGCACGACTCGAGGCCAGGTCAACTCCAGGATCAATCATGCGAGTAACGCCACCTGCGACAGCGGCGGAGATAACAGCTTCACGATCGGCATCAAAACGGGAGGTATCAATATGCGTATGGCTATCGATGAGCAAACAAACTATCCTTTCCAACCTATCAACAAGCGGGCTTGCCAGGCAGGCGTCTCATTACTTCATTTAGTATAGTCTACGGTGAAATGGCATGTCAAACTATGGTGAGGCTGTGGATGAGCAGGGCTTCTCGAGAGTTCTTTTCAGCTGTGAGCGTGGTCGCCTGCGGCGACCGGGAAAATTTTTGCAGTTTCTGCGCTTTTTGCCTTCCCGAAGGGAAGGCAAAAAGCGCAGAAACTGCAAAAGAGATTCGTGCAGAGGCTCTGCCTCTGCATGAACGCGACTTGTGGCAAGCCATATGTGGATGAGCAGGCAAACTTGACGGGATAGGGTGGGGCCACTACAATGGAGGGACAAAAGAAAGCCTTTTCCGTTTTTTTGCACAAGGGTGTACTTAAACAACAAACAACAGGAAAATTCTTGCATAGGTACCAACTATTGGCAAGATGAACGAGGGGGTATGCATGCTTGACTTGAATGAACCCACTCTTAATGAACGCCTGCATCGCCGGACACCCGAAGGGCGTTATGAGATAAGTGAGATTGACCTTGTACTCAATATTCGTGCACAGCAGGCAGAGGGTAACATGGATGGCGCGCGTAGGCTTTGCACTATATTGCTGGAACGCTGCGCTCCGGAGTTCCAGCGACGGACGCATGGCTTGCGGCAACGTCCTGAACTGCGTGAAGAGGCTATCGCTAACATGAATGAACACCTGTTGCGCGAGGCCATGGATCCAAAAGAAGTATTTATGACGCAGAATTTTATTCACTATTTGCGCTGCTTGTGTGCGGATGAGTTCACGCGGGTGCTGCGCCAGGAGGGTTTGCACTACCGGCGCGACAAAGAGGGTCGGCCATCAGGGCGACCTCAACATGTGCCTCGCTCACTTATAGAGCCGTTGCGACCGCCACAGGCCGACGACGAAGGCGTGCTGACCGCCGATGTGGCCGATCCAGAAGATCAATATGAGCGACTGCACTCAGTAGATGAGAGCCATCGTATTCTTACCTATCTGGCCGATCCCCTGGATCGCATGATTATGGTTTTACGGGCTATTGAAGGTATGAAATGGGATGACATTGCCGTAATCTGCAAGCGCACCGAGCGTACTGTCCGTCTACGCTATGAACGGGCCCGCAGCTACCTGCGCGAGTGCATCGACAGAGAACACGTCAACTATGTCCATCCAGCACAGCATCAACTGTGATGAAAGGCGTCAAGATATGAATACTTCTGAACTACAACAACTGAAAATGGCATGGATAGCTGCCAAAGAAGCTGGAGATACTAATACACAGGTAAGTCTGCTGCGAGATCATCCAGAAGTGCAGGCGGCCTTAATTGAATTCATCGCGGCCTATGCTGCTACCGAAGTCGCCAGGGCAGATCTCGAGGAGACAACTCTCTTACCGCTTACGCTGCGTGCCAGCCAGACGGCTTTAGAGCGCGTTTTTGACAAACAGGCGATGGCCGCGAATCTCCAGGAACTACGTACACAACGTGGCTTTACTATGGTAAGTGCAGCAAGAGGCCTGCAACTCAGCGTCGACGTGTGGAAAAAATTTGAAGGGGGCGCCATCGAACTGGTCAGCCTGAGCGAACACCAGCTCGAACGCCTGGCCCGTTTCTTTCATGTCACTGCTCAACAGTTCGGTACGATGCTCAACAACAGCCAGCCGGCCCTTACCCTCAATCGCCGTCAAACAGGTAATGCCGCGCGCAGCGAGCAGCAAAGCCCAAAGAAACAGACCTTTGCCGAAGCCATCGAGAAAAGCTCGATGAGCAAGGAGGAAAAACGCTCCTGGCTAGAGAATTAATGATGATATCAAAACCGTTTAAAAAGTGATTACTTGGGGACACCCCAAACCCCGGCAGAGGGCTGGCCGCCCTCTGCACTCCCGCTTCTACTTTTTATCGTCCTTTAGTAGCAAAACCCACATACGATGCACCCATAAACCAGCCCGGCCTCATACTAAAGCGTCCATTGACGAAACCACGTGGCATAAAACCTGTCAACTCGCGTACCTGTAATCCACTTATCGTTAATAGAGCTTGGAGTTCAGTTGGCTTAATAAAGTCATGGTAGTTGTGTAAACCCGGTACCAGCCCGCCGCTGGGAAAGTGTTCGCCGTACCAGATGATGATTATGCGTGCCAGCAGCGTGCGGTTGATCGTATCAAAGACGAAGACGCCGCCAGGAGCGAGAACGCGTGCAATCTCCCGGATGGCTGCTTGTAAGTTCTGTACATGTTCCAGGGTATCGAAGGAGACAATCGCTGAAAAACTGCCATCAGCGTAAGGTAAGGCTTCCGCGTATCCCTGCTGGTAGTAAATATTGTGACCCAGGCCATTGCTCTGCGCGTGCAGACGCGCCGTCTCTAGAGCGCCCTGAGCAGGGTCTATTCCTATCATGATCGCCTGGCGCTGGGCCAGTTCTTCACAGATCAGGCCACCTCCACAGCCCACATCTAAGATCTCTTGTTGTGCGAGTGCCCCCTTGCCAAATACCCTGTTGATGCAAGATTCGATATAGTCGCAGCGGTCGCCTGTCATCTGGTAGAGAAAGCAGCCTTTGTTCCACCAGCCAAATGAGGAAAAGATTTCTGACTGCGGGCGTTTGCGTTTAAACATTTGGGTCTCCTTGATGTAACATACATATGTAATTGCGATTATAGCGTATATGCTCATTGAAAAGATAGGAACTAGGGATTACCTGCCCCAGGCAGGGTTCCTTTCTCCCTGACACTTTGTAGCAACCCGACCTGCCACCCACAAGGGCCCCGCCTCCCTGCATCACCACCCCGTGCCACTACATTTCTGTTACCGCCCCACTCCCAAGCGAAGGTGTGGCGAGCAGAGGAGCGGAGCAGGGGTAGCGCGACATGTAGTGGCACGGGGCAGGGTGGGGCAGTGGATGGGCCCTTGTGGGTGCCAGGTGCGGGCTACAAAGTGTCGGGGAGAGATAGACTGCGTCCCTTAACAGGCATCAGTTGCAACTAAACGCTTTGCTGGAGCGTCTCTATAAGTGTGTGGGAAGCTTATAGACACCTGCATTTGTAAGTCATAATAGTGTATAACTCTTCTGAATACCTGATGCAGCATGTCGCCTGCGGCGAGCGAGAAGGAGGGAAGTCATCTGGGGACACCCCAGACCCCGGCAGGAGGACTGCGTCCCCCTGCACCCCCTGCTTAGTATTTATTAACAAATTGCCCTGAATATGGGATAAAAATAAGCGGGAAACGTGTTATAATTGGGATGTATATTATTAACCGACTGGTGGAGAGAGGATAAACGCTATTATGGCAATGTTTGAAAGCTTATCAAAACGTCTCGAAGGGGTATTTACTAATTTAAGTGGCAAAGGCAAGCTGACCGAAGCTGATGTCAACGAGGCCATGCGCGAGGTACGGCTGGCATTATTGGAAGCCGACGTAAGCCTCAAGGTGGTGCGCCAATTTGTCGAGCGCGTCAGGGAGAAGGCTATCGGCGCTGATGTTCTGGGCAGCTTCTCTCCAGCACAGCAGGTCCTGGCTATCGTCAATGAAGAATTGATAGAAATGCTGGGGGGAACCGAGGGAAAGAACAAGCTCGACCTGGGTGGCACACCTCCTACAGTTATCATGCTGGTTGGCTTGCAGGGTTCTGGTAAAACGACTACCGCGGCCAAGCTGGCCAACTACCTGCGCAAGCAGGGCCAGCGCCCGT
>WNGQ01008232.1_pt1 | contig 16079 bp, 15 predicted proteins | sample 5407661 | NCBI WGS metagenome assembly WNGQ01 (sample SAMN13153382, study PRJNA577476) | soil metagenome | isolation source: 60 cm soil or saprolite under Garry oak tree replicate 2 | place: USA:California | collected 2016-06-15 | reverse complement strand
TGTCACGATCCGCGGGCACCTGACGCAGCTCGGTCCCAAGACGATTCCATTCTCGAGCTGGGAGGAAGCCGACTCCAATCCCTTCTTCGCCGCCAACGCCGCGATCGTGCCCGAGCTCGAAGCGTTCATGGATGCGCTGCGCAAGTCGGGCGATTCGTGCGGCGCGCGCATCACCGTCATCGCCGAAGGCGTGCCCGTGGGGTGGGGCGAGCCGGTTTACGGCAAGCTCGACGCGGACATCGCCGGAGCGATGATGAGCATCAACGCGGTCAAGGGTGTGGAGATCGGCGCCGGATTTTCGAGCATCACTCAGAAGGGCACCGAGCATTCGGACGAGATGACGCCCCAGGGGTTCGTCTCGAATAACGCAGGCGGCATCCTCGGCGGCATCTCGACCGGGCAGGACATCATCGTATCGATCGCGGTCAAGCCGACCTCGTCGATCCGACTCGACCGGCGCACAATCGACAGATCCGGCGATCCGGTCATCGTCAACACTCACGGCCGCCACGACCCCTGCGTGGGCATCCGCGCTACGCCGATCACCGAGGCGATGCTCTCGCTCGTGCTCATGGACCACGCACTCAGGCACCGCGCGCAGAATGCGGACGTAGTGAGCGCAACGCCGAAGGTCGCGGCGCGGGCGCCGACCGACGTCATCGGTACGTTGCGCGCCGCCGGCGCGATCGACAACCCGGATCCGGACGAGGCTTAGCTCAGCCGGACTTCGTTCGCGTGACGCGTGCATCGGCCGCGCCGCGCGCGAAGCGCAGGGCGACTTCGTCGCCGGCCGCAACCTGGGATGCGTCCTGGACGATCGCCCCCGACTCGGTCGTGACGATGCTGTAGCCGCGATCGAGCACACCCTGCGGGCTCAAATGCTTCAAGCCTCGAGCGAGACCGGCGAGCCGGTGCCCGAGCGCGTCGATGCGCTCCGTGCCGGTGCGTTGCCACCGTTCGCACGTTCGATCGAGGGCGGCGCGCTGTGGCGGAGGGCTCCGCACCAGACGCACCAGGTGCTGCCTCGACAGCGCAAGCTCGCGCCGGCGTTGTGCCTGCGCCGCAGCCGCGGCACGCGCCAGGCGGAGTGCCAGCCGGCCCAGGCGCTCGCCCTGAGCTTCGATCCGTGCGGCCGGATGGACGAGACGGCGCGCGGCGCCGTCCAGGCGTTGCATGTGGATTTCGAGCATGCGTTGCGCGACGCGCCGCAAACGCTCCTCCAACGCAGCGATCCTCGACACGAGCGCCCTGCAGTCCGGCGCGACGAGCGCGGCGGCTGCGGTCGGCGTCGGGGCGCGCGCATCGGCCACGAAGTCGCAGATGGTGAAATCGGTCTCGTGTCCCACGCCGCTCACGATCGGAATCCGCGAGTCGAAGATGGCTTGGGCCACACGTTCCTCGTTGAACGCCCACAAATCCTCGATCGAGCCGCCACCGCGGCAGACGATCAGCGCATCGACCTCGGCGTGGGCGTTCGCAGCGCCGATCGCCGCCGCGATCTCCGCCGCAGCGCCGGCACCCTGCACCGACGCCGGGTAGAGGATGACTGGCAGCGCGGGCATCCTGCGCCTGAGTGTCGTCAGGACGTCGGCGAGCGCGGCCGCGCGCAACGAGGTCACGATGCCGATCGCGCGTGGGAAAGCCGGCAGCGGACGCTTGCGCGCCGCGGCGAACCAGCCGGCGGCCTCGAGCCGTGCCTTGAGCCTTGCAAAGCGTTCGTAGAGCGCGCCGAGGCCCGAAAGGCGTACGGTCTCGACGCTGAGCTGGAATTCGCCGCGCGCTTCGTAGATCGTGGGCACGGCACGAACCTCGACCTGCTGCCCGTCCGCCAGCTTGAAATCGAGGAGCTGCGCCTTCAAGCGAAAAAGGACGCAGCGAACCTGGGCCCGGTCGTCCTTGAGCACGAAGTAGGTGTGACCCGAAGCGGCCCGGATGCAATTCGAGACTTCGCCGCTGATCCAGGCCAAGCCCAGATGGCGCTCGATCAACAAGCGGGCGGAGCTCACCAGCAGCGAAACCGGTATTACCGGCGCGACGCCCCAATCGTTCATGCTCGAATCCGGGGTTCGAAGGTTAGACAACACGGACAAGAGAGCGCGGCCGTCGCGCGAAAACCAGCCTGTCATGGCGTTCTTGAGCCTCGAACTAGCGGTGTCGTAGGACTGCGAAGCGCCTCATCAAGTTTATGAAAAATATGACAATAACGTCGGCGCAGATTTGAGCATGTCAGAGAAACTCCTACGCTGGTTGCTACTTAGCATGCCGAATGTACAAGATATGCACACTATTATCCACAGATTATGTGGACAACACTGTTCGACCGGTTCGAGGGACCGCCCGCAAAGCCTTGCTGGATGCGGCCTCCCGGGCATGCGCATCGGCGCACTGGGGCTAAGGCCGGTGACGTGCCGAACCCCTCCAGTTAGAATGGACAGCCGACACAATTTGTTCATGAACAAAACGCGATGAGTGCTGCACCGCCGCAAACTGCGGACGGCGCGCCGAGCTCGAACTTCCTCCGCCAGATCATCGCGGAGGATTTGCGTGCGAACAAGTATGGCGGGCGCGTGGTTACACGGTTCCCGCCCGAGCCTAACGGCTATCTGCACATCGGGCACGCCAAGTCGATCTGCCTCAACTTCGGCCTCGCGGCCGAGAACAGGGGCGTTTGCCATCTGCGCTTCGACGACACCAATCCGATCAAGGAAGACCTCGAGTACGAAGACTCGATCAAGGAGGCGGTCCGCTGGCTCGGCTACGACTGGGGTGCGCATCTATATCACGCGTCGGACTACTTCGACCGGCTCTACGAATTCGCGAGGCACTTCATCAAGGCGGGGCTCGCCTATGTCGACAGCTCGACCCCGGAGGAAATGCGGCTCTTGCGCGGAACGCTGACCGATGCCGGAAGACCGAGCCCCTATCGCAACCGGCCGGTCGAGGAGAATCTCGATCTGTTCCGGCGGATGAAGGAGGGTGAATTTCCCGATGGCGCTCACGTGCTCAGGCTCAAGATCGACCTCGCGAGCCCGAACATGAACATGCGCGATCCCGCGATCTATCGGATCCGACACACTACACATCACCGCACCGGCGACAAGTGGTGCGTGTATCCACTTTACGACTACACGCATTGCATCTCCGACGCGCTGGAGCGCATCACTCACTCGATCTGCACGCTGGAGTTCCAGGATCACCGGCCGCTGTACGACTGGGTCATCGAGCAGCTGGCGCAAGGCGGTCTGCTGCAGCGCCCGCTGCCGCATCAGCACGAGTTCGCGCGGCTCAACCTGACGTACACGGTGATGAGCAAGCGGAAGTTGATCGAGCTCGTCGCGGGCGGCTACGTCGATGGCTGGGACGATCCGCGTATGCCCACGCTCGTCGGCCTGCGCCGGCGCGGCTACACCCCGGAAGCGATCCGCTTGTTTGCCGAGCGCATCGGCGTATCCAAGGCGCATCAGTGGATCGACATGGGCGTGCTGGAAGACTGCCTGCGCGAAGACTTGAACGAACGGGCGGAGCGGCGTGTCGCCGTGCTCGATCCGCTCAAGCTCGTCATCGACAACTATCCCGAGGGTCAGGAGGAGGAGTGCTTCGCGCCGAATCATCCGCAGAAGCCGGACGCGGGACGGCGCACGCTTAGCCTTGCGCGCGAGCTCTGGATCGAGCGCGACGACTACCAGGAGGATCCTCCCAAGGGCTACTTCCGGCTCTCGCCCGGCGCGGAGGTGCGGCTGCGCTATGGCTACATCATCAAATGCACCGGCGCGGATCGGGATGCGCAAGGTAACATTGTCACAGTGCATTGCAGTTACGATCCGGAGACCCGGAGCGGGACCCCCGGCGCCGAGACGCGCAAGGTCAAGGGCAACATCCACTGGCTGTCGGTGAACCATGCGCGAACCGCGGAGGTCCGTCTCTACGACCGCCTGTTCAGCGTTCCGCAGCCGGGGCGTTCGACGGCGGCGCTGGAACTCTCCGCCGGCGGGGCCATTCGCCCGGCGGGCGACGCCGGCCTGGAGGATGACGGGCCTTTCGACGAGCCGACCGAACGCAATTACCTCGACGATCTCAATCCCCAGGCAAGGCAGGTCGTGACCGCGTACGTCGAGCCCGCACTTGCGCTCGCCAAGCGCGAGGACCGCTACCAGTTCGAGCGCCACGGCTATTTCATCGCCGACACGAAGGACCACGAGGCGGCGGATCCGGTCTTCAACCGCGCGGTCACGCTGCGCGACCCCTGGGCCAAGACATCGCCCGGGAAGCGCTAAGTGTGCTGAGTCAGAAATTCTTGATAGTTCGCAGCGGCTCATTGTCCAAAGCGACGCCCATGCGCCGTCGCTCGGCCTCACCGTAGCCCGAGCTACGCTGTCGGCTTCGCGCCTTGTCTGGCCGCCCAATCCGCTCGCTCCTTTATCGTCGGAACTCCTGACTCAGCACACTGGAAGTCGCTCGGACTCCGACCCGCGGCTACTGTCGCGGTTGGGGCGCAAACGTTAAGATCGCCGGCAACAAAACCCGGCTGTTAGGGAACCTCTGAACAAGTCGCACATGAGCCGCGTTTCTGCAATGGTTCAGATGCTAGGCCTCATTGGCCAACTGAGGGCGCAGCGAATAGCTTGGCCTATTCGCAAGCCGCCCAACAACGCAGATGAGTGCCATTGCGCCGAAACCCGAAGGGACGGGGCTCAGTTGCCAACGGCGCGGGCGATCTGCCGTCGCGCCGCTCGCCCGTGGGGCCTGCCACGGGCGTCGCGTCGCTTCAGTTGGCAAATGAGGCATCTCATCCCGGAAAGCCATGTTCGCGGCCACGCGGGACTTATTCAGAGGTTCCTTAGGTTCCCGGAGGAGTCATGAAGCGCATCGTGCTATTCCTGATTACCAACCTCGCAGTGATGGTCGTGCTAACGATCGTCGTCCGCCTGCTCGGCCTCGATCAAGCGCTCGCGGTGAACGGTCTCAACGCCGGAGGCCTGCTGGCGTTCTCGGCCGTTTTCGGCTTCGGGGGTGCGTTCATCTCGCTGCTGCTCTCCAAAACGATGGCCAAGTGGTCGACCGGGGCGCAGCTGATCGGGGAACCCCGCAACGAGAACGAGACATGGCTGCTCGCGACGGTCAAGAAACTCGCCGACAAAGCGGGGATCGCGATGCCGGAGGTCGCGATGTACGAGGGCGAGCCGAACGCGTTCGCGACGGGCGCGTTTCGCAACTCCGCGCTGGTGGCAGTGTCGACCGGGCTGCTGAACGCGATGTCGCGCGAGGAGATCGAGGCGGTGCTGGGCCACGAGGTCGCGCACGTGGCCAACGGCGACATGGTGACGCTCACCCTGATTCAGGGCGTGGTGAACACCTTCGTCGTGTTTCTGTCGCGCGTCGTCGCGTTCTTCGTCGACAAGATCGTGTTTCGCACTGAACGCGGCACGGGCCCAGGCTACTTCATCACCGTGATCGTGTTGCAGATCGTCTTTGGCGTGCTGGCGTCGATCATCGTCGCCTGGTTCTCGCGCCGACGCGAGTTCCGCGCCGATGCGGGCAGTGCGACCTACCTCGGCACGCCCCAACCGATGATGCGCGCGCTGGCGCGGCTGGGCGGCCTGCCGCCTGGCGAGCTGCCCAAATCCCTCGCCGGCTTCGGCATCACCGACCGGTCGGGTTTCATGGCGCTGTTCTCCACCCATCCACCGATCGAGGAACGGATCCGCGCGCTGCAGGCACAGCGCTAACCCTGGCCCGCGCTTGGCCTTCCGCTACATCGGCGGCACGAGGCCGTTCTTGCCGACTGCGACCCGGCCCGCCGTCAGGCTGCCATCGGTCTGCTTGGCGGCGGTGACGATGATGTGCGCGCCGGGAACGAGCATCGTCTTGTCGCCGGGCTCGAAGGTGACGATCGGCGCGTCATCGGGCACGACGATGGTCTTCTCGCCGTCCTTGTATTTGAGCGTCATCCGTCGCCCGCCGGGTTCATCGCCACAGCGTCGGCAACGGTCGCATTGGTCATCATGCTCCCGGGCTTGAGATCCCAGGGATAGTGGCCCTCATTGCTGCCGCGCATCGACTCGGGGAACAGAAGCACCTCGAGTGCGAGCTGCGTTCCGTCGGGCTGCGGCATGCTCGCGACGCGATTTTATCTGCAGGTTGAGCCCGTCGAGCGCCGCGCCGTCGCCGCGGATGCGTTGCGTAGGCAGGGGTGCCTGCGCGAGCGCCGCCACGCACAGCCCGCAGAGCAGATAAAGCGCGAACGAAGAAGCATGTCTCATTCGATTCCTCCGGCAGTGGTTCTTCCGTCATGGACGCCGCAGCAGGGTGGTGACCCCGGGGGGCGCTCGCGAGTTCTGGAAACGAAGGTGATGCCAGCGTGGCCGTTCCGCGTCGGTACGTTGCCTCTAACAGGGTTGCGATGCGCGCTATTCCAGGGACCCGAAGTGGTCAGGGCGAGTTCAAGGTCTGTGTGGCGGCGTCGGGTTCAGTACCCGACCGGTGCAGCGTTGCACTGCGTACAGGTCAAAAAACTACGGCCGGCCACCGCGTCTGCGATGTCCGGCCGTCTCAGCGATTGAGCGGCGCCCCCGGCGCCAGCGACACGACCTACTTGAGATGGCTCGAAACCAGCTTGGTCATCTCGAACATCGATACCTGCTTCTTGCCGCCAAAAACTTGCCGCAGCTTTTCGTCGGCATTGATCAGGCGCCTGTTGATCGAGTCCTGCAGCTTGTTCTTCTTGATGTAGTCCCAGATCTTCTTGGTGACTTCCGTGCGCGGCAGCGGCATGGCGCCGACCACGCTGGCGAGTGTGCTCGACGGCGTCATCGGTTTCATGAATGCGGCGTTCGGCTTGCGCTTGGCTCCCGACTTCTTGGCCTTCTTCGGCGCAGCTTTCTTCGCCGGTGCTTTCTTCGCAGGTTTCTTGGCGGACTTCTTCGCCGCAGGCTTCTTGGCGCCCTTCTTGGCGGTCTTCTTTGTCGCTTTCTTGGCAGTAGCCATAGTTCTCCTTCCTGGTGGTTGATCGCTCCGATGCGACGGCGATGAGTATGGAGGTTGACCGATCTCCTGTCATCGATCCGTACTCCATCGGAACAAATATACCGCATTCTCGCAGGAGGGGTGTGCAATTTGTGCTCGCAGGACTCGTCGGGTTCGAGGGGTGTTGCATCTGCGGGAATTGGACCTGGCGGGCTCGGCGCGCCATCGCGGCGGTCCGGGTGCCTTGAGTCGGAGGGCCTCCCGGTTCAAACTCGGTCGCCGAGCGGAGAGGTTGCGTTAGTCGGGTGAAACGCGTTCGAACATGGTTCTGGTGGTGCGCCGTGGCGGCATGGGCGGCGCTGCCCGCGTTCGCCGCGCCGCCGGTGCCGATCTTCGATGCCCATCTGCATTACAACGCCGACGCCGCAGCGGCGTATCCGGTGCCGGCCGTGCTCGACATCCTTCGGCGAAACGCCGTCCGGGCGATCCTGGCGACCAGCACACCCAACGAGGGCACGCGTGTGCTGCTCGCCGCCAGTTCGGCGGAGCTCGCCATCATCCCGTTCGTCCGCCCTTATCGCAGCGACGCGGATCGCGCGACCTGGTTCCGAGACCCGGAAACCCTGACCTTGATCGAAGCGGAGCTTGCATGCGGTGTCTATCGAGGCGTCGGCGAGTTTCATGTCTTCGGCGACGACGCAGCCAGCGAGGTCATCCGGCGGGTCGTCGATCTTGCGACCGCCCGGGGACTCTACCTCCACGCCCACTGCGACGAGCGCGCGCTCGAGCTGATCTTCAGCCACAACGCAGGGGCGCGGGTGATCTGGGCGCATAGCGGGTTTAACGTGCCGCCGGAGCGCCTCGAGCGCGCCCTGGAGCGATACCCGGCATTGCGTGGCGAGCTGTCCTACCGCTACGACATGACCAGCTCCGGTCGCCTGACGGCCGCCTGGCGCCGCCTCCTGTTGCGGTTCCCCGATCGCTTCGTAATCGGCTCCGATACGTGGGTCATCGAGCGCTGGGAGCGCTACGACGAGAGCATCGCCTGGTACCGCGGCTGGCTTGCCGATCTGCCCGAAGATGTCTCGAAGGCGATCGCCTGGACCAACGCCGAGACGCTGTTTGAGGCGCCGACGACCCGTGGCGCGCAGCCCCCATGATCGGCGCCACGCTTGGCGCTGCGCTCCGGAGCGCGGCGTGTCTGGTGGCGCTGGCCGCTCTGCCCGCGTCCGATGCCTTGGCCGAGCCGTTCGACCGTGGATTGCTGTGGGAGGTCGATCGGCCGGGTACGCCGCCGTCCTGGGTATTCGGGACCCTGCACTCAAACGATGCACGGGTGACCGCGCTACCCGCTCCGGTGGCGCGCGCATTTGCGCGCGCCAGAACCTTCGCAATGGAGATCTACCTTTCCGAGTTCGAAGAAACCGGCTTCTTCGAGGCGATGCAGTTCGATGACGGTCGGCGTCTCGCGCCCCTGATCGGCGAGGAAACGTACGCCCGGTTGCGCGAGGCGCTCGGCAGCGCGGCGCCGCCCGAGGAGGCGTTGGCGCGGACCAAGCCCTGGGCCGCATTCCTGCGCGTCGCCCAGCAGCGCGCAGCCGGCAGCGCACTAACGCTCGACCGCACGCTTTTCGTCGCCGCACGAGAGCGACACATGATGATGATCGGTCTGGAGAGCCTCGACGAGCAGGTTGCTGCACTCGACACGATCCCGCTCGAAACCCAGCTCGCGCTGCTGCGGCACGCGCTTGCGCATCGCGCCGAGCTCGAGGCCGAGATCGAGCCAACGACCCGGGCCTGGCTCGCGCGCGACCTCGCGGCACTCGTGCGCATCAACCGTGCGGCTGCCGGAGGCGACCCGGAGCTCGCCAGGCATTACGCGGCGCTCACGCGTGCACTCATTGATGACCGCAGCGCGCTCATGGCGTATCGGTTGTTTCTTCCACTCAGACACGGCGGAGTGTTCGTTGCCGTCGGCGCGCTGCATCTCCATGGCGCCGGGGGTCTGCTCGCGCTCCTGCGCGAGCAGGGCTACCACCTGCGGCGCGTGTATTAGGTTCCTTAGATCCGCATGGCCGAAATGCCGCGCGGCAACAACGAAGTCACGCCCGGGAATGAATTACCGCCCGGCCTTGCCCCGAGGCAAGAATTACCGAACCACATTGCCGCCTGTCGACGGGTTTCGGGCGCAAGTGACTGTCTGCACGAACAAAGCAGGTTGGCACGCGCGTTGCTCCTATGGCTGCCAAGGCCGCCACGACCGAGCAGGGGACCCAGAGAATGCTCCGTTCCGCGGCCCGAACGCATCAATCAACGTTTCACCGGAGTTGCGACAGCCGCCGCGCGATAAGGACGCAGACGGGTTATCAGCGCTCGAGCCGGCGGCCCTTCGCGACGGCGGACTGCTTGTGGAGCGCGACCATGCAATTCTCGACGTGCCGGAGAAGCGCGCCGACCCCAGAGGCGTGGACTGGACTCGCGGCGCTGGTCGTCGCGCTCGTGCTCTCGGCGTACGCGCCTGCGCATGCCGCATCGATACCACTGAGCGGAACGATTCGCGGCGGGGCGGTACCGCTTCCGCGCGACGAGATTACACCGCAGCAACGTGCGCGCATTCGATCGACGATCGACTCCAACGTTGAGGCTTTGCGCGGTGCCGGCCGCCTGCCCGCAGTCTCGATCAAGGCGGCGCCGCAGTTCACGCTCCAGTGGCCGCTGTTTCTCGTCTTCGGCCACCCCGAGAAGGTCGCCCGCACGGTCACCAACTACGTCGATCACGACCCCGGGTACCCGGACCAGCTGGAGGACTACAACTGCGGGACCCGCACCTACGACCAGGCGAAAGGCTACAACCATCAGGGCACCGACATCACGTCGCTCCCCTTCGCGTGGCGCAAGATGGACAATGATGAAGCGCTCGTCGTCGCGGCCGCGTCGGGCACCGTCGTGCTGAAGGAGGACGGCGAGTTCGATCGCAGCTGCGCGCTCAACGACAACCCGTGGAATGCGGTCTACGTCCGGCATCCCGACGGGTCCATCGCCTGGTACGGCCATCTCAAGGCAGGTTCGCTGACGCGCAAGGGCCTCGGTGAATGGGTAGGGCCGGGCGAGTTCCTGGGCGTGATGGGAAGCTCAGGCGACTCAACCGGGCCGCACCTGCATTTCGAGCTCTACGACAGCAACGGACAGCTCGTCGATCCGTTCGCCGGCACCTGCAATACCTTCAACGCCGACTCATGGTGGGCGCAGCAACGACCCTATAACGAGCCCGCAATCGACCTGGTGATGACCGGGAACGCGCCGGTCGAGTTCACGACGTGCCCGACGCCCGGAGTGGAGCATCGCAGCTCGTACTTTCAGCCGGGGCAGGTCATGTTCCTTACCGCTTTTCTCACCGACCAGCAGCGCGCCGACGCGTCCGTGTTCAACGTCTATGCGCCCAACGGCACGCTGTTCGCCACGACCACGATCACCAGCGACGCCGATTACTACGCGGCCTCCTTCTGGGAATGGTCGGTCACCCTGCCCATGACCGGTTCGGCCGGCACGTGGCGCTTCGACGTGGTGTTTAGCGGGAAGACGCAGAGCGTCTCCTTCCAGGTCGGCGCGAGCGAGCCGCCGCGCACCGAGATCGTCGAGTACTACGCCCCATCGCTCGATCACTACTTCATGACGGGATTCGCCTTAGAGGAGTCCGTGCTCGACGCAGGCACGCCGATCGCGGGATGGACGCGCACGGGCAAATCGTTCCCGGCGTATTCGGACATCGGCTCCGGATTGTCGACCGTCTGCCGCTTCTTCGGTACGCCGGGAGTCGGCTTCAATACGCACTTCTACACGGCATTCGACTTCGAATGCGACGTGCTGAAGTCGCAGGCGGCATGGATCTTCGAGAGTAACGCGTTCTATATTGCCGCCGACGTCCTGCAGTGTCCCGGCTCGACCCGCCCGGTGTTCCGCCTCTACAACAATGGCATGGGCGGCCAGCCGAACCATCGCTATACGACGAGCTGGCCGGTCATCGATGTCATGCAGACGCAGGGCTGGCTGCTCGAGGGTTTGGTTTTCTGCGCTCCACTCTGACGCGTCGCGGCCACGCGCGACTTACTCAGAGGTTCCCAAATCGCCGATAATAGCGGCGCCGCACCCGCATGAGCGCCGCAGGGTCGCCCCAAGGCGCGAATCGCGCCCCTTTTTCGGGGCAGCGCAGCGCCTGAATTGGCCAAATGAGTGGCCAACGAGGCCGCAAAGTGTGGGGGGAACAGAACGACCGCCGCCTTGAACATAGCCGACCTGCGCCGCGAATACCAGCGCGCTTCTCTCTCCGAAACCGAAGTCGACCCCGACCCGCTGCGCCAATTCGAGCACTGGCTGCAGCAAGCCGTTGCAGCGGAGCTTCCCGAGCCGACCGCGATGACGCTCTCGACCGTCGGTCGTGACGGCACGCCGGCCGCGCGCATCGTACTGCTCAAGGGTGTGGACGCCGCAGGTCTCGTCTTCTTCACGAATTACGAGAGCCGCAAGGGCACGGAGCTCTCGGCTCGTCCGGAAGCGGCGCTGCTCTTTTACTGGGTCGAGCTGGAGCGCCAGGTGCGCATCGAGGGCGTAGCGAGCAAGGTGCCCCCGGAGGATTCGGACGCCTATTTCGCTTCCCGCCCGCACCTCGCACGTCTCGGTGCCTGGGCGTCGCCACAAAGCCGAGTCATTTCCGACCGGGAATGGCTCGAGCGCGAGGTCGCTGCGGCGCAAGAGCGCTTTGCAGCGCAGGGCGAGCACGTGCCGCGACCGCCGCACTGGGGCGGCTATCGGGTCGCGCCGCGGACAATCGAATTCTGGCAGGGCCGCGAATCGCGGCTGCACGATCGGCTCCGCTACCGCCGCGAGGGCGGGTCCTGGCGGATCGAGCGCCTCGCGCCGTGACCCTCCCGGGCGAGCGGCGCTCGCGCACGCTGCCGGCGCTGATCGGCCTCGGGATTCTCAACCACACCGTTCTCGCGGGAAGTCGCGTCGCCGTTTCGCTGTACGCGCTCTCGCAGGACGCTTCGCCTTTCGTTGTCGGTTCGCTGCTGGGCCTGTACTCGTTCCTGCCGATGTGGCTGGCGATTGGTGCGGGCAGGTTGTCCGACCGGATCGGGGTGCGCCGGCCGATGGTGGCGGGTTCCTGCGGCATCGCGCTGGGCGCGCTCCTGCCGTGGATGTTCCCGGGGCTCACGGCGCTGTTTTTCACGACGGCGCTGATCGGCGTCTCGTTCATGCTGTTTCAGGTCGCGGTCCAGAATGTGACTGGGGCACTGGGTCCGCCCGAGGACCGCGCGAAGAATTTCAGCCTGCTCGCGCTCGGCTATTCGGTCTCCGGGTTTTCCGGGCCGCTTGTCGCCGGTCTGCTGATCGATCACGCGAGCTTCGGCGCCACCTTCGTCACGTTTGCGCTCTTGCCACTGGTGCCGGTGGTCGTGCTCGGCCGCGGCGGGCTGGCGTTGCCGCGGCCGCACGCGGCGCATGCGCGGCCCATGCCCGGCAGCGTGGCCGCGCTCTTTCGCAACCGGCACTTGAGGCGGGTGTTCATCGTCAACGCGCTGTTGTCCATGGCGTGGGATCTGCACACGTTCTTCATCCCGATCTACGGAGCGAGGCTCGGCCTGTCGGCGTCGCTGATCGGCGTCATCCTGGCTGCCTTCGCGGCCGCGACGTTCGTCGTGCGGCTGGCGATGCCCTGGATCGCGCGAAGATTCTCGGAGCTGGAGGTGTTGACGACAGCGCTGTTCGTCGCCGGCGGCGCTTACGCTCTGTTCCCGCTGGTGGCGAGCGTCGGCCCGCTGCTCGGGCTGTCGTTTACGTTGGGACTCGCGCTGGGCAGCGGGCAGCCGATGGTGATGTCGCTATTGCACAGCATGGCGCCCGCGGGCCGCATGGGCGAGGCGGTGGGCGTGCGCATGTCGATCATCAACGCATCGACCTTTGCCGTGCCGCTCCTGTTCGGTGCGATCGGCTCGTCGGTGGGAATCGGTCCCGTCTTCTGGCTGGTCGGTGGCGCGCTCGCGGGCGGCGCGTTCTTCGCGCGGCGGCCTTAGGCCTTCAGCCGGTCGACGAATTCCTTGCGGAACTTCGCTACCTTGGGCGCGACGACGAACTGGCAATAGGGCTGCCCGCGATTGCGCTCGAAATACAGCTGGTGATAAGACTCGGCCTTGTAGAACGGCGCTGCATCGGCGACCTCGGTCACGATCGGATCGTCCCAGAGCTTCGCGCGCGTCAGCTCCGCAATCACGCCTTGCGCATCGGCGCGTTGCTCGGCGTTCTGGCAGAAGATCACCGAACGGTACTGCGTTCCGACGTCGCTGCCCTGACGGTCCTTGGTCGTCGGGTCGTGGATGGCAAAGAAAACCTTCAGCAGATCGCGGAACGACAGCACCGCGGGATCGAAGGTTACGCGCACGACTTCGGCGTGGCCGGTGCGCCCGGAGCACACGTCCTCATAGCTCGGGTTCGCGGCCCCTCCGCCAGCGTATCCCGACTCGACCTCGAGCACGCCGCGCAAACGATCGAATACCGCTTCGAGACACCAGAAGCAGCCGCCGCCGAGGACAGCGGTCTGCGTTGACGACGAGGATGATGGGGCTTCGGTCACGAGGCCAAGCATAGCGCGGTTTGCGCGGCAGCGCGAAACCATGGTCGACGGCGAGGGCCATGACCTTACGCCTTCGGCTTGAAGCGCCCGCGATGCGATAATCGCCGCTTTTCGTTGCAAAGGGGCATGGATGGAGCGTTCATCGCCGACCGCAGGCGACCGCGTGCGGCACGGTGTCGCGGTTCGCGTCCCGCAGTCCGCCCGCTAGTGGTGCGGCGACCCGCGGCGGGCTCATGCTGACGCGACTCCTGGCCTTCGTCTTCTTCCTGCGCCATCTGGCGCGCAGGCTGACCGGCGTCGGGCTCGCGCGGACCGCGGCGAGCCTCTCCTATACGACGCTCCTCGGGCTGGTGCCATTGTTCACAGTCGCCTTCGCGTACGTGGCGCGATTCCCGATGTTCGAAAGCTCGCAGGCGGCGCTGGAATCGTTCCTGCTCCGTTACTTCCTTCCCGGCAGCGGCACCGTCGTCCGTCAGTACCTGGCGGAGTTCACGACCAAGTCCGCCGAGTTGAAGGGTATCGGCACCGCCTTCGTCATCCTCACCGCGGTGTTGTTGGTGGTGGAAGTCGACCGCGAGATCAACGCCATCTGGGGTACGCGCGAGCCGCGGTCGCTGGCGCGCCGCATTTTTGTCTATGGGCTCGGCTTCACCGCCGGGCCGGCACTGATCGGAGCGGCAATCTACTACACGAATTGGGTCGTCGAGCATTCGATCGGGACGACGGCGACCGGCGCCGAGGCACTCACGGTGCTCAGCGAACCGGCCGCGCTTCTGGTCGATACCGCGGTGTTTACCCTGATCTACGCGCTCGTTCCCGCGCGTAGAGTGCCGCTCAAGATCGCGCTCTTCGGAGGGCTGCTGGCGGCCATCGCATTCGAGGTCGCCAAGTACGGGTTTCGTTTCTACATCACGAACTATCCGACGTACCAAGTCGTCTATGGCACGCTCGCCGTCCTGCCTCTGTTCCTGATCTGGATCTACGTGTCGTGGATCATCGTGCTGGTCGGCGCGGCCATCACCGCGACGCTGGCCGAGAATGGAAACGGTTCACGGCGCCGGCGCTAGCGCCAACAAACGCCCGACCGCAAGCACACGACGCGCGCCGGGAGCGCGAGTTCAAACATTGCCGTGTGTCCCGGGAGTGTTCGCAGCAGGGGTTGCTCAAGGTGTTGGCCGCGGAGGCTTGCCGAACGACAGCCGCCAAGCTAGAGTGCACGCTTTGCGTCGACGGAGCACTCAAGTCGTGTGGTCGATCATCCAAGCGGCAGGCTGGCCGATCTGGCCTTTGATCTTCGCGTCGGTCATTGCCTTGGCGCTGATTCTGGAGCGGCTGTGGTCGTTGCGCCAGAGTGTGGTCGCCCCAGTGGGCATGGTCGACAAGGTCTTGAGCGACCTGAAGCAGGCCGGTGTCACGCCAGAGCTCCTCGCCAGGACTGCGCACAAGGGGCCGCTCGGTCGCGTGCTCGCGGCGGGGCTCGCCAACGTCAAGAGCGCTCGTCCGGTGATGAAGGAGGCCATCGAGGAAGTCGGCCATCTGGTCGCCCACGACCTCGAGCGCTTCCTCACCACGCTGGGCACGATCGCCGCGATGTCGCCGTTGCTCGGTCTGTTTGGCACGGTCGTCGGCATGATCGAGATTTTCGGCTCGCAAACGGCTGCCGGGTCGAATCCTATCCAGCTCGCCCACGGCATTTCGGTGGCCTTATATAACACCGCGTTCGGCCTGATCGTGGCGATCCCGAGCATGATCTTCTACCGCCACTTCCGCGCCAAGGTCGACAGCCTGACGCTGGAGATGGAACAGCAGGCGATCAAGCTGGTCGAGCTCGCGCACGGCGAGCGCAAGTAGCAGGACCTCCCGCCGTGAACCTGCGTGCCGGCCGCGGCCGAGACGAACCCGAGATCAACTTCATTCCGTTGATCGACGTGCTCCTCGTCATCCTGATCTTCCTGATGGTGACCACGACTTACCAGCGCGTCGCCGAGTTACAGATCACGCTGCCGGAGGCCTCGGCCGATCCGATGCAGCAGCGACCGAAGGAGATCATCGTCGGCGTCGATGCGCAGGGTCGCTACGTCATCGACAAGAGCGTCTTCCCGTTTACGACGGTCGCCGCGCTGGCCGATGCACTGAAGCGCTCTGCGGGCGATGCCAAGGAGCCGGTCGTCGTCATCAATGCCGACGCGAACGCGACGCATCAATCGGTCATCCACGTGATGGAAGCCGCGCGACAGGCCGGGATGATCCACATTACCTTCGCGACGCAGACGCCTACGAAGTGACGCGGCTGTCCGAGAGCAAGACGCGAAGCGTCGCAGCGATCGGAGACAGCCGCGTCATCCCGGCTAGGGTGAGCTTCTCCCAACGCCTCATCGCAGCATGGTATGCGCCGCGCCTCACGCCGTTGACGGCGGCGTTGCTCCCGCTATCGCTCCTGTTTCGCGCGGTCGTCGCGATCCGGAGCGCCGCGTATCGCGGGCGGTTG
>WNGQ01003382.1_pt1 | contig 16081 bp, 15 predicted proteins | sample 5407661 | NCBI WGS metagenome assembly WNGQ01 (sample SAMN13153382, study PRJNA577476) | soil metagenome | isolation source: 60 cm soil or saprolite under Garry oak tree replicate 2 | place: USA:California | collected 2016-06-15 | reverse complement strand
CCCCCTGGCGCGAGCCGGGGTCCCTGACGGCGTTCCTGGACCGCCCCGGGCCGGTCGTCGCCGTCTCGTTCGGCTCGATGTCGCCGTTCGTCGGCGGCGCGCTCGCGCCCCTGTACGACACCGCCGTCCGCGCCGTGCTGGCGGCGGGCGCCAGGGCGCTGGCCATCGGCGCGGCACCCGAGGCGCTGGACGGCGACCGGGTCCTGGCGCTCCCCTTCGCGCCGTTCTCGGCGGTCTACCCGCGGTGCGCGGCGGCGATCCACCACGCCGGTCCCTGCACCGCCGGCGAGGCGCTGCGGGCCGGCGTCCCGGCCCTGGCCGTGCCCTGGGGTATCGACCAGTTCTTCACGGCCGCGGAGCTGGAGCGCACCGGCGCCGTGAGGGTCCGCCACCACCGGCGGTTCGGCGCCGCCGCGCGGCGCGACGTCGAGGCGCTCCTCGCGGATGATTCCTACCGGCGGCGCGCGGCGGCGATGGCCCGGCGCCTCGAGCGCGAGGACGGCGTGGGCACGCTGTGCGACGCGGTCCGGCGCGTGATGGAGAGGAGGAGAGAGCGGTCGAGGACGTGATCGTGGTCCTGAACCCGGAGGCGGGCGGTGGCCGGGCCCGCCGCCGCTGGCCGCGCGTCTCGGCGCGGCTGCGCGAGCTCGGGCTCGCGTTCGACCAGGCGACGACGGCGCGCGCCGGCGACGCGGCCGGCATCGCGCGCCGGGCGGCCGGCGAGGGCCGGCGGCTGGTGGTGGCGGCGGGCGGCGACGGGACGCTGAGCGAGGTGGTCAACGGGCTGCTCGAGGCCGGCGACGGGCGGCGGCCGCGGCTCGGCTTCCTGCCGCTCGGCACGGGCACCGACCTGTGCCGGACCTTCGGCATACCGCTCGACCCCCTGGAGGCCGCCGCCGTGCTGGGAGCCGGCGCGACCCGCCGGATCGACGCCGGGCGGGTGACCTGCACCGGCCCGGCCGGGCCGACCACCCGGTACTTCGTGAACATCGCGGACGCCGGCATCGGCGGCGACGTCGCGGACCTCGTCAACCGGGGCTTCAAGGTCATCAACGGGGAGATCACGTTCTCGCTCGCGGCCGTGCTCACCCTGCTCCGCTGGCGGAACCCGCGACTGCGGCTCGACCTGGACGGCGAGGTGCTGGACGTGACCGCGCAGCAGGTGGTCGTGGCGAACTGCCAGTACTACGGCGGCGGCATGCGGATCGCGCCGGAGGCGGTCCCCGACGACGGGCTGTTCGACGTGGTCATCAACGGCGATCTCGGGCTGGTCGAGACGCTGGGCCTGCTCGGCAGGGTCAGGACCGGGACGCACATGGCGCACCCGAAGATCGAGCTGCGGCGCGCTCGCCGGGTCGAGATCCGCTGCGACCGCCGCGTCGGCGTCGACGCCGACGGCGAGCGGCCGGGCGACCTGCCGGCGGTCTTCGAGGTCGTCCCCGGCGCCATCGAGCTGCTGGTGCCCGCGCGTCGTGGAGACGCATCTCGCGTCCATGGGAGGTGAGCTGAGACGCCGGAGGCCGACGCGTGCCGAGCTCGACCCGGCAGCCTCAGCGCGGAGACCGGTGGCCGACACCAATGGGCCGGCCTGCGCCGCCAGGGGCCGCCCCCACCCTGTCGACCGTCGCGCTCCGGGCGCTGGCGCGTCCTCCGGCGGTGGAGGCCGACGGACCATCGCCCGCGCCAATGTGCAGCACGCATCCACCGGGGAAGGGAGCGACCGGTCGCTCATCCCCGGACGCTGCGGCTCGACGCCAGCCGGGCCCTGGGGACCGGCACCCGGACCGCCGGCGGCGGGCGACGGGGCCGGCGGCTCGGCCCGAGCCTGCCAGGCGGCGGAGGCCGACGTCGCGGCTCGACGTCTTCGTCCCGATCAGCCGTCCAGGCCCCGCCGCAGCTCGAGGTACGCGGCCCGGATCATCCGGTAGGAGGTCAGCGGGCCCACCTCCGTGTACTCCAGGCCCCGCTCGGCGCAGAACGGCTTCACGATAGCCCGGCAGCGCTTCAGGCGGACTCGCGGCATGGTCGGGAAGAGGTGGTGCTCGACCTGGTAGTTCAGCCCGCCGAAGAGGTAGTCCCACACCGGGTGGGAGCTGACGTTGCGCGAGCCCAGCACCTGGCGCTCCAGGAACGAGATGGGGGCGTCCCGCGCCCAGACCGGCATCCCCTTGTGGTTCGGCGCTATCAGCGCGGCGAGGTAGACGCTGGCGCAGACCTGGCTGACCAGGAACACGCCGGCGCCCTTCCAGCCGAACGCGACCATCGCCAGCGCCCAGGCGAGGCCGTTCGCCGCCAGCAGCGCCAGCTCGGTCGCCCTGCGGCCGCCGCGGAGCTCCCGGAGCACGTAGAGCAGGCTCTCCAGCCGGAACCAGAACGCCAGCAGGCCGGCCGCCAGGACGATGAGCGGGCCCTGGTGCCTGGCGGCCAGCAGCCGCCAGCCGGTCCGCCCGCGCGCCTCCTCCTCGGTGAAGGCGAGCAGCCCGCCGCCCTGGATGTCGGGATCGTTGGCGGGGTCGTTCGTGTGGCCGTGGTGGGCGTTGTGGCGGTCGTTCCAGTACCAGAAGGCGACCCCCGTCACCAGGGACCAGCAGAGCAGCCCGAGCGCCTGGTTCCGGCGCCCGGAGCGGAACACCTCCTGGTGACCGGCATCGTGCCCGATCAGCGCCACCTGGACCACGCAGAAGGCCAGGACGCCGGCGCCCAGGGCCACCCAGCCGGGCTCGGCCGGCACCGCCACCGCCAGCGCGATCGCGGCCCCGAGCAGCGCCAGGCACGATCCGGCGCGGAGCAGGTAGTAGCCGTAGGCGCGGTCGAGCAGGCCGGCGGCGACGACGGCCCTCCGCAGGGCCGCGTAGTCGGCCTCGGGCCGCGCCTCCACGGGCGCGACGGCGGGCTCAGTCATCCAGGCCCTGGCCCACCGGCCGCTGCCGGCGGGCGCCGGAGGCCAGCCAGGTGAGCAGCAGCATCAGGGGGCCGACGGTCAGGTGGAAGACGTTCTCCGGCAGCTCCAGCCGCATCTCGAACGGGTGGTGGACGGCGATGCCCAGGAAGCCGAGGGCCGTGTAGAAGGCGCCGAAGGCGAGGCCGAGGGAGATCCGCGCGCCGGGGGTCCTGTACAGCGAGAGGAACAGCAGCCCGGCGGCGCCCCAGGCGACGTGCAGCCAGGCGTGGGGCGGGTTGCCGTTCATAACGGTCGCCAGCAGCGTGGGCGTCGCCGCCCGGACGTCGGGCCAGAACCACGTCAGCAGCGAGCCGGCGCCCTGGAGGAGCAGGCCCGCCATCACGACCCACAGGTAGACGCGCAGCAGCGTCCCCGGGTCTCGCCGCGTCACGACCGCGCCACCGCGTGACGCACGAACAGGCCGCCGAAGACGGCGGCCTCGGCGGCGAAGATGGCGAGCCAGACCACCGTCTCGGCGCCCCGCGTGAAGCGGGGCAGGTGCAGGAGGGAGACCGCCAGGACCAGGACGCCCAGCAGCGCGACCATGAAGGCCAGCCAGCGCACGCCGTCCCAGCGCGGCTCGCGGGCGGCGAGGAGGCCGGTGACGGCTATGGTCAGGAAGAAGGCGCTGTAGAGCTGGGCCTGGGGCTCCGTGATCGCCCAGGGCCAGAGGCTCCTGGCCAGCGACGGCGCCAGCAGCAGGACCGCGCCGGTCGCGCCGAAGAGCACCGCCTGGACCAGCCAGAGAGCTGTGAGCGAGCCGCCCCCGGAGGCCTCCCCGCCGCCCCAGCCCAGCCGCCAGAACACGAGCCCGACCAGCAGCGGGTCGACGACGTAGAAGAGCAGCCAGAACAGCGGGAAGCGGGCGATCTCACCCGGGTGCGTGCTCATGCGCAGCACGGTCAGGATCAGCAGCAGCGTGGTCGCCACGGCGACGCCGACGAGCACGATCCGCACCTGGCGGAAGGTGGGCGCCAGGCTGGCCAGGAGGACGCCGCACCCCAGGGCCACGTACAGCGAGGCGATGAAGCGGGCGTTCAGGGGGCTGGCGGGCCACGGCACCAGCAGGCTGACGGCGGAGGGCTGGACCAGGGCCAGCAGCAGGAGGAGCGCCTGCGCGGCGGCGATCCACAGGACGCCGCGCACCCACCAGGGCACGGGCCGGTCGGCAGCGATCGTCAAGGCCCGGTTGTCAACTGAGCTTGCCTCGCCGCAGAAGGTAGCATGCTTCCGGGGCGTCTCCGGCAGGGGGGGCGGCGCCAGCGGGGCTCGCATGTTCGACTACGGCAGCGTCACTCACGGCGGGCGGCCCGCGCGGCAGCGGCTGACGCGCCGCGCGCTGGTCGTCGCGCTGCGCTGCCTGGTTCGCCTCGAGGTGCAGGGCATGGAGAACGTGCCCGCCAGCGGGCCGTTCATCCTGGTCGCCAACCACCTCCACGCCCTCGACCCCGCGATCGGGCTCCTGCTCGTCCCGCGCCGCCGCGTCGTCGGCATCGTGAAGGCGAAGTGGCGCCGGCCGCCCTTCGGCTGGCTGCTGGCCGCGATGGGAGACGTCCTCTACGTGGGCGGCTCCACCCGGCACGCGCTGCGCGAGGCGGTGCAGGTGCTGCGGGAGGGGGACGTGGTGGCGATCCTGCCCGAGGGCACGCGCAGCCGCACCGGCGCCCTGCTCCGCGGCCAGCCCGGGGTGGCGGCGCTGGCCGCGCACGCCGGAGCGCCGGTCCTGCCGGCCGCCGCGTACGGCCAGGAGCAGGCCACCCGCTGGTGGAGGCGGCTGCGCCGGGTCCCGGTGCACGTGCGGCTCGGCCCGCCCCTGGCGCTGCCCGGCGCCAGGCCCAACCACGACCGGCTGCGGGCCGACACGGACGAGGTGATGCGGGCGATCGCCCGGCTGCTGCCGCCGGAGTACCGCGGCGCGTACGCGGACGGCGGCGGGGGCTGAGGCGCGTCGGGCGAGCCGTTCGACCCGCCGGCCGGGGGCCGACGAGCCCTGTTTCGGGCGGCCGGAGGCGGGCACGCTGGCCTCATGGAAGGAGAGAGCACGAGCGCATTGCTGTTCTGGCTGGTCGTCGGCTCCTTCGGCCTCGTCGCCATCGCCCTGGCGGTCATGCTCGGGTGGGGCGTCGCGGTGGTGGGGGTCCTGGTCGCCCTGTCGGTCGTCAGCGTCCTGGTGTGGTCGGTGAGCGCGCCGCCGGCCGGGCACGGCCCGGCCACACGGTAGGAGGCCCGGGTCGGAGGCTCGCCTCAGGGCTCGAGGGCCCGGTCGAGCCTCCGCTCGAAGCCGGCCAGGTCGGACTCCAGCGGCCCGCCGCGAAAGGTGAAGGCCGCGGCTCGGGCGTGGCCGCCTCCGCCGTGTCGCTGGGCGATCCCCGAGACGTCGACGCCCCTGCCACGCATGGAGACGGTCCGCCGGCCGGGGTTCACGATGGCCGTCGCCGCCACGCCCAGCTCCGACATCAGCCGCTCCGCCAGGTCGGACTGGTACTGCTCCGCGTAGCAGACCGCCCAGCGCCGGCCCCCGATCTCGGCCACGCGCGCCTGCTCCACCTTCCGGCGCAGGTAGTCCTCGCGGCGTGCGTCCTCGTTGTCGACCAGGAGCCGCTCGCCCTCCCGCAGCTCGACGCCGGGATCGTCGCGGAACCGGGCCAGGAAGCGCTCAGGGCCGAGCAGCCCGAACAGCGTCGCCAGCCGAGCAGACCGCGGGTCCAGGTGCCGCCAGAGGTCGTGGTCCTCCACCAGGCGGACCAGCTCGGCGAAGGCGGGCGGGCGGCCCAGGTGGTCGAACAGCAGGCCCGTGGCGCTGCGGTCCTGGTCGATGGTGGCCCACGTCCGGCCGTCGAGGTGCAGCGAGGAGCGATGGTGGTCGAGCAGCCGGAAGCGCCCACCGGCCTCCACGAAGGCGTCCGCCGCGTCCGCGGTGACCGCGTCCACCCCGTGGTCGGCGACGATCACCTCGTGCCCGGCGGCAGGGCCGACGAGGGCGGCCAGCGTCTCGCGGACGCGGCCGTCGATGGCTCCGTTCTCCACGAGCTCGATCGGCCCCTGGCCCGGACGGGAGCCCGCGAAGACGGCGGCGCAGCCGACCCCGTCCAGGTCCGTGTGCGTGAGCAGCCTCGTCCGGATCACGCGCTCACGGTACCGGCGACGTCCACCACCGGCCCGGGGCCCGGCCGGCCCTACGCGTCTCCGTGCAGGCTCCTGACCCTGTTGGCGATCACGCGGCGAGGCACGAAACGCGTGGCGATCGCCTGGACGCGAGCGGCGAGGCCGGGAATGACGACCGTCCGCCCGGCGAGCAGCCCGCGGTAGCCGGCCTCGGCGACCGTGGCCGGGTCCATCACCCCACGGCGGAACAGCGGGGACCGGTCGCTGCCGGCCCGCGCCGCGAAGCCGGTCGCGGTCGCCGGCGGGCACAGCGCGGTCACGTTCACGCCCGTTCCTCGCAGCTCGTTGGCCAGCCCCTCGGACAGGGACAGCACGTACGCCTTCGACGCGTAGTACGCGGCCATGAAGGGGCCGGGATAGAACGCCGCCGTCGAGGCGACGTTCAGCACGTGGCCCTGGCCGCGCCGCAGCATGTCGGGCAGGAGCAGCCGGGTCAGGCAGGTGAGCGCGAGCACGTTCACCCGGACCAGGTCGAGCAGGGTCTCGACGTCCGCCTCGGCGAACGGGCCGTGCAGGCCGAACCCCGCGTTGTTGACCAGGACGTCCACGGCGACGCCGGCGTCCTGCAGCTCGCGGACGATCTCGAACGGCGCCGCCGGGGCCGCCAGGTCGCTGGCGATGGAGACGGGGCGGTCGCCACCGCTCCCCAGCTCGTCGGCCGCACGCGACAGCCGCTGCTCGTCCCTGGCCACGAGCACCAGGCGGTGGCCGTCACGCGCGAAGAGCTTCGCCAGCTCGTAGCCGATGCCGCTCGAGCCCCCGGTGACGAGGACGTTCCAGGCCATCGGCGGAGTATAGGCCGAGACCTCCGGGGCCCATCTCAGGTTGTCCGCGGGACCTCGTGGAGGGCCGTGGTGGCCGGAGGCTCAGCGCTCGCTGTGGCTGCGCCACGGCCGGCGCGGGCGGCGGGCCCGGGCCGCCGGGCCGCCGGCCGGCGCCGGCGACCGGATCGCCCAGCGCGACGCCCGCCGCGCCCGGAGCGACGCCGGGACGGAGCGAGAATGGACCGTGATGCAGTTCCACGTCGCGATCCCCAACTTCGGCCCCTCGTCGACGCCCGAGGCGATGGCCGAGATCGCCGAGGAGGCCGAGGAGCTCGGCTTCGACGGCATCGGGACCACCGATCACGTCCTGGTGCCCAGAGGTCAGCCCGAGCGCTACGAGCGCATCTTCGACGCCCTGGTCGTCCTCGGCCACCTGGCCGGGCGGACACGCCGGGTGAGGCTGATCACCAGCGTGATCGTGCTCCTGGTGCGCAATCCCTTCGTGGTCGCCAAGCAGGCGGCGACGATCGACCAGCTGAGCGGCGGCAGGCTGGTGCTCGGGCTGGGTGTCGGGTGGCACGAGCGGGAGTTCGCGAACGTGCACGCCGACTTCCGCAACCGGGGGCGCCGGCTCGACGAGGCGCTCCGGCTGCTCCGGCACCTCTTCTCGGGCTCGCGGGAGCCGTTTCAGGGTGACTACTACCCGTACGAGGACGGAGTCTTCGACCCGCTTCCCGTGAGGCGGGAAGCGCTGCCGATCCTGCTCGGCGGCAACTCCGACGCCGCGGTGAGGCGGGCGGCCCGCGCGGCCGATGCCTGGGAGTCCACCGGGATCGGCCCGGACGCCTGGCGGGAGCGGGTCGAGCTGCTGCGCGCCGAGGCGGCCGGGCGGAGCGTCGAGGTCGGCGCCCGCATCAGCCTCGGCGGCGGCGCCGAGGAGATGCTGGGCCACGTGCGCCGCTGGCGCGACGCCGGCGCCGATCACCTGATGATCGGGCTGGGCTTCACCGACGGCTTCGCCGGCCGGATGAGGCTGCTCGCGCGCGAGGTGATGCCCGCGGTTCGCGCCGAGGGCTGATCACACCAGGCGGCACGCCGGGGGCCGCCGGCCGCGGTTCGTCGTGCACCAGCAGATCTGGCCACGACCTCGATGCCGTGGACGACCGCGAGGGCAGCGCGGCTGCTGCGGTCAGCCGGCGCGCAGGCGGCGAGAGGGCGGGTACGGATAGATGTCCACGACCTCGCCGCTGCGCACGCGGGCCTGCATCCCCTGCCAGAAGTCGACCTCGTACAGGTCGCCGTGCGCCTCGTCCAGCGCCACCCGGAGCGCCGGCGGCAGCGTGAGGAAGCGCGCGAACTCCGCGGGGAACACGTCGCGCGGGCCGACGCCGAACCACGCCTCGTCGGCGTACTCGTCCTCGTCCTGGGTCGCCACGGGCAGCTCGCGGAAGCAGAAGTCGGTGAGCAGGGACAGCTCGTCGTAGTCGTAGGAGACCACGCGGCCGTGGCGGGTGACTCCGAAGTTCTTGGGCAGCAGCTCGCCCGGAAAGATGCCGCTCGCCGCCAGGTCCTTGACGGCCTGGCCGAAGTCGACCACCGCCGCCCGGGCCGGGTCCGCCGACTCCTCGCGCACATAGAGATTGAGCGGCGTGACCCGGCGCTCGACGTACGCGTGGTGGATCACGACCTCCCCGGCGGAGATGGCCACCGTCCGGTCGGCATCCCGCTGGAACTCCTCCAGCAGCTCGGGCGCGAACCGCGCCCGGTCGAACTTCAGGTGCTCGAACTCCTGCGCCTCGACGAGGCGGCCCGCCCGATCGTGGTGGAAGACCAGGCGGTAGTTCTGCACCACGGCCTGCGGCGTGATCGGCTTGATGAAGGGGAACTGGTCCCTGATCAGCTTGAAGACCAGGTCGTAGCCGGGCATGGTGAACACGATCATCACGAGGCCCGGCGTCCCCGGCGCCAGCTCGAACCGCTGGTCGGTGGCGCGGAGGTGATCGAGCAGGCTGCGGTAGAGCTCGGTCTTCCCGTGCTTGTGGTAGCCGAGCGCGATGTAGATCTCGGCAATCGACTTCCGGGGCATCAGGTCGCTCAGCTGCCGCACGAGCCAGTGCGGCGGTCCCAGGTCCACGTGGAAGTGCGAGCGCGTGAAGCTGAACAGGATGCTGATGTCGTCGTCGCCCAGCAGGACCGCGTCCACGGCGATCCCGCGCTCGTCGCTGAGGAGGGCCAGCCCCATGGGCACCCAGCGCTCGCCGCTGCGCGCGCGGCCCAGGAGGTACGCGCCCTTGCGCCGGAAGAACGGCGCCGCCAGGACCTCGATGCGGGACGGACCGGCCGGCTCACCGAGGTAGCTGGACAGCCGCTCGGCCACCAGTCGGGAGTCCTCGGCCAGGTCCCGGAACGGGGCTCCGAACCCCGCCTCGCTCAGCACGGCCGCGACGAGCCGGCGCGGGTCTCCGCTGCCCTCGTAGCACCGCCAGAGCTGCGGGCCCTCGCGGTCCGAGGGCGCCGCGAAGTCCGAGTCCACGAACTCGATGTCCCGGTCGACGCCCACGGTCGCGAAGACGCGCCTGGTCACCGAGTTGAAGAACGTCTCCGCCAGCTCCCAGTCCTCCTGCCCGGCGATCAGGGTCGAGTAGACGGCCTTGGTCGCCGCCCACACCAGCCGGTCGGTGATCCGGGTCCCGAGCATGGCCCGCACGTCCTTCTCCAGGCGGTCGATGACACGGCCATAGAGGTCGAGCCGCTCCGAGGCATCCGCCGCGGCGCCCTTCCAGTCGCGCTGCTCGAACCGGGCGCCGGCCCGCCGAGTCAAGGCTGCGAACGACTCCTGGCAGCCGGTGCACGACTCGTCGATGGTGGTCGCCACGAGGTTGGCCAGACGGCTGCCCGACAGGTCCTCCGTGCTCGGGCGCAGCATCGCCCCAGCGTAGGCGATTGCGGCCCCGGAGCCCCAATGGTGATGCGGTCGCAGGTGGTGATGGCTGCCAGCGAGCCGCCGGGTGCACGCGCGGCGACTCGTCCGTCGGGCCACCTGGCCCGCCGGCAGGAGGACCCCCGGCCGTGTCGGCCCGAACGGCTCGGGGAAGACGACCACCGTCGAGTGCATGGAAGGCCTGCGCGTGCCGGATACCGGGCAGGTTCGCATCCTGGGCATGGACCCGGTCCGCGACCGCCACCGGCTGTTCACGAGCCTCGGCGTGCAGCTCCAGGAGGGCAGCATGCACGCGCGGCTGCGGCTGGGCGAGACGCTCTGGACGTTCGCCGCCTTCTACCCGCGCCCCGCCGCCCCGGCCGAGCTGCTGCGCACGTACGGGCTGGAGTCCAGGGCGGGAACCCAGTCCTCCTCGGCGTCTTCGCGCTCGCCACGGCCACCTCGGCCCGAACGTTCCGGTGGGCGTGAGGGCGCGGAATGCAGCGCGCGGACGTCGAGGTCCTGCTCGAGACCGCCGAGGCGGCCCGCCGCCGCACCCGCTCCCGGCTCCGCCAGTTCTGGCTGCCCCTGGTCCTGTTCGGGGGGCTGACCCTGGCCTCGGCCGTGGTCGCCGCGCTCGCGCCGGGCCCGACGGTCGGGCTGTTCTGGTCGGTCGGAGGACCGGCGGGGACGCTGGCGACGGCTCTCTGGTACTGGCGGCGGCACGAGGCGCTGGGGGTGTCGATCCTGTGGTGGCCGTCCGCGGTCGTCGGCCTGGGCCTGCTGGTCGTCTCCGAAGGGCTCGGCTGGTGGGGACGCGGCGGGCCGTTGACCTACGCGGGCGTCCTCCTGATCGTCGAGATGGCCTACGCGGCCTTCTCCTGCTTCGAGCGAAGCCTGCCGCTGGCGGCGTTCGCCGCGGCCTCGGTGGTCGCGGCGATCGTGCTGGCGGTGGCGCTCCCGGCTCACGCCTACGAGCTCGCCAGCGGCCTGCTCGGAGCCACGGCCGTGGTGCTCGGCCTGCTGCTGGCGGCCCGGTCGTGAGCGACGAGCGGCGGCATCCGACGGTCGACCTGGACGAGACCGTGCACCAGCGGGTCCGGCTCGGGATCCTGGCCGTCCTCAGCGAGGCCGACCGGGCGACGTTCACCTACCTGCGGGAGACGCTGGATACGACCGACGGCAACCTCTCGAGGCACCTGATGGTCCTGCGGGAGGCGGGCCTGGTCGAGGTGGACAAGGGCTACGAGCGCAACCGCCCGCGAACCTGGGTTCGGGCAACCGCGAGGGGCCGCGACACCTTCGCGGCCGAGCTGCGCACGCTGCGGAGCCTGGTGGCACGGCACGAGCGAGCCAGCGAGGAACCCCGGGGCACTGCCGCCCCGCAGGCCCTGAGGGTCCAGGACTCGGCGCCCTCGCCGTAGGACGCAAGCCTTCGCCCCGTGCTGGCCCGCACGACCGGCGACGAGCCCGGATCTCGTCGCCCCTCGCGCAGGTGGCCGGGTGCGACCCGTCGGCAATCCTCTGGGTGCCGCCGTGTGGCGGAGCCGGCCCCGCCGTCCGGCCGGTCGACCGGACGGCCCTCACCCTAACGCGGCACCTCCCGCACCACCTGGCGGGCGTCCTTGTCCTCGCGGAGCCCCTTGAAGCTGGGGGCCCGGAGATCGCCCGCGCTCGTCCACTCGGAGAACTCGAACTCGCCCACCAGCCGCGGCTCCACGAAGTGAGCACCGGCCGGCGGCCTGCCGACGTCGAACGGCGAGCTCGAACGGGCCAGCGGCCGCATCAGGTCCGCGAGCCTGGCCAGCATGTCGTGCGTGAAGCCCGTGCCGGCCTTGCCCGCGTAGACGAAATGGTCGCCATCGTAGTAGCCGAGCAACACGGCGCCAGGCAGGCCACGGCGGCGACCCTCGCCCTCCACCCAGCCGCCGATCACCAGCTCCTGGCGCTGCCGGTTCTTCACCTTCAGCCAGGCGCCGCTCCTCCTCCCCATCTCGTAGCGGCTGTCGAGGCGCTTCGCGATCACCCCCTCCAGCCCGTTCTCCAGGCTCGCCTTCAGCATCGCCCGCCCCTGGCCCACCTGGTAGGGCGGTGTCTGCCAGTGCGGACCGGTCAGCTCGAGCGCCTCCAGGCACTCCCGCCTGCGGACGTACGGCTCGTCGTCCAGCAGCGCGTCGTCCAGGTAGAGCAGATCGAACAGGATGCAAGCGACCGGGACCCTCTGCATCACCCGGCGCACGTCCGCCTCGGCCGTCAGCCCCATGCGCTGCTGGAGCTGCTCGAAGCTGGGCCGGCCCCTGAAGTCCAGCGCGACGATCTCCCCGTCGAGCACGACCCGGCGGGCGCCGGCGGCGTTCCCGAGCGCCCCCAGCTCCGGGTACCGCGCGGTGACGTCCTTCCGAGTTCGAGTCTGCAGCCGCAGCGCGCGGCCGTCCCAGAACGCAATCGCCCGGATCCCGTCCCACTTGAACTCGAACCCGTACCGCTCCTCGGCGGCTGGGATGCCGGCCGCCAGCTGCGCCGCCATCGGGTCGACCACCGTGGGCATCGGGGCTGGTCTCACCCCCCAATCATCTGAGTTCGTGAGGGAAGCGCGCAGGGTCGGCGGGCGCCTCACCTGCCGTCCGCCGACCCTGACGTCCGGCCTGGCGAGGAGCCGGGCGACGAGCACCCGCAGGGCCTCGGTCGCAAGCCGCGACCCTGGCGCCCACCGGCGAGGGTGTGATCGCGACCAGCCCGGCGCCTCGCACCCGGGTCCCGGTGCTACGGTCAGGACGCTCGACGATGGACGGACACGATCGGAGGGACAGGGTGAGCGACAACACGACCGCGGCAGCGCCTGGCACGAGGCCCGGTTCCGGAGCGCTCTGGTGGACGAGCGCCACGATCGTGGTGGCGGGCGCGCTGGTCCTGGGGACCGTGGGCCTGCTCAGCCTCTTCTCTCCCGGTGCGGTGCTCGCTCTCGTTGGCCACGCGGGCGAGCAGCCGAGCCCGGGCACGAGAGTCTTCGCGGACTACACCGGGACGAGGGACGTCGCCATCGCCGTCGTTCTCGTGGTCCTGCTGGCCATGCGGTCGTCGCGGGCCCTGCCCGCCGTGCTGCTCCTGGCGGCGCTTGCCAACGGCCTGGACGCGGTTGTGGCGCTGGCGTCTCAGCGATGGCCACAGCTCCCCGGAGCCCTGGGGTTCGCGATCGCCTTCCTGGTGGCCGCGGTGCTGCTGTCCAGGCGATCGGTGATCGGTCCGCCACGCCGGTCGCCCGGCGAGAGCCCGGCGACCGGCAGCTGAGTCACACTGGCCGGCGAGCGCGTGTCTCAGCGCGACCCGCGCTCCCACATGCCGTACCCGACCTCCTGCCGGGCGAGGTGGTCGGGCTCGGTGAGTCGGACGCCGGTGCGCAGCGTCGCCCGACCGCCTCGGCCGACGCCTCCAGCGAGCACGGGGAGCAGCCCTGGAAGCGTCGTTCGCGTGCAGGCCGGGCGCGCCAGCCTGCCGTGACCCGGGGACCTGCCCGGAGACCGGCTCCCTCGGACGGCAACCCCTGAGCTACACTGGCCGAGGCTGAGGACGCGAGGTGGCTGCAAGCATCGGCGATCGCGAGTTGATTGTGGGCGTCTCCCGCGATCTGGTCATGGCCCTGGCGCCCGAGGAAGGGGCGATCTTTCGGCCGGTCAGCGTTGCTTACTTCGAAGACCCGGCCCGACTGCGTCAGGCGCCGAAGGACGACATGCTCGGGTTCGGGGCCGGTGACGCCGTCATGTTCCTGACCCCCGTCGCGCTGTCGGTGCTGACCGATGTCGTCGTCTACCTCCGCAGCGAGCTCGCGAAGGCCGCCGCGAAAGACGCCGCCAACACGCTCGACAACATGGTGCGAAGCCTGTTCCGCAGGTTCCACCGCGACGATCACGGTTCGGCGCCCGTCCCCGCCCTCACTCGCGAGCAGCTCGTCGAGGTTCGACGCAGGGCGTTCGAGAAGGCCACCGCGCTCGGGATCCACGAGGCGCGGGCGCAGCTGCTGGCCGACGCCACGGTCGGCAGTCTCGTCGTCTCGATCTGAGGATGAACCATGGGCGAATCGCCGGCCAGGCCGGCGCGCTACAACCCGTTCGCCTTCCCCTCTGACATCGACTTCGCGTTCTGGCTGCTCGTGGCGGTCATCCTCGGGACCAGCCTGCTCGTCTACCTGGCGGTCGCCAACAGCGTCGCGGCGGGATTCGAGCCGCAGGCGGCGCTGAACGCCCGCTGCGAAGCGCGGGCTGGCCCAATCCATGCGAACGACTCGCTGCAGGACCGGCAGGGCTGGCTGGCCGCGTTCCAGGCGTGCGAGAACGTCAGGCGTCCGCCCCTGGGCTGGGTGGCGGCCGGCATGGCGGTCCTCTGGGCCGGCGCGGCGGCCATCTACCTGCTGACTCCGGCCTGGAAGATCCGGCGTGGCAACCTGGTGCCGCTGACCGCGGACGAGGCGCCGGAGATCGCCGAGGAGCTGCGGACGATCTGCCGGACGGCCGGGGTGGCGCAGCCTCCGACGTTCGTCTGGAACCCACTGAACACGGCCTGCGGCGGCGTCGCGTTCGGGCTGCCCAGGCGGCGCTTCGTGGCCCTGAGCGGCGGTCTCTCGACAAAGCTCTGGACCGATCCGGACGCGTTCAGAGCGGTCGTCCTGCACGAGCTCGCGCACCTGCAGAACGGCGACGTCGACAAGGCCTATTCGACAGTGGCGATCTGGTGGTCGTTCGTGATCACCGCGCTGCTGCCGTTCGCACTGGTGATCCGCTGGAGCGACCTGTCGGTCACTCCCCGCAGGGTCTTCAGCCTCGTGACGCTCGCCCTCGTCGTGTACCTCCTCCGCAACGCCGCCCTGCGCGCTCGTGAGACATACGCCGACGTGCGCGCCTCGGCGTGGCCCGGCTTCGTGGGAGGGCTCGAACGAACGCTGCCGCCGGTCCTCCCTCCGGTGGGCGGCTGGCGGCGGCTGCTGAACCTCCCTCGCGAGTGGCTGAGCCGACACCCCAGGCCGGCCGCTCGCAGGGAAGCCGTTCGCGACACCACACCGCTCTTCAGGGCCGGCTTCTGGATCGCCGCCGGCACCGGCGTCGCCGGATCACTCGCGCTGGTCAACGTCCAGGTGGTTGCGAACCTGGTGGTTCCCGCGTTTGGCGACTGGGTGGCCGCGCTCCTCTTCGGCGCGCTCGTCGTGGGGGTGGTGGGCCTGGCGCTGTGGCGTACCACATTCGTCGTGGAGGCTCGCGGCGGCCGGGCGAGAGGCATGTGGCGCCCTGCCGTGGGGCTGGCGGGCGGTCTGGCGGCCGGTGACCTGCTCTCCCTGTCCGCCAGCGCGTCCGTCCCGGCGGGCTTCGCGCTCACCGGCGCCGACCTGCTCGTCTTCGACCTGCTCTGGTACGGCCTCCTGTTCATCGGCAGCGTGCTCTTCCTCCGCTGGATCGTGGCCTGCGCCTCGACCTGGCTCCCGGTGGTCACGCGGCGCGACTCCCCGCGGATCGCCTATGCGCTCGGCTTCCTTCCCGCCGTCCTCGTCCTGACCGTCGGGCTCGAGTTCCTCTTCTACGTGGCCCCGGTGCGGCTGACAGGGGGCATCCTGACGGCCTCCCTGATCGCGGCAGCGCTGAGCGGCTCCGGCGGGCTCGCCGTCCCCAGCGGGCCGTACCTGGAGGCCGGGATCGTGCTCGTCTTCCTGGTGCTCCAGGTGGCCACCAGCCCTGTCTTCTACGTGGCCGTGCAGCTCCTGTGGGTGGTGCCGCTCGCGGCGTGGCTGCACCGTCGCCGAGCGGCTCCCCTCCTGACCGCCAGGTGGGCGCTGATGGACCCGCCGACCGTGGCGTCGCCCGGCCCGACGCCGCCCGCGCTCCGGCCCGGCCGGGCCGCCGTCGCGGGACTCGTGGGTGGGCTGCTGTTCTGCGGCATCGCCGTGCCGGTCTCGCTGGCGCTGTGGCGGGTGGCGCCGGACTCCCTCGTCACGTGGCTGCTGTACGGGCAGACCGTCCTGGGGATACTCGTGCAGGTGGGGGTGGCGATCGCCGTGGCTCTCTGGGTGGGTCGGCTGGGCGCCGTTCATGGCCTCTTCGCAGCGTTCGTCTGCGGCTGCGTGATCGCTGTCGGGGCGCTCGCCGGCGCCGCGCTGACCCTGAGCCTGCCCGGGCTCCGCGTCCATGGCTTCGCGGCCACCACCGTGACCGCCTACCTGAACGTGGGGGCGCTGGTCACCGTCCCGGCGGCGGCCGGTGCGGCGGCCTTCGCGTCCTGGGCGAGGCGGGCGGCAGCGCTGCCGGCGCC
>WNGQ01003893.1_pt1 | contig 16083 bp, 16 predicted proteins | sample 5407661 | NCBI WGS metagenome assembly WNGQ01 (sample SAMN13153382, study PRJNA577476) | soil metagenome | isolation source: 60 cm soil or saprolite under Garry oak tree replicate 2 | place: USA:California | collected 2016-06-15 | reverse complement strand
CGCGACACGTCACTGGCCGTGGCGTCCCGGCCGGTGACCCGGCCGGCCGAGGTGGCCGGGCGGCTGGAGCGGACGGTGGCGATCCTGGAGCGGCGCGGCTACGCCGTGGGCCCGGCCCGGCTGGGCGAGATCTGCCTGGGCGGGGCGATGCCCGAGCCGGCCGTCCTGGCCGTGGTGGCGTCCAGGCCGGGGCTGGCGCTGCGGGCGGGCCTCGTCGTCCCGGCCGGCCTGGAGGGGGCGGCCGAGCGGATCGCGCGCCGGGCCAGCGACCACGACGAGAACGCGGCGCGCTGCCTGCCGGTGACGCTGCGGTTCGTGAGGACGCTCGTCCGGCTCTGCCCCTTCGTGCTGAGCGTCTCCATCGCCGGCTCGCTGGCGTCGGGCGGCTTCCTGCCCAGCGACGACGTCGACCTCGACCTGGTCGTCGAGGACGGCCACCGGCACCTCGCCTACGTGGCGCTCAACGCGCTCGGCATCGCCCACGCCCTGCGCCACCGGGCCAAGCCGGTGGACGCGCACACGCGGCGCCCGCTGGCCCCCCGCTTCATGACGGCGAACCTGATCCTGGAGCGCTCCCAGTGCTTCCCGCTGGCCAGGCAGGACGAGGACATGGCCTACGAGCTGCTGGTCTCCCGCCCGGTCTACGGGATCGCGCTGTGGCGGCAGATGGTGGCCACCAACCCGGGCCTGGCCGAGCACTTCCCGCAGCTCGAGGAGCGGCGCTTTCCCGATGCGCTGCGGGAGCGGCCGGCGCTGCCCGGGTGGCTGTTCCCACCCGGGCTGGACGGCCCCGCGCGGACGCTCGGCCGGGCGGCCTGGCGCTACATGCAGTGGACGCGCCGGGACCGGCCGGAGGCCCTGGCGCGAGTCGCCTACGTCCGCCGGACCATGCGCCCCTACGCGCTGTTCGACGAATCGTGATCGGCGCCGCCGTCATCGCGATCATCGCGCTGTCGAGCGCGTTCCTCTTCGTCTACGGGGTCAACCTGCTCTACCTGAGCTGGCGGGCGCTGCTGCTGGCGCCGGCCATCCCGCCGGCGGCCGACCCGCCCCCTGGCTCCGTGCTGGTCCAGCTGCCGATCTTCGACGAGCGCTACGTGGCCGAGCGGGGGATCGACGCGGTGGCCCGGGCCGCGTGGCCCGCTGGCGGAGGGCGGGGGTGGCCATCTCGCACGTCCGCCGGAGCGGCCGGACGGGCTACAAGGCCGGCGCGCTGGCTCACGGCCTCGAGCTGAGCGAGGCGCCGATGGTGGCCGTCTTCGACGCCGACTTCGTGCCCGCGCCCGACTTCCTCCGGCGGATGCTGCCGGCGCTGGCCGACCCCGAGGTCGGCTTCGTGCAGGCGCGCTGGGGGCACCTCAACGAGGACTTCTCGCTCCTCACCTACCTGCAGGCGCTGATGACCGACTTCCACTTCCTGGTCGAGCAGGCCGTACGCCCGCGCAGTGGCATGCTGACGAACTTCGCGGGCTCCGCCGGCGTGTGGCGGCGGGCGGCCATCGACGACGCGGGGGGCTGGAGCGCGGCCACCCTGACCGAGGACCTGGACCTCAGCTACCGGGCCCAGCTGCGCGGCTGGCGGGCGGTCTACCTGGAGGACGTGGTGGTGCCCCAGGAGCTGCCGGTGTCGGCCAGCGCCTACCGGGCCCAGCAGTCACGCTGGGCGACCGGCAGCTTCCAGTGCGCTGCGCGCCTGCTGCTGCCCGTCCTGCGCAGCCGGCTGGGTGCGGGCGCCAAGTTCCAGGCGCTGATGCGGCTGTGGGCCTACGGGGCGCCGGTCGCGATGCTGGCGCAGATCGCGTGCTATCCGATGCTGCTGGCCGCGCGGGCGGCCGGGCAGGACGTGCCCGGGCTCGACCTGCCGGCCGGCATCAGCGCGCTCAGCCTGGCGCCCCCCGCCGGCATGGCGGTGGCCCAGTGGCGGCGAGGGCGCGACTGGTGGCGCCACGCCGCCGGGCTGCTGGGCTGGTCGGTGCTCGGGGCGGGCGTCTCGCTCACGGTGGTGGCGGCGATCTGGCGGGCGCTGCGCGGCGGCGGCGAGTTCAGCCGGACGCCGAAGTACCGGATCGAGCGCTTCGGCGAGGAGTGGCGCAGCAAGACGTACTTCAAGCCGGCCAACGTCGGCGCCGTCGTCGAGCTGGCGCTCGGCGTGGCCGCGGTGGCGATGGCCTGGGATGCGGTCAGGACGGACCTGCCGGTGCTGGCCGTGTACTCGGGCCTGTTCGGGCTGGGTTTCCTGTACCTCTCGAGCATGAGCCTGGTGCAGTCGCTGCGGCAGGTGCGCTACGAGGCGGTGGCGCCGCGCCTGCGCGCCCTGCAGCTGCGGCTCCGGGCGCCGGCGCTGGTGGGCGGCCTCGGCCTGGTCCTTCTGGGTGCGGCGCAGCTGCTGCCCGATCCCTTCGAGGACTCCTACCAGCACTGGCTGATCGCGGCCAACCTGGCCACCACCGGCCGCCTGCAGGACCCGCTCTTCCAGATGCAGGACACCTGGCTGCCCGGCTACCACGTGCTGGCCGCCCTGGTGCTGAAGGTCCTGGGCACGTGGCAGCTGGGGGCGCTGCGGGCGATGGACGTGGGGCTCGCCGTCGGCACGCTGGCCGTGACCTACCGGCTGGCCGGGTCGCGGCGCCGGGGCCTGGTGGCCGTGGCGCTGCTGGCGCTCAACCCGATCTTCGTGCTGACGTCCACGCAGGCGGTGGCCGAGCCGCTGCTGGTCCTGCTGCTGCTGGGCGCGGTCGCCGCCCGCCGGATGGGCCCGGCCGCGGTGCTCGCCTGCCTGGCCTGCCTGACGGGCACGAAGGCGTGGCTGTGGCTGGGCTGCCTCCTGCTCGTGCAGGGGGCGGTCTGGGGCCTGCGGCTGCGCTCGCGCGGCAGCCTCGGCGCGCTGCGCGGCCGGCTGGCCTGGGCGGTCCCCGCGCTGACGGTCGCGGTGGTGCTGCAGGCCGGGTTCGGCTTCGCCTCGCACTCGGTGGCGCGGGCGGCCGTGGAGGTGGCGTCGGCCACGGCGCGCGGCAGCGTGCCCGCCGCTCCGCTGGTGCGGGGCGGCCAGTTCCTCGGCTACTTCGCGCTGGCCTCGCTGCCGGTGGTGGCGCTGGCGCCGCTCGGCCTGGCCCGGGGCCTGCGGGGCCGGACGCTGACGATGGTGGCGCTCCCCTCGCTGCTCTACCTGGCGGTGGTGACGGCCCTGGTCCTGGCCGGCGTCTACTCCGGCAGCCACCGCTACTACTACCCGGCGCTGCCCGGCCTGGCGCTGGCGGCGGCCGCGGCGGCCGACCGCCTGCCCCGCCTGTGGGTGCTGGCGCCGGCCGGCGTGGCCGCGGCCGTGGCGCTGGCGTTCGTCCCGGTGCTGAGCGGGCTGGCTGCCGACAACCGCGGAGTGCACGCGGCCGGCACGCGAGCCGCCCTGCTGCCGGGGGGTCTGCTGACCGACTCCCCGGCGGCGGCCTACTGGAGCCACAAGCCACCCGCGGAGATCTACGGCTCGCGGGCGCTCCCCGCGGACCGCGCTTCGGTCGACGGCTGGCTGCAGGCGCGGGACGTCCACGGGCTCGTGCTGGAGGACATCGACTACTACCGGGCGCGCGCCGTGCTGCCCGACCTGGTGGCCGGGCGGGCGTCGGCGCCGTTCGTGGCCGTCGGCGACCAGTCGACCTACACGGTGCCCGGCGGGAAGCGGGTGCACGTGTACGGCCTGGGCCCACTGGACTCGGCGCCGCTGTTCGACGGCGTCGGGGCGTCGCTCCAGTTCGGCCACGCGCCCGGGCGGGGCAGGACGGCGCCGCTGGCCAAGGGCCTGGTGCTGCAGAGCGGCGGCGGCGACGTGGCCGGCGAGGGGATGGGCTTCGGCGTGCCGATCGCCCGCTGCGCCGACGGCTGGCACTATCCCGGGTCCGGGACGGTGGTCGACCTGTCCACGCCGGGCTCGACGGTGTGGCGCAAGACGTTCGATCTGGACGTGGTCGGCGGCGACGCGGCGCACGGCTACAGGTTCGCCCCGGCGCCCAGCGTGGGCCGGGTGGAGGTGACGTACCGGTTGAGCTCGGGCCAGGTCCAGGTGGCGGTGCGGGCGCTGGGGCTCGTGCCCGGGGTCCTGCAGGTGTCGGTGCTCAACGAGGAGTCGGCCGCCTTCGACGACATGGCCGAGCCGGGCGTGACCCGGCTGGGTGCCGGCTTCGGCAGGTGGCAGCCGGTCTCCGGCGGCTGGGCCAGGCTGCGGTCCGGCTCGCTGGGGATCGAGTGGGCCCAGGACCGCATCCAGGGCGCCGAGCTGAACGCCGGCCGCGAGCTGGCGCCGCCCGACTTCGACTGGAGCGGCCTCGACTACGTGTTCGAAGGGGGTTTCCGTTCGGCCGACTACACGGTGTCCATCAGGAGGTCGAGATGACGCGAAGGACGGACGTGGTGCTGGTGTACCCGCAGCGTGCGCCCCGAAAGGGCCGGCACTGGATCATGCCCTCGCTGGGCCTCATGTACCTGTCCGCGGCGCTCCGGCAGGCCGGCTACACCGTGCGGCACATCGATCACACGTTCCTGGAGCGCCACGAGGTGCTCGCGGAGATCGAGCGGCTGCAGCCGGCCGTCATCGGCGTCTACTGCATGATCACCATGCAGGACGAGGCGTTCTCGCTGGCCGAGCAGGTGCGCGGCAGGGCGCTGACGATCGTGGGAGGTCCCTACCCGTCCGGCGAGCCGGAGCCGTTCCTGGACCGGTTCGACCTGGTCGCGGTGGGCGAGGGCGAGGAGACGATCGTGCAGGTCATGCGGCACCTCGACGACCGGCGGTTCGACGAGATCCCGGGCCTGGTCTTCAAGCGGGACGGCGAGGTGGTGCGAACGCCGGCGCGGACGCGCTCGAAGGACATGTCGCAGCTGCCGCTGCCGTACCGGAGCGACCTGCCCAACCAGGAGTACATCGACTACTGGCGGAGGCACTGGAAGGACGCCACGACGCCGCTGATGAGCACGCGCGGCTGCCCGTTCCGCTGCGAGTTCTGCCACAAGCCGGTCTTCGGCGACCTGTTCCGGGCCCGCCCGGGCTCGTCGGTCATCGACGAGATGCAGGAGATCGCCGAGCTCGGCTACGACCACGTCTGGATGTCGGACGACCTGTTCACCCTGAACTACCGGCGCACGATGGAGCTGTGCCAGGAGATCGAGGCGGCCGAGCTGCCGCTGACCTGGGAGTGCCTGAGCCGGGTCACGCAGGTGGACTACGATCTCTTCGCCCAGATGCGCCGGGCCGGATGCAAGCGCATCTTCTTCGGGATCGAGTCCGGTGACGAGGGCGTGCTGAAGCAGATGGCCAAGGGGATCAAGCCGGAGCAGGCCCGGGAGGCGGTCGGGGCCTGTGTGAAGGCCGGGATCAAGGCGGCGGGCTTCTTCATGGTCGGCTACCTGGGCGAGACGCAGGAGAGCCTGCTGAAGACGATCCGGTTCTCCTCCCACCTGCCGCTGGACTACGTAAGCTACACGATCGCGTACCCGCTGCCGGGCACGAAGTTCTTCTCGCGGGTCAAGGAGCGCCGGCAGGAGGGCGAGTGGCACTACATCCGCCACAACCGGCTGCTGTTCAACTCCGACTTCTCGGAACGGAAGCTGCGCTTTGCGATCGTGAAGGGCGCGGTGCAGCACAAGCTGCGCAAGCTGCACATGAAGCCGCTGGCGTCGGCCTTCGAGGTGGCGACCGACCCGGTCCTGCGGGCGATGCGCTGATGGCTCGATCGGGCGCGGGCGCTCTGCGGCGGTCGGGAGACCTGTGGCGAAGCGTGTTCCGGATCGGGGTGGGCGCCTACTGGCTGTACTTCGCGATGCAGAAGTGGCCGGCGCCGCTGGGCCTTGCGCCACACGGCATCGCCTGGATGCACGACCTGATCGAGCAGTCGGCGAGGACGAACCCGGTGCCCGGCCTGCGGGACCTGCTTGCGCAGCTGGTGCTGCCCAACTGGCAGGTGTTCGCGACGGCGCAGGCGGCCGGCGAGACGGTGGTCGGGGTGCTGCTGATCCTCGGCCTGGCCACGCGTCCGGCCGCGCTGGTGGCGACGCTGCTGGCGATCAACCTGTCGCTGACGGTGGCCTTCCTGGACCCGGACGTGGGCCTCCGCTGGCTGTACTACCTCCCGATCCTGGCGAGCTTCGAGGTGTTCGTGAGCGGCTCCGGCCCCCTGGCGCTGGAGCGAGCGCGGTGGGTGCCGGATTGGCTGCGCTCGTGAGGTTCGCCCGCTCGGTGGCACTGGCGGTCGTGCTCTTCCCGGTCGGCTTCGCGACCCACGAGGTGATGCACCTGCTGGTCTACACGGTCGCGGGCGTGCGCGCGGCGCTGCTGGTGACGCACTGGAACGTCGGCGTGGGCTCCGTGGCGATCGCCGGCCTCCACGCGGCGCCGCTGGGGCCGGAGGGGACGGGCGGTGTGGATGCCGCGGTGCCCTTCGGGCTGCTGGTGGCGAACAACGGGCTGGGGCCGCTGCTGGCCGCGCTCCTGCTGCTGGTGCTGTGGGCGAGCGTGAACCGCCGCTCCCGGACGGCCCGCACCGCCCTGCTGGCGAACGTGGCGGTCCTGGTCTTCTTCTCCGCGATCGAGATGGCCTACCCGCTGCTGGAGCACCTGGCGCGCATCGACGCAGACGTGCTGCTGCTGCCGGCCGTCAACTACGGTGGCGCGCTGCTGGTGCTGCTGGCCGTCGCCGCGGTGTCCGCATGGCGGTGGCCGCCCGGGCGGCGACTGGGGTTGGCGGGGTCGCGGGGCTCGGGCGGCTCGCGTGGGGGCCGGGCCACCGGGGGGCGGCTGCCGGCGCCGTAGGCGAGGCGCCTGGCCGCTGCTGCCGCGGCTCAGCCGTGGAGGGCGCCCGCGGCCGGGTGGTGCCCGTTCGCGCCGGGCCCCGGCACCGGCGGCGCCAGGTGGAGCGTGAGCTGCGGCGCCAGCTCCACGTCCTCGACGACCCGCCCGTCGAGCAGCCGCACGACCCGCTGGAGGTGCCGAGTGGCGAGCGCCGCGTCGTGCGTGGCGACGACGACGGCCTGCCCATCCCGCCCGACCTCGGCCAGGAGGCCCATGACCTCGTGCCCGGCCGCGCTGTGCAGCGCCGCGGTCGGCTCGTCGGCGAGCACGAGGCTGGGCCGGTTGACGAGCGCCCGGGCCAGCGCAACCCGCTGCTGCTCGCCACCGCTGAGCTGACCCGGCAGCGCCCCGGCGACGTCACCGACGCCCAGCCGCTCCAGCAGCTCGGCGGCCCGCCGCCCGGCCGCGCGCCGGTCGACCGCGGCCAGGCGGGCCGGCACGAGCACGTTCTCAAGCGCCGTGAGGCTGGGCAGGAGGTGGCAGGCCTGGAAGACGACCCCGATGCGCTGCCGGCGAAAACGGGCCATCGCCGTCTCGTCCAGGCCGGCGAGGTCCTGGCCGGTGACGACGACGGCGCCCTCGGTGGGGCGATCCAGCCCGGCCGCGAGGTTCAGCAGGCTCGACTTGCCGCTGCCGGACGGCCCGAGGAGGGCGACGACCTCGCCGGCCTCCACGGCGAGGCTGACGCCGTCGAGGGCAGGACGCGCCGCCGGCCGCCGGGCGCTCCGCGGCGCCGGAGCGCTGTAGACCTTCCTGACGTCCTCGAGCTGCAGCACGGCGGTCAACCTGGTCCTGTCTCCTTGGGTGGGGGTGATCGGATTGGGGCCGGCCACACCGGCGCGCCGGCGGCCCGGCGGAGGAAGGGTTTGTACCACGCCGGGCGGGGCGGTGGCCGCGGGGCGAGGTACACCTCGCCAGGAAGGGCGCCGGTGAAGCGCTCGCGGCAGGGCGCTGCCATCCGGGGTGCACCGGCACCCGGGCGCGCTGACTCCGCCGGTCGCGTGGCCCGTTCTTCGCGTACCGTGGACGGCGCCACGGCGCTGAGGGACGAACTGCCTGCCCTGCCCTTCGAGCGTCCCGCCGTCCTCGACGTCCCGCCTCTCCTCGGGGCGGGCTGGCCGACCTGCTCCGCCGGAGCGGCTCGCCGCGGCGCACCCGCCGCGCGATCTGCAAACGGCTCGCCTTCCTCCCTTTGCGAGGAGTCAGGCACCGGAACCACCTCGCGGGCTGTGAGGCGAACGGCTTTGGCGCCGCAGGGAACCGCCCGGGCCTCTATACCCTCCGCCCGAGGGGCGGCCTGGTGGAGCCGCTCCTGGCCGGGGTGCCGGCGGTCGCCGAGTCGGGCGCCCGGCCGCCGGGCCTTCCGGCGCTTGACGACCGCGACAGCCCAGCTGCCCGCGTGCGGTGGCCCAGGAACTGGTGGCCGCCGGCATGCCGGTGGCCGCGCTGAGCACGCTGGAGCTAGCCGGGTGGATGAGCGAGCAGATCTGCGGAGCGTACGACGGCCGCGCCGGAGCTGGTCGCGGCCGTCCTGGAGGCTGGGTCGTGGAGGCGTCGCCGGAGGCCCTGGTCACTCTGCCCCTGAATCAGTCGTGTCGCCATCGTGTCGCTGTCACTGGAACTTGTCCAGTTCGTCCTTGGTGACGAGGTTCTTCTCGAACCCGGGCGCGGTCACCGTCGGCTTGACCGCCTCGCAGTCGCACAGCCGAAGCATGGTGCCCACGACCGAGTTGCTGTTGGTCGAGGCCGGCAGGTACTCGATGTTCTTTGCCGCGATCACCCTCCCGACGCGCCGGAAGCACGCGGACACCTCCCCCACGGACTTGCCCTTGGTGTCCACCTCGACCTTCGGGGCGTCCGGGGCGTAGTCGACGAACCCACGCTGGTACGGCGCCTCGTCCACCCTGATCGGGCCGAAGTTGCCCTCTGGTGCGTCCGTCATCGAGGGTGAGATGACGCCCCGCTGGCTCGGTCCGCCGCGGATGCCGGTCTGTCTGGCCGACTCGTCCGTCACGACGAGGGCCAGGTGGTTGGTCAACCCGAAGAAGACCGGCGTCGCCTCGACTCTCACTCCTGGCTTCGGCTTCTCGGGCTTTCCTTGCTGCTCAGCCATGTCGCTCCCCTCCAGTGCTCCCAGTGCCAATGCCGTCGAACGCCGTAGGTCGAGCCTAGCCCACCCGCCCGCGGCGCGCAAGCCAATAGCGCACGTCTGCCGACCGGCGCCGCCCCTGCGGTTAACCTGCCTCTTCAGCGTGCCCGTGGTCCCCGCGGCTGCCGCGCGGCGGCAGCGAGATCGAGAGCTCGCCCGACGGATGGTGGTCGTACTCGGGCACCCGGACCCACCAGTGCTCGGCGGACTCAGCCAACCCGGTCTTCGTCGGCACGTGCCGTGTCCGCCTCCGCTGCTCGGTCAGCATGACTGGGTACGAGTGCGCGCGCAGCACCACGCGGGCGACCGCCCTCTCGTCGAGACCACAGGCCTCTACCTGATGGCCACGACCTTCGGCTGCCGAGAGCAGGGCGTGGAGGATGCGCAGGGCCCGAGGGACGACTGCCGACGAGACGCCCAGACGCTCGGGCTGCTCCTGGAACTGGGCGAGTTGGGCGAAGCGGACGCCGCCGAGGTGCTGGTCCGCTACAAGGGCCAGGAGTCGGTGGAGCGTCGCTATGGGAACTTCAAGGGGCCGCTGGCAGGCGGGTCAAGGGCGTGTCGTCTGGTCCAGCTCATTCGGTGACCCGGGGCGAGGTGATGCAGCACCGCCGTCACTCCAACGTCCGGGACCACGCCAACTCGGGCGGCCTGCGGACCAGCCCGCTGCCCTCGGCCGTGATCGACGGCGCCGGCAACGTCTACGTGGTCTGGCAGGACTGCCGGTTCCGCAAGGAGCTGCTCTTCTACGACATTGTCCTGAGCGCAGCCGGGCCAGCCGGAGCAGCGTGCTCTCGACCGGCCGCGTACGACCGGGGCTGATGGTCAAGCTGCTGATCTACGGATACTGCATGGGGCAACGCTCGTCGCGGGGCATCGAGCAGTGCTGTCTCGGTTCATGGGCTACGGCACGAGCGCCGCCCGCTGCTCCTGCTCCTGACGCCGCTCTTGCTGCTTGCGCCACCCATACCGGGTCATGCCCCGCGGCTTGTACACATTGAGCACCGTGACCACGAGCAACAGCACCAGGCCGCCGGTCGTGTGGACGGCGTGACCTGGATCCTTCAGCATTGCGAGATCGGCACCGGCCAAACCTGGCTTTGCCGCCACGACTGCCATTTGGCGAAGCGACAGTGAGTACTCCGTCAAGACGAAGACGCCGAAGATGGTCAACAGCAGTGTGAACAAGACCCAATAGTGCCGGAACAAGCCCCACGGGGTGCCCGCTGACATTACAAGGCCGGTCAGTAGCGCGGCGAGGGCCAACGGGATGATGACGAACCAGTCGATCACCTGCATGACGAGGATGGCGTCACGCACGGTCCTGGCATCCTGATTGGCGAGCACGACGACGACCAGCGTTAGGTAAGCAGCGGCTGCGCCAATCCACCCGACCGAGGAAGCGAGATGGACGGCGAGCATGAACTTGCGGAGGTGGGGTGGCATGGTCATCAATGGTCACGAAAGACAGTGAAGCGCAGGATGACAAACAGCAGGACGACGACGGTGACGATGCTTCCAAACACTTTCACCCAGCGTGGTGTCCTGTAGGGCATGGCGTCACGCCGAGACGGGTCAGCCATGTGCGTGTCCTCCTTTGTTGCGCGCAGTTGCCAACGCATGCGGTTGCGAGGTCCGAGGCACCCAGGGCCAGCGCCGACGACCAGAGCCAGTGCAGCCGACCACGCCGATGATTCCGTGATCCACCGCGGCATGTGATCCATAGCCGTCAAGCTAGGAGGCGACCCCTGGAGGCGAAACGTCCTGCGAGGGTATCTTCTCCGTCCTGATCGAGTTGAGGCGGATCATCCGCCAGGAGGATTCGGGGACGCCCTCGCGGAGGTACCTTAGCCTCGTGTCGACTACGGTCACGGCGCATAGGCTCTTCGCGGCTGGGCCCCGCTCGGGAGCGCTCCTCGACGTCGCAATCGCGGCCGCCGCGCTTGCCGGCTCGCTGGCGCTGCTCTCCCAGGGCGGCATCGCCCATTCCCACCCTGGGTGGGGGGAGCTCAACCTGATCGGCGTCGTGCTCGCAGTGAGCTCGACGGTGCCGCTCATCGCCTGGCGACACGTCCCGCTCGGCGTGTTCGCGGTGACTGCGACGGCGAGCGTGCTGCTGGCCGGTTTCGGCTATCCGGCCGACCCGATAATCGGCCCCACCGCCGCGCTCTACCTGCTCGCAGCGACCCGTGAGCGGGAGACCCCGTGGACATGGCGCACCACCGCCGCCGTAGTCGGGCTGCTCCTGGCGTACCTGGGCGCGACCACCGCCGCGCACGGGACCTTTCCGAGAATCGAGCTCGAGCACGCCGGTCTGGGCTGGGCCCTCGCCTGGTTCGCGGGCGACCGAACGCGCCTCCGGCGAGAGCAGATAGCCGAACTTAGAGAAGGTTCCCTGCGCGTCAAGCGGGACGCGGAGCGCGAGCGCCTGCTCGCCGTCGCCGAGGAGCGCGCCCGGATCGCCCGCGACCTCCACGACTCCGCCGGTCACGCGGTCAGCCTGATCGCCGTCCGCGCCGGCGCAGCCAGGCTTCGCCACCACCAAGACCCGGGTCGCTCGCTACTCGCCCTGGAGGCGGTCGAGGAGCTCGCACGGCAGACGGTCGAGGAGATCGGCCAGATCGTCGGCTCGCTGCGCCGGGGCGGCTCGGCGAATGGGGTCGTCGAGGCTCCGCCCGGGCTTGCGGCGCTCGACACATTGATCGCGGACCACACGGCAGCGGGGCTCGGGGTGACCTTCGACACCGCGGGCACGCCGCGACCGCTTGGCGGTGCCGCCGATCAGGCCGCCTACCGGATCATGCAGGAGGCGCTCACGAACGCCGCCCGCCATGGAGCGGGCAGCGCCCGGATCGAGCTTGCGTTCGGCGACGCGGCGGTCGAGCTCACCGTCACGAACCCCGTGCTCGCCGATGGCGCCCCACGGTCTGGCCGGGGTCACGGGCTGATCGGCATGCGCGAGCGCGCGACCCTGCTCGGCGGCAGCCTTGACGCTGAGCGTGCCAACCGCGCATTTCGGATCCGCGCCCGGATTCCCTACGCAGGTCACCGCGCTTGACGCGCGTGCTCATCGCAGACGATGAGGCCTTGATGCGCGCGGGGCTGATCGAGCTCCTCACCGCCGACCCCGAGATCCGGATCATCGGCCAGGCATCGACCGGACGGGAAGCCGTCGACCAGGCGCGCCGGCTCGCGCCGGATGTTGTCCTGATGGACGTTCGCATGCCAGACCTCGACGGGATCGGCGCCACCCGTGAGATGTCGCGGGTGGCCCCGGCAGCGAGGGTGCTGATCCTCACCACGTTCGAGCAGGACGACTATGTCTTTGGCGCCCTGCGTGCCGGCGCCTCCGGGTTCCTGCTCAAAACCACGCGACCCGAGGAGCTGATCGCGGCGGTGCACACGATCGCCGCCGGCGACTCGCTGCTCTCGCCATCGGTCACCCGGCGCGTGATCGACCGCATGGCCCAGCAGCCGAGTCCCGAGCTTGCCGATCACGCCGTCGATGAGCTGACACCGCGCGAGCGCGAGGTTCTTGAACTCATCGCGCGGGGCTTGTCGAACCGCGAGATCGCCGCCGCGCTCGTCGTCCAGGAAACGACGATCAGAACCCACGTGAAGCGGATCCTGATGAAGCTCGACCTTCGCGATCGGGTTCAGGCCGTCATCTTCGCCTACGAAACCGGCGTGAACCGTCCTGCCGTTGGCGCCAAGCCAATACGTCCACAAGACCGAGCCACCAGGTAGTCCTGGCCTCGTAGATCACTATGATGCTTCAGGTGATGGTCAAGGTGTCGGGATGCCGCACAGCCTGTGGAAGCTCGACGGATGTCTTCGAGGGGTGCGTGGCCGAGCAGGTGGTGGGCCGCGCGGCCGAGCAGGGCCGCAGCCACGCGCTGCTCGGGCTCGACCCCGAGTCGGTGACGCCTATTGGTCCTGTCTGGTCCCATTACGGGGATGCAAGTGGGACCGGCTCGGCCACCGGCGCGTGAAGCTGATCGGGCACGACTTCGGGGGTCGGCGTGGCCTTCGCGTACGCCGCGTTCTTCCCTGACGCGGCGGCCAGCCTCACCGTCATGGACTTCCCGGTGGCCGGTCCCGCGACCGACGAGCAGCAGCTCCGCGGCTTCCTGTGGTGGTTCGGGTTCCACGAGGTCCCGGCGCTGCCTGAGCAGCTCGTGGCCGGCCGCCAGCGCACCTACCTCGGCTGGTTCCATGCCAACGAGGTGCTGCCTCCGAACCGCATCGCGCCCGCCGCCGTGACCGAGTACGTGCGCGCCTACTGCCGGCCCGGCGCGCTCCACGGCGGCTTCGATCTGTGCCGCACGATCCCACAGGACACGGCTGACAACTCGTCGCTGACCGCGCACCCGCTGACGCTGCCGATCCTGGCCATGGCGGCCGCCCGGCCCGGCGATCCCTCGGCCCAGGAGGAGCAGCCCGGCGGATGCTCAGCCCGATGGCCGGGGACCGATCACGGTGGCGCTGGTGCCCGCCTCCGGTCACTTCCTGCCGGAGGAGAACCGGGCCTTCGTGACCGCTCAGCTCCGCCGCCTGATCAACGCCGGCTCAAGCCGGGCGCGCCCGGCCTCCCACCTTGTCTGCTGCCTCGGCGCCAGGGGGCCGGGACAACTCGGGGTGCCTCGAACATCCGTGTGGAGTAGGGGCGCGGCACCGAGCGGCCCTCGGTCGCAGTTCTCTGGCCATCCCGAGCTGGGCAGCCACTCGGGTCCGAGTGCGGATTCGGGACTTTGTCCACCTGATCGGGTCAAATGACCCAGTCAGCCCTACCGGCATTCCACAGTTCGGGAACTGTGGAACTCCGGCCCTGGGGCATACGCCTAGCCTTGCAAGGAGGAGCGCCGCAGGCACAACGAGCCGAGCGGTGCCGGCTGGTCGTCCGCATCGGGCTCACCAGGAGGGTTTCCCATGATCCCGAAGGTCTATGCCGAGCCGGCCACTCGTGAACCACGCCGCTCGTTGGGGGCGAGTATTTCAGGGGACCGGCGAGCCTGGCCCGGCAGGAGGGGCGCAGGCAGCCTGGTCTGCGATGGAACGTTTGCGCTTCGGCGCGCCCTGTGGCTGGCGAGCGCGGGCCCGGCCCGGGACTGGCCGGAGCTCCTGGGATGGGGAGGAGGGCGTCGACAACCCGCTGCGCTGGCCGGTTCTCCACGACGATCAGGGGGAGTCGACCTGGCGGAGGACAAGTAGGCGGCCGCGATTGGCCGCCCGCAGCGACGCCGCCGAGACCCTGCAACTGGTATCCCTTGACATCCCAGCTCCAAGTTGGGTGTGCGCGACGTCGCCGCCCTGGACGGGGCTGGCGGTAGGCCGCGGGCCGAGTCGCCCAGCGCGGCGTCCGCGACCGTCCGCCGGCGGCCACCGTCGTCCAGCAGGTAGGTCACGACCCCGGCGAAGCCGTCGGCGCTGACCACCGGGACGCTGAAGAGGCCGGTCAGTCGCAGCGGCGGCCCGGCCGGTAGGCCTGCCGTGTTCTATGGTGGCCATCCCGCCGTCTGAGCCCGCGGCCTCATCCACCAGGAGCCCAGCCGCGCTGTGAACGGCCGCTGACCGTGGCCCAGCGGCTGGCTGGACTGTCGTCGCCCGCCTGCTGTTCGGTGGGGAAGGCCGGGCCGGCGAGCGCCGACCTTGACCTGCTGGCAGTGGAATGGGACCTTGGGTAGATGGGAAGGCGGAAGCGCCGACGTCCGCACCAGTGCCAGCATTTTCCCTGCAGGCGCAAGGTTCACGGTTCGAATCCGTGCTCCGGAGCCAGATTCTGAATACGAAGCGTCTCGGTTTCGGCCCTCCGAGACCCCGGGAACAGGGAGAAGTGTCACAGATTCCTGAATTCGTCCCCGCGGCGGCCCGTTCGTGTCACCCATTGCTTTACGCCGCGATGCGATGGGGGTGAAGGGCCTTGGCCGCGGATGACACCGAGCGAGGCACACTGCCCGCAAGCATGCGGACGGCGACTGCCCCACGGATCGCGTCGCTGGTCGGCAGACCCGGCCCGCGATGGTTGGCACAAGCCGCTTGCTGGCCGCCGTCGCGGGTTCGTCCGCCAGCAGCGTCGGCCCCGACCATGGCCCCAGCGCCCGCACAGGCGCCCTGTGTGGCGCGATGCGGGTCAGGGCGGACAGGTCCGCCTGTGCGGCCGCGGCGACCACCACGGCCGCCACTGCCGCTGCTCCGCGTGGTTGGAACTCAGTCTGGAGGACGTACAAGAGGAGCCGCTGGCCGACGCCTCACCGCCGCAACGGCCGACTCGGCGACCCCGGGCCATCGGCGCGTTCGAGTCCCATGCGTGGGCCGTCGCCGCCCGAGCCGGCCGGGGACGGAGGAGGGCAAGCCGCTGCCGGAGGGTGACACGCTGATGTTCGTGCCCGAGGAAGCTCAGCGTCGTTAGGACCCAGGCGTACCCGACGGGACCTAGCGCGGCAGCCGTGGCTTCGCGGGCACCCACGGCACCGAGAACGCGTCCATGACGTCGCCGAGCACGCCGGGCATCGGCACCCGGTCCGCTCCGTGCAGCAGCAGCTCGCACTTCCCGGACAGTTCGCCCAGGTGGTCGATGGCCTCGTTCAGGTCGATGAAGGTGGGCATCGTGGCCAGCGGTCGTCTGTCGCGGTGGGCCACATGCCGGTCCACGTACTTCTTGATCGACTCGGCCGCTGTGGTCAGCTGCGCGAGGGCACGCTCCAGCGGAACTGGATTTACGTAGCCACCCGGGACGCTGTGTGCAAAGCGGCGCTCCCAGGTCAGGATGTCCACGATCTCGCCGGCCGGCAGCGCGCTGCGGGCCGTGAGCGTCCCCGGCTTCGCAATGATCTCGGTCAGGAGCCGGGCGAACGAGATGGTGTCCCTGCCGAGATCAGCGAGCCGCCGCACGGCGACAGCCTGGGTGGTGGCGTAGTTGCTGGCGATCATCCCCAGCGCCGGAGTGCGCGGGATCGCCAGGTTGCCGTCGAGAGTCTGGGCCATGGTGGTCCAGATGGCGCGATAGAGGTACAAGGTGGACAGGTCGTTGTTGATCTGGTTCAGCCAGTCCTGCCACCTCTCGACGTCATTCAATGCCATGGGGTTCGCCCCCTCAGCT
>WNGQ01003381.1_pt1 | contig 16083 bp, 10 predicted proteins | sample 5407661 | NCBI WGS metagenome assembly WNGQ01 (sample SAMN13153382, study PRJNA577476) | soil metagenome | isolation source: 60 cm soil or saprolite under Garry oak tree replicate 2 | place: USA:California | collected 2016-06-15 | reverse complement strand
ATCGAATGCGGCGCGCAAGCTTCGGGTGGCAACTGCCAATTTGAGTGGCGCAGTATTCCTGATCTGGCAAACGTTGGCTTTCCGATTGTAGAAGCTTTGCCTGATGGCACGTTCGTCGTCACGAAGCACGAAAACACGGGTGGCCGGGTCAATACTCCTGCGATCAAAGAGCAACTGGTCTACGAAATGGGCGATCCGCACGAGTACATTACTCCTGATTGTGTTGCCGATTTCGCAACCGTTCAGTTGTGCGATGATGGCGCAGATCGCGTTCGCGTGTTTGGCATTGAAGGCCGGCCGGCCACTGACTCACTCAAGGTCTCGATAAGTTATTCCGCCGGTTACAAGGCCGTCGGCACGCTCGTCTATGCGTGGCCCGATGCTTACGAAAAGGCGCAGGCCGCTGACAAGATTCTAAAGGCGCGGCTCGAGCGACTCAGTTTGCATTTCGATCAAGTCCTGACGGAATTTGTCGGCGCGAATGCGACGCATGGATCACTAGCGGGTGAGCCTGCGCGCGATCTGGCGGAAGTGCAGTTGCGAGTGGGCGTGCGCGGCGACGATAGAAACGCCGTTGAGAGATTCACGAAAGAGATCGCTCCCCTGATCCTGACCGGCCCACCCGCAGTGACCGGTTTCGCCGGCGGCCGGCCCAAGGTCGAAGAGATCGTCGCCTACTGGCCGGCGTTGATTCCGAAGAGCGAGATCAAACCGCACGTCGAGGTGATCGCAGCGTGAGCAGGGAAGCGGAAGCGGTCGCCGCATGGAACGTCGTCAGTTCTGACTACGTTGCAGACTGTCGTGTGTTTCAGGTCAGACATGATCGCAGCGTCGATCCGCGCAGCGGAAGCGAGCACGACTTCTTTGTTATCGAAACGCCCGATTGGATCAATATCATTCCGCTGACGACTGATAACCAGGTTGTGATGATTGAGCAGTACCGTCATGGCACAAACAAAGTGACGCTGGAGATTCCGGGCGGCATGGTTGACGAAGGCGAGTCGGCAATCAATGCCGCCGCGCGCGAGTTGCTCGAGGAAACCGGCTACCAGGCGAGTGAAATCGAGCGACTGGGAAAGACACGTCCGAATCCGGCGATTCAGAACAACTGGCTGCACAGCTTTCTCGCGCGCGACGTGACCTTTGTCAAAGAGCCAGAGTTTGACGGGACGGAACACACAACAGTGCGCCTGGTTCCACTCGCTGACGTACCGGCGTTGATTGCAAACGGAACCATCGATCACGCGCTGGTGGTCGTCGCGTTTCATCGACTGTCGCTTCTCCAGATGGTTTGAGGTTTAGAGGCGGGCGTCGTCTGCCGACTCAAGACAATCCATGCGCATTCCGCTGACCCAACTCGCGCACGCGCGCTCCGGCGACAAAGGCGACACCGCGAACGTCGGTCTCATTGCGTTGCGAAATGATTATTATCCGATTTTGCTTCGCGAGGTCTCGGCGGCGCGCGTCAAGCAACACTTCAAAGGAATTTGCCAGGGCGCAGTCGAACGCTTCGAGCTGCCGAATATCCATGCGCTCAACTTTCTCTTGCACGAGAGCCTCGGGGGCGGCGGCACGCTATCGCTGATGACCGACGCGCAAGGCAAGACCTTTTCGACCGCGCTCTTGAGAATGGAGATCGATATCTCTGATGATGAGGCGCGCGTACTTGGGTTAAGTTCATGATCGTAGGGGTGGACCTGCGTGTCCGCCCTTCTTGGTCAATGATGACGTGGGGAAGGGCAGACACACAGGTCCGCCCCGTACTGGGATTTATGAAGACTGAACGAGACTTAATTATCCAACACGGTTACGCGCAAGTTGGCGATGTGCGTTTGCACTATGCCGAGTGTGGCAGCGGCGATGAGCTGATTGTTTTGCTGCATGGATTTCCTGAATTCTGGTACTCGTGGCGTCATCAATTGCCGGTGCTGGGAAAGCGCTATCACGTCGTCGCGCCTGATATGCGCGGCTTCAACCTCAGCGACAAACCGCCGCGAGTCGAAGATTACCGGATCGAATTGCTCGTCGCCGACGTTGTTGGTCTGATTCGCTATTTTGGCAAAGAGCGGGCGGCCATAGTAGGTCACGATTGGGGCGCGGCCGTAGCCTGGGGCGTGGCGCAGAGACATCCTGAAACTGTTTCGAAGCTGGCGACATTGCAGGTGCCGCCTCCTGCCGCGTGGCGCGCGAACTTCACACTTCGTCAGTTGCGGCGGAGTTGGTACATGTTTTTCTTTCAACTACCGCGCTTGCCGGAATGGTGGGCGCGTGCGAATGATTTCGCCAGAGTCGAACGGATGTATAAGACTACAACCGTACAGTCCGATGCGTTTTCCGATGCCGACATTGCGATGTACAAAGAAGCGCTCCGCCAACCGGGAGCGTTGACGGCGTCGATCAATTACTATCGTGCGAACGTCTTTCGTTCGCTGATCCGCGGGCGTGGCGGAGACGAGAAGAGGAAACTTGATGGCCGGATTCGGGTACCGACACTTTTCATTTACGGCGAACACGACTTCGCCGTCCTACCGGAAACGGTGCGGGACCTGGGCCGGTTCATAAACGCACCGTATCGGGAAGTGCGAATTCCCGACAGCGCTCACTGGGTACAGAACGAGGCAATCAATGAGGTGAATGCGGCCTTGCTGGAATTCCTGGCCGACGACTCGCTGAAAGCAACATCTGCGAATACAAGAGCCTGAGATGACAGACGAAAAAAAGAGTGTGCTCTATTCTGTTAACGGTGCGATAGCTCGCCTGACTCTCAATCGTCCTGAGAAGCGAAACGCGCTGAATGAAACTGTCATCGATGACCTCAAACAAGGGCTGCGACAGGCAGATAGTGACCAGACAATGCATGTCGTCGTTATCTCGGGCGCCGGCCCTGACTTTTGTTCAGGAGCAGACCTTACTGCGCTGCGAAAGATCTCTGGCGCTTCAGTAGAGGAGAACGTTGACGATGCGCGCTCTTTGATGGAACTGTTCGTGATGATGCGAAACATGCGCTTGCCAATCATCGCCGCCGTGCGGGGCAGGGCGCTGGCTGGCGGATGCGGGCTCGCGACGGCCTGCGACATCGTGCTTGCCTCGAGTTCCGCTCGTTTCGGTTATCCGGAAGTAAAGATCGGATTCGTACCGGCGATGGTTATGGCAATCTTGCGTCGCAACGTTTCAGAGAAACGCGCGTTTGAATTGATCTCAAGAGGTGCGGAGATCAATGCCGCCGCGGCAGAACGAATCGGTTTGATCAATCACGTATTCAGCGACGAAACGTTTGACAGCGAAGTGGAAGCTTACGCCCGCGCGTTCGAGAAAGTCAGCGCGTCGGCCGTGGCCCTTGCAAAGAAACTCCTCTATCAGATGGACGGGATGGCGTTTGTCGAAGCGGTGCAGGCTGGCGTCGATGTCAACGCCATCGCCCGCATGAACGAAGATTGCCGGGAGGGAATCGCGGGGTTTCTGAAGAGGCAGTAACTGGCATCGGCCAAACTCAAAATAAGATTAGCCTGCTACTGACTGTCCGTGTAAGAGCTAACGTTCAAACCCTCCAGCAACGGATAAGAAGCCCGTCCAGAACCCCTAAATTCAATAATCGCAATTGAAAAATTCAATAATTCGGATTTTTCCTGGGCGTTGACTCCTGATCCCGAAAGAGATTCCGACAGTTTTCGGCCTAATAGCAAGCTTTTTGGAAGAAGCCATCCTCGCGGAATATTCCTTGCGAGGGTGGAGTTCATCCCCAGAAAGTTCGGTCCCCCAGATGTTTGTGCGGCACTTTGAGATCTTAGTCAGGATCCATGGTGGGTATTGAGGGGGTGGGTTTTGAGCCTAGTTCGTAGAGTACTTTCGTATCTTTTCAAGACGCCCATCGTCAAGGCAGAAGGACTTTTCTTTTGCCGCCTCATCGCCAAACAAGTCAACCCAGATTTGAACCGGCTGGCAACAGCCTCATAGTCTGACAAGGAGGAAAATCTTATGACCAGAAGAATTCTTTCTCTGTTTGCTCTAATTAGTTTGTTGTTCGTCGCGTCAGTGGTCTGCCACGCGCAGACCGCATCAACCGCGACAATTCGTGGTACCGCTTATGATCCCAAAGCAGCCGTTATACCAGATGCTAACGTCGTGGCAAGGAATGTTGAAACCGGTATCGAGCGAACCACAAAAACGTCTTCGGGGGGCTCATATAGGTTCGACAACTTGCCTCCTGGCAATTATGACATAAAGGTTGAAGCGCAGGGCTTCGCCCCAGCTGAAGCCAAAGCGGTAAAGTTGCAGGTGGGCGAGCAAAGGGATGTCAACTTTAACCTCGTCATTTCGGGCGCAACCGGAAGTGTGACGATTACCTCCGAGTTGCCGTTAGTTGAGACGGCGAAGACCGATGTCTCAAGGGTTGTCTCCGACAAAGAGGTGGCCACCTTGCCCACCACCACGAGTTTCAATGGCATCGGTGGCGTCGCCAACGACTACGCGGCTTTGGCGCAGACAGCGCCTGGCGTTAGGTACGATACTTCCGGCGTTTCCAGCGATTTGTTGGCGCCGGGAGCGGTCAACGATCGTGGGATTCAATACAATATCGATGGAGGTAACATCGCCGACCAGGTGGTTTCAGCACGTACCCAGTTGGGAGCATCTGTTGAGGAGGTCAAAGAGTTTCAGGTGCTCACGAACAATTACAACGCCGAGTATGGTCAGTCTGGCGGCCTCATCCTCAACGTGGTGACCAAGTCAGGCACCAACGGATTCCATGGCGACGGTCATTACTATACGCGCGGCCGTAATCTTACGGCGAACACTTTCTTTTACAACCAGAATCCGATCAACCAGGGCCACCGACCCCCTTTTCATAAATATGAGGGTGGAGGCACATTCGGTGGACCAATCATTAAGAACCGCACGTTCTTCTTTACCAGCTACGAGCAGGTTCGAGAGGGGGTACCGCTAACACTGACCCCAGGTGGCAGGTCGATCACCTTAACGCAGCCGACGAAGGAATTGTTGGTATCAGGAAAAATTGACCACCAGTTCACGAAGAGTAACCAATTCAGTGCGCGCTATAACGTGCAGCGAGATCTGCAGGATAATCTATTGGTCCAGATCGCTCCGATCGCAACACAAGACTCGCTGGTCTCTTCGGTTGTTCACGATGTCGGACTAAATCTGGCGGATACATGGACCATTAATCCTGCCACGATCAATGAGTTCCGATTTTTCTTTCATCGTTTCTTGAGTCAAACGCCGGTGAAGAGCGAGTTGCCGGGTCAACAAGGACCTGGCTTCTACCACGGCGCGGCGTTCTGCTGTCCGCAGGGTGCCTTAGATAAGCGGTATGAGTTCATTGACAACTTAACGATGACGCGCGGGACACACACCTTCAAGGTCGGGACCAGCATCTCTCACGCTCCCTACTTCTCACTCTTCACACAGTTCAACAAAGGGCTCTATACGTACCAGAAACCTGAAACTGGTCCAGGTAGCGCTCCGTTTGCCAGCCAGGGAACCCTGCGAATAAGCTTACCATTGGGATCGGACCCGCGCAGGTGAATGCGAGAGATAATATATATGGGTTCTACGGTCAGGATTCGTGGAAGTTCAGGCCGAATGTCACGCTCAACCTTGGCCTTCGCTACGATGTCGAAGTCGGAGCGTTCGTTGGCGGCACGATCAAGCAAGGCAACGGGTGCTTCCAAGCTAACGGGATCATTCCCGCTTGCTCGTCGGATCATAACAACTTCCAACCAAGGGTAGGGCTTGCATGGAGCCCACGCTACAGCAGTGGTTTCTTGCACCGACTCTTTGGCGATCCAGATCGGACGGTGGTCCGGCTATCCTTCGCCGAAATCACCATGATGGCTTACGGCAATGTCTCCCTTGATTCGCTCAATTTCGATGGCGTGAACCTGTTTACTGTCACTGCTACGCCGAGTTCAAGAGCAGCCGGCGAAAATCCAGCGAACCCTCCGATCTTAGGGCCCGCAATACTGGCCTTTGCTCCGAACCGGCCGCCCGATAGTCTCCTTCAGCAACTGAAGCCTGCAAACTTCTTCGGTCGCTTGCGTCCAATTGCGCCTAATCTGAAGAACCCCGAGACGCGCAATGTCCATGCATCAATCAATCGTCAATTTGCCAAGGATTATGTGGTTGAACTAGGTTTCACCGGTGTGTATGGGTTCGGGCTCTTCGGAGAGCGCGACACAAACTTTCCAATCGTCGCGCCCGACCCAGCGCACCCGGGTTTCTTCTATCTTAAAGACGGTGGCCTGCCATCGCATAGACCCGACGGACGGTTCAACGCCATCCGCACCAACGAAAACACGCGCACCTCTAGCTACAATGGCGGCTATATCAGCGCCACGAAGCGACTGTCGAATCACTTCCAATTCAATGGAAGTTACACACTCTCGAAGCTGCTAACTTCAACCGAGGACTTCTTCGGCTTGTCCGAGCCAGGGGATCCGCGCAACATTCGCGCAGAGCGTGGTCCGGCATTCAACGACATTCGCCATTTGGTCAACTTCGGAACTGTTTATGACACTGAGAAGCTAACTCAACGGTCGTTCCTTAAACGCATCGTCAATAATTGGACGATTGGCGCTGTTGGATCACTGCAGTCCGGACGGCCTTACCCAGTGTCAACCGGCTCAGGTCCAGATGCATTTTCGTTCTTCCCCGGCGCTGGTAATGAAACCCAGCAACGTCCGAACGTCCTGCCGGATGGCACGCTCATTTCAACCAACATCGCTTCGGCTGATGGAACTAACTTGTTGATCGGACCTGCTGGCCATGTAGTCTGTCCAGCATGTCCACAGACGACATTCAATGCGCCAGCGGACGCAAGCCCGCTTGGTCCGATAGACAGCCTCAGCCCTAACGGCGAGCTGGTTGATTTCCAGTTCCTCAATGGCAATCTAACTCGCGATGCTGGTCGGAGCCGTCCTTACTATCGGTTCGACATGTCCTTTATTAAGGCGTTTCCGATTCGTGAGAAAATGCGGTTGGAATTGAAGGTGGATATCTTCAACATTTTCAACCACACAAACTTCCTGCTCAACAACGGGAACGATACGCTCAACTCCCTGCCGATCTCGACCAACCCGAACTGCCGTTCGTGTCTCAACGCAATTACTGGCCGTTACATAGGAAGTGACGGTCGCGTACTGAACATTCGCGACCTCCAAAGCGGGCGGGTAAGTCAGGATCTTCAAAACCCGATCTTTAACCTGGTGGGCGATCCGTCATCAACCGACATAGCACGGACGATCCAGCTGTCGGTTCGGTTCAAGTTTTAGAGGAGGCCGAACCGGTAGTTTTCAGTAGACGAAAGGTGGGCTCGCTTATAGTGGTGCCCACTTTTTTTAGCACTCCGACGTCAGATCTTTCATCGCCCCGAGGCGTGCACTCATGCGCGCCTACTGACAGCAACGCCAATCAGTAGACATGAACAAGCTTGTCACCGAAGAAGAAAGGTTTTGAGTTTAGGCGCGCGAAAGATTTGTCAGAAGCGCGCCGGAAGGCTATAGTCGTGAAGAAGAAATGACGCTCAGCCAAATCTGAAAGGTTGACTATGAAACACCACGGTGCAAAGCCAGCCTTGAGCAGTGTAGTCAGTACAGTTGTAGCCTTAACTTTCGTGACGGCGTTTTCAACGCCAGTGCTAAGACAGCAACGTCGTTCCAACTCTAGTCTGCCCCCCAATGCAGAAACCAGAGCCCGCGCCGAGCACCAGGTCACGTTGGACCTCGAACGTGAAGCACTTCTCCGAGATTCCAGGTCGACCAACAAATCCACCGATCCAAAAAAGCTGCAAGCACTGACTGCGCAAATTAAGCAGGACTTCGAGCGTTTGTGGATTGTAAACGGCGAGTTGATGACTGGGGTTTCAACAACAAAGACCGGACCTGATTACCAGTACGTTCTAACAAGGCTTACAGAGGTAAAGAGCCGTGCCATTCGACTGCAAAACACTCTGTCGCTTCCCAAACCAGAGGTTGACGAGAAGGTTGAGAAGAATGAAGCAGCACGGGATCGCGAGGAACTGAGGACTATGTTCTCGCTGCTCAATAGTCGGATAGTAGGCTTTGTGACAAATCCTTATTTCAAGCATCCCAAGGTGGTTGATGCTGAGCTGGTAAACAGGGCGAGCCGCGACCTTGCAGGTATTATTGAATTGAGCCGCAGCATTCGAAAGAGTGCTGAACGGCTGAACAAAATTCTAGAAAAGTCACCTTAGTTCGACTGCGCTCATAAAGTTGTTAAGGGCGCTCAATCTGAACTAAACATACATTCGAATATAAGGACCGGAGAGTATGCGCCCGGTTTGCCAAATCTGGTTAGCCCTGGTTGTGTTTCTTCTCTTCCCAAGTGGAATTGAAAATGCGCTCGGTCAGACTGCTTATGATCTGCAAGGCGTGGTTTATGGCCCCGGGGGCAAGCCGGTGGCAAATATTCTCATGGTTTTAGAGAACCAAGCTCGAGCTCAGATTTCCCAGGATATAACCGATCATGACGGCCGTTATCGGTTTAGCAGCGTTGCGGCAGGTGTGTATTACCTCATTGCCAAACCGAATCAGTCGGAGTTTCAGGCGGTCACAGAGCGTCTTGAGCTAATCAATACCTCGCGTAGCGGCTCGATTAGCTCAACGGAGAAAATCGACTTCGTATTAAAGCCCGCGGCGCGTCGAGACGCAGACTTACTGAACTCAGGTTCCGTCTTCGCCCAAGACGTTCCCGCGGCTGCTGCGCAAGAGTATTCGCTCGCGATGAAGAGTCTGACTAAGGAAGATAAAGAAGGCGCCGCGAACCAACTGAGTAAGGCAATTGAAATTTTCCCCGATTACTTTCTGGCGCTGCAGCAACTCGGATTGGTCTTTCTTGAAGACAACAAGTTTCAGCAAGCCGTGCCTTTGTTGCAAAGAGCAATTCATGTCAATGCTCGGGCAGCAGTGTCTCATCTTGGTCTGGGCATTGCGTATGTCAATCTGAATCGCGCAAAAGAAGCGGTCGAAGAGTTGACGAGTGCGCGAACCCTGGACAGCAAATCGTTTCGCGTCCATCTGTACATGGGGATCGCATTGCTCAACCTTGGAGAACTAGACTCAGCCGAGCGGTCTTTATCAGAAGCACAGAAGACCGGCGGCTCAGGCGCTAAAGCGGCTCGTCTCTACTTGGCCTCGATCTACAGCACACAGAAACGATATCAAAAAGCAGTAGATCAACTGGAGGCTTACCTGCGAGACAATCCGAAAGCTGACAACGCCTCCAGTGTCAGACTGGCAATTCAGAAACTGAAAGCTAAACTGTAAATGACCGTGCTCATCACCTTAACGTCAAATCGGATTACCTGGATGCGCATGTTCTCGAAGGCTCACGGCCTAACGCAGCGCTCAAAAAAATGGATGAAGATCCAAAACTTTGAATGTCCCGGTCCCACGAAATTCCTCGGTGAGAAGACAACCACTGGATAATAGGCAGTTTGAAGACTGAAACGCCGAGCGCAAAAGTACGGCATCTCATTTGCCTACTTTTATTTACCTGACTTCTAAACAGCGGCGGCGTCGGTCCTCGACTTAGTGACTGCGTGGGCAGTTTCTAGCACTGACGGAACTCGTTTTGGGTTTAGCGCCAAGCTCTACACATTCTTTCAGAGAAGGAGATTCCAAAATGCGCCCTATAAAAGGAACAGGATTCGTGCTAGCTGGTGCTTTGGTGTTGTTCGGCGCGCTTGTTGTAAATGCGCAGCAGGTCACAGGTGTTATTAGCGGCAGGGTTACCGACGAGAAAGGAGCGTCGGTGCCCGGCGCAAAGGTGACGATCACTGCAAAGGCTACCGGACGCAACATTGATCTGGTAACAAACGATGAGGGTTTCTTTGAGGCCCGATCGCTTCCATCCGGTAACTACAACGTCAAGATAGAACAGCAAGGCTTTGCCGGCAGCTTGATTGAGAATCTTGTGGTCCAGACCGGCAAGGTGTCGGACGCAAGTGTTCAGCTCAAAGTGGGTAACATAAGCGAAACCGTCACAGTTCAGGGCACGGAAGCGCAATTGCAGGTCGATACAACGCGCCAAACCCTGGATGGCGTTATTACCGGCCAACAGATCGTTAAGGCGCCTCTTAACGGGCGTAACTTTCTCGACCTTGCGGCGTTCCAACCCGGCGTGCAGATCAGGGATGGTGGAGTGATCGACCCCACCAAGACCGGAACCTACAGAACCGTGGGTGTGAACGGCAGTTCCGGAACCGGTACGCGCATTCAGATAGATGGTATTGATGTTACCGACGAGACAGTAGGGACAACGGTGTCTAATGTTTCTACTGATGCGGTTCAGGAGTTTGGGTTGTCACGAGCATCCTTCGACATTTCAACTTCCTTATCTACAACCGGCGCCATCAATATCGTTACCCGCAGCGGCAATAACGAATGGCACGGCAGCGGTTTCTATGTCTTCCGCAATGAAAAACTCGGAGCGCGAATCAATTTTGAAAAGACTGGGCTGCCGTTTCACCGCAAGACCCCAGGGTTTCGCTTTGGCGGGCCAATTAAGAAGGACAAGGTATTCTTTTTTACCAACGCCGAGTGGAACTACGAAGGAACCCAAAGTATCGTTACATCCTCCAACTTCCCGCAGCTTAACGGTTCGGTAAGCTTCCCCACGCGCTTCCGTTACGCGCTCGAGAAGATCGACTTCAACCTCAGCAAGAGTGTCACAGGCTTCTATGAGCATAAATACGATGACAATCTCACTACTGGCGGGTCTGGCTCTTCGCCGTTTCAGAATATCGACTGGACCATCGTCCACACTATAGGGCTCAACATCACGCGCCCGCGATGGACCCACTCGATAAGACTGGGATACGTTAACTTCAACAACCGCATTGAAAGCCAGGAACTCAATCCGTTCAAGTTCCCGCTTACGCCGCAGGGCTTTCCGTATCTCCTCACGGTTGGCGCTGACTTCAACGAAGGCCCGAACGTGTTGGCCCCGCAACAAACCTACCAGGACAGTAAGCAGGTGAAGTACGACGGTAGTCACATCCGCGGCAACCACACCATCCGTTTCGGCGGCGAGTTCAACCGCATTATCCTCGGGGGATTTGCCAACTTCTCAGGTCCGATGCAAGCTGTTGGCCAGTTTAATGCGGCAATCCAGGCTGGTCTTCCTGCGGCACAACGAACCGATCCGCTAGCTTATCCGCTTCTAACCTTCAGTGTAGGCGTAAACTCAGGCTTTTTTACATTCGAGCCGGCGCATGGCTTGCCACACGGTGGTCACTTCAATACCCGCACAGCCTGGTATCTGAGTGACTCGTGGAAAGTCAGGCCGAATTTTACTCTCAACTTCGGAACTCGCTGGACCTATGATACCGGCTTCTACACTCCGCAGTACTACCCCGTGCTGCATGCGCTTGATGTCTATGGCGATCCCAAGCTCGGCCAGATTCCCAAACTGCCGAAGCATCTGTTCGGTCCGCAACTGGGCTTCGCTTGGGATCCCAAACACGACGGCAAGATGAGCGTTAGGGGAGGCGCCTACCTGACGTACGAAATGAACGTCTTCAACAATACGCTCTACGATGGGAATTTCCGCTTACCGCCAGGAATCGGCCCGGACGGCTATGTCGAAACAGGGGTGTTTGGTCCTACGGGCGCTCCAATTGTTGTCAACGGCATTCCCAATTGCCCTGCAAGTGAAGTCGCGCAAGGCGTCTACACATGCATGGTTGGCCAGCCCATCTCAACTATGGTGCAGTACATCGCGCAGATTAATCTTGCCCTGCAAGCCGCGTACACAGGACTTACCTTTGATCCTAACAAAGGGCAGTCCAGCTTTGACATAACCAAAGGGGTTACAGCGATTGGAGCGCTTACGCCGGGAGACGCCAAAGTTCCTTACGGAATACAGTTCAACATTGGCATCCAACGTGAACTTAGGCCCAATCTCGTTTTCTCTATTGACTACGTGCGAAACAGGCAGGTGGGCCTGCCGCTAATCAGGGGCGAGGTCGAGAACCGTCGAGATGCGGCTTTCCTTGATGCAGTAGGGGCACGTGCCAAGGTCGCTTCTGTCGTCGGCGTGCCTGTGGCTCAACTCACATTGCAGTCAATTGACGCTTACATAGCAACCCACCCCATAGCTACTATCTCCGCCTTTGGTTTGGCGTCTGATACCTTCTTCACCGGCCGCACAACGACCCTCACACGCGCTCGCGTTCAGATGCCGGGCTTTGCGCTCTACAACGGACTGCAGATGCAGCTGAACGGAAGGTTCACCTCGGAACAGATGAATCGGTTTAGCCTCGGCGGGCACAAGCTCCTGCGCACCTTGCAGTACACGATGTCCTACGCCCTGGGTAGGGCCCAAGCCACTCAGGGTAATGGCCGCGTTGAATTCCTCGGCTCGGAAATTCTGGACAACCATTGCATGAACTGCGTGTTCGGCCCGACTTCTCTCGACCGCACGCACATCTTCGGAGCCGGCGTTAACATCGACTCGATCGGCGGATTTAGATTCAACACTGTGTGGTCTTTCCGCACTCCGACGCCTCAGAACTTGCTCGTGCCGGCCATTGACACACTCTCCTCTGCTAACCGCATGTTCACGACCGACATCAATGGCGACGGCGGATCCGGCACTTCTCCGCGCACTGACATTCTACCCGGTACCGTGGTTGGCGCTCTGGGACGAAATATAAGGAGCTTTGCCCAGCTTAATAGATACATTCGTGCGTTCAATCAAACCTATGCAGGCCAGGTTACACCAAACGGCGCTGCGTTGGTTCGAGCTGGGCTCTTCACGGCGGATCAACTGCGCCAACTCGGCGCCGTCATCCGGGCAATTCCCGAAGTGCCTTTGACCAACCCATGGCCATTCCAGAACCTGTTCAATCTGGACATGAAGATCGCCCGGCCGATAAAGATCAAAGAGCGGTACGAGATCGAGCCGAGTCTGGATATCTTCAATGTCTTCAACCACACGGCTCTGGGCCAGTACAGTGGGTTGAGCGGGGCTTGTGGTTCGCTCAATTACGATTATGTGGCGGATCCGAATGGAAAGGCGGACCCGAAACAACGGTGCGACGTATCTGTCCTCACCAGCAAAACGAGGAACCGTGCTCAATCCACGCGTCTGCTGCAACTGAGTATCCGCTTCACGTTCTAAGTTTCACAGGATTCGAGGACCCGCGAAGGGGTGGAGGCGAAAGCCTTCGCCCCTTTGTGTACGTTGGGGGCGAGTTCGAGCGCGGAGACAAAAGACGAGATCGACTATCTCAGCGACAATTAGCCATCTCAAAGCGCATCTTGCGCATTGAGACCGGATAGTCGTTAAAAGAACTCCAGTGCGCGCTCGAGCGAAATAAGCTTTACTAAAGCCGACTCTCTGGATAGATTTACCGCGATCAGTACGTGCTGCGTTGGTCGTATTGATTCGACATTTACTTCCAAATAGGATCGCAAAAACATCGTTGCTCGTTTTTCACTCGTGCGGCTTTATGTTTTGGCGGAGAAACTTAACGATCTCTTCGGTTGATGTCCCCGGAAGGAAGATCTCGGCAACGCCCTGTTGCTTCAAGCGCAGGATGTCCTCCTGTGGCACAATTCCACCGACAAGGACGAGACAATCATTCATTCCTTGTTCACGGAGCAGTTCAACTATGCGCGGGCACAGTGTATTGTGCGCGCCGCTGAGGATCGAAACGCCAACGGCGTCGACGTCTTCCTGAAGCGCGGCCGCCGCAATCATCTCGGGTGTTTGGCGGAGACCCGTGTAAATCACTTCCATTCCGGCATCGCGTAAGGCGCGCGCAATCACCTTTGCGCCACGATCGTGTCCGTCGAGGCCGGGCTTTGCAACGAGTACGCGGATCTTTTGTTCAGGCATAAAGGGATTGCAACGATGGTGTCCTGCGGCTTGACTTGTCCCGCTTGTGCGGCTACCGACGAGTCCTGCGTCTAAACATTAGGCCCTTTTCAAAACACAGGTTCCTCGTAGATTCCGTAAACGTCGCGCAGCGCAGCGCAAATCTCACCTAGCGTCGCGTACGCCCGAACCGCTTCGATCGTGGCGGGCATCGTATTCTGATCGTTCTTCGCGGCTTGGCGCAGCTTCTCAAGGGCGTTTGCTACGGCGTCTGCATCGCGCTGCTCGCGAGTCATCTGCAGTCTTTCGATCTGATGTTCACGCACCGACTCATCAATCACGAGAGTCTGGACTTCTGAGGGCTCGTCCTCCACTTCGTACCTGTTTACGCCGACTATCGTTTGCTCGCCACGCTCGACGGCTTTCTGATATCTGTACGCAGACTCCTGAAGCTCGCGCTGCGGAAATCCGTTTTCAATCGCCGCCACCATTCCTCCCATCGTGTCGATCTTCCGAAAGTAATCGAGCGCGCTCGCTTCCATCTTGTTTGTTAGAGCCTCGACAAAATATGAGCCACCCAACGGATCGATTGTGTTTGCTACTCCAGTCTCTTCGGCGATTATTTGCTGCGTGCGCAGAGCAATCAGCGCCGCGCGATCCGTTGGCAGCGCCAGCGCTTCGTCGTACGAGTCCGTGTGTAGGCTCTGTGTTCCGCCAAGGACGCCGGCGAGTGCTTGTATCGCAACGCGCACAATGTTGTTCAGTGGCTGCTGCACAGTTAGTGAAACACCCGCTGTTTGTGTGTGGAAACGCAACTTAAGAGTGCGGTCGTTAATGCTGCCGAAGCGATCATGCATCTCGCGCGCCCAAATGCGCCGAGCCGCGCGATACTTGGCAATCTCCTCAAAGAAATCGTTGTGCGCGTTGAAGAAAAAAGAGATCCGCGGCACAAATTGATCGATATCCAGACCGGCCTTTACGCCCCAGTCGACATATTCGATTCCGTCCCGCAGTGTGAAAGCGAGTTCTTGAATTGCGGTAGCTCCCGCTTCGCGAATGTGATAGCCGCTAACCGAAACCGGATTGTAACGAGGCACGTGTTTAGTGCAAAACTCAAAGGTGTCCGTCACGAGCTTCATCGCCGCACGGATCGGATAGATCCATTCCTTCTGCGCAATGTATTCTTTCAGAATGTCGTTCTGAAGTGTTCCGGAGATCTTTTTCCAATCGGCCCCCTGTTTTTCCGCCACCACGAGGTACATTGCCAGAAGCACCGAAGCGGGTGCATTGATTGTCTGCGATACGGTTACTTTTTCCAGCGGAATAGCGTCGAACAGCACTTCCATGTCGGCAAGCGACGAAACCGCAACGCCGCACTTGCCAACCTCGCCTTCTGACAAAGAAGAATCAGCGTCATAGCCCATCAGCGTAGGCAAATCGTAAGCGACCGAAAGGCCAGTCTGGCCCTCTGCCAGTAAGTATTTGAAACGAGTGTTGGTTTCTTCGGGAGTACCAAAACCGGCAAATTGCCGCATCGTCCAAACCTTGCCGCGGTAACCTGTCGGATGAATCCCGCGCGTGTAAGGAAACTCGCCAGGGAAGGAGATGTCACGCTCGAATTCGGTTTTTACGAGATCTGCAGGTGTGTAGAGCCGACTGACCTCTTGCAGGGAAACACTTTCAAAACACTTCTTCGCTTCGGGAGTTTTCTGAAGCGCCGGTAAGAGAGTTTCCCGTTCCCAACGTTCAACCTCGACTTGCTCCGGCGAGGTGATCTCTTTAGTTTCCGGCATAAACCTCTCGGTTGATACTCTCATTTTAAGGCAGAGGTCGATATTAGTTGACGGTCAATTGAGTGTCAACCGCGACTACCTCGCCCGTTGTTGTTGTTCAGCAAGGGGGGAGCGCGGCCATGACTCTCATCACAGCCGCGCCACAACGGCAGGACCCGGGAAGCGTGGACTACCAAGCAGGGGAACTTGCGGCAACGGGCGGAAGAAAACACGAAAGCCGGCTATCCTTCGAACGAGCCTCCCCTAGCGCTCATTCGACGGGCACAATAATCTCATTGGCACGCGCCATGTTCAGCGAACGAGCGGCCAACTCAATAGCTCGAGGGTCGCGCCGCACCCGCTCAATGTCATGCTCCAAGGCGGCATTGCCTCTGCGGAGTGCGTCTACGTCATGTTGAATTCTAAAGTATTGCTCCGAAGCCGTTCGCATCTG
>WNGQ01007503.1_pt1 | contig 16084 bp, 13 predicted proteins | sample 5407661 | NCBI WGS metagenome assembly WNGQ01 (sample SAMN13153382, study PRJNA577476) | soil metagenome | isolation source: 60 cm soil or saprolite under Garry oak tree replicate 2 | place: USA:California | collected 2016-06-15 | reverse complement strand
CCTCAGGGCGACGGCTTGCGTCTCGAAGGATGGCCGCGGGCGACGTGCAAGCTGCCATCCTTCTCAAGGCGATGCAAAGCATCGTCCGGAGACGCTCGGCCTCGCTACGCTCGCCGCGCGCCTCAGGATGAGGTCCGGGAGCATGAACCAATTGGCTTCACGGAATCGATCGACTAATCCTCGAGGCCGTCCCGAAATCGCGTGGCGACGAGCGTTCCGAGGGCCTGGTAGCCGATCTTGTTCAGGTGATCCCAGTCACGCGGGCCGTGAATGACGCTTCGCTCGGCGGCCGCGCGCAGCGCCGGCGTCGCATCGACGAAATCGACGCGCTGCGCTGCGCTGATCCTTGCGACCATGTCGCGGATCAGATCGTGGTGTCGCTCCGTGACGGCCTTTGCAAGCGGGCCGCCCCCGCTGACGCTGCAAAAGGAGATCATGTCCGCCGCGTGCCGGTAGATCGAGAGCGGCGACGGCACGTAGACCATCGTGATCGGAACGCGTGGGAAGCGCCGATGCAGCCAGTTGAGCGAGCGCGCAAACACGTCCATGGCCAGGCGGATGCTTTCGTCAGGCAGATGCGGCGCCGCCCCCTGGAGCGCCGGTGTCTCGATGGTCTCCTCGCCGACCACGATATGGTTCCGGCTCGGAACCGGCGTTCCGCAATACGAGATCGAGAAGCCGGTGATGTAGAACTGGGACAGGAATTCCGACTGCTTGAAGATCGTCTCCGCCAACTCTGCGTGGCAGTGCAGGAGCGGCCAGCCGGCGTATTGCTCGTTCAGATAGCGATCGATCGCTTCCGGATCGGTCTTGCCGTAGCGCCTGTTCACCTTGCCGAGGAATTTGAGATTGTCCTCGATGTCGTTGCCTTCGTAGAAATAGACGAACATCTGCCGCGGCGGCTCGATCGCGGGAAAGATCGAGCACGACGATGACGGGAAGATCCGGGCGGGTTGCATGACCATGGCTTCCGCGTTGCCCGCTCCGCCGATGCCGAAGCTCACGACATCGCGCCCGGTTTCCTGGTGAATGACATCGGCGGAATGGAACGGCCCTGTTCTCTTGCTGCCGACCTCCAGCAGCCAGTCGCCGTATCCTTCCGCGTAGGAGTCGCCGAGCAGGGCGATATAGTCATGCGGCAGATAGGCCGACTTCGAGGTTTGCGTCAAAACCTCGGCGATGCTGGGAAGCCGTGACTGGAGCTCGAACGGCGCGACCGGGAGAACGACGAGGAAGAGGGCATACTCCAGCGCGGCGTAACACGCGAGCACCGAAGCGATGAACAGCAGGGAATTGAAGGCCGCGGCACGCGCAACAGAGGTTAGCGTTCTCATCCAGGCTGCTTAGGTTGGCCCCTCGTGATTTCAGTGTGCTGGAGGTCATGGGCGCCGGTGTGGTTTGGTTTCGAAGTTCTCGTGAAGAACTGGCGGCAACAATGAAGAGCAACGATGAAGGGAACTTCTCAAACCACCACACCAGCGCCGCCGATCCGAAATTCCTGCGGCCTTCGCGCGGCGAATTCGTTTCCGGCACTACCGAGCGAAAGGCGGAACTCGGTCCGGCAGCAACCCGCGCCTTGCCTTGCGGCGAAAGTTTCCGGCATAGCTCGGGCGCAACCCGCCGCGAGGACGAGATCGCGCGTCTCATGTTTGAAAAAATGAATCGATCCTTCCCACGTCGTCCCGGACAAGCGAGCCAACGGGTCGCGCGAACGCGCGCCCGATGACATGCTCCGCGAGCGCTGATCCGGGACCCATAACCACCGATGCGTATTGTTGCGCAGGCCGGAGCTCCAGCTTTGCACAACATCAACGTTCGTGGTGATGGGTCCTCGCTTTTCGCAGGGATGACGGGGTTGATGGTCGGTAACTCACGCCTTCACCGACGGCCGCTGCCCGACACGGGCGAACCACGCGGCGATATGGCTGTTGGCGGGATCGAGCGGCTGGCCGACCATGGCGCCGAAATCGAGGAAGCAATAGAGCAGTATGTCGGCGAGCGTGAAGCGCTTGCCGCAGATGTAGTCGCGGTTGTCGGCGAGTTGTGCGTCGAGCCATTGCAGGCGGTTCGCCGCGATCATCTTCAGCCCCGGCGAGGCTTCGGCGGCGACCGGAATCCGCTTCTCGAAGAATTTCAGCCCCTCGCCGAAGCGGTAGCCGTTGGCGAGCGGTTCGCAGATGTTGAGATCGACCCGCCGCGCCCACATCCGGCACTCCGCGCGCTCTTCAGCCGTCGCGCCGATCAGCGGCGGGGTGGGCTCTTTCTCCTCGAGATATTCGCAGATCGCGGTGATCTCCGAGAGATAGCGGCCGTCGTCGAGCTCGAGCGTCGGCATCTGGCCGTGCGGGTTGCGCTGCAAATGCGACTCTTGCCGGTTCTCGCCGGCGCGCAGGTCGACCGTCTGCTTCGGCATCTCGATGCCCTTCTCCGCCATGAACATGCGGACAATGCGCGGGTTCGGCCCGATCGAGTCGTAAAGCTTCATATGTCTCTCCCCGGACTATTTCTTGCGACAGTACTTATCCGCTCCTTTGAGCAGACCATCACGTCGCTTGTCAAACCCGTGGTCGGATCAGTTGTCGTCGAGCTTGTTGAGGTCGCGCACCGATTGCATGATCGGCTCGAAATTCGAGCGCGCATCGAGCGCATCGAACAGCTGCGCGGTGTCGGACAGAAGGGCGTGGGATCGTTGCAGCGCGATCCGGACGTCGTCCTGCGGCGTGTCGGAGAGGCGGCCATGTCCGGACAACAGGATCGTGGAGTTCAATCCCTTGATGCGCTCCAGCGACTGGATGTAGTCGGAAATGCTGCCCGAGCCGAACACCCCGCCCATCACGCCGCCGGGCATCAAGGTGTCGGCGGCGAACAACAGCCCCTTGTCCGGTTCGAACAGCGTGATGCAGGCCGAGGTATGGCCCGGCGTGTACATCACGTTGAGGCGGAAATTGCCGAGGTCGAGCAGGTTGCCCTCCTCGAGCCAGATGTCGACATCGATCGGCACGTTCGGCTCGTTGAACATCTTGCGCAGCATCGAGAAGTCATCGCGCAGCCTGATCTTGTTGGCGGCGAGCCGGTGCGCCGCGACATAGGTGCGGCGGCCGGCGAAATGCCAGGCCGCGCCGATATGGTCGAGATGTTCGTGGCTCAAGACCAGCATGTCGATCTTGTCCGGCGGACAGTCGACATGCTGCAGGCATTCGACGAGCTGCGGATAGTTCGTCGAAAGCCCGACGTCGATCAGGATGGTGCGGGAGCTGCCGCGCACCAAATAGGCGTTGGCCGCGCGGTTCTTGAAGCGGATCTGATAGACGTCCGGTGCCGCCTCGATCAGCGAGCAGACGTCGTTGTTGAGGAGAATGGGAAATGCCGTCGGCTTGCGGTCGCTCATGGCGTTGCCGCCGTTCCGAAGTTGCGGGTGTTGGAGGCGCGCAGCCGCTTGCTCAGCGCGTCCATCACCATCAGCGCGAACGCCGGCTGCTGGCTGACGAGATAGACGAAGCGGGCGTGGTTGATCCGCATCACCTTCGTATCGGGCGCAGCCGCGATCGCCGTCGCCGAGCGCGCGGAACCGTCGATCACCGCCATCTCCCCGAAGAACTCGCCCTTGCCGAGCGTCACGATGACGGTCTTGTCGGCCCCGTCGACCTTGGCGATCTCGACCTTGCCGTCGAGCACGACGAATAATTCACGGCCCGTCGAGCCTTCCTCGAAAATGACCTCATCGACGCCATATTCGTTAATGCATTTTTCGATGGCCATGGCGCGTCCGGTGCCTTCTGGCTGGTATTTTGACCGAAAATGGGCCTCGGTTCGGCGTGGGCGCCGAATTTGCCCGCGCCCGCCTGCTCGATCGCCATGTTATTCGGGAAATTCCCGGGCGCAAACGAGACGTGGACGGGACCGCCTTACCGCAAGGTAGCATGGCAGGGCAATTTCACATGATTTGCCACGCCCGCTCCCTCAATCGGGCCCAATTTCGCCGCGGAAACTTTCCTAAAATTTCGATGAGCAGGCCCCGAGGTAACGAGATTACGCGCCGTACAAGGTTACCAAGAGGTCAGTCTTTATTATTTGAGAGTTTGTGTGAGTGAGCGAACAGATGGCCGAACAGTCTCGCGTTGAAACCGGCGCCGGCACCGCTGGTGCGAATCCCTCGGATCGAGCCAGGGAGACCGTGACGCCGTCTGCGCCCGAAACCGCCAGGACGGAAGTGCCGAAGCTGGTCACCGAGCCGGCCAAAATCGAGACGAGCAAGTCCGAGCCTGCGAGGTTGGACACCAGCATAACGGAGGCGTTCAAATCCGATGCGCCGCGCATGGCGGCGAAGCTCTTCGCCACCTCGCCCAGCAATCGCTCCAAGGACGGCAAGGGCCCGAACCTCCGGGTCGAATCCAGCAAGCCGGACGCGTCGAAGTTCGACATGTCCAAGGTCGAGATGCCGCGCGTCGGGGGCAAGATCGGCGTCGCGCCCGTGGAGCGCGGCTGGGAGAACAAGAGCGCCAGTTTGAAGGCCGCACAGGAGGCGAGCAAGGCTGCTCAGGAGGCAAGCAAGGCGGCACAACAGGTGAAGCCGGATGCGTCCAAGGCGCCGCCCAAGGGCGAGATGCACGGGATGCGTGCCTCCGGCATCGCCGGGAAGATGTTCGGCTCGTTCTCGTTGGGCTCCCTCTCCTTCGGTTCTCTCCCGTTGGGTTTCGTCTCCAAGGACCGTTCCTGGGCTTTGTGGAAAGCAAAGGGTGCGAGCCCAAAGCCGGAAGCCCGAGCCGAGTCCGCGGCGGCGGAAAGGCCTCGCATGCCGGAGAGGCCTCGCATCAAATCGCTGGCCGCGGTGGTCGCTCTTGCAACGGCGGCGGGCGCGATCGGCGGCGCGTTGGCAACCTCGGTCTTCTCGCAATATCCCGCGCTTCCGGTCGATGCTGCGACGACGCCGGACAACTCCACGCTCGAAGCGTCGGTTGCGCGGATCGATGCCGACCTCCGGGCGCTCAAATCCGGCACCGATCAAACCGCCGCGCTGCAGCCGGGCCAGATCCCGAGCCAAGGCGCCGACAACCAGACATCCGAGCGTCTCGATCGTCTCGAGCGCGCAGAAGCCGAATCGTCGGCCAAGATCCTCAGGCTGAACGATGCGACCGAAAGGCTCCGCGCCGCGATGCAATCCACACCGGGCATGGCCGCGATCTCACCACCACCACCATCACCACCCGCGCCACGGGACTCGATGGGCTCGGCGTCGCAAACGACTGGAACGTCCTCGCTTGCGGCGCGTCCGACCCCGTCGCCGAAGGTCGACGCGGGCGGCCGGATGCCGGTCATCCAGGGCTGGTCGGTGCGCGACGTCAGCCATGGCGTTGCCCTGATCGAAGGCCGCAGCGGCTTTTACGAGGTCAACGCCGGCGATCCCATCCCCGGCCTCGGGCGTGTCGATTCGATCCGCCGCCAGGACGGTCGCTGGGTGGTGGTGACCAGCAAGGGGCTCGTCGTCTCGCGCTAGTTTGGTGCGGCGCGCTTCACCACGACGTGAAGCAATTGTGCCCCGGCTTGCCGCCGGAGGCGAGAAGTCCGACCTTTTTTCGGCTACTTTCGATGGCTAACGAGCCCCCGCGCGAACGAGATGAGCCGCGTGTCACGATTGCTATTCGTCATCCTCGGAATGCTGTGCTGTGCCTTGTCCACCCGCGTGATGGCAGGCGCGGAACTGGAGCGCGGGACCGCAATCACGGAACCCTATGCGTTGCGCGAACTCGATCACGGCCGGTTTGCTCTTGCGCGCATCCTGACGCCGGCGCGAACGACCGACGCGCCGTTGACCGACGACCAGCTGTTTGCGTTGCCGTCGATGGCGCCGGTCCGCAAGGCGCTCGACGAGGAATACGAGAGCTACGTGGCAAGGCACAAGGCGGCCCTGCCGAACGAAACGATCGGGGTCGGACCGTCGTTCGATTTCCAGGTGTTCGACTATCCGTTGCTCCATTCGCCGGATACCCGTTTCGTGCTGGCCGGCATCGTCAACCGGATGGACCGTACCTACGTGTCGGAAAAAAATTGCGGAGAGGTCCGGCTGATCTACCGCCTGACGCGCCTGACGCCGCCGCCGGCCGTTGCCGGCGATGAAGTGCCTTCGCCTCGCCTGCCCATGACCTTGAACGTGGTGTTGAAGGCCAAGGCCGATCCCGGTGCCGACGGCGGCGCGGCGGTCGCATGCGCCGAAATCGCCGGTCGGTGGCTTGCCGCGGGCGAACTGTCTCTCACCGGCGCCGAGCTTGCCGCACGGCTCACGGCGAAGGACGGCCCGCTGGACCTGATCAGGCCGGAGAATATCCATCGCATCGAGACCAACCTGCAGATCGGGCATGTGCCGAAGTCGGCGGTTCACGAATTCCGGACCGATTACCTCATGAACGTGTTCGACTATGATGCCCATTCGGCGACCTTCGAGCAGGCGACGCTCGAAAACCAGGTCGATCGCGTCCGGCTGCTCTCCGATGCGTCCCTCAGGCGCGACTTCAAGGACTGGTTGCTCGACCCCGCGCATTTCAGGGAGCTCGATCGCGGCACGATCCTGATCCCCGAAAAATTCCTCGCGAAAAGCGCGGTTGCCGCGACCCCGGTCGGATTTTCGCCGTCCGACCTGCAACCCGCCTTCGGATTGGTCGCGGGCGATACATCCGCAGCTAAGCCGGCTTTCGAGGAGCGCGATATCGTCACGGCGTTGCAGAAGGCCGCGGCGGATGGCGTCACGCTGCAGAACATTCAATCCGTTGCGGGATTCGAGCGCCGCTTGAACGACGTCAGCTGCACCGGGTGCCACCAGACCCGGGGCATCGGCGGGTTCCATTTTCCAGGCGTCGACTGGATGGCGGACAAGCCGTCAAACGACACGATCGTACCGGCTTCGCCGCACTTCTTCGGCGACCAGGTCAGACGCCGCGATATCGTGACTGCGTTGCGCGACGGCAAAGAGGCGGATTTCTCGCGGGGCTTCGCGAGCCGCCCGCAGCTGCGTGGCAGCGCCGAGCTTGCCGGAACCCAGTATCTGGATGGTTGGGGCGCGCATTGCTATTCGCAGCACGCCAGGGCGGACGACGACGACAGGAGTTTCCAGTCGTGGAGCTGTGCCAAGGGACTTGCGTGCCAGGTCGGCCCGACGACGCGCATGGGCATGTGCTTCATCCCAAGCCCGCGGGAGGTCAAGGCCGACACTCCCGCCCACGATTGACAGTGAGCGCGGTGGTCGTGTTTCATCGTCGAAACACGATCGGGACGGAAACATGGACGAGGTCATCGTCGTCGGCGCCGGCATCGGTGGGCTGACGCTCGGGATCGCGCTGCATCAGGCGGGCATTCCCTGCCGGATCTTCGAATCCGCCGCGGAGCTGAGGGCCGTCGGCGTCGGCATCAATCTGTTGCCGCACGCGACCAGAGAACTCGCGGCGCTCGGGCTCGAAGACGCGCTGGCGAAGGTCGCGATCGAGACTGCGGATGCCACCTTCTTCAATCGCTTCGGCCAGCTGATCTATCAGGAGCCGCTGGGGCGCGCGGCCGGCTACGACCATCCGCAATTCTCGATCCATCGCGGCGACCTGCAGATGGTGCTGCGCGAAGCCTTCCGTGAACGCGCAGGCGGCGACCGGCTCGTCACCAACCGCCACTGTCTCGGGGTCGAGCAGGATGAGGGTGGAGTCACGGTGAGGTTTTCCGACGGGTCGGGAGGCGCCGAGCGATACGCGGTGCGCGGTCGCGTCGCGATCGCCTGCGACGGCATCAATTCCGTGCTCCGCAAGCAGTTTTTCCCGGAGGAGGGCGAGCCGCGCTATTCGGGCGTCAACATGTGGCGCGGCGTCACGCGATGGACGCCGATCCTCTCGGGCGCGAGCATGATCCGCGCCGGCTGGCTGTCGCATGGCAAGATGGTGATCTACCCGATCCGCGCCGCGGGGGCTGACGGATTGCAGCTCGTCAACTGGGTCGCCGAGATCGAAACACCGATCTATCGCAAGCGCGACTGGAATCGGAACGGTGCGCTTGAGGATTTCATCAAAAGCTTCGCCGACTGGCATTTCGACTGGCTCGATGTGCCGGCCTTCATCCGCGCCGCCGACGGCGTGCTGGAATTTCCGATGGTCGACCAGGACCCGCTGCCGCGCTGGAGTTTTGGCCGTGTGACTCTGCTCGGCGATGCCGCCCACCCGATGGTGCCGCGCGGCTCCAACGGCGCGGGGCAAGCCATTCTCGACGTGCGGGCGTTGACATCGGCACTGCTCGAGCATGGCGATCCGGTTGCCGCGCTCGCCGCCTATGAGGCACAGCGGCGCGAGGTGACCGCGCGGATCGTGCTCGCCAATCGCACCAACCCGCCGGACGCCATCCTGCGCGAGGTGTTTCAGCGCACCCACGACCGGCCATTCCGCAGCATCGACGACGTCATCAGTCGCGCTGAACTCGTCGCGCTGTCCGAGGGCTACAAGCAGATAACAGGCTATGCGAAGGAAGCCTTGTCCAAGGACGCTTTGCGCGCGCGCTGAGGTGGGTTAGCTTGCGAGGGTCCCAACAACAGCGGCAAGAACCGTGGGGCGGGCCATTTCCGGGGAGGGATGAAGATGGCGACTTCACCAGCGCAAGACGGCGGTGCGCCGATCGATGTCGCTGATTTCATCGATACCCAGCCGGTTGGCGGATTTCAGGTCCGGTTGCTGTTGACCTGCGCGGCGGTGTTGTTGCTGGACGGCTTCGATACCACGGCCATTGGCTATGTGGCGCCTTGGCTGGCCAAGGAATGGGGGCTGACCAAGGGCGCGCTTGGCCCGGTGTTCTCCGCGGGCCTGTTCGGGCTGATGATCGGCGCGCTGACCCTCGGCCCGCTGGCGGACCGCGTTGGGCGCAAGAAGATCCTCGTCTTTTCCACGCTCGCATTCGGCCTCGGCGCCCTCGTCACCGCCTTGGTCCAGGACGTCAACACGCTGCTGGTGATCCGATTTTTGACCGGGCTTGGTCTCGGCGGCGCGATGCCGAATACGGTTGCCATGACCTCAGAATTCAACCCGCAGCGCCGGCGCGCCACCATGGTGATGATCATGTTCTGCGGCTTTTCGGTAGGCGCGGCGCTCAGCGGGCTGCTCGCGGCGGCCATGATCCCGCAGTTCGGTTGGCGTTCAGTGTTCGTGGTCGGCGGGGCTGCGCCGCTCGTCATGGTTCCGATCCTGGCGCTGCGTCTACCGGAATCGGTGCGCTTCCTCGCCCTCACCGGCCGCGCGACCGAGCGGGTCGCGAACCTGCTCCGCGCCATTGCTCCCGGCGCCGCATTTGGTCCGGCAACGCAATTCGTGGTCCGGGAAGCCCGTCTGGCCGGGATCCCGGTGCAGCATCTGTTCACGCAGGGACGGACCTTTGTCACGCTGCTGCTCTGGGTCGTGTTCTTCATGAGCCTGCTCGACCTCTATTTCCTGTCGAACTGGCTGCCCACCGTCCTCAACGACCTCGGTGCCACCGAATCGGCGGCGGCGGCAATCGGTTCGATGTTGCAGGTCGGTGGCGTAGTTGCGACATTTGCGCTTGGCAGCGTGATCGACCGCTTTTCGTTTCGTGCGCTGGCGCTGGTCTATTTCGCCGCGGTGTTTGCAGTCGGCGCCATCGGGCAACTCGGCCACGCGGCGGCGCCCGTCGCCGTGGCGATCTTCGCGGCTGGCTTCTGCATCGTCGGGGGGCAGATCGCCGCCAATGCGCTTGCGGCGAACTTCTATCCGACCGCGTTCAGGGCCACCGGCGTCGGCTGGGCGCTTGGGATCGGCCGGATCGGCTCGATCGTCGGTCCGCTGGTCGGCGGCGTGCTGCTCGTCCAGAAATGGAGCCCGGCTGCGGTCTTCCTGGCGGCTGCGGCCGCGGCGCTATGCGCGTCGCTCGCGGCATTTGGCTTGAGCCGTCTCGTCCGCAGTGGGAGCGGCGTCATCGACCAACCGACATCATTTGATGCTAAGCTGAACCCGGCGGCCGAAGCGGGAAACTGACGCGGAGCAGGCGATGAGCGATGCGGGCGAGGGCAACAAGCAGCGCAATCGTGAGATTGCGCGCAACGAAGCGATGCGCCAGACCGTGGGCGATGTCCGCGTCAGCGCGTGGGCGATTGCGATCGCCATCTTGCTCGGGGTGATCGCTGTCGCGATCGTATGGGCCTGGCTCAACCGCTGAGGGGTTTCCTCAGGCGCAATGCGCCAGGCGCTTGCCGGGCAGCTGTTGCCGGATTCGGGGAAGTAATGCAGCCGGTAGGTCGGCATGGTGGCTCTCTCGCTCTGCGATCCGCCGTCACTCCACCGCGCCGGACGCCCGCAACTTCAGGATCGCGTCGTCGTCGTAGCCCGCGTTGCGCAAGATCTCGTCGCTGTGCTCGCCGATGTCGGGCGGCCGGCGCGGTTGCACTTTTCGCGAACCGTCGACCCAGATCGGGCTGTTGATCGTCAGCATCGTGTCGTTTTCGAATGGGACCAGCACGTCATTGTCGAGCATCTGCTGGTCGTTTGGAATGTCGTCGAGAATGCCGACCACGCCGAACACCAGCCCATTGCCGTCGAGAATCTTGCGCCATTCGGCGAGGTCCCTGGTGGCGAAGACCTCATCGAAAATCCTGATCAATTCCACCGAGCGGGCGTGGCGGCCGGCCCGGGTCGCGAACCGCTCGTCGGCAATCAAGTCCTCCCGCCCCATGCAGCGGGCGAGCGTCGGCCATTGCCGCTCCTCGTTGAGCAGCGACAGGATGAGCCAGCGGTCGTCCTTGCATTTGTAGTGGTTGGTCACCGCATTCAGGGCATGTTCGCGCGGCCGTCGCTCGCCGAATTTGGCGCCGCACAGTTTGGCCTGCGCCAGCAGGGAAGCGGCCCAGACGCCGTTGGCCATCAGGTTCGATGAAACATGCGAGCCTTTGCCGGTCCGTTCGCGCTTGTAGAGCGCGGTGACGATCGCTCCGTAAAAGGCCATCGCGCAGGGGTGATCGCCCATTCCCGCGACCGATCGCGCCGGCGTGGTGTTGGTGTCGGCGCGCACCAGGTCCATCAGGCCCGAACGGGCCCAGTAGGCGTTGCTGTCGAAGCCGGGCTTGTTGGCTTCCTCGCCCTTCTCGCCATAGCCGGTGAACGAGGCGTAGATCAGCCGCTCGTTCAGCGGCGCCAGCCTCGCATAGGTCAGGCCGAGTTTTTCGCGCACCGAGGGCGGAAAATTGGTGATGAAGACATCGGCCTCGCCGGCGAGACGGTGCAGCACGGCCTGCCCTTCGTGTTTGGAAAGGTCGAGCGCCAGGCTCCTCTTGTTGCGGGCCTCCAGCATCCAGGCAAAATTGTGCGGGCTGGCGGGATAACCCGGCAGGCGCGGCAGGCTGCGATAGGGATCGCCAGTTCCCGGCGGCTCGATCTTGATGACGTCGGCGCCGAAATCCGACAGCACGGTCGCGGCCGCGGGGGCTGCGATGAAGCTCGCGCAATCCAGGACCTTGAGACCTTCGAAGATGCCTTTTTCTTCCATGGGGACGCCGCTCCCGTGCCCGTCTCGTTGTCTATTCATTGGACTTATCGCCGCGATGGCCCCGGATCAACTGCCATCTGCCACTCGCGTCGCGGCGGATGCGGCCTGCCTGTGAGGGGATCCTCCCGGTGAAGATCGCTACCATTCTCCGCCCGACAACAATGCCGCATTGCCGCCGACCGCTGCGGTGTTGATGGTCACCGTCTGTTCGGTCGCAAAGCGCGCGAGATAATGCGGTCCGCCGGCTTTCGGGCCGGTGCCGGACAGCCCGTGCCCGCCGAACGGCTGTACGCCGACGACGGCGCCGATCATGTTGCGGTTGACATAGATGTTGCCGACCGAGAGGCGGTCGATCACGGCCTCCACGGTGTCGTCGATGCGCGAGTGGATGCCGAACGTCAGTCCGTAGCCGCTCCGCTCGATCGATCGCAGCACCCGCGCGAGTTGCTCGGCACGGTATCGCACCACATGCAGGATAGGTCCGAATACTTCCTCGGTCAGTTCGCCGGCGTCGGCCAGCTCAAAAATGTGCGGCGCCACATAATTGCCGCCGGGGGCGCTTCCTTCGAAATGCACGCGGGCGGTCCGCTTCATCCGCGCGATATGCGCCTCCAGCCGCTCTCTCGCATCCGTATCGATCACCGGCCCGATATGCGTGGCGACGTCGCGGGGATCGCCGAGCTTCAATTCGCGCGCGGCGCCCGCAATCATCTCGATCATGCGGTCGGCGACGTCGTCCTGCACGAACAGCAGCCGCAGTGCCGAGCAGCGCTGGCCGGCGGAACGGAATGCCGAGGTCACGACGTCGTCAGCGACCTGCTCGGGCAGCGCGGTCGCGTCCGCGATCATCGTGTTGATGCCGCCGGTCTCCGCGATCAGCGGCACGATCGGACCGTCTTTGGCCGCAAGCGCGCGATTGATCGCGCGGGCGACCTCGGTCGAGCCGGTGAAGACGACGCCGGCGATATCGTCTTGCGCCACCAGTGCGGCGCCGACGGCGCCGTCGCCGGGCAGAAGATGCAGCACGGAACCGGGAATGCCCGCTTCGTGCAGCAGTCGTGTCGCCTCGGCCGCGATCAACGGGGTCTGCTCGGCGGGCTTGGCGACCACGCTATTGCCGGCCATCAGCGCCGCCGTCACCTGACCGAGAAAGATCGCCAGCGGAAAATTCCATGGCGAGATCGCAGCGAATACGCCGCGGCCGCGCAGGCGCAAGTGATTGCTTTCCCCGGTCGGCCCCGGCATCCGCGCGTCCTCGCCGAATGTGGCGAGCCCTTGCGCGGCATAGTAGCGGCAGAAATCGGCGGCCTCGCGTACCTCGGAGAGGGCATCATCGAGCGTCTTGCCGCCTTCGCGTTGCAGCAGCGCGATGAAATGCGCGGCGCGAAGCTCGATGAGGTCGGCGGCCTTGTTCAATGCCTGCGCGCGTATCTGCGCCGGGGTCGCGCTCCAGGAGGCGAAGCCAGCGCGTGCGGCGGCGACGGCCTCCTTTGCAAGGTCCGCGCTGGCCTCGATCACGGTTCCAATCGATGTTCCGAGGTCGATCGGGCTGATGGCTTGGCGCACTGGTCCGGCGACCGAACGACCGCCGATCAGTGGGGCTGCCGCGACAGCCGCACTGTCTTTGGCGACGGCCGCGAGCAGCCGGTCAAGTGCTAACCGGTCGCCGAATTCGATGCCGCGTGAATTGGCGCGCTGCGGCTGCAGGAGATCGCGCGGCAGCGGGATCTTCGGGTGGCGGGCCTTGTCGGCGCTGCCGATGATGTCGGCCGGGCGTCGCAGCAACGTCGCGACAGGCATGGTCTCGTCGGCGGCGAGGGCGACGAAGGAGGAATTGGCGCCGTTCTCGAGCAGGCGGCGGACGAGATAGGCGAGAAGATCGCGGTGACTGCCGACCGGCGCATAGGTCCGGCAGGCGAGTTCCGGACGGTCTTCGCGCAGGCGCGCGTAGAGGGCTTCGCCCATGCCGTGCAGCCGCTGAAATTCGAAGCCGCGGTCGCTTCCGGCAAGCTCCAGCACCGTCGCGACCGTCAGCGCATTGTGGGTCGCGAATTGCGGGAACAGGCGCGGGCGCGAACCAAGGAGCTTTTGCGCGCACGCGACAAAATTCAGGTCGGTCATCGCCTTGCGCGTGAAGACCGGATAGTCGTCGAGCCCGCGCTCCTGCGCGCGCTTGATCTCGGTGTCCCAATAGGCGCCCTTGACGAGGCGTACCATCATCTTGCGGTTCAGCGTTGCCGCCAGGCGGTCGATGTGGTCGATCACCTCGCCGGCGCGCTTCTGATAGGCCTGGATCGCAAGCCCGAAACCGTCCCAGCCCGCAAGCGAGGCTTCGCGCAACGTCGCTGTTATCACGTCGAGCGACAATTCGAGCCGGTCCGCTTCCTCCGCATCGACCGTGAAATTCAGGTCGTAAGCCTTGGCGCGCCGCGCGAGATCGACCAGGCGCGGCACCAGCTCGGCCATCACGCGGCCCCGGCTCATGGCCTCGAACCGCGGATGCAGCGCGGACAGCTTGACCGAGATGCCGGGACGGTCGGGCAGGGGGTGGTTGCCCGCGACCTTGCCGATCGCCGCGATCGCGGTCGCATAGGAGTTGAAATAGCGCTCGGCATCGAGCGCGGTGCGCGCGCCTTCGCCCAGCATATCGAAGGAATAGCGCGAAGCTGTGAGTGAATGCGGCTCGGCGCGCGCCAGCGCCGCCTCGATGGTCTCGCCGAGCACGAAATGGCTGCCCATCAGCCGCATCGCCTGTCGGGTCGCGGCGCGCACCGCGGGTGCACCGAGCCGCTTGACCAGCCGCCCGATCGTGCCGTCCGGGGTCTCGCCGGGCTGGATGACGCGGGCCGACATCCCCAGCGCCCAGGCCGATGCGTTGACCAGGAAGGCGCTCGATTTCGTTTCGTGATGGACGAAATCGCCTTCGCCGAGCTTGTCCTCGATGAACTGGTCGGCGGTGCGGGCGTCGGGCACGCGCAGCAGCGCTTCCGCTAGCACCATCAGCGCCAGGCCCTCCTTGGTCGAGAGCGCGAATTCGCGCAGCATGTCCTCGACGCCGCCGAGCCGGTCGGTCCCAGCCCTGATCGCCTCGATCAGGCGCGTTGCGGTGCGATTGATCCGCGCCTCCCGGTCCCCGCCTTGATCTGCAATGCTGAGGAGCCGTGCCGCGATGGCGCGGTCATCCGGCGCGTAGGCGGCAGCGAAGGGCGGCGGCGGGGCGGAATCATCGGTCATGGCGGGCCTTGCGCCATCCTATCACGGGCGAGTGTCCCGAACCCGAAGTTCGTAACATCGCGAAGCGTCGGCTCGGCAAATAACATTGTATGCGCAGAAGTCTGGCGACCTGCTGCGGCGGTTGTTTCGATCCCGTTGATTGTTTTTGAAGCCTGCGTCCCGAACTTTCTGTTCGGACGTCAGGCAGGCGCGTGACGCGCTAGACCTTCAGGTTTTCGGCCGAGGTCTTGCCGCGATTTGCAATCTCTTCGTATTCGACCGACTGTCCTTCATTGAGCGTGGAAAGTCCCGCCTTCTGCACCGCTGAAATGTGAACGAAAACGTCCTTGCCGCCAGACGCAGGCTGGATGAACCCGTATCCCTTGGTCGGGTTGAACCACTTGACCGTACCTTTAGCCATTCGCAGTCTCCGCGGGATCGAAGATCAAAAACGTAACCGTCGGTCCCCGCAAACCGACATGTCCGCCATGACAGAATACGCCGGATGAGGCTGGCTTGATAGCTCAAACAAGGGCGCGATTCGGTTGAAAATGGCCGATCGCGTGGCATATTTTGAGCATTCCACGGCATGCCTGTCAATTTGGAGGCCGCGGGCGACCGGCCCACACACCCGACTCCGCGAGGCCCGGCCCGGACTGCGTATCACCGGATCAGTAGGTGGCGGCGAGGTATTCGACAATCCTAGAGACATCGGCTTCCTCGATCGGCGCGCCATAAAGCCTGATCATCTTGGTGACCTCGGCCTGCCAGAAATCCTTCTTGAATTTCGGTCCGCGCGGTTGCGTGTTGATGTAGTCGGCGGAGTGGCAGGCGGTGCAATTGTTCTGAACCACCTCGAGATTGGGACCCGGCCTGAAGGCCGCGGTTTCCTCGGGAAGCTTGTAGGAAATCTGCGCGGCCTCAAGGGGACCGAAACCGATGCCGAGAGCAGCGGCAAGGGCGAGCAGCAACGCACGTGTCATGATCATGCTCCCCGTTCAGGCCGCCGTGACGCGCACGGTTTCGACGACATTGCGCAGATATCCGGCCGGATTCCAGCGGGGATCATTGGGCTGCGTGTCGCCCGCGTTGCTGGTGGCGCGAGCCTTGAGCTCGTACGATCCGGCCGCGAGCTTCACCGCAAGCGTCCATTCGCGGAACGAGTATTTGCCGAGGTCCTTGCCGAGCCTGGCCGGTGTCCAGGTCTTGCCGCCATCGATCGAGACTGCGACCTCCTTGGTGCCGGTGCCGCCGTCGAAGGCGATGCCCTTCAATTTGGTAGTGCCTGGCTTGACCTTGGTGCCGTCGGCGACATTGGTGATGAAGGAGCGCACGGTGAAGCGGTTGATCGGGATCGTCGCCT
>WNGQ01003380.1_pt1 | contig 16085 bp, 8 predicted proteins | sample 5407661 | NCBI WGS metagenome assembly WNGQ01 (sample SAMN13153382, study PRJNA577476) | soil metagenome | isolation source: 60 cm soil or saprolite under Garry oak tree replicate 2 | place: USA:California | collected 2016-06-15 | reverse complement strand
CGGCGATCCCCAACTTCCGCATCATGGAGTTCGACGCCGACGAGGTGCCGTGGAAAGCCAAGCTCCTGACCAAGCCTTACGTGATCGAGAACGGCGAGCTTCTCCTCCCCAGCGGCCCCGGTTGGGGCACGGCCGTCAATGAGGCGATCATCCGCGCGCATCCGGCCAAGATGTGATCCGCTCACGGCGGCGCAAGCCGCGCAGCGGCAAAGGCGCATGCCGGCGATTGCTGGAAGCTGACATGCCGCGGCTTAGCGCAACGGCGTATTGTCAATTACACTTCTGAATTTTCACCCCGGGAAAGTTCGGCTCGGCCGGCTCCGCAACTTCGACGGCGCTGACATTGGTAAAGACATTGGCGGAGACGTCGGTTGGGACGTCATGTGTCAGTGGGGTGAGTGGCTGGTCCTTGTCGGCGCACTTGACGGAAATGCCGAAGCTCCAGGAGTGAAGCGATGCGCCGCCTTTGGCACGAACGATGACGTTCAACTTTGCCTCTTCGGACGTGAGATAGCCGAGCGACGAAACGTTGCCGGAGAAGGTCATTTTCACCTGCCCCCCGCTTTCACTGCGCAGGAACGCGATGGAAATATTGCTAACTTGAAAGCCGCCATCGCTCGGACCCTCTTTCCGGCGCCAGACCAGTTGCTGTCCCTTCTGCACGGTTTCCTTCAGGCTTCCCGTATTCGCGGTGATGTCAAAGACTGCCGGCTGCTGGAGCGTCAGAGTATCCACGGCGTCTTTGGACCTGCTTGTCGTCTGCGCGCGCGCCGGCACCGCAACGCAAGTCGAAAGCCCAATGAGTGCCGCGCGACGTGTCACATTGATCGTCATTCCGGTCGCTCCAAAGCGCCTGGCGAGAATGTCGAATCGACCAACGCTGCCAAGACGGTGCTCGAATGTTAAACTGCACTCTTCCTTCCTTGCCGGCAAGAGGTCAACGGCGCTCGCAAGCGGCGCGGGCAATCGACGCTTCCGGCGACGGCGCGAGCGCGCGTGGACACGATGTGGTCCTGATCAACCGCGTACGTCCGCGATCCAACAAGAACTTGGCGCGAGCGTTGCGAGCGACAATCATCGGCGTTGGTTGGCGACGCGAGCGCAGACGCGCTCGCAAGCAAGGCCATCGATCGCGCTTAGGCGCAGGTGGATTCGTCGCAGATTTCCGCAAGGCTCGCGCCCCGCCTCAGAGTGGCGTGCCTCGCGGCAACCACCGTTCCGAAAGAAGTGCTGCCGACGACTTGATTTACTTACAGGTGGGCTGACCGTTCACGACCGCCATGGCTTTCCCTGGCGGGCAGCCCTTTGGTTGCGGCGGAGCAACCTTGGGCGCCGCAGCTGGTGCCGGGCTCGCAGCGGCCGCGGCCGGCGCAATGGGCTTTGCGGGCGGCGGTGTCGCCGGGTGCGCAGCGGGTATTTGCGGCGGCGGCGTTACGGGCTTGGCAGCGCCTGCCGGAGGCGGCGAGGGCGACGCGATAATCGGTTTGGTCGGCGCCGGCAGCGATGATGGTGTCGACGGTTTTGCAGCAGGCACTTGCGGCGGCGGCGTTGCGGGCTTGCTTGCAGGCGATTGCGTGCTCGGCGTGATCGCCGCTGAAGGCGTTGTCGGTGCAGAGGGCTTTGCAGCCGGCGTTTGCGGTGGCAGCGTTGCGGGCTTGGCGCTCGCTCCTGGCGCCGGTGGTGGCGCCGCCGGCGTGACCGCGGCCGAGGGCGTCGATGGCGGCAGCTTAGCAGCCGGCGTTTGCGATGGCGACGTTTTGCGGTTGGCACGTGCGCCGGCCTGCGGCGTTGACGTCGACGTCGCCGGCGCGATCGCGGCCGAGGGCGTCGTCGGCGTTGCAGCCGGCGTCTGCGAAGGAGGCGTTGCGGGCTTGGCACCGCCCGCGGGCGCGGGCGACGGAGTCGCCGGCGTTATCGCGGCTGACGGCGATGATGGTGTCGCCGGTTTTGCTGCGGGCGCTTGCGATGGCGCCGTTGCGGGCTTGGCGCTCCCCGCCGCCGGGGTCGACGTCCCCGGTGCGATCGCGGCCGAAGGCGTTGTCGGCGTTGTCGACGTGCCGGTCGGCGACGGCAGCGGCTGCCCTTTCATTCCCGGCAACGGCTGGCCCGGTTGAGGCGCGGGCTGTGTCGCCGCTGATCCGGCGGCGCTCGGCTGCGCGCTTCCCTGCGGGGCCTGGGTCGCAAGCGTGGCGGCCTTCTTCGCGACCGAAGGCGGCAGCGACGGCGCGAGCGCGGCCGCGGCGGCAGGCGCTGCGGCAGCCGGCGCCGCTTGCGGTGCCGCAGGAGCGGGCGCCGCTTGTTGCGGCGACGCGGCAGCGGGCTGGGCCGCGGGCGCCATGGCGACGGCAGGCGGCACGGTCTGGGTCTGGCCGCTCGGATTCGTAATCGTCACGGTGTTCGTCACGTTGTTGACGACGACCGTGTTGTGGACGTTGTTGTAGATCACGTTGTTCGGCGGCGGCGCGACGTAAGCCGGCGGACGGACCCAGACGGGAACCGGCCGGTAGACTGGCATCGGCAGCACGAAAAGTCCCACGGGCGGCGGCGGCGGGGCGAGCACCACAAACTCCGGCGGCAGCGGCGCGAGGAAAATGATGGGCGGTGGCGGCGGCGGCGCGAACGCGAAGACCGGATCGTCAAAAACGAGAACCGGCCGCCGGATATAGACGATTTCTTCCGGCGGAGGCGGCGGCAGGTCATAGGCTATGGCCGTGAACGACGGCGGCGGCTCGAAGGCGGCGGCAAGAAAAGCCAGACGGCGGTGGGCATCGCCCGCGTGCGGCCCCTGCGGATAACGCCGCAGATAAGACCAATAGGCGGCCGGCGTGTCGACGACGCGGGTTCGCCGCCACGTGATCGCCTCGCGCCGGGCGGCAACGATGGCGCGCACGCGTGCCGCCATGGGGTCGTCGGAATAGGCGGTGAGGAATTCCGAATAGCCGTCCAGCGTGTCGCGCTCCAACGCCGCGGCGTAGGCTTCCTGCGCGGCGAGATCGCGAATCGGCCGCGCGCGGATCGCTGCCGTCTGTTCGTTCGAAACGGCGGGAGGCGGCGCATCGGACGCCCGCTCGAAGAACACGAGCGACGTCTCCACTTTCGACGCATGCCACGGAACCTCGGCGCCCTTGGTCAGGTCGTTGACGCGCAGCCGCGCGCGATCGAAGACCCCGGCGAGCGGCAGCCCGCCTTCGCGCAGCATCTCGGCCAGCGCCTGGGCGTAAGCTCCATACGGGCCCTGCCCCTCCGGCGCCACCGTGCCCGGCGCGGCGTTGAACGCGATCAGCACGCCGGGCTCCGGCTCGACCAGCGCCAGACCGCCGGCGAGCGGTGGGCCCGACTTGGCGAACGGGTTCGCCCGCGCCGCGTCGAGAACGACGATGCTGGCCTTGAGCTTGAGCGCCGCCAGCGGCCGGATGTAATCGGACATTCGTATCGCTTCGGCCGCTACGTCGGAATCGCGTGCGATCTTCGCATCGATCGGAACGAAATAGTTTTCGCCTTCGAGCTGCACTCCGTAACCGCTGACATAGACGAACGCGACGGTGTCCGGCCCGGCGGCCGTCGCTTTCTCGACAAAATCGCGCAAGGCGCGGCGCAGCGAGTCCTGATCGAGATCACGGGCACCGACAACATCGAAGCCGGCCGCCTGGAGCGTTTGTGCGATCAAGCCCGCATCGTTGGCCGGCGTCGCAAGCGCTCCAACTTGATAGCCGGCGTTGCCGACGACGAGCGCAACGCGTTTTTCAGCCCGTGCGGCGCTCGGCGCGAAGACAAGCACGAGCGGGATCAACGCAAACGCCATCGCGATCAGCTGGCGAATCCGCGGCATGACATCCCCCATCCAAAGCGGAAGCGCGCGTGTTCGAGAAGCTATGACACGGCTGCGCTGAACGGCATCTGAATGGCAGAGGAGGTCAATAGTAAGGCGGCGGCTGCGAGTTCCATCGCGAGCCCGTGGACACAGATCTCGGCTGAGGCACCGCCGCGTATAGCGGTGGCTCGGGCGCCTCAGCCCCTCCGCCGCCGGGTGGGCGCAGCGCGCTGTTCCACTTGTCGAGGTATCGGGTTACGACCCGGTTTAACGAGTTCCACGAGCTGTGGCACGGCAATTCGGGCAAATCGCTGGAACATGATTTGAAACCGGCGGCTAGCTCAGAATGACAAACGCAAGTCCGAGGACGACGCTTGCCGCGACGACGGCTCCGAGCTCGGAAAATACCGGCCCGAGTCCGCCAGGTCCAAATTGCGGCGCCTCGCCCGCTGCTCGCGTACCAAAATCGCTCATGTCGGTCTCCATGTGGGGACGTCGTGCCGGGCTCACCGCCCAGCCACAGCCGGCGCCCGCCCTGAAGGTGGTGGGTCGATGCAAGGAAATAATAGCCCGGTGAACAAACGCACCGTTCGCCATCGGTGCAAAATCGGAACGGCAGCATGGCAGGCCGCCGCCGAGGCAAGCAACTCGACTCGGATCGCCGTTTTCCCGCCATGGTTTTCCGGAGTGCGCGGCGGCGAGCGTCCGGACACGCCGGAACATTAACGACGTCGATATTCGTCCGTCGCAAGCACGATCCGCACACGATGACGACCTTTATCAGCCTCTATCGGCATTTGCCGATGCGCTTGGCGGCGGCGTTCGAAAGCTCCGCATAAACAAGCAATAAACGCTTCCCTACCAATCCGTAAGTTGTCCGCCGCCCCCTTCGCGACGATATTTCATGCAAGCAATATTGATCGGGTGAGACTCGGGGTAATCACCGTGATGGCAAAGGGGAACAGTGCAACGTCGCGCGGTCGCCGCATCGTTTTGATCACGACCTGCCTTGCGGCCTTCGCGGCAGGCGGCGCCGGCTACTGGTATTGGGGGCAAGGATCCGCCGGAGCGCACGCGGCCCGTCAGCCCGCACGCGCCGGCGTGCCGGTGAGTGTCGCGATCGTCCAGCGACAGGATGTGCCGATTTACCTGACCGGACTCGGTACGGTGCAAGCGTCGTTTACCGTCGGTATCCACTCCCAGGTCGACGGCAAGCTGCAAGAGGTGCTGTTCACCGAGGGCCAGCAGGTCAAGAAAGGCGACGTGCTGGCCAAGATCGACCCGCGCCTGTTCCAGGCCGCGCTCGACCAGGCCAAGGCCAAAAAGGCGCAGGACGTCGCGCAGTTCATCTCGGCGAGCAAGGACCTCGAGCGCTCCAACACGCTGGTCAAATCGAACATCACCTCGCAGCAGATCGTCGACCAGCAGCAGGGCAAGGTCGATCAGCTCCGCGCCATGATCGATGCCGACGAGGCGATGATCCAAACGGCGCAAACCAACCTCGACTACACCACCATCACCGCGCCGAGCGATGGACGCATGGGCGTGCGCCTCGTCGATCCCGGAAACATCGTGCATGCCAACGACCAGGGCTCGATCGCGACGCTGGTCCTCACGCGACCGTCCGCGGTGCTGTTCACCTTGCCGGCGCGGGCGCTGGACGACATTCGCGCCGCCATGGCGCGCGGTCCGGTGGAGGTGACCGCCTTCGATCAGGACAACCGGCACGCGCTCGCCACCGGCACGCTGCTGCTGGTCGACAACACCATCGACCAAACCACCGCGACCATCCGGCTCAAGGCGATGTTTCCCAACGAGGACGACAAGCTGTGGCCCGGCGAGTTCGTCAACGCGCGGGTGTTGCTCGAAACTCGCAGCAACGCCGTTGTCGTCCCCTCGGCCGCGGTCCAACGCGGACCCAATGGTCTCTTCGTCTGGACCGTCAGCGGCAAGGACGTCGCCGAGCCTCGCCCGATCGAGACCGGTCAGGCCTACGACAATGTGACGATCGTCACTTCCGGTCTTTCCGGGGGTGAACGCGTCGTGACCGACGGGCAATACCGGCTCCAGCGCAACGCCACGGTCACATATACCTCGCCGCCGATGGCGGGATCGGCTGGCAACTCATGAACATCTCCGAACCATTCATCCGCCGGCCGGTCGCAACCACGTTGCTGATGGCGGCATTGGCATTCGTGGGCGTGGTCGCCTATCCGTTTTTGCCGGTCGCGCCCCTGCCGCAGGTGGACTTTCCCACCATTCAAGTCACCGCCACGTTCCAGGGCGCAAGCGCGGAGACCATGGCCTCCTCGGTCGCCGCGCCGCTCGAGCGGCAATTCGCGCAGATTCCGGGCGTCACCCAGCTCACGTCGCAGAGCGCGCTCGGCGCCACTACGATCGTCATTCAGTTCGATCTCAACCGCAACATCGACTCGGCGGGGCAGGACGTGCAGGCGGCAATCACGGCCGCGAGCAAAACCTTGCCGCGGGACATGACCACGCCGCCGAGCTACAAGAAGGTCAACCCGGCCGACTCGCCAATCATCATGCTGTCGCTGCGCTCCGAGACGATGCCGGTGACCGCGGTCGACGATTACGGCGATCTCTTCCTCGCCCAGCAGATATCGCAAGTGCCCGGCGTCGCCCAGGTCTCGATCTTCGGCGACACGACGCCGTCGATCCGCATCCAGGTCGATCCGGCCAAGCTCGCATCGACCGGCATAACGCTGGAAGAGATCCGCAGCACGCTCGTCGCCTCCACCACCAACGCCGCCAAAGGCACGATCAACACCGACAAGATCGGCTTCACCATCGCCGCCAACGATCAGATCACCACGGCCGACCAGTTCAACGACGTCATCCTCGCCTATCGCAACGGCGCGCCGATCAGGGTGCGCGACGTCGGCCGGGCGGTCGAGGCGCCGGTCGACCGCACCGTTGCGGCCTATCAGAACAACAACCGCGGCATCATACTGGCCGTCTTCAAGCAGCCCGGCGCCAACGTCATCGACACGGTCGACCAGATCAAGGCGCAACTTCCCCAACTCACCGCCAGGATTCCCCCCGCGGTCAAGGTGGAAACCATTCTCGACCGCACGACGACCATTCGCGCCTCCGTGCACGACGTCCAGTTCACCCTCGCGCTCACCATCGCCCTCGTGGTGCTGGTCGTTCTGCTGTTCCTGCGCAGTTTCTGGGCTACCGTCATTCCGAGCATCACCGTGCCGCTGGCGCTCCTCGGCTCGTGCGCGGCGATGTACATGTTCAACTTCAGCCTCGACAATTTGTCGCTGATGGCGCTCACCATCGCCGTCGGCTTCGTCGTCGACGACGCCATCGTGGTGGTGGAGAACATCTACCGCCACATCGAGGATGGCGTTTCGCCTTTCGAGGCCGCGCTCAAGGGCTCGCGCGAGATCGGCTTCACCGTGCTGTCGATCAGCCTGTCGCTGGTGGCGGTGTTCATTCCGCTCTTGCTCATGGGCGGCATCATCGGGCGCATGTTCCGCGAATTCGCGCTCACCGTCACCGCCTCTATCGCGGTGTCGGCGCTCGTCTCGCTCACGCTCGCGCCGATGCTGTGCTCGCGCTTCATGCATCGCGAATCGGAACACCATGGCCGCGTCTACCGCGTCATCGAGGCCGGCTTCAATGCGATGCTGTCGTTCTACAAGCGCACGCTCGACGTGGTGCTCCGCCACCAGGCGATCACGCTCGGGGTTTTCTTCGCCACCATGGCGCTGACCGTGGTCATGACCTTTCAGATTCCGAAGGGCTTTTTCCCGATCCAGGACACCGGGGTGATCCAGGGCTTTGCCGAAACCGCCCAGGATGCAACGCCCGAGCGGATGATGCGCATCTTGCGCGAGTTCGGCGCGGTGCTGCTGCGCGATCCGGACGTCGCCGGCTTCGGCTCGTTCACCGGCAGCACCGGCGGCGCCAACACCGCCAATACCGGGCGCTTCTTCATCGTGCTCAAGCCGCGCGACGAACGCGAGCTCACCTCCTCGCAGATCGTCGACCGGCTGCGGCCACAGCTCGCCAAGGTTCAAGGCGCGACGCTGTTCCTGCAGCCGACCCAGGACATCACCGTCGGCGGCCGCATTGCCCGCGCCAGTTTCCAGTACACGCTGCAGGACTCCAACGTCGCCGAGCTCAACGAGTGGTCGGATAAGCTGCTCGAGAAGATGCGCACGCTGCCGCAGCTCGCCGACGTGTCGAGCGATCTGCTGGCGAACGCTCCGCAGCTCAAGGTCACCATCAACCGCGACCAGGCATCCCGCTTCGGCATCTCGGCGCAGACGATCGACGACACCCTCAACGACGCCTTCGGCCAGCGCCAGATCGCGCAGTATTTCACCCAGCTCAAGACCTATTGGATCATCCTCGAGATTCCGCCCGACCAGCAACGCGACCTCGCCTCGCTCGATCGCCTGTACGTGAAATCGCCGCTTACCGGCGCCGCGGTGCCCCTGTCGACGCTGGTCGAGGTCGATTCCAACGGAGTTGGGCCGCTGTCGGTCTCACACCAGGGACAGTTCCCGGCGGTCACGCTGAGCTTCAACCTGCAGCCCGGCGTCGCGCTCGGCGAAGCGGTCGAGGCGGTGAACCAGGCCGCGCGCGAGATCGGCATGCCGCCGTCGGTGATCGGAACCTTCCAGGGCAACGCGCAGGCGTTCCAGTCCTCGCTGTCGAGCGAACCGGCGCTGATCGCCGCGGCGCTCATCGTCGTCTACATCATCCTCGGCATCCTCTACGAGAGCTTCATCCATCCGCTGACGATCCTGTCCACGTTGCCGTCGGCCGGCATCGGCGCGCTGCTGGCGCTGCAGCTCGGCCATATGGACCTCTCGGTGATCGGCATCATCGGCATCATCCTCTTGATCGGCATCGTCAAGAAGAACGGCATCATGCTGGTCGACTTCGCCATCGCGGCCGAACGCGACGATCACATGCCGCCGATCGCGGCGATCCGCGAAGCCTGCCTGCTGCGCTTCCGCCCGATCCTGATGACGACGGCGGCGGCGATGCTCGCGGGCCTACCGCTCGCGTTCGGTCATGGCACGGGGTCGGAGCTGCGCCAGCCGCTCGGCTACGCCATGGTCGGCGGTCTCGCGCTGAGCCAGCTGTTGACGCTCTACACCACGCCCGTGGTCTATCTTTATCTCGACCGCGTGCAGGTCTGGCTCAGGGGCGACAAGGCGCGTGCGCAACGCGAGCCCGAGCGGCTGCGCGTGGTTGCGGCGGAGTGAGGGCGCAGCCGAACCGCCGCGGTCGATCAGCAGCCTAGCCATCTCGTCCGTTCATTCCCGCGCAAGCGGGAATCCAGGAGGAACTGGGTCCCCGCTTTCGCGGGGACGAACGGACGTTGGCGCACCTCAAAGCGAGACCGGCGTGCCCATGAAATCCCGCTTGCCGAGCTCGATCCCGCAATGGCGCAGGATGTCGTAGGCGGTGGTGCAGTGGAAATAGAAGTTCGGCAGCGAATTGGTGAGCAGCAGCGACTGGCCGGTGAACTCGCGCGTCGCCCCGCTCGGAAACGTGATCTTGATCGCCTTGTCCTCGCTGCCGTCGATCTGCGCGGGCTTGAGGCTCTTGAGGAAATCGATCGTCTTGGCGATGCGATCCTTGAGCTCCGGAATGGTCGTCTCCGTGTTGGAAAAACTCGGCATGTCCGCGCCGGCGAGGCGGCCGCAGGCGTTGATGGCGTGATCGGTCGCCGCCCGCACCTGCCGCACAAGCGGAAACATGTCGGGCGCGAGCCGCGTGTTGAGAAGCACCGACGGCTCCACCTTCTTCGCCTCGGCATAGGCCGCCGCCTTGTCCAGGACCGCGGACAGGCTGGTGAGGAATTGCACGAAGATCGGAACCGAGGCTTTGTACATGGAGATGGTCATGGCGTGTGGCCCTTCGACGACGAGAGACGCGTTTGGATGAAGCAAGCTTAACGGGCTTTGCGAGGGCCTGAAAGTATCGCAGCAGCCGTGTCCCGGATGCGGTGCAGCGCGCAGCAGAGCGGAGCGGCGCACCGCTGATCCGGGACCGCCACGAACCGAAACGATCCCGGGTCTGCAGCGCACCATTCGCTCCGCTCATGCTGCGCTGCGCCCGGGACACACCACTTGACTTAGTGGTCACGTGCTGCCTCCAGCGCCGCATGCAGCAGCGCGGCCTCGACGCGTTCCGTCGCGCCGGACGGATGTTCGAGACCCATGCGGGCAAGGCAATCGCGCAGCTCGCTCGACGGCGCAGATGCGAAAAATCCTCGCGCCAAGAGACCGGCGAGACGCAGCGGCGACGCCGTGCGCAACAGCTTGAGCGCTGGGATGAGCCGCGCTTCGGTCGCGGTGAAATCGCTGCCGAAGGGAAACGGCGGCAGCAGGCCCTCTTCGCGCGCGCCCGCGAGCGCACGCGCGATGCGCTCGGGCGTATTGTCGCGGCAGGCCGCAGGCAGCTCGAAGCCTTGCTCGATCTTGCCCGCATCCTGCGCCCGCCGCAGCAGTTCATCCTGGAAACGCGAATCGGCGACCGCGAGCATGGCCGCGATCACGTCGCGGTCGCTCTTCCCGCGCAGGTCGGCGATGCCGTATTCCGTCACCACGATGTCGCGCAGATGGCGCGGGATCGTGGTATGGCCGTAGTTCCACAGGATGTTCGAGGTCGTGCGCCGCCTCGCCGTGCGCGTCGCGCGCAGCATGATGATCGAGCGGGCGTCTTCCAGCGCAAAACTTTGCGCGACGAAATTGTATTGCCCGCCCACGCCGCTCACGACCTGGCCGTTTTCCAATGCGTCCGAGATTGCGGCGCCGAGCAAGGTCGCCATCATGGCGTTGTTGACGAAGCGCGCCTTCACCCGCGCGCGGCGCTTGCCGACCTCGTCGCCGTAGAGCTCGTTGACGAACGAGACCGCTCCCATGCGCAGCTTGGCGAGATCGGCTTGCGGCATCTCACGCAGCGCGCGGTAGAACGCGCGCGAGCCTAAGAAGAACGCCGCCTGCAACAACGCGCCGTCGACCTCGCGCTTGAGCACGCCCGCGCGCATCAGATCGAGAAAGCCCTCGACGAACATCTCGCTCACGCCGTAGAGGCCGATCTCGAACGGCGCGCTTTCGCGCAGACCCGCGGGCGCGCGATCGCCGGGATCGAGCCGCGCCGCGAGACTGCGGAAGTCGGCGTTGCGCTGGTGCCGCAGGATGAGCGCCCGCGCCACCGCGTCGCCGAGGGATCCGATGCCGAGCTGCAGCGTGCCGCCGTCGGCCACCGTGCGCGCCACATGCATGCCGGCGGCGTAGTCGGCGAGATCGATGGGCTCGCGCGGCGGCGCGAACAAGCGAAAATCCGTGGCTGGGCTTTCCAGCATCAGGTCGAATTCGGAGGCCGCAATGTCGCCGTCGCCGGGCATGAAGGGCAGCTCCGAATTGACCTCGCCGACGAAGAGGAAGTCGCACTCTTTGCGCGCGCGGCACGCCAGCAGATCGAGCGTGAGGTCGGGGTTGCAGCTGAGACTCAAGCGCGTCTCGCCGCCGCGCACGCGCTTGGCGACGAGTTGCGCGAGCACGTTGACGCCGCGGTCAAGCACGTAGCGCAGCGCATGGGTGTAGTTGGCGCAGATGTAGCTCTGCTGCGCGGCGGCGATGCCGAGCCGCGTGCCGGCCGCGAAGAAGAACTCGTCGACCTTGACGTTCGGCGGCAGCGTGCCCGCGCGCAGCGCGAGCGCATAAGCGAGCTCGGGATAGCCGGCGAAGACGCGGTCCACGACCGGCTCGAGGAAGCGCCGTTCGAGGTCGCCCTTGCTGCGCGGCGTCTCCAGGGTCAGCGCAGTGAAGATGCGCAGATTGATCGACGGATCGGCGGCCGCGCGCGCGAACAGCGCGTTGGCGACGTGATTGGCCTTGCCGAGGCCGAGCGGCAGCGCCAGCTCGATATTTTTGCCGACGCGGGCGATGATCGCGTCGGCCACACGATCCGGGTCTTCGAACGCGATCGGCTCAGTTTGATGCACAATCACGCCACGGACTCGGTCTACTCCCCTCCCCAACCAAACCCCGGCTTGCCGGGGTTTGGTCCCTTTAAGATTTGCCGGAAGCGGGCAAGCCCGCAGCCGACTGGGGAGGGGTTGGGGGTGGGGGTCCCAATGTGAGGCACCGCTAGCGCCTTTACCGCACCACCCCCACCCGGCGCGCTTCGCGCGCCACCCTCCCCACAAGGGGGAGGGTAGGACCGAGTTTGCCGCTCGCGTTGCGCCCACTTAGCCTGAGCGCGCTGTAGCGGCGAGAGCCGGAACGACGAGTCAGAATTTACGCGGGTTCGCGTCATGTCAGACGATCCCAGCCCGGATCGGGCCGGAAGCGCTCGCCATAGCGCTGTGCGAGTCGTTCGAGCTCCGCGCGGATGATCACGACCCCGCGCGAGCGCGCGTAGTGCATGGGCCCGCCGCGGAACGGCGCGAAGCCGGTGGCGAAGATCATGGCGCCGTCGAGGATATCCTCATCCGTCACCACGCCCTCGCGCAGACAGGTGACGCAGACGTCGAGCATGGGAAGAATGAGGCGATCCGTCATCTCCTCCGTGGGCTTGGGCGCCTCCCGCTCCTTCACCGCTTGCCCGCGCCGCCATTCGTAGAAGCCCCTGCCGCTCTTGCGGCCGAGGTGACCCATCTCGACCTTGTCGCGCAGCATCCGCGACACGTCGGGCATCGGCCGGTCGAGGCTCGCCTTGAGCGTCTCGGCCACGTGCAGGCAAATGTCGAGGCCGACGGTGTCGGCAAGCTCGATCGGCCCCATGGGCATGCCGAAGGTTTCGGCGGCGGCGTCGATGGTCTCGCGCTTGTCGCCCGCGTTCAGCATCACCAGCGCCTCGAGCATGTAGGGCGTGAGCGCGCGGTTGACCAAAAATCCCGGCGCGCTCTTCACCGGCGCAGGCAGACGATCGATGCGTCCGAGAAACGCGCGCGCCTTGGTCAGAACCTCGGACCAGACCTGGTCATGGCTCACCACCTCGACCAGCTGCATGCGCGACACCGGGTTGAAGAAATGCAGGCCCACGAGGTGATTGGGCCGCCGCAATCCGACGCGCAGCTCCTGCAGCGGGATGCTCGACGTATTGGTCGCGAGAATCGCGCCCGGGCGCATCTTCGGCTCGGTCGCGGCATAGACCTTGCGCTTGAGCTCGAGCGTCTCCGGCACCGCCTCGATGACGAGATCGGCGGAGCGCACGCCCTCGCCCGCAAGATCGGGCGTGAGCCGGTCGAGCGCGTCGCGGATGTCGATGCGCCGGTGGCCGATTTTGCCGTAGAGGTCGGCGGCGCGCGCGATCGCCTTGGCGATGGGCTCGGCCTGCATGTCGGCGAGCGTGACGGTGAAGCCATGCCAGGCGCACCAGGCCGCGATGTCGCCGCCCATGGCGCCGGCGCCGATGACGTGGACGTGCCGGGGAGACCAGTCGCCGTCGGCGAGGCTCTTGAGCTTCTCGCGCAGGAAGAACACGCGCACCAAGTTGCGCGAGGTGTCCGTCACGAGGAGACGCGCGAACGACGCGATTTCCGCCCTTTGCATGTCCTGCGCGTTGCCGCCGTGGGTTTCCCAAAGATCGATCAGCGCGTGGGGGGCGGGGTAATGCGCGACCGGCGCCTTCTTCTCGGTTTCCGCGCGCATGCGCTTGGCGGCGAGCTTGCGGCCGTAAGTGCTGTTGACGAGCTCGACGAGGAAGCCGCCGCGCCGCCTCTTCAATTGTCCCGTCACCGCGCCGGTGGCGGCGGCCTTGACGTGCCGCTCGGGCGCCACCGCGTCGATGAGGCCGAGCGACTTGGCGCGGCCGGCGCGGACGTTGCGGCCGGTCAGCATCATGGTCATGGCTTCGAGGGGATTGATCAGCCGCGGCAGGCCCACCGTGCCGCCGAGGCCGGGATGCAGGCCGAGCATGACCTCGGGAAATCCAAGCGATGCATTCTCGACGCCGATGCGATAGTCGCAGGCGAGCGCGATTTCGAGCCCGCCGCCTAGGCAATAGCCGTGCACGACCGCGACGGTCGGGACCGCCAGGCGATCGAGCCGATCGACCACCGCGTGCGCCTGCGTGAGCTGCGTCTCGACCGCGGCGGCGTCGGTCATGCCGCGAAATTCGCCGATGTCGGCGCCGGCGATGAAGCCTTTCGGCTTGGCCGAGCGCAGCACCAGGCCCTTCGGCAAATCGCGCTCGAGGCTCGCGAGCACGTCGTTGAGCTCGGCGAGCACGTCCTCGGAGAGCGTGTTGGCGCTGGCGTTCGCCTTGTCGAGGGCGAGCCAGGCGATGCCGTCCTCGTCGCGGGCGAGCGTCCAGTTGCGCCAGGGGGAGCTACCGCGCTCGCGGCCGGCGAGCGGACCGAGCTCGAGATTGCGCGGCGCGAGAACGTCCCAGACTTTACCCATCTACAGCATTCTCGTTTGTACCGAATGCATAACCACGCCGCACACGCGGTCTGCCCTCGCCCCGCGGAGCGGGGAGAGGGCGGCCCGAGTGTAGCGAGGGCCGGGTGAGGGGCAGAGTCTCGCGACGCAAACCTTCCGTCACCCGCGGGCCTGACCCGCGGGTCCATCCTCTTCGTAAGAACTTTTTTGCGAACAAGATGGATTGCCGGGTCAAGCCCGGCAATGACGACCGCGATTGCTGCTCGCGTGGGCCCCTCACCCGGCTCGCGCCCATAGCGCGTCGAAGACGCGCGTAAACGCGCTTGTGGGCGCTCGCCACCCTCTCCCCGCAACGGCGGGGAGAGGGTGCAGACCGAGTTCGCTGCTCGAGTTGAGGTCCAAAGCGCCGATGTGTGCTTCTTTTCACACCGCTGCTCACGACACCGCCTCGATCAACATGGCGCCGCCCTGCCCGCCGCCGATGCATTCGGTGGCGATGCCCTGCTTGACGCCGAGCCGCTTCATAGCGTTGACCAGATGCAGCACGATGCGGTTGCCGCTCGCACCCACGGGATGGCCGAGGCCGATGGCGCCGCCGTCGACGTTGAGTTTGTCGCGGTCGATGCGGCCGGCCGCGCCGTCAAGGCCGAGCACCTCGCGGCAGAACGTGTCGTCCTCCCACGCGGCGAGACACGCGAGCACCTGCGCGGCGAAGGCTTCGTTGAGCTCCCACAGCCCGATGTCGCCGAGCGCGAGCGCGTGCCGGCGCAGGATCGCGGTCGCGCACAGCACCGGGCCGAGCCCCATGATCGAGGGATCGAGCGCCGACCACTCGCTGTCCACGATCACCGCGCGCGGCGTGAGGCCGTGCTTCTTCATCGCGGCTTCGGAGGCGAGGATCACCCACGAGGCGCCGTCGGTGATCTGCGACGAGTTGCCGGCGGTCACCTTGCCCCACGGCCGCTCGAACGCCGGCTTGAGCTTGGCGAGCGTCTCCACCGTGCTGTCCGGCCGCACGCCGTCGTCGTGGTCGTAGAGCTTGCCGTCGCGGCTGAACGCGGGTTCGAGCTCGCCGGCGAACGAGCCGTCCTTCTGCGCGCGCGCGAGCCGCTGCTGGCTCTCGGCCGCGTATTCATCCGCGTCATGGCGTGAAATGTGGAAGAGATGGCCGACGATCTCGGCGGTCTGCCCCATGTTGAGCTCGACGACCGGGTCGGTGAGGCCGAGCTCGAGGCCGATGACGGGCTTGAGGAACGAGGGACGAAATTCCGCCAGCGCCTTGAGGCGAGCCCAGACGTTGCGCGCGCCGAAGAGCTCGGCGTACCAGTCGACCGCGCGCTTGCGGAAAATGAGCGGCGACCAGCTGAGCGCATCGGTGCCGCCGGCGAGAATGAGATCGGAGCGGCCCTCGCGGATATACTGATACGCGGTGTCGATCGATTGCATGCCGGAGCCGCAATTGATCTGCACCGTGAACGCGGTCATCGCCTCGCCCATGCCGAGGCGAAGCGCGGCGATGCGCGCCGGGTTCATCTCGTCGGCGATGACGTTGACGCAGCCGAGGATGACCTCGTCGAAGGCGTCGGGCGCGAACGGCTGGCGCAGCAGCAGCGGCCGCCCGCAGGCGACCGCGAGATCGACCGGCGTGAACGGGCCCGGCCGCCCGCGCGCCCTTATGAACGGCGTTCGGCTGCCGTCGACGATGTAAACCGGGCGTCCGGCTATTCCGCGGCCGTTGGTCTGGGCAGCGTTTGCGATGACATCTCTCCTCTAGAGCATCTTACCTTCCGTCACCCGCGGGCTTGACCCGCGGGTCCATCTTCTTCGTAAGAACTTCTTTGCGAAGAGGATGGATTGCCGGGTCAAGCCCGGCAATGACGACTGCGATT